>ERZ1740070.2249-NODE-2249-length-11230-cov-5.605817_pt1 | contig 11230 bp, 13 predicted proteins | sample MGYA00581734_ERZ1740070 | MGnify/ENA primary metagenome ERZ1740070 (study PRJEB43018, sample SAMN04849744) | marine metagenome | isolation source: floating plastic debris | place: Pacific Ocean | collected 2008-09-01 | study: EMG produced TPA metagenomics... | reverse complement strand
GCAAGGGACAGCGGAAAACAATTATTAATTACTCTTCATAATATCGGCAATTGCCACCCTTGAAAAGATGAGAATAACTGTTACGGCATATTAAGCGATAGCCATTGCACAGATGTATTCATACAGCGACAACAGGTTCAAGATTGCGATCATGCAGAAATAGAGCAGTCATCGCTACTACGGCAGCCGAACGACTTCAACAACTATCAGGAACAGTTGAACGCCCAACAAAGGAGCAGTTCTGGGTTGAATTAAGATGTTCTTCTGTCAATGACTGTAATCGATTACCCGCTCTAGATTATGAATAGTTTGCACTTTAAACCACCGTTTTTGGTACATGCTGGCAGAATGGCAAAAAAGCGGCTTTTAGGGCTGTTTTTACGTGCCAAAAGTTGTGTCATAATCAAAGTTTCAAAAGTGGATGGCCTTTACGAGTTTTGGGACTGTGAAAATAGGGTATGCCAGAGTTTCGACCGTTGACCAAAATTTAGAGCTTCAAATGGACGCTTTGAAAGAGGCTGGCTGTGAGAAGATTTTTAGCGATCGCGGGGTGAGCGGTGCTGAGGCTGAACGACCTGGACTCGATGAGGCGCTGGATCGTATCCGGAAGAAGGACACGCTGGTTATTTGGAAGCTAGACCGTTTGGGGCGGTCATTGAGCGATCTGCTGAGCATTGTCGAGTACCTAAAAGACAGAGGCGCACACTTTCTGAGCATCCAGGACGGCTTCGATACGTCTACCGCATCAGGAAAGATGGTGTTCTCTGTGATCGGCGCGATGGCGGAGTATGAGAGGAATCTCATTCGTGAGCGTACGATGGCAGGATTGAAAGCAGCCCGTGCGCGTGGACGGCTGGGTGGTCGTCCGAAGGCGTTGGATAAGAGTCAGGTGAAGGTGGCGATCGCACTCGCTGAAGCGGGCGAGCTGACGATCAACGAGATCTGTGAGCAGGTAGGCTGTTCGCGTTCTACTTATTATCGTCAGGTTGCTCCAAAACTGAGTTGAGAGGTTATATGCTTCTGCTAGCAGTCTCCTGGTTCTTGAAAGGCAAGTAGTAAGTGGCAGTCAGTATGTGTAAGTGGGGAATTTCCAACTACCAGCCGCAATGGACTAACTCAACTTCAGAGCTAGCCGAATTGATAGCGATGACTTCTTTGGTAGGACTTCAGGTGAAATCCCTGTGGAGTTTGTGGGACGAAGAAAGCGACGAATGGTTTAGCGATGCGCCTGTCGTGATCTGTACACAAGAAAAGCAACTTGAGTTTTGTGCCACTAAGCTAAACGAGTTCTCACTTTCATTAGATTCTATTGACTTAGACCTTCCTGTCTATTGGTGCGGATACAAAGCGACAGAGGAACAACCACTACGCTGGGTTCAGCAGAGAAATCTTGAGTTGAGAAATCTATCAGGGAAAACGATTACAGGCGTTGAGATCGTAGAGTCATATATGACACAAGATACTCAAGCTTTTCTCGGTTTAGGCTCGTGGATATTGTCAGGTATCGCTTTTCAGTTTCAGAAAGAGTATCTGGAAATCGTAAATGGGTTGGATCAAAACTTACTGCTTGGCAGTCGCCAGAGTACTGAAGACGTTAGATATAGCGAGTTACAGCATGTTGAAGCAGCGTCGTTGTCTAGTCTATGACAACGACGCTGCTTCAATATTGATGTGTTTCAAATCTCCTTAAGCCCTTTGAGAGTGGCATTTTTAGACATGTATTGAGACGTGCTTTTAGCATAGTCACAAAAGGTCTAGATAATGAGAAGGTCAGACGTATTAATGCAATTCGCTAATGGTCTCCCATATCTTCAAAGCAAGGCACATTAAAGTGTGGACTAACCTAAAGAAAATCTCCTCACTTTTAGAAGATAGTGCTGTCAGTCAGTACTATTGGCGTCTTTAAAGTCGAACTTTTCTGAAAGCTCTGAAAGTATGAGTTGATCCCATTGCTCAGTGCATACGTCACGCGAGTTTCCAAAGCGGAACCTCATCGCAAGCTTTGGAAACTCGGCCATCAATAATTCTTGAGTAGGCCACTGTTCAGGAAATGGGCAGTCTTTCGGGGACCGATATGTACTTTCGAGTTCTTCAATATCCCCTGACCACGCATCTTGGCAAACGTATAGCAAAGGTTCGCCGTTGATTTCTTCGATTGGGTCTTGGACATGGGCGTAGTCTGCGATCACCTCTGGGTCATCAATTGTCTTGTAGAAGCGATTCTTGCCATGAAGGATGATCCAGTTGCGAAAGTCTTCAAAAACGTCATCAGAGGTATATCCCAGCACAACGTAGCAAGCTTTCAACGAGGTCCATGTATATAACTTGTCGAGCATTTCAAAGTGCGTATTAGAAAACCAGGCAAGTTCCTCTCTGCTACTACCTTTGAGAGCATCTACCATAGCTTGACACTGGCTTCTAGGAGAACAAGTATTTGGGTTTCCGGCTTGTTCAATGATTTCCCAGAACTCTCTCTCTGTATGAGATTGCATGAATGTAGACAGGAACGACTAACACTTATTGTATCGCTCTCATTAATTGGAACCATGCTACATAATATGTTCGATTATGTAGTCAAAAAAGATGGTCAGATATTGCTGGAGCACCCTAAATAGTGCGTCTGAATAGTCCCAAAAACCTTCGTTTTTGCACCGATACATAAATACTATGTTAAAGCCCGCTAACAGTATTCAATGTCGTAAACAGCCCTGTCTTGCAGCTTCGTTACCGCAAAGATTTGCACCCAATAAGTCCACCGACAGCATCGTACAATTAAGGCAACATTACTTGTACGCTCATACTTCATGCTTATGCCTACCGACGTTGCTGCTCTCGTTTTAAGCCTTGTGCTAGGTCTTTACACGCTGCTATTTCTCTTTCGGATCATCCTTACCTGGTATCCACAAATTGAGCTGAACACACTGCCGTGGTCAATCATCGCCTGGCCCACAGAGCCGTTTTTGATTCCTGTGCGCAAGCTGGTGCCGCCGATTGGGGGTGTAGACATTTCACCGATTATTTGGGTGGGCATTGTCAGCTTCTTGCGCGAGATATTGGTGGGGCAGCAGGGCCTTGTGAGAATGATTCATTAGAAACAGGAAACCAACACAGCCGAAGACAGGCTCAATTATCCCCAATCGAAATCACTCGACGAATTTCATCGCTGCGAAAGCCGATGGCCATGGGTCTACGCACGCCCGGCAAAATCGCCACATCGTAAAGTTCTTCTATCACGCCTTCTATGCGGAGCGTGTGTACAAGGTCGCCGCTGCGCAAGTCGATTACGCCGAGGCCACAGCGAGGGGTTGCGCCTTTGTCGGCGAGGGTTTGGTCGAGCTGTAGGCCTTGAAAGCTTTTGTTGTGCCGAGGCTCGGATAGGCCAACGATGGCAAAGTCTCCAGCGAAAGCGAGGCCGCGCAGGTAGCCAGGGCAAAACGTAATGGCGGTAAATTTGCCTGTGTCCATATCAATATGGCCAAACTCACCAGTCCCTGAGTTCAGCAGCCAAAGCTTCCCACGATACCAGCGCGGTGAATGCGGCATCGAGAGGCCAGTAGCAATCACCTCGTTGCTTTGCATATCCATCACGCAGCCGCCCGACTGCCGATGGTCGCGCCAAGCATCGGCAACGTCGCTTTGGCCGATGGCTGTAGTGTAGCGAGGCTGACCATCGCGCAGCGCCAACCCGTTGAGATGGCAGCGGTCTTCGGCGGCTAGCTTACTGATGAATGGCGGCTGCCACACGGGTACGAAGCTGTGGGTGCTGCTGACAGTGCCCAGACAGCTGAAAAGCGTGTTCGCAAAGATAGGCTGGTCACTGCCTGTGGGAATGACGATATCGTGAATGTCCAAATCGCCTGTCACGTAGCTCTGCTGCGGCACGTAGAGGGCATCGTAGCCCTGGTAGGTTTGCCCGGCGTCCAGGCTATATTCAAATCGCCAAAGCTGATAGATGGTGCTGAGCCACAGCGTAGAACCTTGCACAAACAGACCCATACTGCGCTCGAACGTGCGTTCAAAAACAGATAGCTTACCGCTGGACTGTAAGCCAATAAAAAAGAGCTTGCCCGCCTGATAGGTGGTGAATGCCAGGCTAAGATTTTGTTCGGCGAGCCAAGGGGTAAATTGCCGAGAAGCACTAATTTCTAGCTGAGGCGGTGGCGCGTTGGTCGCCGGATCATTTGGCATGACAGTCGAGTTCCTTGCAGCTTTGATAAAGATACCTCAGTGAGTCTATGTCATCAGCATCTCAGGCCATGCCGCCAGAAATGCGATCTTCCTACGGAAGGGCGTTCGCCATCGCGCCTATCACCACCTACCATCACATCTTGGCCCAGCCCACCCAGCAAATTGTCGTCACCACCCTTGCCCCTAATTTCGTCACTACCGCCACACCCAAATAAAATATTTCACTAATCGCTAAAGTTAGGACTCATTAACGATGACCTCCAAGTAGCACGTAGGCACTGCCGCTGCTGGGGTCTTCTGAGTAGCTATATCCGGCAATTGTGAAACTTTACAGGTAGCGGCTCGCGATTAGAGCGCTACAGCTGCGTCCCTTCTTCGGCTGGATTAGAAAGCGCCAGTCGCACAAAGGAGAGACTTAAGATAATCAGAAACAGAACCAACCCAATCGTGCAGGCATAGCTCATGTCAAGATCTTTAAAGGCGGATTCGTAGACGTAGTACACCACTGTTTTAGATGCGCTGCGAGGGCCGCCCTGAGTCATGATGAAGACTTCTTCAAAGACTTTTGTGGCTGCGATCGCGCTAATCACCCCCACCAAAAAGATATACGGCTTCATCAGCGGCAGCGTAATATCCCAGTGCTTACGCCACCCGTCCGAGCCATCAATCGCCGCCGCCTCATACAGGTCTGCGGGCAACCCTTGCAACCCCGCCAAATAAATCACCATGTAATAGCCCAGGCCCTTCCACACGGTGACCGCCATCACGCTAAACAGCACCCAGTCTGGATCGGTGAGCCACGGAAACGCAATCTCTTTTCCCGTCACGCTAGAGATAATTTGGTTCAACAAACCATTCTCGGCGTATAGCCATTTCCAGGCAATGCCCGCCACCACCATAGAAACAACAACCGGCGTGTAGTAAGCCACGCGAAACCAGCGCATACCTTTGAGCTTTTGGTTGACTAGGATGGCAAGAAGAAGAGGTGCGATCGCCAATATCGGTACCACACACACCAAATACACCACCGTATTTTGCAGCGTCTTCCAAAACGTCTTGTCCTTGAACAAGCGCTCAAAATTCTCTAGGCCCACCCAGGTCGGCGGCTGAGTCACATCGTACCCATACTCCATAAAGCTCAGGCGAAACGCTTGCAGCGCTGGCCAAAACACCATAAGAATCAGCACCAGCAAAGCAGGCGCTAGGAACAAATAGGGCGTTAAAGATGGTTTAAAGCGCATACATTCGCCTAGTAAATCCAACGTAGGGGCTCAGCAATGCTGTGCCCAGTGCAACAAAAAGGAATAACACAACCTACAAAAACCGGTGAAAGTCCTCACCCAAAAACAACAATCTCTCCGCATTGCGACGACGGGTCAACCCCGCCAGCGGACGCCCCCCAGCTCTGTTCCAACGAGGGAACTCATCCGCAGCCCCTCGCACATCACCCGCATTGAGCTTACGCAACAGCGTAGAGCTGCGAAAAGCCCCCGGCCCCACATTGTAAGTAAAGGACGCCAGCGCCGAAAATTGATTGTCATTAATCGTCGTTTTTACGCTGTCATTAATCGACTTCTCAAACCGCGACAAATCTTCCTGCAAAAACTCAATCGCCTTCTTCTCTGTAATCGACATACCCGGCTGCACACCCCGCGTCGTACCAAAGCCAATCGTCCAAATACCCACCGCATCACGATAGGCACGCAGCCGCAGCCCTTCAAAAGACTTGATCAATAAGAGTCCATTATTATTGGTGCGCTTTGGCCCCAATGTCTTACTAGACCCTGCACCAGAACCTGCGCTACCAGAAACAGGTGATGTCGCCAGCTCCGGCTTGGGCTTGGGCTCAGGGCCACCGCTAGAAACCGTCATGCCTCTAGGCGCATCCGCTCTGCTAAACCAAGCCTTCATCCCGACGATGTTTACCACCTTCTCCGCTTCGTTTCGCGGTGATGGATACTTAGAAATTTTGGAGATGTAGTGTCCCCCTTCCATCAAATAAAACGCGACATCGGTTTCCTTTACCCAAGTTCCCATAGCTGCACATCCCAAACAAATGACATCAAGCCCTATATAACCTCATTTTGACGTGATTTTAACCGCTGGTATCTGATTATACGCAGGGGTACAATCAGCTCAAATCACCCCTTATAAATGAGCTTACGAACAGGCGCACAAGAAAACCATCTTCGCACCGCCGTACGTTCAAACTATCAGTGCGGTATCCAGCATTTCTGCAATTTTCTCAAAATTGCTCTACACTTCTCCCGTATTCTCGCTGAATAGGTTGTCTCAGCTCGTCTTTTTAGTAGCTGCACCGCACCTACACCATCAGCTAACCGTCAGCCAACCGTTCACGTACAATAAAAGAAAAATCACTACCGTTTATGGCTTCTTCGGCAACCTCATTCGAGGCTCCTTCAGATTATTCCAGCTCGCCTACCGCACCCGTCATTCGCCGCTTGCCCAACGGGCTCACTATCATTGCAGAGCAAATGCCCATTGACGCGGTCAACCTCAGCATTTGGCTGAATATCGGCTCCAAGGTAGAGTCCGATGCGATTAACGGCATGGCTCACTTCCTAGAGCACATGATCTTCAAGGGCACGCCACAAATAGACTGTGGCGAGTTTGAACGCTTAATCGAAGAGCGAGGCGCAGTCACCAACGCAGCCACTAGCCAGGACTACACCCACTACTACATCACCACTGCTCCCCAGGACTTCGCCGTCCTCGCGCCGCTACAAATCGAGCTAGTGATGAACCCTAGCCTGCAAAACGACCACTTCGACAAAGAGCGGCCCGTCATCCTAGAAGAAATTCGCCGAGCGGAAGACAGCCCTCAGCGCCGAACCTTCTATCGCTCTATGGAAATGAGCTTTGACACGCTGCCCTACCGTCGCCCAGTGCTAGGCCCCAGCGGCGTGGTAGAAGAACTCACCGCCGAGCAAATGCGCGCCTTTCACCACACGTGGTACCAGCCGCAAAATATGACCGCTGTAGCCGTCGGCAATCTACCCGTAGAAGAGCTAATAAAAACCATCGAAGACAGCTTTGAGCAGGCAATGGCTCGCGGCAACCGGCAGCATTCAAATCCTGAGATGGTGTCGCAAGTCCCTTCCAATCAGCCTGAAAGCCCCTTCCCACACATTCATCGCAATGAATATGTCGACGAAACCTTGCAGCAGGCTCGCCTCGTTATGGGCTGGCGCGTGCCGGGGATGCAAGAGCTAAACGAAACCTATCCGCTCGACGTGGTGGCATCTATCTTAAGCAGAGGCCGCACGTCTCGGCTAATCAATGATTTGCTAGAGAGCCGTCATGTGGTGAATAGCATTTCGGCGAGCAACATGACCTTTGGCAATCAGGGTGTGTTCTACATTTCGGCGCGGGTGCCTTTAGGCAAGTTAGCGGAAGCGGAAGCGGCAATTATGGAGCATATTCAGCGCCTGCACGAGGAACCGATTACAGCCGTTGAGCTACGCCGGGTGCAAACTCAGGTGGCCAATCGCTATATCTTTGGCAGTGAAACGCCGAGCGATCGCGCTGGCCTCTACGGCTACTACCAAGCCATGACGGGCGATATCCGCCACGCGCTCGACTACCCCGAATGCATTCGCCAGGTCACCGCAGAGAGTGTGCAATCTGCCGTTAAACGCTACTTACCGCTAGATGCCTACGGCGTTGTGACGCTTAAGCCTTCTGCCGTGCCAGAGGATCATCCTGCAGCGGCAGCAGACAATAACTAAGGGCATAGGTCATGGCACTCAGCGAATCGACTGCGCAGCAAATCGCCGCACACATTAGCCAGACAACAGGCCAGTCGTTTCAGATAAAATCGCAGCGATCTGTCAGTGGCGGCTGTATCAACCAAGCGATGCAGCTATCCGACGGTCAGCGCAGCTTTTTCCTCAAGCTAAATCAAGCCAATCAGCTAGCCATGTTTGAAGCTGAGCGCGATGGCCTACAGGAAATGGTGGCAAGCCAGAGCATTCGTGTACCGCAGCCGCTGTGCTGTGGCGTGGCGGCAGGCTCTGGCTACATCGTGATGGAATGGCTAGAGCTGGGTGGCGGCAATAGCTGGGAGAAAATGGGCCAGCAGCTGGCGGCGATGCATCAGTACACCAGCGACAAAGGCTATGGCTGGCATCGTGACAATACGATTGGCGAGACGCCGCAGAATAATGGATGGCGCGATGATTGGGTGGAGTTTTGGCGCGATCGCAGACTCGGCCCCCAGTTCTCCTTCGCCCACGCGAAAGGTGGCCACTTCCCCCGCCGAGACGAACTCATGAACGCGATCCCTCGCCTACTAGCAGGTCACGTTCCTACCGCATCTCTACTTCACGGCGACCTCTGGTCTGGCAACGCAGCCATCACAACCGCAGGCGAACCCATCATCTTTGACCCTGCCACTTACTACGGCGACCCCGAAACTGACCTTGCTATGACAGAGCTGTTTGGTCGTTTCCCTCAAGCCTTTTACCAAGCCTATGATTCTGTAAACCCCATAGATAGTGGCTACGAAGTGCGTAAACCGCTCTACAACCTCTATCACGTGCTCAATCACTACAATCTTTTTGGCGGTGGTTACAGCGATCAGGCGAATCGAGCGATCGCGCAAATCTTAAGCTAAACGCGCAGAAAGTGACATTTCTAAACCCCTGTGAATTGCTGAATAATCAGCAATTCACAGGGGTTTTTTATTCATAAAATACCAACGCAGCAGCAATCATCATCTCTCTAAATAGTACTTAAGTACTGATTATTCGCTATATTCATAGTGTAGTTAACAGCCGGTTAGCCAAAACGAATATGAACAATCAGCAGTATCAAAGAACCTACGTACTGAGCCTTCTTGTTTGGTCCGGTGTGATTTTGGGCGGACTAGTCGGCGGGCCAAAAATAATAGAAACTGCCGAGGCAAAAGCGAGCAATCATCAATTTCAGCAGACATACATTGAACCTATACAGCGCAAAATTGAGGCGCTAGAATCCGCTCAGGGTATAGCCAAAAACCAGCATCAGCAAGAGATTGACACACTCAAAGAAACCATCGAAATCCTAGAACGCGATATTCAAGGCCATTACCCCGAGATGAATATTCGCGCCTTGTGAGGAGAGTTGCGATCGCAATGAAGAGATTTGGTGATCGCACTATGGCAGTACATATGTACTTATGATACGCTTGCGAAAGATAACTGAATAATCAAGCATGATCATCACAGTCGTGGGCTTCAAAGGTGGCGTGGGTAAAACCACAACCGCAATCAACATCGCTGCCGTCTTGGCAGAGCGCAACAATCCAGACCAGCTACCAGAAAAGCGCGCAGAGACGCTGCTCGTTGACGACGACCCCAACCGCTCCTCTACTAAGTGGGCAAAGCGGGGCTCTTTGACCTTTTCGGTATGCGGTGTAGGCGCAGTGGCCAAGTACAGCAAAACCACTGTCGATACGATTATTGACACCCGAGGCCACCCCGACGACACCGCGCTTGAGGACTACGCTCAGGGATGCGACATGCTGCTGCTGCCAACCACGCCAGACATACTAGCCGTCGAAGCCTTGCTAGATACAGCAGAGGCCGTCAACAAATACATAGAGCCCGTAGTGCTGCTCACTATGGTAGATGGTCGTAAAAAGTCAGATATAGAAACGGCGCGCCTAAAGCTTGCAGATGAGGGCCTAATCGTTTTGGAGCAAACTATTCGTAGGCTATCTGCACATAACAAAGCGGCGCAAAACGGTAGCGCAGTGACAGACGTCAAAGGCAGCGCGGCAAAAGAAGCCTGGGACGAATACAAAAACGTTGTCGCTGAAATCATGGGCCTATACAGCAGTGGCAAGCTAGACAGGACCACAGACTCTTGAGTAAATCCGACCCCGGCGCACTGTTCGCGGCTGTTAATAAAAAACGCGAAGGCAGTGTCAACAATGAAATTGTGTTGCCCACCGACTATGCTGCCGGCGAGTCCGAAGCTGCTAAAAAGAAAGATCGCAAAAAAGGCAAACGCTCAGATCCTAACTACAAGCAAACGGGCGTGTACCTGCCCAAAGACCTCACCCACCGGGTAAAAAAACGCCTTTACGACCACGACATAGACTTTAGTGATTTGATTGCGGACCTGTTAGCGCAGTGGGAAGCCGAAGAAGCTGCTAAGGATAACTAATTGCGACTGGCGTTTTGTAACGTAGCGCTCAAAAGTTTGATATATTAGTGCTTCAGCGGCGGCATGGCCAAGTGGTAAGGCAGAGGATTGCAAATCCTTTATCCCCAGTTCGAATCTGGGTGCCGCCTTTTATTAATAAGAAAGTGTTAATGTCCTCATTTAGCGCCTGTAAGATTTGAGTTCTGGCGTATCCATGTAGGAGCGGGTTTCTACTTCTATGTAGTAGTGAGGTCGCAATGCGGGGGCTATGGTGTCTGCCTTTCCAAAGCTGTTCTTAGCTTAGGCCTTCCGATCTACACCCGCTTCATCTTCCGGGACAATCTCCGTTTCAGCTTTACCCGCTGCTACCCATTGATTGAGCACATCGTGCTGCAGCACAAAAGCCTGATACCGGTTGGCCGCTTCAGAAAGTGCAATGTTATAAGTCTTAAACCTCAACACAACCGGCGCATAAAAGCAGTCAGCGATTGAGAAGTCACCAAAGAGCCACGGTCCTGCATAGTCCGTCATACAGTGAGCCCAAATGGCATCTATCCTAGCGATGTCCTGCTTAGCCGCTGCGGAAGGCGTCACCGTTCTAAGGGCGCGACAGTTCATCGGTAGCTCACCGCGTACACCCATAAAGCCTGAATGCATTTCCGCACAGATCGCCCTGGCTTCAGCTCTAAGCGCAGTATCTCTAGGCCAGCCTTTGCCCGCCAAATATTGTTCACTTACGTATTCATTGATGGCCAACGTGTCCCAAACGGTTAGATCACCATCGATCAAAACGGGTACTCGGCTAGTGGGCGAATAGTATCCAAGTCTTTCTTTGAGCCCGTCTGCCTAGACGGAAGAGCACACGTCTGAACTCCAGTCACCCGTCCCGATC
>ERZ1740070.2248-NODE-2248-length-11232-cov-3.691420_pt1 | contig 11232 bp, 10 predicted proteins | sample MGYA00581734_ERZ1740070 | MGnify/ENA primary metagenome ERZ1740070 (study PRJEB43018, sample SAMN04849744) | marine metagenome | isolation source: floating plastic debris | place: Pacific Ocean | collected 2008-09-01 | study: EMG produced TPA metagenomics... | reverse complement strand
CCAGCGCATCCGTCCACCGCTCAAACTCTTCCTCGTATCCAGGCGTAACTATCTTGAATGCCACCGACTCTTCTCACTCCGCTACAGCCAACACGGCTTCCGTACACACTGCCGCAACAGCAGAATTTATTTATACACCACCCACCGCCGCCAACACCGCCAAACGCATCCTCGTAAAGCCAAACCTCGGCTACCCTGTCGGCCCACCCGTCACCGTCAGCATGCCAGTCCTTAGCAAAGTCCTCACAGGCCTTCGTCAAGCTAATCCCACCGCCGAAATCCTCATCGTCGAAGGCGTCTGCTCCAAAGTCTCCCTCACAGACATCGCACAAAAAAATGGTCTCCCGCCATTACTTACAGAAGGCATCCAACTCCTCAACGCAGACGAACTAGACTGTATCGAGTATCCCAACCTGCTGCCTGAGCCAGTTAGATTCAAAACTATGTTGGCCCCCAAACTACTGCAAGAAGTCGACTGTCGCATTTCTGTTAGCGCCTTCAAAAAAACCAGCTTAAAAGGAAGAGACTTAATCTCTGCCACCCTGAAAAATCTATATGGCTTGTTCCCTCGTGCAAAATACAAAGCACGTAGCCCAAATTCACGAGGACAACTACATCGACCTTCGGTACCGCTCGTTTTACAGGACGTGTATTTTTCGATTGGGCACTTGTTTGACGGCGGCGTGGTGGACTGCGATCGCAAATTCATCAGCCACGACTACAAACCCGACAAAGGCGACAGCTTCGATATCGGCCAAGTCATCTGGGGTGATGATTTACTCGCTGTAGATAGTACCGCCTGCGAAATCGGTGGAGAACCAGAAGCTGCCTACCTAAACCCCATATCTCAGATGCGTGCGCATCTCTCGTAGGAAACTTTATTGTCATGATTCTCCTATGCTACGGCCGCTAACTTTTGGCTGAGAGATTCTATTAAAAGTAAGCGTAAATGATCTAAGGACTCAACATATTGTTTCGTATGCGGATAAGCTTCTAGATTTTGAAAGTACCACTGAGCAAAATAATCAATTTTGAATATGTTGAGTCGGCGCAGATGCTCAGTACTTTGCACTGAAGATGATGTATAGCTATCTGATTCATATTGAGCTGCATAGCCCTGAATATCTGAAGAAACTAGTTCAAGCACACCCAAAATAGAGAATGATTGAGTTTCTTCCCAACGTGCGATCAAAGAACGTTCTGCTCCCATGGATTGATACGCTGTATCAATCCGCTCAGAAAGCATACAAATATGATGACGATCAATATCAACTAGGGTCAAACTAACAGACTCTTCTTGATTGCTCATAGCTTATGCATTCTCTCCATAAGTAATAATTCTGCCATCACGCTCTATCAAGAACTCTGCCCCTTTATTCCAACGAGTTGCTCCGTCTAACAGCAGTTTCTTCCGAGCGCCCTTCTTACTGAAGTTTTTTGCCTTTCTAAGATATCGAAGGTATTGGTCTGGGAAACCATGTTTTCTTGCATGCTTCACAATACTCATCGCTAGCGTTGGGTAAGTCGCTCTATCCCAATCAGACATTAACAACTTTATCTCTGATAGATCTGCTTCAGAATAGCCTGCGAAGAGGATTGTCTCGTAAGAGTCAGGCATCGGCAAAGGTATTAAATGGCAAACAAAATGCCGCTGAGGCTATTAAAAATATCTTATGATCTATCAGATACGAATGACACACAAAGGTTACCGTTCCCAATGCTCGAACTCCACACTCACACCACCCAATCCGACGGTAGCCTCACGCCAACAGAACTAGTGAACTTCGCAGCAGAAAAAGGAGTCAAGGCGCTTGCTATTACCGATCACGACACCATGGCCGCCTGGGAAGAAGCCACAGCGGCAGCTACCGCTCACGACTTAGAAATCGTTCCTGGACTAGAACTCAGTACCGTATACAACGGCCGCTCCATGCATATCCTTGGCTTCTATCCAGACCCAAATAAACTGCAAGCTCCCCTGCAAGAACGCGTCGACGGTCGCCATCGCCGCGCCCGCAAAATGGCCGACAAGCTGGCGGAATTAGGCTTTCCCATCACCCTCCCCGACATGCCTCACTCCATGGCACCCGGTCGCCCTCACATCGCCACCGCCCTCAAGCAAGCAGGCCACGTCAACTCCCACAACGAAGCCTAATTCCGCCAGCTCATAGACGATGGCCCCTCCTACGTCCTCTACGAAAAATTCACCGCACAACAAGGCATTGAACTCCTGCTCAGCTGCGGAGCCGTCCCCATATGGGCTCATCCCTTCATCTTTCGAGGCGGCACCGTAGACACCGTACTGCCAGAACTAATTGACGCAGGGCTAATGGGTATAGAGGTATACCACCCTACTCTCAGCGTCAGCCAAGTTCGCAGGCTAGAAGAATACTGCGAGCAGCACAATCTTTTGATGACGGGCGGTAGCGACTACCACGGCCCCAAAAAAGAAAAAAATCCAGACTTCAAAGATCTCAATTCGTTGAATGTTCCCTTGAGCTTACTCACACCATTAAAAGCAGCAGCACAGGCGCTAAAAACAGGCCCTGACCACAAATAAACAATCAACGATCTCCCTTTCACCCCCTCTCCCCTGCGCCCTATCACTTAGCCAATTTTCTTAGGTTTGACGCCCCACTAAGGTATTCAGGCCAAGAGGTTAGCTTTAATACCGCCTCCGTTCCGTAACTTACCCTAGCCCTTAGTTCAGAACACTCGGGAATATTAAAAGTGCTCCAATAGATATGTGGCGCGTTGGCGTAGAGGCTCTGACCTTAGTGCTAGTAGCCACTCTTGTACTTGTGATTACTTTTTCTCCGGCTACTCTGCCACAGGCTCAGCACCAATCTCACCGGTTTTCACTAGCCAAGCTTTTACCCCAAAAATTAATAACCACACAGCGCGGGCGAGGCATGTTAGTTGCAATTGACGCCAACGTTGAGCATGGCGATGCACTCGCAGCAGGAGCGATCAAAGGAGCCAAGCTGGTTATGCTCAATGCGAAAGAAGACAGCATTGAACAAATCACTCGTGCAATTCGCCAAACAGAAACCAGCAGCGTGCATATTGTGACCCATGGTTCACCTGGCTGTCTGCACTTCAGCAGCGGCGATCTCACCATAGAGAATCTGCATCACTATGCAGAGCAACTTGAATCGTGGTTTCACTATCGTCCCTTCCACCGCCGCTCCAAAATGAGGGTGCAAGGTCACGAAAATTTTTTATCTCTTTACTCCTGCAATGTGGCAAAGGGTGAAGTTGGTCAGTCTTTTCTAGAACGATTACATTATTTGGTGGGTGTTAGCATTCATGCCTCGCAGCGGAAGGTTGGCAGTATCGCTCTCAACGGCAGCTGGAATTTGGACATCGCCTATCCTTTTCCACATCAAAGCGAATTTCCGTTTACGGAAGACCTGCTAGAAACCTACGACGCTGTCCTATAGCAGTTTTCACTCAAATCTATCCAAAAACAAACTCACCCAAGGCCTAGAACCTCAGGTGAGTTTGTTTCAATTATTCGCGTTCTAGACATATCTAGAACATCCAGGCTATCAGCCCAAGCTAACTGGCAGCTAAATAACCGTTAATAGTCGCTTTACGACGACGTAGGTGCTTGAGTGCTTGCTGCTCGAGCTGGCGCACGCGCTCACGGCTAATGCCCATGCGCTGACCTACTTTTGCTAGTGACAACGGGTTGCCATCGGCAAGACCAAAGCGTAGATTAATTACTTCCTGCTGCTGCGTTGTCAGCTCCAACAACATCCTGCGCAAATCCTGCTGTAAAGACTTCTGCACAGTGTAGTCTTCGGGAGAAGCACCATCATCTTCCAAAAGATCTTGCAGTTCTGTGTCCTGATTATCACCAATGCGAACGTCGAGGGAAATAGGCTGACGAGCAATCGAGAGATACTCACGCACCTGACGAGGCTCCAAATCTAGCTCCGCGCCGATTTCATCGGCATTAGGACTTCGGCCCAGCTTTTGAGAAAGCTCTCGCTGCACCCGCTTAATTTTGTTGAGCTTTTCGGTGATGTGAATCGGCAAACGGATGGTGCGCGCCTGCTGCGCGATCGCCCTTGTAATCGCCTGACGAATCCACCAGTAGGCATAGGTAGAAAACTTGTAGCCCTTCATCGGGTCAAACTTTTCTACACCGCGCTCAAGGCCCAAAGTACCTTCCTGGATCAAATCTAGAAACTCCAGATTACGCTTTTGATACTTTTTCGCCACAGCTACAACCAGTCGCAAGTTAGCCTCAATCATCTTGCGCTTAGAACGCTGACCACGGAGCATATGCTTGTTGAGTTCGGCAACGGTCATGTTAGCAGCAGCAGCCCACTCAGCATCAGAGATCTCACCAACTTCAGCGGTATCATCTTCTGGCTCTGGCAGCGCAGCCACTAGTTCATCTTTAGTAGCGAGCAACGCCATCATTTTTTGCACCTGCTTGCCCAGTACAATTTCATCTTCATGACTCAACAGCGGTACACGACCAATTTCGTGGAGGTAAGCGCGAACCGCATCAGTTGTATAAAGAGGCTTTGCTTTACGCTGTGTCTTTTTCTTAGCCGCTTTCTTTGTTGTCTTTTTAGCAGTCTTCTTAGCAGCTTTAGCTTTTCCTGCTTTCTTTGCTGCTTTTCCTACCGCCTTGTTGTCTGCCGCTTTCTTCACTGTTGTCTCTTTCATTTTGCTCACTTTCCTAGCCGTTGTTTTTTGCTTACTCGGAGCCACTTCACCAAATACTTCACCGTTCGCTGAACCGACAGCCTTGATCTCAACTGCTTTTGCTACAGGTACCGCGTCTAGCGCGGGGTTTGCTATGCGGGATTTAGATTGAGCCATGGGCTGAGGCCTCCGCCGAAAATTCTTGAACAAGCAAACTGAATGGAATCGAAGCGTATGGACTTAGGAGTGATTAGAGCTTCTAACTCGGAATCATTATGAGTTTATACTAACGAAAAATCCACTACTGATAGGCCACTTAATAGATTGGGTGCAACAACTCAGAAGCATTCCCAAAAACATTCATACCGTAAGCCTAACAACAGTGTTGTAGAAAGTGCTGAATATTAGCTGAGAGCATGGTTAGAAGTAGCCTTGGCTACACTGCGCGGTCCTTTTATTGCTGACTACATGATGCCAATAATTGACGCCCTACCCAGTGGTGCTTTTACATCGTGATGACCGAACACAACGATACTAACATTTTGGCTACATCATAGAAAACTCCTAGACTCACCAGTAGACTGACGCCTCTATCTATAGGCTGAATATGTTTGTAGAGTGAACACTGACGGTGACGTGAATGATTGACTAAAGACAACACATCAGCCAACTCACTTTCCGGAAATACACTTTCCGAAAATACACTTTCCGAAAATACGTTGAGCTAAATTTGGACCAAGATTTGCACCAGCTTTTTTGCCTTTGCTCCGTAGAATTAAAATCCATAGGAAGAATCGAAATCCGTATGAGCAAAATCTATGAGATAGAAACCTTCTGCTTTACCGTGGGAGGCTTTGATAACGCAGCTTGTAAATATGATGGTTCGTTGGCTTCGACGTGGCCGCTTTAGTAACAAAGCTAAACCGACTCAATCACTGGGGCATAGTCGACATCATTAATGGGACTTAAGCGAATGAGTGTGAATCTAAAGTTTCTTGAACCACTTTTTTGAGATGCCATAGCTTAGCATGCTTATCCAAATATGGTAGTTCCTATAAAGGATGTTTTTATAGTTGGCGTAGCACAATGAGCTTGTACAACCAGAAAGGGCGCTTTGCGACCTCATTGCGGTAAATGTACTGAATAGGCCTATGCAAAAGGTTCAAGACCTTTTGCATAGGCCAGGAAGATAGCACAATAGAAGCTTCTAGCCAGCTACCCGCAAGATGCTGGCTCGGCGGTAGATGATTTACCAGACGCTTACCAAACGTAAGCGTCTGGTAAAAACGCACAGGTTTAGCGAGAGTATCGTGGGCCATGGGCTCAGCCAGAGGCTCAGTCTCAGAAGCTAGCTGTTTTGTCATTTGCAATTCCGACAGTGCTAGACCATCGTCTGCAGTAGGCGTAGCCAAAAAGGCAACAAGGTTACAGGCGGTATACTGCCTCAGCAGGCCTAGGCTGTCTTGCGCATGAAGCGTTGTTTGTGAAGCCTGAGCAAAGCTTTTCGCATAGTCAGCAATCATATCCCAGCAGTTATCAGCTGATTTATCCGCAAGCGAAGAGAGCACTGTGGCGAGCACATCACGGTAATAGAGCAAGCTATCAACGCCCTCTAAAAACCTTCCAGAGGGTTTTCCAGAAGCTGTCTGAGCCGCTAACGACGTTTCTAGGTAGGCATAGTGCAGCAGCGAGGTATGGTCCGAAGCCGAAGGATGTTTTGGCGTGAGTAGGTTAAAGCAACTGATAGAAGACGATGACGCCGCCTTGGTAGCGGGCATCATACCCAGTATCGTTCCTGGCATCCATTCAGTAGCCGCCGCACTAAAACCGCTGCCCTCTGCATCAAAAGGAGATAACTGCTCAGTAGATAACTGACTGATAGAGGTAGCAGACACAATGGCAATAGTTGCCGTGGTGTCTTGTGGGGTTAATATTTGAGCGATCGCACCTAACCTCTCCCCCAGCGTATCCACACACTGCAGCTGCTTTATACCCATCTGCCGTGCCGTTTCTAGCACCCAAGCAACATAGCCCGTCAAAAGTGGAGCAATAATATTCGCCACCAGCGTGGTGTGCCGTCGGCTATTGGCCGTACCTTCGTCGTACCGAAGCCGCAAAGCACGGCTGAGACCAATTAAGTGCGATCGCACCCAGCTATCCCCCAGTAATGGCGCATATTTTGTCTGCTCATACCGATTCGGCGCACCCTGATTAAAATACGTCCACCCCACCCCAGCCTTTTTTGCAGCCCGAACGTCGGAATAAAAATTATCTCCTGTGTGATGCAAATCACTAGGCGAAATCGCTAACTGCTCACAAACATAACGAAACAGATTTCCACTGCCTTTTGTCACACCAACTTCGCTAGAAACGTAAACAGTATCCGTTGCCGCCAAAAACCCATTGGCTTCCAGCATCTGGCTCACCACCGCACCCGGCAAATACATATCCGAAATATAGACAATGCGGTGGCCCTGCCTTCTCAACTGCTGAATGTGTGATCGCGTCCGCAAAATAGGGCTCACAGAAGCCAACTCCAGCTCAATTTCAGCCGCCGTCGCCTGCGCCACACTCAGCAAATAGGGCGCCAAATAAGGAGAAAGCACTTGATAAACCTCCGAGAGCAGAATCTCCTCACGCCCACTTTTTTTTGACTTAAGCTGCTTGTGAGCCTCACGCTCAGCCCAAACGCGCTGCCGAGCCAGCGCCTTAGCTACAGAGGAAAGCTGAACCGAGGAAAGCTGAGCACCAGACCCGTGCCCCGATTGAGTCAATAGCCTGGCAAACAAAAACTCGAACAAATCAATGGGATTAGCGCAGTAGCGCGTCACACAGGTATCAAAAACATCAAAAGAATACGTCTGCAGGGCAGATTGTGAGGAAGACATGCTATCAAAACCAGAGCTTAAGCCCGGGTAAAATGTCGCGCCATTCTAAAGAGCTTGGAGCCCGCCCCGGAAAAAGGCTGCGAAGATGAACAATGAGTCTGAACTTTGCGATGGCAACAACAATGGCTCGAAGCTGCCAAAGGGTGCGATCGCGACGAATAGGGGCTTTGTCTGTAGACGATGTAGACAAATAATATTGGCATTGATTGCACAGCCAACAAAGCCGAGCTTGCTGCTCTAACTGCGCTTCAAAAGGAGCATCTTGCAGGTGAGTGCGATCCTCTCCTAGAGGGGCTTCGCCATCGCAGTTTTCTATCTCTTCATGCAGAGCCGTTTGCAACCGAAGCAACACAGGCGTCTTTGCCAAAGCACCCGACGCCATCGCTGCCGACAACGCCCCTAGCTGCTGGCGAGTTTGGTCCAAACTATCAGAGCTGAGCGGCACAGAAACACTCGTCATTGTCATAGCAGTTAGTCTCCTCTTTAACCCTTAAAGCAGCTTTTTACTTGTTCTTTTCAAACCGTTCTTTTCAAACCGTTCTTTTCAACCTGTCAGGTAACAGCAAACACAAAATCACACATAAAACCATTAGAAGAAAAGAAAACGCTTCAGCACAAACAGCAAATGCACGCCCGGAATGCCTAGCAATTTAACCGTTGCCGAGCGCCAAGTAGACCCAGAAATACGGCGCCTAGCAACCTTGATTTTTCCAGCTTTTAGCAGCTGCCAAAGATCGCTCGACGTCACCGCTACGCTTCTGAGCGTGTCTTCCCCCATATCTTCTGAAAACTCACCCAAGCGGTGGGCAATCAGCTGCGCCTCTTGGCGCGTCGGAAAAACAACTTGCCGCGTCAAAAGCCCTCGCACGAAAGGGGCGTAGGTCACCGCCGGAAGCGCAGATTGCTCCGCTTGCCGAACATACTGACTGGCAAAGTCGAGCGCACCCTGCTGCATCACAGCAACGGCAGGATCTGCTGCAACTTCGCCCTGCCTAGAATGACTCTCCTCAGACTTAAAAACCGGCCTCACCGAACTGTCTTCCAGCCGCCTGTGGCCAACGGTTGAAGCATGAGGCGCACCCGCGCCCTTCTCAAAGAGCGTTGCGCAGCTTTGAATACTCTCTCCATTGATATCGTAATTACGCCGATCAAAGACAAAGCCATTTGAGAAGGAGCCAGAATACCGCAGCACAGGCTTCATATTGCGACGACCAAAATACAGCCCATGCACCAGCGGAAACTCCGGCAAATGGTTAAAGCTACGGACCAAGTTATCTTGAATAGTGCCATCCCAGCCAATATCCACCAGGGCAACCTTTCGGTGCTTCCCCCAAAACTGACACTGCTCCAAATAGGTATATAAATTGTCGTAAGCCTGCTTGTGATAAAGCCACACCTTGTCCTGCACTCGGTGATCGTTCAAAAAACCAATCAGCTTTTGATCGTTCCAGTAAGCTCTGACCGGCTGGCGAATTTCGATACCGTGCGCTTCGGCCAGCGGCTGAAACTCCTCCACAGGGAGTCCAACATACTTAAGCGCACTCCAAAGTCCCTTTTGGTTGAACTTATAGGTAATCAGCTCTATTTCGCGAGTCGTGAGCTGAGGCGTCGAAGCCAAAAAAGTAGAGAGCCGAGATAAGTAGGCATAGCTAGTCGTAGCCTTTGCCCGACGTGCTTCGGGCAGCCCAGCCTGAAGCATTCTGTATATCTCTTTGAATAAATAGCCTTCTCTAGCAACAAATATGACATGGTCGATATCGAGCGCAGCGACCTGCTCAATCACCTGATGAACATAAACACTGTATGACATCCCCATTAGCTCATACCCATAAGCATAGAGACTATCAGCATCTTTAAGAGAATGCTCATGATTAGCCATACACTGCTCATAAAGAGCAGCACCTCGCCAAAAATCAGAAGATTTAGCTGGTTTCGCTAAAACAGAAGAAAGAGAATGGCGCACAGGTAATCATCTCTCATTAGTAAAAAATATAAATTGACCGTACAAGCTGCTAACAACCCGCAACAGTCTTATCAATACATCCACATATTTTCAGCTAATCAGGACATTTACTTCCGTACGCAGAGGTAACAAAACAGACACTTCATAAATATGAATTTCAAAAACATGGCTCTGTAAACAGACGCGCTGCACCAAGCACCACTGTTAACAGAAAAGTGTTGACAGAAAAGTTCACAAACGTTTCTACGCCATCAAATAGTGCTGTTATTGTGACGTTAGTCGTCTGTAATGGCCCACTTAACGGCTGCCTGCGCATGAATAGCTGTCGTATCAAATACAGGCACTGCGCTATCTTGTGCGTCTACCAGCAGTCCAATTTCTGTACAGCCCAAAATAATGGCTTCTACGCCAGCATCTATCAAGTTAGAAATAATTTGACGATAGCGATCGCGCGACTCTCCTCGAATCGTCCCCAAACACAGCTCGTCATAAATCACATCGTGCACAAAATCCCGCTCTTCCCCCGTTGGTACCTGCACAGCAAGCCCATGCTGATAAATCAACCGGTCCTTATAAAAAGACTCCTCCATCGTAAAGCGAGTCCCCAGCAACCCTACGCGCTGAATGCCTTTCTCTTTAATCGCACCGGCAGTAGCATCAGCAATATGAATCAACGGAATAGTCGTCGAAAAAGTAATCGCATCGGCCACTTTATGCATCGTATTTGTCGCCATCAGCAGGCAGTCTGCGCCAGCACCTTCTAGCTGAGTCGAGGCCTCTGCCAATATTTGGCCAATCTCATTCCACGCCCCCCGATGCTTCAGGTCTACCAGCTCCTCAAAATCAACCGAATACATCAAAATTTTGGCTGAGTGCAGGCCACCTAGCTCGGCCTTTACCGTTTCATTAAGCAGCCGATAGTACTCAATCGTCGACTCCCAGCTCATCCCCCCTAGCAAGCCAATCGTTTTCATCAGCGCTTCCGAATAAGTTCGTCACCCGAGGTTTGATACCAAATCACATTGCCCACCACCGCCAGCACCAGCGCTACACCGCCGCCGGTAATCGCCAGCTGCGGACGGTAGCCACCTCGGCCCAGGGTCTCCATCCACACCCCTGTCGTCTCCGAAGGACGGAACGTATCCATCGCAAAAGGCACCAGATAGATGATAGCGCCACCTACAGCCAGCCAGCAGACTGCAGACGCTAGTAAAAATATCGTTTTGGCCGTAGATTGGCCTTGAGCAGGGGCAGACATTTATAAGGTAAAGAGTAAGGAGCTACCTTATTACCATAGTCTTCATTTGCCCCAGAGTGAAATGGACCTTTGAGCCAAAGAACACATGCCAAAGAACGCATGCCAAAGAACGCATACCAAAGAACGCATTACGCAGACAGCTGCAATATAAAGCTGCCTGCACTATGGAAGTCAGCCTCTGGGCTTGGATGTGCGATCGCCCAAAAAGTCTCCTCCCCACCTACCAACACACACACCGCACTCACCCCCAGCAACCACTGAGGCTCAGATAGCTCAAGCCCGCTCAAATCCACAGAAATATCTAACCGTACACCTTCTGAAGACTGACTCACCGAAAAAGGAAGCTGAGTAAAAGCTGTCTCTTCCCTCAAACCTTTGCGATAGCCATCCAGCGCAAACACATTCCACGCACCCGTCGGTGACAGGATAAATTCCCAGTACGGCGCCTGCTCCAGCTT
>ERZ1740070.2247-NODE-2247-length-11233-cov-6.848184_pt1 | contig 11233 bp, 14 predicted proteins | sample MGYA00581734_ERZ1740070 | MGnify/ENA primary metagenome ERZ1740070 (study PRJEB43018, sample SAMN04849744) | marine metagenome | isolation source: floating plastic debris | place: Pacific Ocean | collected 2008-09-01 | study: EMG produced TPA metagenomics... | reverse complement strand
GCGGCGGAACGCCCTACCCAGGGGGTGTGGGGAACTCGGCGGGACCCCACGCAACCGGTTTTGCATCCGATCAATAACCTAGAAAATAATTGTGAATGTTGACCAATAGCGATAAAAGCTGCTCAGGGCTTTCCCCCTTTAAAACGCATTACGAACACCAAAAGCTTCTTGCACCGGCTGTTGTAAAAAGTAATAAATATAAAACCCGCTAAAGGCCACCGAAGCCAAACTCACAGGGTTCACCAACAGCAGCCCGCCCAAATTACTAAAAATACCCAGGGCCTGCAGCCCCAAATTTAAATACCAGGCCCATGGCTGCAGCACCCACAGCCCAATTGCGATTGCACCGTTGGCCAAGGCCAGCACCAAAAAAACACCCCCCAGCACCTTAGGAAACGCATCAATCAAGGCGGGAGGTAGCTGCGCTAGGGCATCGGATACCTCCGGCTCTGCCTGCATCTGCTCTAAAATCAGCCTGCTTAGAAAAAAGGCCGCCACACCCAGCAACGCCAGCACTACCGCCAGCAGGCCGTCGATAATTGCCAAAATTGTCACACCTACCGGTCGTTTCATAGTTTTGTGACGCGTCTGTAGTTTCACGGTATCTCAGCTCAGGATGAATAGGAGCCAGGGTGACTCGCTATAATCATGTCTGCTTGTTTTCTAAGAATGCCTTATGCAGTTTGCTCCTGTCATCGCCAAGGACCTCTCAATTCGGCCCGCTCAGGTAGAGGCGGCCCTAGAACTGCTAGAAACCGGCGCAACTGTACCATTTATTGCCCGCTACCGTAAGGAAAAAACAGGGGAGCTAGACGAACGACAGCTGCGACAAATTGAGGAGCAGTTTGCCTATTTAACAGAGCTGACCAACCGAAAAAAGACGGTACTAGAATCCATTGACAGCCAGGGCAAGCTAACAGATGACCTGCGCGATCGCATTACCCAATGCACCAGCAAAACTGAACTGGAAGATCTCTATTTACCCTATCGTCCCAAACGCCGCACCCGTGCCACAGTTGCCCGTGAAAAAGGGTTAGAACCCCTGGCTCAGCAAATTGCCCAGCTAAATAAAACCGGCGAAGCTGTGAAATCCCTAGAGGACCTGGCCGCCCCCTTTATCTGCGATGACGTCCCTGATGCGACGGCGGCCCTGCAGGGCGCAGCGGACATTTTGGCAGAGGGAACTGCAGAGCAATCGGAACTGCGGGCCTATGTGCGTCAGACACTGCTAAAAACGGGAGTCTTTAACTCAAAGATCAAGCCCGACTACCCCGAGGGCAGCACCAAATATGAGATGTATCGCAAATATGAATGTGCGATCGCAAAGCTAGCTCCCCACAATCTGCTGGCCCTACTGCGGGGTGACAAAGAAGGCATCCTTAAGGTGAACCTGACCGGGGACGAAGACCAAATTCTTGACTATCTAGAACGAAGCCAGATTCGCACCAAGCAAGCCAACGTAAGAGAGTTTTATCAAACCCTGATTAAAGATGCCTTCTCTCGGCTAATGAAAACCTCCCTCACCAATGAGGTGATTGCCGAGAAAAAAGCCTGGGCCGATGGCGAATCAATTGACACCTTTGCCGTCAATATCAAAAATCTGTTGCTAGCAGCACCAGCCGGGATGAAGCCAACCTTGGGTGTAGACCCTGGCTTCCGCACTGGCTGTAAAGTAGCCGCCATTGATGAGACGGGTAAATTTTTAGAATATCAGGCAATTTTTCCCCATACGGGTAAACAAGAGAGTGCGGCCAAGATTCTCTTAGGGCTGATTAAACGCCACAACATTCAGCTAATTGCCATTGGTAACGGCACCGCTAGCCGAGAGACCGATGCCTTTGTTGCCGGAGTCATTAAAGAGCTAGACCCAAAGCCGATTAAGGTAATGGTAAATGAGTCAGGGGCCTCGATTTATTCAGCCAGTGAGGTTGCCATTGCAGAGTTCCCTGACCTCGATATCACCGTGCGCGGAGCCATCAGCATTGCCCGACGGCTGCAGGACCCGCTGGCAGAATTAGTCAAGATTGAGCCCAAGTCCATTGGGGTGGGCCAGTATCAGCACGATGTGGACCAAAAGCTGCTCAAGCAAAAGCTAGATGCGACGGTAGAAAGCTGTGTGAACTATGTGGGCGTAGACTTAAATATCGCCTCGCGGGAGCTGCTCACCTATGTATCTGGGGTTAGCTCGGCCATTGCCAACAACATTGTCGCTTACCGCAACGAGAATGGCGCATTTGCCAGTCGGCGGCAGCTATTAAAAGTAGCAAAGCTAGGCCCCAAAGCCTACGAACAGTGCGCCGGTTTTTTGCGCATCCGAGATGGAAAAAACGCATTAGATAATACGGCAGTGCATCCCGAGAGTTATGACATTACCACAACAATTTTGAAAGATAAGGGTGTGGGTGCAGGACTGGGCGAGCTAAATCTAGCCAGTTTAGACCTGCAGCGCTATGTGACAGATATGGTAGGGTTGCCAACGCTGCGAGACATTGTGGAGGAACTCGAAAAGCCAGGGCGAGACCCACGGGCAGAGTTTACCTATGCCAACTTCCAGGAGGGTGTGAACGAGATTTCAGACCTCACCGAAGGCATGGTCTTAGAAGGGGTGATTACCAATGTCGCCAACTTTGGAGCCTTTGTGGATATTGGCGTACATCAGGATGGGCTGGTGCATATTTCCCAGCTGGCAAATCGGTTTGTAAAAGACCCCAAAGAGATTGTGCAGGTAGGTCAGGTGGTGAAGGTAAAGGTCATGGAGGTGAATAAAGGGCTAAAGCGGATTGGGTTGAGTATGAAGGCAGTGGACGGAGGCAGTAGTAAAGCTGCGCCGACACCGAGTAAGAAGCAGGCAGTAGAGAAAGCTGTGCCGAAGCCAGCCAGCTTGTCGGATTTGCAAGCAAAGTTTAATCGCCCAAAGCGGCGGAAATAACGCGATTTATCTCTCTTTTATTCCGCTCACATTAGTGGCAAATAACAAGTAATCTTTACTTAAGGCATCCAGATGGTTCTATGCAATCACAATTAATGGACAATCTACAATCTAAGCTTCAGAGACGAGTTGAAAAACTAAACATAGATAATGATGATACTTTCCTAGTATATCTTCAAAGGCTTTTGAAGTTCTTAGATAGTCATCCTATATTTACTGGAATCATCGAAACACTCTTGGCTCAATATTCAGACTTAGAAACTATTACTGACAGAATATTTTGCGGACGAGAAAAATTAAGCAGATCTGAGAAAAAAGCCGCTGCTGTAGGTTATTCAGTTCTTCGTAGATTAGCCGATTCAGACAATACCTCTAAACTTTTAAACCTTGGAGAATACTTCCACGAATACGCTGATCCAGAAAGTAATTCATCTACGATTTATTCGCTTTTTTTATTGCCGTTTTATGAACATATTGATGAACAGATTGATGATCAAAGACTAATGCTGAACACGCTACTTCGTTATAAAGCCAGAAGTGAATGGTTCTATCGTAATCAATTGTTGTCGTTGATGAAAAATAACTCCCAGAAAGCTGAGAAACTTCTTGCTCTTGATTTTTACTCATATTTACATGATCAGGGATTAGATTTCACTATCGAACCGTCTTCCCTATCTGGTTCGATTGATATTATTGCAGCTCAAGGCACTAACGATCCTCTTCTTGCTGATGCTAAAATTTTCGATGCAGATGGTCGTGGCAAATCTTATATATGCAAGGGATTTAATCAAATCTACACTTACACACAGCAATATAATGAAGCTTTTGGTTACTTGTTGATCTTCAAGTCTATAGACAGAGATTTATGCTTCTCTTTACCAAAGAAAATTGCTAACGTGCCTGTTGTTACCTATAACCACAAAAGTATCTTTCTAATTACTGTTGATATTTATAATTATCCTGACACTAGCGATCCTTTAAAATCTACACCTGTTTCTGGCCGTAAGCCTCTAAAAGCTATTGAGATAACGGAAGAAGATCTGATTCATTTTGAAGAACATGAAGAAGTTATTGGAAGTAAAAGATAAAATGAGGGGGCATAAATTTTTAGCATTCATAAATCTTCAATCCTCTTTTTTAAGAAACATCAAGGTATATGGGTGTATATGGCTCAAATACATTACTCTGAACATGTTTTTGAAGTTGAGCAGCCAAGTTGGGTAAGTTGAGAACGTACCAATTTCAACTTCAATAAGAGTGCTCATTGGCATGGCAATTTCACAGATGCAATACTATAGTTTCCCTGAGCTATGATATACACAAGCCTGCAAAATATAAAATCTTCAATACAAGAATAATAATGACTGAATTACTCCAGCAGGCTATTGCCGAAATATCAAAACTACCAACTGACCAGCAGGATGCTATTGCTTTACGGCTGTTAGCAGAATTACAAGACGAACAAGCTTGGCAAGAGCGTTTTGATGCCACAACAAATGCTCAGTGGGATAATTTAGCCGCTATGGTACGACAAGACATTGCAAACGATGATGTCATGCCACTCGACGAGATTTTCCCAGTTAACTAATGAAATCGAGCGTTACCAAAGATTTCCGCAAACGTCTTGATCAACTGCCAAGTCCAGTTCGTGAGCAAGCCAAAAAAGCATATGCACTATGGAAAACAGACTCATCTCATCCCAGTTTGCAATTCAAGCGAGTCAATCAGCGTCAGCCAATCTATTCAGTTTGTATCAGTCTTAATTACAGAGCATTGGGCTTATTAGAAAAAGACCATATTTATTGGTTCTGGATTGGAACTCATGCTGAATACGATCAGTTGCTAAAGCGTTTACGATAATGCTTTCCAAAGTTGCCTGAAGGGGACACTATGAAAGCCAAATTTGAAGAGCAACTTTCATCTACTAATGCAGCTGTCATATTGGAACGTCTGCCTGTTCGAATCCAGGATGCTCTGATTGCTCGTGCCATTGAAATTGAATACCCAGTTGAAGCCGTCATTGAAATGGCGATTGCTAGCTTCCTCGATACTGATGCATTGGGGTTTGCAGACTGTAAACCAAGGCGTGGGCAATAATTATGGATTCTGAGCAGCTTGTCCAAAACCTTAGCCCTAGAACGCGGAAACGACTGGGCATGTCCAACGATGATGTATCCACATTCTGTCAACGCTGGGGTATTCGTACTATGGCCATTTTCGGTTCTATCCTCCGCGATGACTTTACCAAAGAAAGTGACATCGACATCCTATTGACCTTTGAGCCCGATGTACGCCAGGGACTACTCACGTTAGCCAAAATCAAACATGAGCTAGAAACTCAGCTCCATCGATCAGTTGACATAACTATTAAAAAATCTATCGAAGCCAGCGACAACTGGATTCGCCGACGAGAAATTTTAACAACGGCTCAAACGATTTATGAGCAGATATAACACCTCTTTTACCAATAGCCAGAAGAATCAAGAACTAACCAATGATATCTCTTCAACAACTCCAAGCAGACCTCTTAGCCCTTTCCAAAGAAGACAAAACTAAGGCTATTAAAATGCTAGCTGCCAGTCTGAATGACACCTGGATTGGTATCGAAAAATCATCAGAGGCAGCCAATACAGATATCTTTATATGTCGAACAGGTATTGCTGTCTGGTTTCTTGTTCATCAACGCAACCAAGGTATCTCAGATGCCGAAATATTGGCCGAATGCCCACAGCTTACCGCTAAAGATCTTGCCAATGCATGGCTTTATGCCCAGCTTCACACCGATGAAATAGAATCTGCTATTCAACGAAACTTAGTAAAACAGCATTCCGATCTTGATGATGATTCTAAAGAAGAAGTTCTAGAAAACCTCAAACAAGCTTGGCAGGAGGCAAAATCAAGTAACACAATTCCCTTATCTCAAATGTGGGATGTCATCAATGACTGACGACAAACCTCTTATCTTATTGGCGATTTACTCAAAATCAGACCGCGCTAACATTAGCACCCAGGAAATTAGAGACATTTTAGAAGAGATGTAGTATTCCTCAGTTTCGGTATTTTACATTTCAGCCCACCGCAAACTCCGTATATTGCCTCACATGGGGCGCATGGTATCCCAACACAATATCCTTTGCAGGCACGCCCAGCGCTACTAGCTGATCAGCAACTGCCTCTTCTCCACCATCCTCCTGAATCCAAATTTTCCCATCCTTAATATCCACATGGAGCAAGCAACCATAAACGCGAGTATTGTTATCTTGCCAACCTACCCGCACCAGCTGATAGCGATCTCGATCTCGATCTAAAATCGCTTCAGTTTCCACACCAGGTCTCACAGAGCCAAGATTTTCTCTTTCTAAAAACAAATTTTCAATATGCTCGCGGTACTCTTCTATCCTTTCCATAATCTAATCTCCGGTTGATTATCGTCATAAATAAGCAAAGGCACCTGGTTTCGGGTAACAACTTTCTGTATAAATGGATAGGAGAAAAAACGACTATGAATACTAAACGGAACCGCTAAATACAACTTCCTATCTGGTTCATAGTCTTCCAGAGCTATCTTGTAGTTAATAAATTGTCCAACAGCTGTATGAAATTCTGAAATCTTTGAAGCAGCTAAAAAGCTTTTAATCTCTATGGCAATTTTTTCATTGCCTTTAGTTGCACCTAAAATACGTTCTGCCCCAAGGTCTACACACAAATCTGTAAACTCTAGTTCAATCCGATAAGGATCGTGGGTAATTGTCCAACCCCCGTTCTGCAAAGCCTTTACTACTAAGTCATGAAATGCGTCCTTTGCAGGCATTGTAAAATAGCAATTAGCAACAGTTTATAGACACCACCGTTATTCTACTACTTCACAATAACTTCCGGCCTTTACCCAACAGGGTGTTGTTCGCCTCCTAAGTCCTTAATGTGGTCTGACCCAATATTGAATCTCTATGACTCTTTTCACAAGAAAGTGTAGCTACGTCGCAGGAATATTGCTGCTAGGGCTGGCGGGCTGTCTAGCGGGTTCTCAGCCTCAAGTCTCTGCACCGGATGTGCAGCCAACGACGGAAATACCTGTGCTGGAATCAGCGCCTGACGTGCGGCCGACGGCGGAAGTACCTGTGCCAGAACCAGACGGCGCGATCGCAACCGGAGATATCTGGTCGCGGCTCCAGCAGGCAGACACTCACTACTATGTGTTTATGCGTCATGCTATCGCTCCAGGCACGGGAGACCCTGCCAATTTTCAGCTCGATGATTGTTCCACACAGCGCAATTTATCAGAGGAAGGACGCGATCAGGCCAGGCGGACAGGAGACGCGTTTAAGGAAAAAAATGTAACCGTTCAGCAGGTGCTTTCTAGTGAGTGGTGCCGCTGTCTTGACACAGCAGAATTAATGGCGCTTGCCCCAGTCGAACGGTTTCCGGCATTAAATTCGTTCTTTCAAGACCGGGCCCAAGGTCCTGAGCAAACCCAGCAGCTACAGGAATTTATGGTCAGCAACCATGACGAGCCTGGAGTGACCATACTAGTGACTCATTTTGTAAATATCACTGCGATCGCAGGTAGCAACGTATCATCTGGGGAGATGGTGGTCATGCAGGTCAACGACCAAAACGAACCCGAAGTGGTGGAGCAGATTGAGCAACTCTGAATATGCTCTCTCTAGCCAGAGGCTATTTAACCATTCGTATCAAAGGAAAAACCTGAGCTTACCGCAGGCAAATTGCCTGCATCCAGGCTAATGAGTAAATACACTTATTGATTTCCTCTTAAGTTAGAATTATTCTTAAATAGGATTACATCTTGACCTGTGAGGTTCATTTTAGTTTGGTGTTGATCGGTTTGAGTGGGAGTGCTCCATTAAGCATTAGGTTGTTCAAGCGCTAGATAAAAGGTCACAATGAAAAATGAGAATCATGATTCTGCCCCACGAGACATGTGCACCTCGGCACGAGAGGCATACAGCGGAGTTGAGTTGGAGCTTCGTACAGAGCTAGGTCATGAGTTACGTAAACTTCTCATTGAGAAGAGACTAAAACAAAGAGAACTCGCAACATTGCTGGCTATTCAACAACCTGAGGTATCCCATCTGTTTAATGGTAACTTTACTCGCTTTACGATAGACAGACTTGTTCGGCTTTTCAATCGGTTAGGTTGGATAGTCAAGTTTCAAGTATATCCTCAAGATTTTGATTGATGCCAGCTAAAGAATCATTCTGAAATTACTCTCTTTTTAAAAATAAATTTCTTCGAGAATGGGTCTGAGATATTAGGTATTTCAGACCCATTTAATATAGGTATTCTAGTTATATATTTTAAACTATAAGCCCTTCAAAATAGAAGTTTTTCCAGATAGGTAAAATGCTTTTGAAAAATAAATATAATCGTTTTAGAGAGTGTGTTTGAGCTATTGTGAAATCCACAGAGTAGTTGACAAGTATAGGAAGCTAGTAATATTTCAGATAAGAAATTGGCAGCTTTTAAGATTCATATTCATGAAGAACTGCCTATTAAATCAATTTTATTGTTGAAAAATAACTACTGAAATTAAAAATTTTTCATCTTCATTGTTATAGGAAAAAATCTATAAAATTAAGTTTTTAATAGGTTGGTTTTTCTTTCAAAATAAGGATTATTATTGTTTTAGATAATCTTGTGATTCATGCTGATAATCAGCAGTTTGATTCAGTTTTTTCTCACCTACTTCGGTGGGCCGGTAGAAAGTCAAAAAGTTCGCACTACACGCAATAAAGGAGATAATATGAGCGATCTAATGGATGCTAGAGGTAGCAAAACTGCTAGCGGCGGATGTCCATTTTCGGGAGGAACTCCCAAATTTACTGCTGGCACTGGAACGTCTAACCAAGATTGGTGGCCCAATCAGTTAAACCTGAAAATTCTCCACCAGCACGGCCTCAAATCTAACCCTATGGGGGAGGTGTTTAGCTATGCTGAGGAGTTCAAAACTCTTGACCTAGATGCCGTCAAAAGAGATATCTTTGGCCTGATGAGAACGTCTCAGGATTGGTGGCCAGCCGACTATGGTCACTATGGGCCCCTCTTTATCCGCATGGCCTGGCACAGTGCAGGTACCTACCGCATTAGCGACGGGCGCGGCGGTGCGGCGACTGGGAATCAACGTTTTGCACCGCTCAACAGTTGGCCTGACAATGGCAACCTTGACAAGGCTCGTCGGCTGCTTTGGCCGATCAAGCAGAAATATGGCAGGAAAATCTCCTGGGCCGATCTGATTATCCTGGCGGGCAACTGTGCCCTGGAGTCGATGGGGTTTAAAACATTTGGTTTTGCCGGTGGCCGTGAAGATATCTGGGAACCAGAAGACGACATTTACTGGGGCAATGAGAATGAATGGATGACTAATGAACAGCGCTACAATGGCGAGCGCGAACTGGAAAATCCACTGGGCGCAACGGTGATGGGGCTGATCTACGTCAACCCAGAAGGTCCGAACGGCCATCCCGATCCGGTGGCATCAGGGCGGAACATTCGTGAAACCTTTGGTCGCATGGCCATGAATGACGAGGAGACTGTGGCCCTGACTGCCGGTGGTCACACCTTTGGTAAATGTCACGGCGCTGGCGATGATGCATTGTTAGGTCCTGAACCTGAGGGGGCCAGCATTGAGGAACAAGGTCTCGGTTGGAAGAGCAGTTTTGGCACTGGCATAGGCGTTCATACAATCACCAGTGGTATCGAAGGTGCATGGACTACCAACCCAACTCAGTGGGATAACAACTACTTTGAAAATCTGTTTGGCTATGAGTGGGATCTAACCAAAAGTCCCGCTGGCGCGCATCAGTGGGTGCCGAAAGATGGCGCGGCTACCAATGCGGTGCCCGATGCGCACGATCCATCAAGACGGCATGCGCCGATCATGACGACGGCAGATATGGCAATGAAGATGGACCCCGTCTATGGACCAATTTCGCGACGCTTCTTTGATCATCCAGAACAGTTTGCTGATGCGTTTGCTCGGGCCTGGTTCAAGCTAACCCACCGCGATATGGGACCCGTCTCGCGCTACCTTGGGCCTGAGGTGCCATCGGAAGAACTTTTGTGGCAAGATCCAGTCCCTGCCGTCACCCATGAATTGGTTGATGAGAGCGATATCGCCGCGCTTAAGCAACAGATTTTGTCGTCGAGTCTAACGGTTTCTCAGCTAGTGTCGACAGCCTGGGCGTCGGCCTCAACATTTCGTGACTCCGATAAGCGGGGTGGTGCCAACGGGGCACGCATTTGTCTTGCACCCCAGAAAGATTGGGAAGTCAACCAGCCGCAACAGCTGACCCCTGTGCTGCAGACTCTAGAAGCAATCCAAAGCACCTTCAACAACGCTCAGTCTGGTGGCAAAAGGGTTTCGTTAGCGGATGTAATTGTGCTGGGTGGCTGTGCAGGTATTGAGCAAGCGGCCAAGAATGCGGGTTGGTACGATATCAAAGTCCCCTTTAAGCCTGGACGCACTGATGCATCACAGGCGCAAACAGATGTAGAATCTTTTGCTGCCCTCGAACCGATTGCAGATGGTTTCCGCAACTATGCTAAAGGTCTGTTCACCATACCGGCAGAGAAATTGCTGGTAGATCGAGCCCAGCTGCTAACGCTGAGCGCACCGGAGATGACCGTTCTGATTGGTGGCATGCGCGTCTTGAATGCAAATGTGGGACAGGCTAAGCATGGTGTCTTTACCAACCGACCAGAGACACTAACTAATGACTTCTTTGTAAATCTGCTGGATATTGGCACGACATGGAAGGCTGTTTCTGACGCTGAAGATGTGTTTGAAGGGCGCGATCGCACAACGGGTGCAGTCAAGTGGACGGGTACCCGTGTTGACCTTGTCTTTGGGTCTAACTCGCAGCTTCGAGCCATCGCTGAAGTCTACGGATGCCAGGACTCACAGCAAAAGTTTGTGCAAGACTTTGTAGCAGCGTGGGATAAAGTGATGAACCTTGATCGCTTTGATAATCTTGCTTAGTTTTCGCAAATAGGTCTTTAAGGGGGTTGGAGTAGAGCCTCCTCCAATGTTTGGAGGAGGCTCTGCAAACCTCAAAAAGTTCTGAACAAACCAATATGAACTTGTTAACGGGCTATAGTAACAACGCTCTTGAGAGCGTAGGTCATGATGAATGAATCAACGTGTCAGCTATTTCGTGGAGTTCTCTTCATTTTAAATTTATTGGAACAGCTAGCCGACGACCTGTTGTTTTGGTTAGTTGCTTCATGTGTGTGGATATATTGGAGCGCTGTCTTTTAGACAGGTTGAATACAAGTACGGAGCTAGG
>ERZ1740070.2245-NODE-2245-length-11234-cov-4.154844_pt1 | contig 11234 bp, 19 predicted proteins | sample MGYA00581734_ERZ1740070 | MGnify/ENA primary metagenome ERZ1740070 (study PRJEB43018, sample SAMN04849744) | marine metagenome | isolation source: floating plastic debris | place: Pacific Ocean | collected 2008-09-01 | study: EMG produced TPA metagenomics... | reverse complement strand
GATCAGCGTCATCCTCACCTCATAACTGATGGTCTGCGCGACCGCCCGAAGAGCCCCCAGCAGTCTGTACTTCCTATTCCTCCTTCATCCCGCCCCCATTGTACCATATACGCCGACACTCGCAATAGCGATCACGTAGACGCATATAACCTTGGGGTCTAGTGCCGGGGCGCAGTGGGGAAACACATACCACAGCACCATAGGCACCCCCATAATGGCCAGTGCAATCAGGTTAAAAAGAGCCTTGTTACTTAGGGTCGGGCACCTTAATTCTTTGAGAAAGAGCTTAACGGCATCGGCGAAAGGTACAATGACGCCTCCGGGACCGGGTTTGTTGGGGCCCTTGCGGAGGTGGATATACCCGAGCACCTTGCGCTCGAGGAGGGTGAAGAAGGCGACCGCCACTATGATAAGGACGAGCGTGACAACGGCCACCATGTAATTCCTAAAATTAACGTAAGCGGCTATACTGCACTAGTCAAGACTTCTGCGAAGGTCTCGCTTGGTACGCACTCCGCTCTGATAGGCATGAACCTATGGTTGGAGCCGCAAATCTCGCTGCATTGCCCGAAGAACACCCCCCTCCGGTCTGCGTAAAAAGTGAGCTGATTAAGGCGGCCAGGTACGGCGTCTGCTTTGATGCCCATCACAGGGATGGTTCAGGAGTGCAGTACGTCGGCGGCGGTGACTAACACCCGTAGCGGAGTGTGGGTGGGGAAGAGGATGCGATGGTCGCAGTCAAGAAGGCGATACGGCGAGGCGGTCATGTAGGCATCAAACTCGACGTCCCGCAAGTCGCTATACTCGTAGGACCAATATCATTGGTGGCCCACCGTCTTGAGGGTGAGCCCGGGGGTCCCCGCCTCGTCCAGCATATAAAGAAGGCGCAAGGAGGGTAGGGCAATGGCCACCAGGACCACGCAAGGTAGGGCGGTTCATCCGAACTCGACGCTTTGCGCTTCTAGGAGCCGCCGGTGGGCCGGTTTGGTGGTGGGGACTAAGGCCAGATACCACAGGACCCCGGCCGCAATCCTGACGACAAAAACCATAACTCAGTCATGGAAAAAGTTTAACTGCTCCATGAGAGGGGAGGCCCCATTCTGTAGGTTGAGTTTCATCCTCTACATCCAAAAAGTAGTGTGCGGGACACCCTTATTACATCAAAATATTATCCCATGAGGGTAGCCTCGTTGAAGGTATGCCAGGAGGTAGGCACTCGCGGAGAGAACTCCACTCTGACCCTGTCAACTCACCTCCCGTTAGCCTGTGAGGTAAGTGCACCCCATATGGTCCCCGTGAAGATCAAAACCCCAATGATGCTTACAAGCCTGCCAGACGACCTAACTACATTCCATGTGGACATAGCATCCGGGTAGTCGGAGTAACGCCGGGGTATCCCCTGGAGGCCGAGGAAGTGTTGGGGGAAAAAGGTTAGGTTTACCCCCGCAAATATGATAAAGAATTGGACCAGGGTTCATCGCTCGGGAAGTGAGGTACCCGTAATGGTGGAGAACCAGAAAGTAACCCCTGCAAAGATGGCGAACACGGCGCCCATAGATAGCACATAGTGGAAGTGCGCGACGACGTAATAAGTATCGTGCAGAGCGATATCCAGTGAGCTGTTAGCCAACACAATTCCTGTAAGCCCGCCCACCGTGAAAAGGAAAAGGAAGCCTAGTACCCAAAGTAAAGGGGACTCAAGCGCGGCGGGGGTCCCGTGCAGGGTGGCGAGTCAAGAAAAGATTTTGATTCCGGTTGGCACTGCGATAATCATGGTGGCCGAGGTGAAGTAAGCCCGGGTGTCTACGTCTATCCCGACCGTAAATATGTGATGGGCCCAGACCACGAAGCCGAGGAGCGCGATGGCCCTCATCGCATAGATCATACCCAGCGAACCGAAGCTGTTACCTTTCGCGGAGTAGTGGTTTACGATTTGGGAAACCATTCCAAAACCGGGGAGGATTAAAATATACACTTCCGGGTGGCCAAAGAATCAGAAGAGGTGCTGATAGAGAATCGGGTCCCCACCACCCGCCGGGTCAAAAAAGGAGGTGTTGAAGTTGCGATCCGTGAGAAGCATCGTGATGGCCCCAGCCAGCACCGGGAGGGACAATAAAAGAAGAATAGCGGTCAGCAGCACGGACCACGCGAAGAGGGGCATCAGCTCCAGGGACATCCCCTCGCCCCGTATATTTGAGATGGTGGTGATAAAGTTAGCGCTTCCTAGAATCCTGCTGACCCCGGCGAGGTGTAGCGAGAAAATGCCCAAGTCCACCGCACCCCCCGGGTGGCCGAGGGTGGAGAGAGGCGGGTACACGGTTCACCCCGTCCCCACCCCGCTTTCGACCAGGCCGGACATAAGTAAGAGGGTGAGAGCCGGCGGCAGTAGCCAAAACCTTATATTATTCATACGGGGGAACGCCATGTCGGGGGCGTTCACTATGAGGGGGACGAGCCAGTTCCCGAAGCCCCCTATTATGGTGGGCATCACAAAGAAGAAGATTATGATAAAGGCGTGGGCCGTTACAATAACGTTGTACAGCTGGTCGTCCCCCAGGAGGGATCCAGCGTTTCCCAGCTCCAGACGAATGAGGGCGGACAGGGCAGTGCCCAGGAAAGCGGACCAAATTCCCAGGATAAAGTAGAGCGTACCAATATCTTTGTGGTTTGTGGAGAAAAGCCAGCGAAGCATCTCTTTTTTACAAGAAAAGCGCTGGATGACAGCTTTATACGCAGAATTAGAAGTTCTTTTTCTCGACAAGAAAACATTACAAGTAACTGCATGGGGAGGTCACGGCGGTTCCTTTCGTACTTATCCGAGAAGGCATAATGAGAGGTAGAAGCCAACCTGGCTGACGCCGGTTTGAACTCAAATCACGTAGGGCAGTAGGGACGAACAGTCCAGTACAGGCCCCTTGCTACGGGGACCCGGGGCCCTAGTTCAACATCGAGGTCACACGCCCGCCCTCTCATCGGTCTGGGAGGGCAGTATTGCGCTGTTATCCCTAAAGTAGCTTGCATCTATGAAGGGACCGGGGCGGTCGATGCCCGCGTTGCCCCAACGAAGCGTGAGCCAGGTTTTAGGGTCTTGTCGCCTACTCGTTGTCGGCGGGTATTTTCACCCGCACTATATCGGGCCGGCCGCCCACAAGCGGGGCCCCTCCGGCGCCCCGTTCAGACACTCCCCTAATTAGGGGGCTAGTAATTATGCTACCTCTGTTTTTTAGCAGGGGGTACCACCGAAGCAGGTGGAAAGGTTTTTGGTAAACTTATGGGGGCCCGCGCGAGGCGGGGGCGGCCGCGTGGTATCTCCACCGAGTCTAGGAGTCCCTGGGTTTAGGTTTGACTTCTAGCGAGGGGTTAACCTGAAGCCGGATATGAGGGCTTAGCGTGAGGGCGGGAAAGCTTCGACACGGGCCGTTAGGGCCGTTCCAGTCCAGGCGCGCATTAAGGCGTCGGGGACACCACGAGATTTAGGGGGCCGGTGTCAAGTTTTTTAGCCGAGGTGGGCTGACCCTCCTGCAGATGAGGCTGAGACGAACCCCCCTATACGCTACGGTAGCCGTTATACGAGAAGGAGAGTTGCACCAGCCGTGTTTTTGATTGTGTAAGAATCACGTGTGAACTTGAGTTACAATCACTTAACAGGTCTTTATTTTTTTCAGAAATATGTTCGGATAAACTAATCTTCTGGCACGTAGCGACTTATCAGAATACGCAACACCGCGGGAGGGGTGTAGGTTACTGCTACACGCATACGCCATAGTAACCCCTTGATTAAGATTGTTAACGGCGTACTAATCGACTTGCCTTCCCCCGTCAACTTCAGTATGTGGTGGAACTTCGGCAGCCTGCTCGGGCTAGTCTTAACCATCCAGCTCCTGACAGGGCTATTCCTAGCCATGCATTACACTGCGGATGTTGACCTGGCTTTCTCATCCGTGAGACACATCTTCCGCGATGTTAACGCGGGGTGGCTCCTTCGGAGCACACATGCTAACGGGGCCAGTTTCTTCTTTATTTGTCTTTACAGCCACGTGGGCCGCGGCCTGTACTACGGGAGGTACATGTATGTAAAAACCTGGGTTACTGGGGTTCTGCTCCTTATCTTGGTGATAGCTGCAGCATTTCTCGGGTACGTGCTTCCCTGGGGCCAGATGAGGTTCTGGGGGGCCACTGTGATCACGAACCTATTCTCCGCTTTCCCCTACTTTGGCCCTAGCTTGGTGACGTGACTCTGAGGAGGGTTCGCCGTCGACAACGCGACCCTCACCCGCTTCTTCACTTTTCACTTCTTGGTCCCCTTCTTAGTCGCTGCCATAGCTGGTCTACACATCTTCTTTCTGCACACGACGGGCAGGAACAACCCGCTCGGCGTGAACAGGAATGCAGATAAGATTCCTTTTCATTGATATTACTCTATTATAGACGTCGTCGGGTTCGTGATCATACTTAGCGCCCTCATAGGCCTGGTGTTGCTAGAGCCGAACTACCTGGGTGAGCCTGATAATTATATCGCGGCTAACCCCATAGTTACTCCACCCCACATCGTGCCGGAGTGATACTTTCTATTCGCATATGCCATCCTTCGCTCAATCCCTAACAAGTTAGGGGGGGTACTCGGCCTGTTCGGGTCTCTACTCATCCTAGTAGTCCTCCCCTTCATCCACATCAACAGGATGAAGGGCAACTCTTTTTACCCCGTCTCAAAAACCTTGTTCTGGCTGTTCGTGCTGGCCTTCGGCATGCTGACTCTAGGCGGGGCCTGGCCCGTGGAAGACCCCTACGTACTGGTCAGTCAATGCTTTTCCGCTTTTTACTTTTTGTACTTTATCGCCATCACGCCCCTCCGACTGCTGTGGGACAGCGTGCTTTCTTAATTTCGGCTTGGTTATTCCTCTTTTCTTTGCACGAATGCTCCTCAAAGGCGCTTTCCTAGGGGGCACCTTACTCGTCCTCTCCCTCGCACGCAAAACCCACTCCCTCGCAGTCTTGTTGACCCTAGAGGGCCTGGTGTTGTTGACCCTGTTGGCCCTTATTGCCCATAGGGACCTAATCTTCTCGGTGTGTTTCCTGAGCATCGGCGCGTGTGAGGCCGCGGTTGGGCTGTCTTGTATGGTGGGCCTGGTGCGCCTGCGCGGGCAAGAACAGGTGGGCTTCGGTGAGTGTGGTCAGTCTTTACCTGTCTACGCTCGGTCTGAGGAATGCGGCACTTTGGGGAGTCGGAAGCGGCCTTTTAAAAACGTATCCGGGGCCCCTTCCCCTCAGGGCGGTTGGAGACTGTTGGTCCCTCAGGTTCTACAGGCTACTCAGCCTTATCTCGGGGTCCGTGGTGCTCTGATCATACTATTATATGGACGGGGAACCGCATTATCGGCGATTCCTCGGGGTTGTGATTGCCTTTGTTAGGTCCATGGTCCTGCTCATCTTTATGTCGACGCTGTACGGGTCCCTTGTGGGCTGGGATGGCCTGGGGATCACCTCCTTCCTTCTCGTGATATACTATAAGAACCGCAAGGCCCTGGGCAGAAGCCTTATTACCGCCCTAACCAACCGGATCGGGGACGCCTTCCTCCTTGTCTTGCTGGGGTTATCTCTTTATCCCGCGGGGGGCACCCACCTGTGCCTCGTGCTCCTACTTCTCACCGCCATGACTAAGAGGGCTCAGTACCCCTTCAGAAGGTGGCTACCTGCGGCCATGGCCGCTCCCACGCCGGTGAGAGCCTTGGTGCATTCTTCCACCCTGGTGACGGCGGGGGTTTACCTCCTTCTGCGGTTTAACGCTTGCGGTTCCGAATGACTTCTTCCACTGGGCTCGGTCACGCTTCTCATAGCCGGGTTGTGTGCTTGCGGCGAAATAGACCTCAAAAAGATCGTTGCTTTGAGTACGCTATCGCAGTTGGGGGTCATGGCCGTCGCGCTAGCCCTCTCCCTGAAGGCTTTAAGTTTTTTCCACCTCATAACCCACGCCATGTTTAAAGCTCTCCTCTTCATATGCGTGGGTGTGGGTATCCACACCGTGTTTGGGACGCAAGACTTCCGCTCGTACAGCAGCCTCACCCAGACCCTCCCGTGGCCCAGCGCCCTCCTTTGTACGGCGAATCTGGCGCTGCTCGGGTTCCCCTTCCTGGCGGGTTTTTATAGCAAAGATAGCATTCTGGAGGGGATCTATAATAGGGGGAATGGGGCCCTGCCCCTGGTCGTATTCCTCATAGGGGTCGGACTCACCACAGCCTACAGAACAAAGATAGTAAGACTGGCCCTGAGGCCGCCGGGCGGGGCCGCCCCCGCCAGGCTGAACGCAGGGGGGACGGCGGCTCCCGTGAAACTTCCTCTCCTGAGGCTCGGCTCCGGGGCGGTGCTCGGCGGTGCCCTCTTGGCGAGGGGGCTCGGGGCCTGGATCCCCGTCCTGGCGCCCGGGGACAAACTCCTCCCGTTGGCCCTCGTCGCTGGCGGCGCGGGAGTCGGATGGGACCTAAGACGCGTAAAGGCCAGGTTTTTGAGCGGCATATGGGATCTGACACCTACGATTCAAGCGCTAGCGAGCAGAAGCGCGCCAATGCGGGGCCTCTGGGGGCTGGACGAGGGGGCCGGGGAGGCGATAAGGGGGCCTGGGTGGCTGGTCCTCTTACTCGGAAGGCAGATGACCCTCTACCCCGCCCTCGCCCTCGGCTCCCTCTTCGTTCTCCCGCTCGTCCTCTAGCGGACGGCGCGAGCGCCTTGCGGGACGCTACGCCAGCAATTTGAAGTTCTCTGCCCCCTTAAACTCCCAAAGTTCATATTGCGAGCAACTGCGCGACCTTGGTCGGCGTCTCCTCAGGGTACCTAGGATACACCAATTACTAAGGGATAATGGCGTCGGACGTTCCGTCCGTATAATGCCCGACCTGGGGGTGGATGGCCGCGGGCCTTAGGGCGCTCCCACTGCTCCTCGCTCTAGCTTCGGTGTATCTGGTGCTCCAGAACCCTTATGCCCTCGGTCTCCTCTTCCTGGCCACTCTCTCCCTGACCGCCGGCGTCGTGGGTAGAATGGAAAGGCTCTTGGGCCTCGTGGTTTTTATCATCTATATTGGCGGGGCTATGGTCCTCTTCTCCTACTGCTTTATGCTGACCCCGCGCCAAGAGGGAGACGCTCCGCTGCCCGTGCACCCCTTGCCGTTCTTGGTCCTTCTCGGCCTGGGCGGTCCCCCCTTGCTAACTACTCTGTACGATTTCTATTGGGTCCTCTCGTTGCTGCTACTCGTCGGTCTACTTCTCTTCGTGGTGATAGTCAGCGTGGTCGAAGTTATCGATCTCGGCCGGGGGACCATACGGGTGACCTAGAGCATGCCGGTCGTGTCCTTGGCCCGCCCCCCTTATGGCGCCAAAGTCCTCAAATGGGGGGTCGTCCCCGCCCACAACTGGTACCGCCGGGACGGCGCTGTCCCCTTCGTTTATTGGCCTCCCCGGCATAGGCCGGCTATGGGGCTCGCCGGGCTTACGGTTCTGTCGTTCCTCCCGGGTGAGGCCCTCGGGGTCTACCGCGCCGGTCTCTGCTGGTTGGCCTTCTGAGTTTTCCAACAAATGTTTCAGCTGGACGTCTTGGTACGGGGCTCCTTTTATGCTGCGCTGGCTTATGCCTTGTTAGTGGTCTGCGTGGGGTTTTTCCTCTGCTCCAGCGCCCTCAGCTTCTATATTTTATTCGAGCTCTCCTTGCTACCTACCCTGCTTATAGTGTTGCTCTATGGCTATCAGCCCGAGAAGCTCCGGGCCGGCCAGTACCTCCTCCTTTATACAGTTTTGGCCTCGTTGCCCCTCTTACTGACCCTGCTCACTTTGGCTCCCTATCTCGGCTGAATCACCCTAACCGGCACTAGCTTTGTCTGCCTCTGTATCACGCTGGGGTTTATGGTCAAGAGCCCCCTGTATCTCGTCCACATATGGCTACCCAAGGCGCATGTCGAGGCCCCGGTGGCCGCCAGGATGGCGTTAGCCGGCATCCTCCTCAAGCTGGGATCGTTCGGTCTCCTCATTTTCTGCCCCGGTATCCTCCATCCTCTGTTTACCTTGTATCTTGCTGTTTCCCTTCTCGGCGCCGTTGCCTGCAGTCTGGTATGCGCGCGGCAGTGAGACACTAAAAGGCTCATCGCTTTTTCGTCGGTGGTTCACATAGGGGTCGTCACGGTCGGCGTCGTGGTGGGTTCGGAACTCGGGTATCTATGCGGCTACCTCATGGTCATCGCCCACGGTGTCTGCTCGCCTCTCTTATTCGGTGTCGCATACCGCTTCTATCAGGGGAGGCACAGTCGTCTACTCACGGCAAACCGCGGCCGGTTGGCCACGCCTTTAGCTGCTCTAACCCTCTTCCTACTTCTGGCTGTGAACATGGGGGCTCCCCCGTTCCTCAACCTGTGGAGCGAGGTGCTAATGTTTTGCTCCCTCCTGGCCTACGCTGTCCACGCCGGATGGGTGCTACTGCCGGCCGCTCTCCTCGCTGCTCTGTACAACCTACACTTGTACGTGAGGTTAACCCACGGGAAAGAATCCGCCGCCGCGGCCCCCTGGGGGGAATTATGAGCTAGCACCCACTCGGTGGGCCTCTCTCTCGCCCTGGCGGGGGGGCTGGGCTTCTTTAACGGTGCTTATCCGGTAGCCTTAGGCGCAATTTCCACTACGCCTACTGTGTGTCGACTTTCTCAATCTTGCCATTTGAGGTGCCGGGCAATATGTACAGGACCCTTCGAGTACGGCTGCGCGGGTACTTATCAATCCTATGTCGCCCAAGAATCGCCGAGGAAAAGCATTAAGGCTTGGTGGGGGGGAGGCAAGCCCGGGCTCTCCCCTTACAGCAATACACTATTGGGAGACGTCGGTCACATAGGTGGGTATCTTGCACTCAGGGCGCCTTGAGGCGGGGGCCCTGCCAGGTTCTCTAAGTTTATAACTGCTTAAGTGGGTTTGGCTTTCTACAGAGCTATCTAGCCTCTTTCGTGCCGTCAAGCCTGGGGGGTGGTGCGGGAGATTATTTCGTCGCTCAAGCGTGGCGCGTGATGTCGTAACGGTTGGGACGCCGTATAGCCGCGGTTGCTGGCACGACGTGAGCCCCCCTACACAGCTAAACCAGCGGTCTTTAACTTTCTTATCTGGACGGGCCTCCATGGTATAGAGCGCAGTGCCGGGGTCAGGCGGGAACAGACATTCACGGGGTTTCCCCTTTTTTGAGGTATGAACTCAAGAGCTTGTATAGCTTACTAGAATGCTAGTAACCCCACCAGTAAATACATAGAAACAGGAAAAGCCAAACAACGTCGACAAAATGCCAGTATCAGGCCCTGGCCTCAAATCCGAAGTGGTGGCCCCTGCTAAAATGATAAAACAGGTTTCGATACAGCATTACTCCGATGAACGTTGTCCCGATCAGTACATGCAGGCCGTGAAACCCGGTGGCGACATAGAACGTCCTCCCGTACACCCCGTCGGCCAGGGTAAAGGGGGCGAGCATATACTCCATGCCCTGTAAGGCGGTGAAGTACAGACCCAACAATACAGTTACCACCAAAGCCAGGTGGGCCTCGAGCCAGTTATCCTCTATCAAGGCTATGTGGGCCCAGGTAATGGTCGCCCCCGATGACAGTAGGATCGTAGTATTAAGTAAGGGCACGTCAAACGGGTTGATAGCTTCAATCCCCACCGGGGGTCACACCCTGCCCACCTCAATGTTCGGCCTAAGAGACGCGTGGAAGAAAGCCCAGAAGAAGGCGAGAAAGAAGAAGACCTCGGAGCAGATAAATAGGACCATGCCTATACGTATCCCCCTCTCCACCTTGCGGGTGTGCTTACCCTGAAAAGTGGCTTCCCGGGCGACATCCCGCCACCACTGAATCATAGTGGCGAAAATTAGACCTAGCCCCGCTCACATAAGCCTGGCGTCATACTTATGCGCGTAGGCAGCTAAGCCGGCGACCAGGCAGAGCCTCCCGATAGACCCGGTAAGGGGCCATGGTCTGTAGTCCACGATATGGAAAGGATGTTTAGTCATAGCTCCCGCCACAAGGGAGGCCCGACCATTCGATTGGAAGTCAAGCGTGCTAGACTAGGCCCAGGCATGAGCCTCCCACCAGGGAGGGTGTGACCTTTACACTTTGATACCGGCCGTTGACAATAAACCGAGAATAAGAACAGAGTGCTAGTCCCCTCGCCGAGAGGAGACAACCGCCCAGCCGGCCGGGTAAGCGTAACAGGCCCTTCAGCTTGATGACAAACCCCGTGAGAGGCGGCAGCCCCCCCGCGTTCATAAGCGCTCACCCCAGTCTCAAGCCCGGGTATGGGGCCCACGCAACGGTGAGTGCCAGCACCACAAAATAAAGACCTATGTAGTAGTAGGCGAACCCGTCTCTAAAAGACATCAGTCAACCCATCTGCACCATGCCACTGAAAACCAGGAGCAAGGGCAGACTAGAAGCAGCTAATATTAGTAAGCCGCCCCCCACAGCATTCCCTAAAGCCCAGGGTAACTGGCGCACGGCGGTGAACCAGACCAAGGAGAGGGGTGCGATCTTCTGTCACCTCAGGAGTAAGTACAGCCCGCTCGACGCCAGGCCATCTACGACCCCGGGTACCCAATAGTGCAAAGGAAGGAGCCCCATTTTTAGCATCAGGCCCGCCCCCAAGAAAACGGTGCTGACTGCAATTACGCCCAGGGCCAGCCCGCTCATCAGCAGCATTAGCGAGCCAATGCTTTGGGCGATAAAATAGCCCATGGCGCCCTTCTTCTGGGCCTCCCGTCGTAGAGCCCACGGCAGAAAGGCTATCAGGTTTAGCTCTAAGCCCAATCAGGCCAATGGGAATGCAGTGGTGGTCAGTACCACGAGTGTCCCCAAGATAAGCCCGGCGGCCATGCTCGTACGCTAGACTATTCAGTGCAGCCCGCCGTATCTCCACTCGTATAGCAAGCCCCCTACCAGCACGCCCAGGAAGGTGGTGACCTGTGCGTTCGCATAAATCAACGGGAGAATCAAAGTGACTTCCACGTCAAAGACCAGGAAGATAATCCTCACCAGGAAAAATTTTATACAGAAGGGGAGACGCCTAATTCCCGAGGGGTCAAACCCGCATTCGAAGGGCGACCCTTTTTCTTTATCCCCCCCCGACTTGTAAGTGCAAAACGACGCAGAGCGCAGCCCCCCAGCAACGAGAAGACTCACGCAAGCGAAACGAAAGGTGAGCAAGAAGGCTGGGGGGGGGGGGAAAGAGGG
>ERZ1740070.2244-NODE-2244-length-11250-cov-4.166056_pt1 | contig 11250 bp, 4 predicted proteins | sample MGYA00581734_ERZ1740070 | MGnify/ENA primary metagenome ERZ1740070 (study PRJEB43018, sample SAMN04849744) | marine metagenome | isolation source: floating plastic debris | place: Pacific Ocean | collected 2008-09-01 | study: EMG produced TPA metagenomics... | reverse complement strand
GACCATCGACAGCGGGCGCACACTGGACACGGACACGGCGGACAAGATCGCCGACGCCATGAAGGAGTGGGCGATCGAGAACGGCGCGACCCACTTCACCCACTGGTTCCAGCCCATGACCGGGCTCACCGCCGAGAAGCACGACAGCCTCATCGCCCCGACCGCCGACGGCAACATCGTCTTCCGCCTCTCCGGCTCCGACCTCGCCCAGGGCGAGCCCGACGCCTCGAGCTTCCCCAGCGGCGGCCTGCGCGCCACCTTCGAAGCACGCGGCTACACCGCCTGGGACGCCTCCAGCCCCGCCTTCATCGTCCGCGGACGCAACAACGCCACCCTCTGCATCCCCACCGCCTTCGTGAGCTGGACCGGCGAGGCACTCGACCACAAAACCCCACTGCTCCGCTCCATCCAGTCGCTCAGCGATCAGGCGATGCGCATCCTTCGCATCTTCGGCACCGACGAGGGCGTCAACACCGTCCAGACGACGCTGGGCACCGAACAGGAATACTTCCTGAGCGACCGCAACCTCTACTTCGCCCGCCCCGACCTGGTCAGCTGCGAGCGCACCCTCTTCGGCGCGATGCCGCCCAAGCACCAGCAGCTCGACGACCACTACTTCGGCTCGATCCCCCCGCGCGGTCTCGCCTGCATGGCCGAGGTCGAGCACGAGCTCTACCGCCTGGGCGTGCCGGTCAAGACCCGCCACAACGAGGTCGCCCCCGGGCAGGACGAGATCGCCCCCGTCTTCGAGACCACCAACATCGCCGCCGACCACCAGATGCTGGTCATGGAGACGCTCAAGCGCGTCAGCGCCCGCTTCGGCCTGCGCGCCCTGCTGCACGAGAAGCCCTTCGCCGGCGTCAACGGCTCGGGCAAGCACAACAACTGGTCGCTGAGCACCGACACCGGCGTCAACCTCCTCGACCCGACCGACGAGACCCACACCAACCTGCAGTTCCTGGTCTTCCTCTGCGCCGTTATCCGCGCCGTGCACCTGCACGCCGACATGATGCGCGCCACCATCGCCAGCGCCAGCAACGACCACCGCCTGGGCGCCAACGAGGCACCCCCCGCGATCATCTCGATCTTCCTGGGCGACATGCTCAGCGACCTGATCGACCAGCTCGAAAAGGGCACCCCAGGACGCACCCTCAAGGGCGGGCAGATGGACCTGGGCGCCAGCACCCTCCCCCTGCTCAAGCGCGACTCGGGCGACCGCAACCGCACCAGCCCCTTCGCCTTCACCGGCAACAAGTTCGAATTCCGTGCCGTCGGCAGCAGCGCGACCGTCGCCTGGCCCAACGCGGTGATCAACACCATTGTCGCCGAGAGCCTCGACCACATCGCCACCGAACTCGAGAAGGCGCTGGGCAAGAACCCCACGCCCGCCAAGCTCGAGTCGGCCGTCCGCAAGACGCTCAAGCAGCTCGTCAAGGACCACAAGGCCGTCATCTTCAACGGCGACAACTACACCGAAGCCTGGCACGAAGAGGCCGAGAGCCGGGGCCTGCCCAACCTCCGCACCACCGCCGACGCGCTGCCCGCCCTCCAGACCAAGAAGGCCCAGCAGGCCTTCCGCAAGTACAAGGTCCTCAGCCGCGCCGAGCTCGACGCCCGAGTGGAGATCATGTACGAGAAGTACGCCGTGCAGTCGCTCATCGAGGCCGAGCAGATGATCCTCATCGCGCGCACGATGATCCTGCCCTCGGCCCTAGAGCACCAGCGCCGCGTCGCCGAGGCCGCCGCCGCGACCCAGGGCGCAGGCGTCGACGCGGGCGCCACCGTCGAACAACTCGAGCAGACCGTCGACCTGACCGACCGCTTCCGCGCAGCGATCGATGTGCTCGCCGAGGCCGCCGGGAAGACCGACACCGACCACCCGGAGAAGGCCGCCAAGGTCATCCGCGATCGCGTCGTGCCCGCCTGCGAGGCGCTCCGCGAGCTGGGCGACGAGCTGGAGTGCGTCGTCGCCGACGAGCTCTGGCCGCTGCCGCGTTACCGCGACCTGCTCAACCTCCGCTGAGCACTCGCCGGAGTCACGTCACAGAGGGGTCCTGCCCGCTCGGCGTGCGCACGCGCACCCAGGGGCGCCCGGTGTCGGGGTCTTCGGTGATCGCCGCGTCGACGCCGTACCCGCGCAGCAGGTGCTCGCGCGTCAACACATCGCCCGGCGGCCCATCCGCCAGTACACCCCCGCCGCCCAGCAAAACCACGCGGTCAAAGAACCGCCCCGCGTGATTGAGATCATGCAGCACGACGACGACCGCCGGCGCACGCTCCGCCCCCGCGCCGGCCTGTGCGCACACGACCTCGAGCACCTCGAGCTGGTGCCGCGGATCGAGCGCACTCGTCGGCTCGTCCAGCAGCAGCACCCCCGTCTGCTGCGCGAGGCACGACGCGACCCACGCCCGCTGTCGCTCGCCGCCTGAGAGCTCGTGCACGCGCTTGTCGGCCAAGTGCGCCGCACCCGACGCCCGCAGCGCACCCTCCACCGCCGCCTCGTCCTCTCCGCCCGCGCGCACGAACGCCCGCGTGTGCGGCGTCCGCCCGAACCACACCAGCTCACGCACGCTCAGGCCCCACGGCGCCTCGGGCGACTGGGGCAAAAACGCCAGACGCTGCGCCACCCACCGCGGCGCCATCGCGCGGACGTCCCTGGACTCCAGCGTCACGCGCCCCGCCCGCGCCCGGAGCTGCCCGGAGAGCGTGCGCAGCAGCGTGCTCTTGCCGCACCCGTTGGCGCCGATGATCGCGGTGCGCTCACCGCGCGCGAACGCGAGCGACACGCCGCGCAGCACGTCACCGTCATAACCGGCCGACAAACCCTCGCACGCGAGCGTCATCCGATCATCCTCGCCCGGCGCAGCAGGACCAAGAAGTAAGGCCCGCCCAGCAGCGCCGTCAGCACGCCCACGGGCACGCGATCGCCCACGATCCTCGCCCCCAGATCGGCCCACACCAGCAACGCCGCGCCCAGCACCATCGCCGCGGGCAAGAGCGGCCCGTGACGGGGCCCCAGCAGCAGCCGACACACGTGCGGCACGATCAGCCCGACGAACCCAATCAGCCCCGCGACCGCGACCCCGGCCCCAGCAAGCAGCGACGCCAGCCCGATCGCCAGGAAGCGGGCCCGCTCCGTGCGCACGCCCAGGGACCTCGCCGAGCCCTCACCAAGCTGCAGCACGTCGAGCGACCGCACCAGCGGGACCGCCGCGAGCAAGCCAACAAAGACGTAGGGCGCGATCAGCCGCAGCTCGATCCAGGACGCGCCGGTCAGCGTGCCCGCCATCCAGAGCGCCGCCTGCTGCGCGCGGTTGGAGCTGATCATGACGGTGCTTGTCAGCGCCGTGAGCACCGCCGTGATCGCCACGCCCGCCAGCACCATGCGCACCGGCGTGGTCCCCGCGCCCGGCACCCAGCTCAGCACGTACACGCACAGGCCCGCCGCGAGCGCCCCCACAAACGCGGCGGGCGGCAGATAGATCGCCGCCGCGCCGCCCAGCGCGATCACGATCGTCGCCGCAAGCCCCGCACCGGCCGTCACCCCGACGACGTTGGGCGCCGCCAGCGGGTTGCGCATCACGCCCTGGAGCAGCACGCCGGCGACCGCCAGCGCCGCGCCGACCATCGTCGCGACAATCACTCTCGGCAGGCGGATCTCACGCACGATCGTCGCCTGAAAAGCCGTGTCATCGCTCGGATCGGGCTCGCTCAAGAGATGATGAACCACGTCGATCGGCGCGATCCGCTCGGTCCCCAGCCCCAGCGACAAGACCCCCCCGACCACGACGCTCGCGAGCCCCAGCACGACGATGATCCAGAACCGCGGGCGAGCAAAGCCGGACACGCCCGCGCGCGTGCCCTCGGGCGGAACCCCGGGCACCGATCAGCCCGCGTCGTCGCCCGCGAGGACGCCACGCAGCAGCGCGATCGTCCCGGCGAGATCCGTCCCCGGCTCGAGCACAAAGGGCCCGTCCGGCAACGCGTGCACACGGTTCGTGCGCACCGCCGGCAACGCCCGCCAACCCGGACGCTCGCTCAGCGTGCGGGCCACGCCGCTCGCGTCGCCGTGGGCAAGCACGAGCAGCACATCCGGGCGAGCGACGATCGCCTGTTCGGGGCCGAAAGGTGTCAATTCGCTGTAGACCGCGTGCGAGTCGAGCCCGCCGGTGACGACCTCGCCCCCGAGCATCTCGATCAGGCTGCCGACGTAGCTGTCGGGCAGAAAGGCGTACATCGCGCTGTGGTGCCCGAAGACCGCGAGCACCCGGAGCGGACGCTGTGGCCGGTCCTCCCGTGCCTGCTCGAGCAGGAGGCGCACGTCGGCGGCGCGGGCCGCGGCGGGCGCTTCGCGCCCAGTCAGCGAGCCAAGCGTCTCAAGATGACGGGGGATGTCCGAAGCGTCGGTGACATCGAGCGTGACAACCGGCACGCCGAGGGCCGATTCGATCGTGCGTGTGAACCTCGCGTACATCGAGGTGGTGACGACGACGTCGGGGCGTGAGGCCGCGAGTTGCTCGAGGTTGGGCCCGGTCATGTGCCCGACGATGATCGCGCGGTCCGCGTAGACCTCGCTCGCCTTGCCCCCGGGCGGCAACGGCGCCGCGACCGGGCGGACCCCGATCGAGGCCAGCAACTCACCCGCAAACGGAGCAACAACGGCGACGCGTCGCGCCGGCTCACCCAGCTCGACGCTGGCGCCGAGGTCATCGGTCACCACGATCGAGCCGCCCGACGTCGCCCCGGACTTCTCGCCCGCGACCGAGGCATCGGCCGGAACGCATGCCGAGGCAAGCCATGCCGCGGCGAGCAACCAGATGGGTATGAACCTGCCCATGCGCGAATCTCCGTCGCCGGCGAGCGAATCTCGATCCGCTGAGACCGAGTCTCAACGACCACGAGAGGGTAGAGCGTGCCCCGCGGGTGTCAAGGCGGGCAACACGCCCGACGACCGCGAGGGCAGACCACCACACCCGGGGGTGCCCGACACCAGCCGGGCCAGAATTCTGTGCCACACCGCACCCGCAATGGACCCTGCGGGCGCGAACGCCGATCGCGAGCAGCCCGCGAAGACCGCGGCAGACGAACGCATGGAGAACGCGATGAGCGATCAGGACACGAACGCAAAGAAGGGCTTCGGCCTCTCGCCGAAGATCATCGTGGCGACCCTCACGACACTGCTCGTTGTGGTCGCCGTCAACTACGTCGTGTTCCTCAGCGGATACAAGCGCGACGCCAAGGACGCCTACGAACAGAAGGCCGCGGCCTTCACCGCCGTCGCCGACGAAGCCAAGAACGTCGCCAGCAGCCTGCACGCGGCCAACGCCTTTGACCGCGAGCGCCTGCTTACGGAGGCGCTGGCCGAGATCGAACGCGGCGCGCACTACAGCGAGACCGACTACTTCGACACCATCCCGGTCATCGTCGGGTGGAACGCCGCCGCCGACGCCGCCAAGCGTGAGAACATCGAGTTCAGCGTCATCAGCTTCGAGGCACGCAACAAGGACAACGAGCCCCCGGCCGGCTCGTTCCGCGAGACCCTGCTCCGCCAGCTCACAGACCAGGTGCAGAGCAACGGCGGCGAGACCATCGCCGAGATCAACGAAGAGACCAACACGCTGCACTACCTCCGCGCGATCCGCCTCGACGCGTCGTGCATGACGTGCCACGGCGACCCCGCCCGCCACGCCCAGCGCGACGAAGAGGGCAACTACGACGGGCTCGACCCGCTCGGCTTCCCCATGGAAAACTGGCCCGAGGGCTACATGCACGGGGCCTACGAGGTCGCGCTGCCGCTGGAGCCCATGGACGCCCAGGTCGCCGGCTTCTTCCGCACCGGGATGATGTGGACCGTGCCGCTGGTCATCGCCGGCGCCGGCATCTTCATCTTCCTGCTCAACCGCCTGCTCGCCCGCCCGCTCAACAACCTCATCGCGATGGTCAAGGACGTCGCGACCGGCGACGGCGACCTGACGACGCGCCTGAATCTGAGCCGCAGCGACGAGATCGGGCAGCTCGGGCACTGGTTCGACCTGTTCATGGGCAACCTGCACGGGATCATGGGCGAGGTCCGCGGCGCGACGCAGTCGGTCGCCAGCGCCTCGGCCGAGATCGCCGCCTCGGCCGAGCAGATGGCCGCCGGGCTCACCAGCCAGGAGCGCCAGTCGCACCAGGTCTCGGCGGGTGTTGAAGAGATGAGCCAGTCCGTCGCCGAGGTCGCCCGCAAGAGCGCCGACGCCGCGGCCGCCGCCGGCGAGAGCCAGCGGAACGCCACGCAGGGCGGCGACATCGTCCGGGGCACCGTCGAAGAGATGCAGGGCATCGCCACCGACGTCCGCGGCAGCGCCGAGAGCGTGACCAGCCTCGGACGCAAGGGCGAGCAGATCGGGCAGATCATCGGCGTCATCAACGACATCGCCGACCAGACCAACCTGCTCGCGCTCAACGCCGCGATCGAGGCCGCCCGGGCCGGCGAGCACGGACGCGGGTTCGCGGTCGTCGCCGACGAGGTCCGCAAGCTCGCCGAGCGCACCCAGCAGGCGACCGAAGAGGTCGCGACCAGCATCCGCGAGATCCAGGCCGAGACCGGCTCGGCGGTGCAGAAGATCGAGGCCGGGAGCGAACGCGTCGGCAAGGGCGTCGAGCTGGCGACCGAGGCGGGCAACAGCCTGGGCGAGATCCTCAACTCAAGCCGCAACCTCGAGACGATGGTCCAGGGCATCGCCGCGGCCGCCGAGGAACAGTCCGCCGCGAGCGAGGAAATCGCCCGCGCCGTGGAGCAGATCAGCTCGGTCACCCGCGAGACGAGCCAGGGTGCGAGCCAGGCGGCCCAGGCCGCGACCGATCTGTCCGAGCAGGCCGACCTGCTCCAGAACCTCGTCGGACGCTTCAAGCTCGATTGATCGATCACCGCACGAGCGGGATCACACACACACGAAACCACTGGGCCCGCGCGAGAGCGTGGGCCCCGTCTTTTCACCAGCGCGACCATGCCCAGGAGCCGGCAACCCGCGTGCCCGCCGACCACCACAATTGGCGGCGAACAGCGCTGATCCGCGCCCGCGAAGACGCCCGGTTTGTGTCCCAGGGGGAGCCCCGGCTTCACCCGCCTGCACATCTCGCCGAACCGATGACGGGCGGGCAGCGTCGCCGCACAACGCCGAGGGGCCCAAGACCATGCGACCGAGCCAGCGGGGTGCACAGACCAAACGCCTTCGTCGCACGTACGTCGCGGCACTGAGCGCGCTGGCGCTGCTCGCTGTTCTCGCGCCGGTCGCGGTGCAGGTCGTGATCCGTGACAGCGCGCAGGATGCGATCTCGATCAACACGGCCGGGCTTCAGCGGATGCTCAGCCAGCGGGTCGCGTCGCAGGCTCTGCTGCTCGCCGACCAGATCGACAGCCGGGCGGCCGATCGATCGGTGCCTCAGAACACCGGGGCAGACCAAGCCGCCAACCCGGCAGCCGCGGCGCGCCTGCGCGGAACACTCGACCGCCTGCTCAGCTCGCACGACGAGCTCGTGCGCGGCGCGGCGGGGCAGGACCACCTCCGGTCGATCCACGCGAGCCTGGTCGAACTGGAGCCGCGGATCGCTCGGATCGCGGCGCTCTCCGCCGAGTTGCTCGAGATCGCGAGCTCGCCCTCGCGCGATCGTGCGCGGGCGACGGTGCTCGCCGACACCATCGCCGCCGAGGCCGAGGTCTTTCTCCCGCGGATGCATGAGATCGTCGGGCAATACGAGCACGTGTCGATCGCGCACATCATCGACGTCCGTCGCGTAAGCATCTTCCTCGCGCTGCTGGCGACGCTCGTCCTCGCGCTCGAGGCGCTGTTTGTCTTCGAACCGGCGCTGCGGATGATCCGTCGCCAGGAGGACGAGGCCGCGGATCGCACCTCGCACTACGAGCACATCGCCGAGGTCGCCCAGCGGACAGACAACGTCGTGGTGATCACCGATGCGCGGCGCCGGATCGTCTGGGTCAACGACGCCTTCGTCCGCCAGACCGGGTACACCCTGACCGAGGTCAAGGGAAGGGGGCCGGGCTCGGTGCTGCACTCGGCGAACACCGACCCCCGCACCACCCAGCGCATGCGCGAGGCGCTCGACCGGGGCGGCTCGTTCAAAGGCCAGATCCTCAACCGGGCCAAGAACGGGCGCGAGTACTGGATCGAGGTCGACATCCAGCCCAAGCACGACGCGCAGGGCGAGCTGACGGGCTTCGTCGCGGTCGAGAGCGATATCACCGAGATGGTCAGGGCCCGCAAGCAGGCCGAGGCGACACTCCGCGAGATGAGCGCCCTGCGCGCGGCCCTCGACGAGCACGCCCTGCTCTCGATCGCCGACGCCAAGGGACGCATCATCGACGCGAACACCGGGTTCCAGCGCATCAGCGGCTACTCACGCGATGAACTGATCGGCAAAGACCACGACGTGCTCAATTCCGGGCACCACCCCAAGTCGTTCTGGCGCGACGTCTGGCGCCAGATCGCCACCGGGCACGCCTGGCGCGGCGAGGTCTGCAACCGACGCAAAGACGGCAGCCTCTACTGGGTCGACTCGACCATCGTCCCCCACCACGACGCCGACGGACGCATCGAGAAATACGTCTCCATCCGCTTCGACATCTCCGAATCCAAGCAGGCCGAGCACGACCTCCGCGAGGCCAAGGCGCTGCTCGACCAGACCGGGCGGATCGCCGGCATAGGCGGCTGGTCGCTAGAGCTCGACACGCTCACACCGGACTGGTCGCACGAGATATACCGCATCCACGAGGTCAACCCCGATTACCAGCCCGACCTCGAGCACGCGCTGGACTTCTATCCGGGCGAAGCACGCGACACCGTGCGCAAGGCGGTCGACGTCGCGATCGCAGACAACAAGCCCTGGGATCTCGAGGTTCCCTTCGTCACCGCCAAGGGCAACCACCGCTGGGTCCGCACGATCGGGCAGCCCGAGTTCAACAAAGGCGTCTGCACCCGGCTCTGGGGCGCGTTCCAGGACGTCACCGATCGTGTCAACGCCGAGCGCGAGCTCGCCGAAGCCCGCGCCAGGTACGAGCGCGCCATCGAGGGCTCCAGCGACGGGCTGTGGGAGTACAACCCAGCCACCGGCGAGTCGTGGATCTCAGACCGAGGCCTCTCGCTGCTCGGGCACGACGCCGACGAATCCAGCGACCTCGCCGACTTCAAGCCCGACTGGGCGTCGATCGTCCATCCCAACGACCGTGACGCCGCGCTCGACGCGGCGAAAGAACAGCTCGAAGCCGACGCCTCCTTCGACGTGCGCTGCCGCCTGCGCACGACCTCGGGCGAGTACCGCTGGTTCCGCGCCCGCGGGCGGGCCGAGCGCGACGAGCGGGGCGAGCCCGTGCTCATGTCCGGCTCGCTCAGCGATGTGCACGACCAGCACACCGCGGAGACCCGCCTCGAGCTCGCGATGCGATCGGCAAACATCGGGCTGTGGGACTGGGACATGCGGACCGACCAGATCCACTACTCCGACACCTACTACACGATGCTGGGCTACGAGCCCGGAAGCCTGCCCATGACCGTCGAGACCTGGCGCGACATCGCCCACCCCGACGACCTGGGCGACGCGATGCGCGGCATCAGCGAGCACGTCGCAGGGCACGCGCCCGCCTACCGCAACGAGCACCGCGTCCGCACCAAAGACGGCAACTGGCGCTGGATCAACGACATCGGCGAGATCGTCGAACGCGACGAGCAGGGCGAGCCGACCCGCATGCTGGGGGTCCACGTCGACATCCACGAGCAGAAGCAGACCGCCGAACGCCTCCAGCTCAGCCTCGAGGCCACCAACGCCGGCACCTGGGACTGGGACGTCGTGGGACAGACCCTGCGCGTCAATGCGACGATGAATGCGATCCTCGGCATGCCGAGCGACAACACGCTGATCGACCAGGACCGCCTCGCCCAGATCATCGCCCCCGAACACAACAGCAAGATCGCCTCCCACATCGAGGCGATCCTCGCCGGCGAGCAGCAGGTCTCCGAGTTCGAGTTCCCGGTCCTGCGCCCGAACGGCACGCACCGCTGGATCCGCTGCATCGGGCGGATCACCGAGCAATCCGCCCAGGGGGTCCCGCTGCGCGTCGTGGGGCAGGCCTTCGACATCACCGAACAGCACGCCGCCGCGCTGGAGATCCAGGCGCTCCAGGAACGCCTCCGCCTGTTCGTCGAGCACGCCCCCGCCGCGATCGCGATGTTCGACCTCGACATGCGATACCTCGTCGCCAGCGCCGGATGGTACCGCGACTACGACCTCCACGATCAGGACATCATCGGGCGATCCCACTACGACGTCTTCCCCGATCTGCCCGAGCGCTGGTACGACGACCACCGGCGCACGCTCGCCGGCGAGGTGCTCTCGCTCGACCGCGACGTCTTCGAACGCGACGACGGCACCGAGACCCACCTCCGCTGGGAGCTCCGCCCCTGGCGCAACGCGGAGGGCGACATCGGCGGGCTCATCATGTTCACCGAGTGCATCGACGAACAGATCGAGCACGAGCGCCGCCTCGAAGACGCGATCCACAGCGCCGAATCCGCCAGCCACGCCAAGAGCGAGTTCCTCGCCAACATGAGCCACGAGATCCGCACACCCATGAGCGCGATCCTGGGCTACACCGAGCTGCTCGAAACCGAAGACGACCTGCGGGCAGACCCGGCCCGCACCCTCGACGCCCTCCGCACGATCCGCAGCAACGCCAATCTCCTGCTGACGATCATCAACGACATCCTCGACATGTCCAAAATCGAGGCCGGGCGGATGACCCTCGAACGCATCAGCACCGCTCCGGTCCGCCTCGTCGAAGAGGCCGCATCGATGCTGCGCGTGCGCGCCGCAAGCAAGGGCATCGATCTGCGCGTGCGGTACGACACGCCCGTGCCGCGCTCGATCAGCTCCGACCCGACGCGCCTGCGCCAGATCCTGCTCAACCTCACGGGCAACGCCGTCAAGTTCACCGAGACCGGCTCGGTCACCATCGCCGTCTCCTGCGACGCCGACGCCGAACGCCTCCACCTGAGCGTGATCGACACCGGCATCGGCATGACGCCCGAACAACGCGACGAGATCGCCCGCTTCGAGGCCTTCGCCCAGGCCGACACCTCGACCTCACGCAAGATCGGCGGCAGCGGGCACGTGCAACGCAACTACACGACCCTCGCCAAACTACTCGACGGCGGCATCGAGGAGCTGTTCGCCCCGCCGCCCGTCGAGGGCGTCGGC
>ERZ1740070.2243-NODE-2243-length-11251-cov-6.202930_pt1 | contig 11251 bp, 10 predicted proteins | sample MGYA00581734_ERZ1740070 | MGnify/ENA primary metagenome ERZ1740070 (study PRJEB43018, sample SAMN04849744) | marine metagenome | isolation source: floating plastic debris | place: Pacific Ocean | collected 2008-09-01 | study: EMG produced TPA metagenomics... | reverse complement strand
AAAACAGCAAGGGTGCGAGCAGGATCGATCTGAGCTTAACCGTTGGGACGTTGCCAAAGCATCCTGGCAAGCGGATCTGATGCTTGAAACTGACTCCCTGATTGTGCGTTATCTGAAGGCTGGAGAAGCCGGAGAAGATATTCAACGTGGGTTTAAATACTCCCTCAGCCGTCAAGATTTGGAAGACGCCATTTTTGCCGGACCCTAGAGTTTGCAATAACGACTTGATAATTTGTCTGTGGCAGATTGAGAAGCGTCATTAAAAATATTGATCACATCGGTCTGACTTGCAGACAGGGTAAGCAGATTGGTAAGTCGTAGAACGACGCCCAAACAGTCGGTAGCGATTGTCTCTAACAAACGCATACAGTCTATCGCCGCCACGTTTTAACCCTGGTAAACCACGATAGACTGCCACAAATAAAGCCCCCATGGGCAATATCGCACCAATCTGCTCAGCCGCATCACTACCCTGCCAACGCTGTGTAAGGTTCTCCTCATTAATCAACAACATACCTAGCTCGCAGTCATCAGCTGTGACATCAAACTGCTGTAGCATTTCGCTATCCTGCATAGACACATAGCGAAATCGCTGACCTTGGTCTAGCCACTCCAACCACTGGACTAAAGTGGTGCACAGGTTGCAGTCGCCATCGTAGATTACGCAATACATAGAAATAAAACCAGCAGACATTGCTGAAATTTGCCAAATTTAAGAGAGGCTCAAAAAAACGCCTCTTATCTATTCTCCGGTCTATTTCTGAAATTGGCTACAACGGTTATGCCATCAAGACTTATTTCCCACAGACGCCTTTTCCTAAACCCCTAGGTCATGGCCTTCAAATTACAGATTGCACCGGGCGCTAAGACCACCAGATGTAGCATGCTATACATTTAGAACGTTGTTAAAGACACAAAAACACGCCATAAAGCGTGTTAGCTTGAACACATTTTCAAATTCTTCTTAACCTCGCCTTTACCTTGACTCGGTAGTTTTCACCAAGAATGTCTTTAGACATTTTGGTGAGGAGTTAAGTCTAAGCAATCATGGAATTCAAAGCACGGAAAATGCGCTACGTATACTCAGCATCTCTGCTGGCTCTCTTAACAAGTCTAGCTGCCTGTGGCGGCGGCGGTACAACTACAACGACTGATGCGCCTGCGGCTGGTGATGGTACCGAGGTTGCGTCCAGTGGTGTCTCTGGTGATGTACTAATTGATGGTTCTAGTACTGTCTTCCCCATTGCAGAAGCAATGAGTGAAGAATTCAGTAACGCTAACCCAGATGTCAGCGTAACGGTTGGCGTGTCTGGCTCTGGTGGTGGTTTCCAAAAGTTCTGCGCCGGGGAGACTGACATCTCAAATGCTTCTCGTCCGATTAAGGAAGAGGAGATTGCTGCTTGTGAAGAGGCTGGCATCGAATTCGTCGAAGTGCCTGTTGCATTTGACGGTTTGACTGTCGTAACCAATACGGAAAATGACTGGGCACAGTGTTTGACTACCGACCAGCTCAACACAATGTGGTCTCCTGACTCTGAAGGACAGATCGACAACTGGAATCAGGTGGATCCTTCCTTCCCCGAGCAGGCGCTGGGTCTATATGGCCCTGGTACTGACTCTGGTACATTTGACTACTTCACCGAGGAAGTTAACGGTGAAGAGGGTGCAAGCCGTGGTGATTACACCGCTAGTGAAGATGACAACGTAATCGTGCAGGGTGTGACTGGTGATTCGGGTGCTCTAGGTTACTTCGGTTATGCCTACTTTGAAGAGAATTCTGGCTCTCTAAACGCAGTCGAAATCGAGAACGAAGCTGGCGAGTGTGTCGCTCCTTCTAGAGAGACCATTGCTGATGGGTCCTACAACCCCATGGCACGTCCTCTATTCTTCTATGTGAAGAAGGAATCTTACGACACTAAGGAGCAGGTCAAAGCATATGTTGACTTTATGGTAGCTCCTGAGAATGGTGCGCTTGTCGCCGACGCTGGCTATGTAACGCTACCTGATGATATTTTGGCGGCTTCCAAGGCGCGCGTTGATGAAGCAAAACTAGGTAGTGACCCCACTAACCTGACGGCTGAATAACTCCGTTAGGCTCTGTCTAATTGGGTAATATACGGCTGGGGAGAGGAAACCTCTTCCCAGCTCTCTTTAATAAAAGGCCGTCAGCATCGCCAATGATGCCGGTAGCAGAAAGGAATTTCTTTAGATACTCAATCTTCACACCCAGGCTCCTGTTCTTTGCGGAAAAGAACTGGTTCTCGATCAAACTTGGATGTGATTTGAACGTTGTCCACGTCCGAAAGGGTTGCTCTATTAGAGCTTTAGAGCGATGCACCTAGACGTGGTTAGCCATACCTACGCTGAGGACTTTGTGCATGACAGCTGAGCTTCCCTTAAACGATATTGCCCCTGGTGCTTGGAAACCCAATCGTAGTCGTTCCCAAGCTATCCAGCTAATTGTCAAAATCATCTGTGGAGCATTTGCGGCGATTTCGATTCTGACCACCATTGGCATTATTGGAACGCTAATTTTTGAAATGTTCGCATTCTTTGGCGACCTGCCCCGTGAGCTCTCACAGGATGGTGAAAATGTCTCCTATGTTGGAGGTATTATTCACTTTTTAACCGCTGGACGCTGGACGCCTTTGTTTGCCAGTAAGCAGTTTGGAATTTTTGTGTTGATCAGCGCCACGCTGATGATTACGTTTATTTCCATTGCGGTGGCTTTACCCCTAGGGCTGTTAGCAGCTATTTGTCTAAGCGAATACGCCAGCCCAAAACTTCGTAAAATTTTGAAGCCTGTATTAGAGATTCTGGCTGGTGTACCAACGGTGGTTTACGGCTATTTTGCACTGCTGACCGTAACTCCGTTTCTCCAGGCTTTTCTGCCACCGGTGGAGGGGTTTAATTCCCTGAGTGCAGGCATTGTTCTCGGCATTATGATTACACCCATGGTGGCATCACTGAGTGAAGACGCCATCTATTCGGTTCCTCAGTCCCTGCGGGATGGTTCTTATGCATTGGGAGCAACCCGGCGGGAAACCGTGTGGTCGGTTGTTTTGCCAGCAGCTCTCTCAGGAATTGTGTCATCGCTGATTCTAGCGACGTCACGAGCGATTGGTGAGACCATGATTGTGACCCTAGCGGCAGGGGCAAACCCCACACTGGGCTTTAACCCATTTGTTCCGGTTATGACGATGACGGCCTACATTGTGCAAGTTACTAAGGGAGATGCTCCCCACGGCACCATTGCCTATGAGACGCTATATGCCGTGGGTATGATGCTGTTTTTGATTACGCTAGCGCTAAATGTATTTAGCTTCTGGTTTGTGCGCCGTTTTCGTCAGAAATACGACTAAATTCTGGTGCGGGTAAGCCCGATTAGGTCGTTTGATCAGTGATAGAGAGATTGAGCAAATAGGGATATAGAGGATATGACGGCTCAAGGGATTGATAAGAATGCAGCGACCGGAACCTTTAAGCAGGATTTGTCGGGTCGCTACAACCTGGACAAAGTGTTTGCCACTGCCGCCTGGGCCGCTACCATCGTTTCTGTTGTGGTGTTGGCCTGGCTACTGTTCACCATTTTGAAAGATGGTTTAGCGACCATAAATCCCAACTTTTTTACAGCGTTTCCATCGCGAAAACCTGAACAAGCAGGGATCAAAGCTGCCTTTTTTGGCACGCTATGGGTGATGGGGATTGTTGCAGCTACCTCTTTTCCCATTGGAGTAGGTGCAGCAATTTATTTGGAAGAATTTGCTGACGATAACTGGTTTACCCGTTTGGTAGAAATCAATATCGGTAATCTGGCAGGTGTGCCCTCCATTATTTATGGGCTGCTGGGTCTGGCTGTTTTTGTAAGGATTCTTGAGCCTATCACCGGCGGACGCAGCGTGCTGTCCGGTGGCTTAACATTGGCATTGCTGATTTTGCCAGTGATTATTGTGGCTACCCGAGAAGCGTTGAGGGCAGTGCCTAACAGTATTCGCCTGGCAGGATTTGCGCTAGGGGCCAACAAGTGGCAGGTCGTTTGGAATCATGTGTTACCCAGCGCTATGCCAGGTATTTTAACCGGTGTGATTTTGGCGTTGTCGCGGGCGATTGGTGAGACAGCTCCCCTATTGGCAATTGGCGCGGTCGCATTTATCCGGTCCACACCTGACAGCTTACAGAGCGCCTTTACGGCCATGCCGATTCAAATCTACAACTGGGTGGGGCGTCCTCAGGAAGAGTTTCACCAAATCGCCGCCTCCGGGATTATTGTGCTGATGGTCATGCTGCTGTTGATGAACACCATCGCTATTTACCTCCGTAATCGTTTTCAAAAGACGCGCTAGCGCACCACATCCACTCGCTGAGATATTGGGTATTCACAGGAATCTAAACTATGCAAGATACACGTCCTCAAATAATGACTGACACAGCTCTTAAAGCTGAAAAAATTTCAGTTTACTACGGCTCTAGCTTAGCGGTTAAAGACGTCTTTCTGGATATTCCCCGTAATCAGATTGCGGCTTTTATTGGTCCATCTGGATGTGGTAAGAGTACGGTCTTACGCTGCTTTAACCGTATGAACGACCTGATCCCCAGCGCTCGTGTTGAGGGCAACATTCTGTTTGATGGAGAAAATATTCAGCGGTTTGACCCAGTAGAGCTACGTCGTCGTGTGGGAATGGTTTTCCAAAAGCCAAATCCATTTCCCAAGTCCATCTATGAAAATATTGCCTTTGGTGCGCGGATTAACGGCTATCAAGGTGATATGGATGAGCTGGTTGAGCGTTCTCTAAAGGGGGCGGCCCTTTGGGATGAGGTGAAAGACAAGCTCAAAGAAAGTGGTTTGAGTCTCTCGGGTGGTCAGCAGCAGCGTTTGTGTATTGCTCGTGCGATCGCAATTGACCCTGAAGTGATCCTGATGGATGAGCCCTGTTCGGCGTTAGATCCCATCTCCACCCTCAAAGTAGAAGAACTAATGCATGACCTCAAGACCCGATATACCATCGTGATTGTGACCCACAACATGCAGCAGGCTTCTCGGGTATCTGATAAGACTGCTTTCTTTAACGCTCAAGCTACTGACGCTGGCGGCAAGATGGGCTACCTGGTTGAATATGACGACACTCAGGTCATCTTTAGTAACCCTCGTGAAGAGTACACGCGTGACTATGTTTCTGGTCGCTTTGGTTAATTAATTAGCCAGATTCTAGACGTCCGCATTCAAAATTATCTCCGTTGGGGCATCTCTGCAGATGCCCCACTTTTTTGTCTTTAAAATGTTGCAATCTTCTCTACTGGAGCAGTAACAACCCAGCTTGCAACAGGCCAATGGTGAACCCTAAAACACCGCCTAGGTTAACAATTGCCTGTAGTTCATTACGCACAATGCCTTGAATCGCCATTTCTAGGTTGCGTGGTGATGTCGCATTGACGCGCTCCATAATCACCTGGTCAATATCCAAAATAGGAATTGCTTGGGCAACAATATCTTCTAAGTCTTCTTCTAAATAACGTTCCAAAATTAAGGCAAGTTCTTCACTTGCGGTGTCTAAGGAGTTCATTACAACAGACGATGTTTGCAAGCGTTTAAGCAGACGCTGAGCCACATCATGCCAGTCGATAGAATCGCTCAGCCCTTGTAGCAGCGGGACTCCATCGGTTTGCAAATATTTTCGGATAGTTTGACGTAGGGTCGCCCGCAGTTGTTGAACCGTAGAGATAGGAAAATCTTGCAACGAAAAGTTTTGCAACCATTCTTGAAATCGATTTTCTACCCGTAGCTCTGTAATTAGCTCAGAAATACGATTGTTGCACTTGGCTGGCTCATCTAAGCAGTAGGTGCGCAGACGGGTCAACGCATTGCGGACACCAAAGATATTAGCCACTACCCAATAGGTGCCACTGGTTTTTTCTCGCAGGGTTTCGTCAATGACTTTAATATTGCGGTCGGTGAGAAAATCAATAATCAACCGACGCAACCGATCGGGGGGCAAAATCCCCTGGCGCACCCAGGTCGCTATTTGTTTTGCCTGACTTTCACTTAAGCGAAAGTCTAAAAGAACCTGGTCAAAAATATGATCGATTTGATCGGCAAGAAAATTTTCATCTCGCGCCCATACCTTTAACATTTTGGGCAAAGACTGACCCAGCATATCTTGAAGAATGTTGCCGAGGATGTTAGCCGTTTTGTCCTGATTAGAGGTTTGTGTTTGAGTCAGGGCCAGATCTAACAACCACCGAATTGCTCCCTGCATCCGTTCGGTTTTGAGCAGACGTTTTGCTAACCGCTGCAGTTCTTCTGGGGTGAGTAAAGACCCCATAATAGTGTCGGCAATTCGTTTCGCTAAGCGGCTTTGATTGCTAGGAATTAGCCCTGGGGTAAACGGGAGCTGCTGCCCAAATACGCGAATGGGGCGGTAGGGACGAAACAGCATTTTGATGGCTAAGTCATTGGTGAAATAGCCAATGATGCCACCGGCTATCGGTGGCACAAACAAGAGTACTGGTGAGATAGCGCTCATTTTTGCGCCACGAGGACGCCCATGAGTCCTCCCAGTAGGGGATAGTGCACAGCCCGATCAAACCCAGCTTCTATGGCAAGGTCAACTTGCTCACTACCGATGGGAAAACGGTCGACACTGGGCCCGATGTAGGCATATTCTTCGGTCAGGCCACAGCGTTTGGCTGCAGGCACCACTACAGTATCTAGATACCATTGTTGAAATTGCTGGCTGATAGCGGAGCTAGGTCGATGAAAGTCTAGAATAGCCGCTCTACCCGCTGGCTTTAGCACCCGCTGTAGCTCGCTAAGACCTTTAGGGATATTGATGAGATTACGTAGCCCATAGCCCATGGTTACGGCATCAAACTGAGCAGTCTCGAAGGGCAGATTGAGGGCATCGGCTTCAATCCACTCGGTACGAGCGGTATAGCCTTTGGTTAAGGCACGCTGGGCTGCGATCGCAAGTTGCTCAACTGCAAAATCTATTCCAGTGACCCGACCCTGAGCCCCTACTCGGCGTGCTAACAATAGCGCTAAATCGCCACTTCCACAGCAAACATCTAGCACATGCATACCTGAACGAGCCTGGCTCCAATCGACAGCCATTTGCTTCCAAATTTTGTGTAAACCAAAACTCAAGGTTTGGTTTAGCTCGTCATAGACCGGTGCTATCCGATCAAATAAATTACGAATGTCGGCGTCGTCGGGGGTGGCCTGAGCCATTACTCTTTTCCTACAAGCAGATTTGACTAGCTGCCATGGCAAAGCATGAGGGCCAGGCGGCTAAGTCCGTCTATCATCATACTGCTGCTAGTGCTGATCAGCAGCGGCTAGCAATGAGGGCTTGAGCTAGCTGACTGGTGGCAATATCAAGAATTTTGCTCACATCGCTTAATGTGCGGTAGCTATAGGCCCAATGTAGAGAAACTACGGCTAACAAACGGTCTCGAAAAACCACAGGTACGACCAAATGTGACTGGCTTCCGGTCATTCTATAGAGAGGATCATTTAGGCTGCTGGCACTAACGTCGGGCAGGGTTTGCAGAGTACGGGTCGCCATAACCGCCTGTATCAATGGGTTATTTTCCAGACTCTGACCGCCCAGGTCACCGTAACTGGCGACTCCCTTCGTTTCTACACCTTGGACAACGCAGAGTTTAGCTGATAGTGTTTGTCCCCAACCATCAGCAATAAACTGCAGAGCGTCCTGTTCCGTCACATCAAGCTGAGCCAGCTGAGCCACTCGGCTCATCAGTTGAGCCTGCCGATCGGCCACGTATAAAGCGTGATGACTTTCTTTTAATAGTTCGTAGGTGCTGGCAGCTTTTTGTACCAGCTGCTTAAGCTTATTGGGTTCCCAAGGCTTAGTGATATAGCGATAAACCTGGCCACTGTTAATTGCTTGAACTAGGTCAGTAACGTCTGTAAAACCCGTAAGAATGATGCGAACCGTATCAGGAAAATCTGGAACTGTTTTACTTAGAAACTCTGTTCCACTCATGTCGGGCATGCGCTGGTCAGAAATAATCACCGCAACTTCACCGTCATCTTCCAAGACCTCTAGGGCTTTACTGCCGCTTTCAGCTCGAAGCACCTGATATTCACGGCGAAAGGTGCGATAAAGCAGGTCTAAGTTGTCTGGTTCATCATCAACCACCAACAGCCGAGGCTTTTGCCTCGGTAAAATTTGTGCTGCATTTAAAGGACTAACGGTATTCATAGATTGATTAGCATACATGCAAAGGGCTGCTCCGTGGGGGCTAAGCAATACTCATGGGTACCACACAAGGCTGGATTGGGCTTGTGCTAATAGTAAACCCAAGGATATGGGAGACTAACGATTGGCAAAATGCTCTGACCAGTGATGCAATCACCTCGCTGGAAATAAGCCAACTTATACCCAATACAATCACTACAATAGGGTAGCCGAATCAAAGACTTAAAAGATGTTAAAGTCATTGCTGCATGCCGCCATCAATGTTTCAAACTTGGCAGCGGCAGAACATTTTTATGGCACAACCCTAGGGCTTACCAAGGTTGAGCGGACCCTGAAGTTTGCGGGGGCCTGGTACCAGCTAGGCTCGTTTCAGCTTCACCTAATTGTAGCTGAGCTTGATTATCCAAAGCCAAAACCTGAGGAAAAATGGGGGCGTCGAGCACATCTAGCGTTTGCGATCGCAGATCTAGATACGGCCAAACAACGATTAACCGATGCCGAAGTTCCTATCCAGCCCAGTTCTTCAGGTCGAGCTGCCATCTTTATTCACGATCCAGATGGTCACATCATTGAATTGAGCCAGATTTAGGAGGGATTAAATTCAATGCACTGCTCAGAAATGGGAACGGTAGCCTAAGCGATTGCTGATTTGGGGGCTGTATCCGTCTAGAATTGTTGCTATTTAACGGTTTCTTACAGCTAAAGCCATCCCTAGGATCAGCAATGCCAAAATTAATTTTTGAGCCTATAGTTTCTCGGCAAGGGCCTATTTGTGAAGATCATACTTTTAGGATTTCTTTTAATCCTGACTGGGTTCCTACTACTAGAGCTAGCCCTGCGGCTGCTGTTTGGGTTTGGTAACCCACCCCTGTATATGGCTGATGACGCGATTGGCTATCTGCTCGCTCCAAACCAGCGTGTACGGAGGTTTGGCAATCTGATCGCCATCAATCAATATTCAATGCGCGCTAGTCAGATTGAGAAGTCTCGTCCAGAAAATGCCCTACGGGTGTTGCTAATAGGAGACTCGATTGTGAATGGTAATTGGTGGACCGATCAGACTGAGATTCTATCGGCCATGATTGCGGCCTCACTCTCTAAACAAGACACAATCTCATCAGCTGAAGTGCTAAATGCGTCTGCCAATTCTTGGGGGCCTCGTAATGAACTTGCCTATTTGCGTAAATTTGGCACCTTTGAATCTCAGATAGTGATGTTAGTGATCAACACCGACGATCTGTTTGGCGTCCAGCCCAACTCACTACAGGTAGGCAGAGACCGCAGCTATCCCAATAAAAAACCGGCCTTAGCTGTTTTAGAACTCACCAACCGTTTTCAAAAACAGTCGCCAATTCCAGGTCTTAAAGAGATTCAAAATGAAAAAGGCGATCGCATTGGCAAAAATTTAACAGCCATTACAGAAATTAAGAAACATGTTGATATGAACAACAGCATCTTGTTGTTGGCCATGACCCCACTTAAACGAGAAGTGCTCAATGGCCCTAGAGAGTACGAAATTGTGGCCCGCAAGCGGGTAGATGAGCTAGTTACTCAACAGAAAATTCCCTATGTCGATTTTTTACAAACGTTTCAGAAGAATTCTGACCCAGATAGTCTCTACCGCGATCACATTCACCTGAGCCCCGACGGGAATGCACTCGTCACTCAAACACTCAGCGAACTCATCCTGACTACAACATCAAATTAACGTTAACGATAGACCCTTCGTCTTCCACTACTGTGTTACTATCGAGCACATAGCTAGGGGTGCCCGAACGGGCTGAGATTATACCCTCGGAACCTGAGTCTGGGTAATGCCAGCGTAGGGAAGCAGACGATTTATTGTACTGTCACTGCTGAATGTCTCCGTGGGAAAGTCAAGGGATGAGTCTGACTGCCTGACGGTGCTTGCACTCATTGCTCTAGCTGTTTAACCCAACGCAATGAGGAAAGACTGTGTCCATAGGAGCGATTGCGCTACTAGTGACTCTAGTAACGACGGCAGCATTTACTTTGTTTGGTGTGCTATATGCCGGGCGTCAACAGATTGACTTAGAAGGGTATATGGTCAACCGCAACCGGGTTGGTGGTTGGTCTGCCTTGGCTACTGTGACAGCATCGGCTTTAGGCGCCTGGATTTTATTTAGCCCTCAAGAAGCAGGCTCTGTTTTTGGTGGAGTGTCTGCTATTTTGGGCTACTGTTTAGGGTCAGCAGGGGCGGTGGCGTTATTTTTTGTTGTGGGACCACGACTGCGTCACTTGATGCCCCAAGGTCATTCTCTCAACGAGTATGTCAAGCACCGGTTTGGTGGACCGATGTACTGGCTGGTGGAAGCCGTAATCGTGTTCTACATGTTTATTTACCTGGCTGCAGAGCTAACGGCGATTGCTAAAGCCCTACAGCTGGTGGCAGATGTACCCTTGGGGATCACTGCGCTGGTGGTGATTACGGCTGTATTTATCTACACCACGGTAGGAGGCTTGGGAACAACTATCTTGACTGACGTGGTGCAGTTTGTCGTGATTGTGCCGCTTTTGTTAATGTGTGCTGGTGTCATCGTGGTTGCATTAGGGGGCATTGAGGCCTTTAGTGCAGTGGCCGCTCAGCAGCCTGAGCTGTTGTCTCTTAACAATACTGGCGGTGTTCGCTTTGGGGCCACATTGTTTATTGCCATTGTGGCGGCTGAAGTCTTTAATCAGGGAAACTGGCAGCGGGTTTATGCCTGTCGCGACAGTCAAACGGTCCGACGAGCTTTTTTGGGTTCAGCAGTGATTATTTTGCCGCTGATTTTCATTGCAGGGCTGTTAGGTGTGCTGGCTGTGCCCTTGGCTGAGGCATCTCCCGATATTGTGGGTGAAACAGCTTTATTTGGCTTATTAAGTCAGCTGGCAATGCCTGGCTGGGTTTTAGTAAGTGTCATTGTGCTGGCTTTAGCGTTAGTTATGAGTAGTCTTGATACCATGCTGAATGGTCTTGCCAGTGTGTTTACCCTGGATTTGATGCAAATGTTGCCTAATCCATCGGCCAACAA
>ERZ1740070.2242-NODE-2242-length-11252-cov-3.883987_pt1 | contig 11252 bp, 11 predicted proteins | sample MGYA00581734_ERZ1740070 | MGnify/ENA primary metagenome ERZ1740070 (study PRJEB43018, sample SAMN04849744) | marine metagenome | isolation source: floating plastic debris | place: Pacific Ocean | collected 2008-09-01 | study: EMG produced TPA metagenomics... | reverse complement strand
CTCCACCGCAGGCAGCTTACGAATGATGGCATGGCGCTTGGCCATCCGAGAAACACCTATAGCCAAAGCAATCGTAACCAGCGAAGGCAACTCTTCAGGAATACCGCTAACTGCCATCGCTACGGCTGTTTGAAAGGTGTGGTTTAACGATTTTCTCTGAGCTAAGCCAATGGCTAAAATCAGAACCGATAGACTCAAAATAGCGTAGAGCAACTGAGTACTGGATCGCTTGAGTTTGCGAGCCAAGGGCGTTGTGATGGCTTCTCCTTGATCAATCAGCTCTGAGACTTTTCCGGTCTCGGTAGCCGCTCCAATAGCGATGACCAACCCCTCACCTCGACCTGCGGTCACCATCGTTCCAGCAAATGCCAAGTTGTTGCGCTCGCCCAGCGGAATATCCACACTCAGCGGTGCGATCGCCTTATCTACCGGCACAGATTCTCCTGTCAGCGCAGACTCATCTACTCGTAAGCGATTAATTTGACTCAGCCGCAAATCAGCAGGAACCTTATCGCCTGCCTCAAGCCGCACAAGATCTCCAGGCACCAAATCAACCGCTGAAATCTGTTGCTGTTCGCCCTGGCGAATGACGGTAGCTGCCGTCACTATCGACTTTGCTAACGCCGCCATAGCTTCTCCGGCCTTAGCTTCTTGGACATAGCCAATCACCGCGTTGATAAAAACAACACCAAAAATGACGCTAGCGTCTAACCAGTCTCGCAGCAGCAGCGAAATAGTACCTGCCAATAGCAGAATATACAGCAGGGGCTGGTTGAACTGCCGTAAAAACTGGATGAGAGGATATGTTCTAGGTTTGGTAGCAAGCTGGTTACAGCCAAACAGTACTTGCCTTCGCTTCGCCTCTTCTATACTCAGTCCTATCTTTAAATGACTGACTAATATCTCAGCCGTTTGCTGTTTAGAAAGAGAATGCCATGAGCGATTTTGCGTCTGTCGGTTGAGCGTTGGTGGTGTAGGTGCAGATGCACCTGAAGGTCTTGATAGGATGGATGAAGACATAGACTGACTTAAAAAAACTTTTCAGCAACGAGGTTCGTTGTTCTCGGCGCGTTACATCCCTCAATAGCACACCTCATCAAACATTGATCAGATGTTAGGCCAAGCTCCTCACTGGCCAAAGCGCTTTTAGCGGTTTTGGCAGCATACTCTTAATATCTTCGACTTCGCCCAAAGAGATTTTTGTAGCAATCAACTTAAAGACAGCACGAACTGCCTGTTCTGTATCCACCTCCAGCTCTAGTTGTTGAAACTGAGCATCAATGTGCGACAGAAAAGCTTCCTTGGTACGCCCTTTGTGAGGCATGGTAGCGGGCTTCCAATCTTCATAGAAAAAGCCAACTAACAGCACCGGAAGCTGAGCAGATAGTTTGCTAGCTTGATCCACTGAAAGGCGATCACGTAGCGTATGCAAGGTCGCTCGCAGTACCTGCAACGACTTGTGTTTATCATCCCAACCTAGCTCCGCTGAGAGATCATTTAGCCACAGATTCGTCACCTGTAGCATTTTGTCGAAAGTAACCAGACCAGTTGTCGACATCTTACAAACCTCGTATTAGTTTAGTGGAGTTGCACTGTAATGTTGTATTTTTCTTGCTATTTACCCTAGTCTTCTGTTGACTTGAGCAAGTTAGGCGGGAAGTCTTTAACAAACTGACCCCTGGTGAGTGGCTATGAGAGGACTAATCCCTCACCGCCTAACGGATAAGTCTCATCCAAAGGTTGTCCTTCAATAGACAAAAACATCCCGGCTTCCGGCTCCAGGCTGGTCGCGGTGTAAAGAATTTGAGCCACTCGGGTCGTCATAGAACTCGACCCACCACCTTGGGAAAACTCGCTGGAAAGATCGACATAAATGCCTCGAGGCAGAACTTCGAAATTCAACAGACGAGTACCTGCTGGAATACTAGTGACGTTTCCTCTACCCTGCTTAGGACCTGTTAAAAGCGTTTCTAATGCAGTCTCAAGAACAACATCGGGCACGGCGTCTGCGTCTATATTTAGTGGTTAAGGAGTCAGAGAAATCTCAGCACCAGAAACTGCAAGCCAGTAGCTTTCTGGCCGACGCTCCGCGACTTTTCCCGTTATATTCGTAGGACTTTCGTCCTTCGGCAAGTTGGCTGACTGACTCTGTAGCCCAGCTTCCAGCCGTTCTATAGAGTCAGCCAGCTCTTCAAGCTGTACCACGATCGCTTCAGAGCGCTGGCGAGGTATATAAACGCCTTGCCAATACAGTCCAACCGCACTGCCACTAACAAGAATGCTCGCTGCCGCCATCCTCAAGAAACGACGAAATTGGTTAGGCTTCTTAGGAAAGTCAATGACGTGATGAGTGCTCATAGTGTTTATGCTCCTACGCTCTGAGATCTAAGCGGTCTAGATCTAATCGATCTAGATCTCAGTGATCCAAAATTCAAGTCACTCAGAAGAAAACTGCTATTAGCTGTTGTTTACTGGAGGCTCAAAACTCTATTTACAAGTTAGGACAATACTTTGAAGAGATTGTGAGGGGATCGAATCGTCATCACCAGCTGTGAGATTGCTGGTGATTAAGCTAGGATGGCTCGCCACCTTGAAGCTAGAAGCGAGATAGCCTGAGACTACAGCCATCGGCGGCAGATGATGGCGCTGAAGCACTGTCTGTATGCGGCTGAAGGCTTCCGGTAAGTTATTGATGGCAATGTGGGGGAACGCGTGATGTACCGAATGATAAGGTAAGCCTCCCATCAACCAATTAACCCACGAAAACGTTTTCACATTTCGGCAAGCGTAAAGCTGCGTTAGCTGATAGCCCCCAACTTGCTGCCATACCCCGTAGTGTTCTAGATGGTCACGGGCCTGCATCACAATGCCAATACCGCGCTCCAACACTAACCAAAACAACAAATACGCCCACAGGTTACCTCCGTTTAACAGGAAACAGCTCAACAGGACTCCTTGCATACAGATGATGCCGATAGCATCTAGTATCACCTGATTGTGTAGATCAAGCATCTGTTCTCTCAGCACCAGACTACGTGAAAGCGTTTTAAAGATAAGCCCAAAGCTGCCAAAAATAAAGAGATCAATCACCCACTGATGGCGCACGTACCAGCGCTGATAAAACGGAGCTCTCGCATATTCTGTAGCTGTCCACTCCGCCCTTTCCGGATCACGTAGATCAATACCATTCCAGCAATGATGAAGTCTATGTATTTGGTTGTAGGTACCAACAGGCAAGAGCATTGGCCAGGAGATTAATCTGGGCATAATCCCATCGAACCAGTCCCAACCTGTGAGCGTGCGGTGAGTGGCGTCGTGATTGCAAACTAGCCAAAACGAATAGGCAATACTGGCTGCGATCGCGCCCAAAACAAACAGACTCAACCGCTCACCGCCCCGACTTACTTGCCAAGTGAGGACCGTCAGAGCGACGGTGGCGCTACCCAATACTACAAACCGCGACAGTCCCAGCCATGGATTGATCTCTTTGAGATCGGTAATAGCCTCACGCAGCTCGCGCAGCAGCCGTGGACCAAAGGTCAGATTCGGCTGTCTCTGTTCGGATAGAGCATGTAGCATAGTATTCGCCTCGTATCTTGAGTACAGTTAAGGGTGTGTTTCAAACATCTCAGGGTAGAGAACCAAATTGAGGAAACCATGAAGAGCCAAATGCCAGGATGAGTCGCTGATACCTCACAGCTTTCTCAACACTATTGAGTACCGTTGAGATATCGCGTTTTGATAGGCAAGTCCTATGCTGTTTCCTTCGAGCCCACGTAATTATCAGCCATCTCTCCAATCAGTCTGCAAACGTCCAGCTCGCAAACATAGATCTTATAGATCTCGGCTGGTTCAGATTTTCGCTGGGAGCTGTGCGACCTTCATGTCCGTAGAAAATATGACAGCAGAAAATTGAACAATGAGAATAATATTTTGTAGGACAGATGATATGTCTGAAAATAATCAGTCAGAAAATCCAACAGTTTCCTTCTTGCAGTCGGTCGCATGCTGCCAAAAAGTGGTTGCTGCCTACGACCGCGCTTTTTATAGTGGCTCTTGGCTAATGCCTCAACCAAAGCGGTGGGCGATGTGGTCAGTATATGCTTGGTTTCGACAAAAAGACGAACGTATCGATGGACCAGAACCATTAGAGATCAAGAAAAAGCTGCTGAATCAATGGTTTGAGCAGCTAGATCGGCTATTTTCGTCTGGGCAGCCCGCTGTCGCTACAGATGTTGCCCTAGTCAATGCGATTGAACACTATGATCTGACCATAGAGCCGTTTCAAGACATGCTGAAAGGCCAACAGATGGCCCTCGATATTAACCGCTACCCAACCTGGGAAGACCTACAGCTGTATTGTTATCGGGTCGCCGGAACCGTCGGGCTAGTGTCGGCATCCATATTAGGCGTTAGCGCCGATTGTGCCATGCGCGAAGCGCTGATCACCTTTGGAATTGCAATGCAAATGACCAATATTTTGCAGGACGTAGGCATTGATGCTCGCCAAGGAAGGGTTTATCTTCCTTTGGAAGATCTAAAACGCTGCCAGTACGCCGTAAAAGACATTTTTAAGTCAGTGCTCAATCAGCAGTGGAGGGTCCTAATGAGTTACGAGATTCAACGTGCCCGAGCGCTGTACTCTCAGGTGGAAGAGGGCTTAGAGAAACTTCCCAAAGATGTTCTTTGGCCGATGTGGACAGCTTGGCTGCTCTATCAGCAAGATCTAATTGTCATCGAACGCAATGGCTATCGTGTGTTTGGCGACCGGCCTGTGGTGCCGCTGTTATGGAAAGTGAATGCGTTGATAACAGCTTGGTGGCGATCGCAATCATTCAAGCCGATTTTTGCAAAGTAAACAGCTAGCTACTGACTGCCGCTCAGCAACTAGCTGTTTACTACTAACTGTTTATCTCTGGTCATCTACGCATTACCTAAAGGGCAGCGGCGGTAGTAGCTGTTTCTGGCGTTGCTGCATGAGCAGGCACTGCATGATCATGCACGATCATCACAGAGCAAGCCGCACGGTGCATAACATAACTGCTAACACTACCCACTAACAGCTCATCTAGCCCTCTGCGCCTGTGGCTACCCACCACGATTAGGTCTATCTGTTCGGTTTTAGCACGGTCGCAAATAACCACGCCAGGATCTCCTGTCATCTGGATGATTTCAGCATGGACACCTTGCCCTTTAGCTTGCTCCCTCAACTCACAGAGCATGTTAAGAACGCTTTCTTTCTCTTTTAATTGTTCAGCCTCATACGCGTCCCAAAAAGTGTCTGACATTGGCATGGCGTAGCCCATAGTACCGGGGTAGTACTCAACAGGCATTGTATAGTCATAAACTGTAGAGAGAATGCTAAGTAGTTTAAGTTCAGCGCCTGTCGCCTTCGCTAAATCAAGCGCTTGATTGAATATATGCATGTAGGGCTCATGGGTATTGAGTGCGACCAAAATCTTGTTGATCATATTGAGTCCCTCGCAAGTTGGTTTGTTGCTATCTGTATTTCATTTATAAAACAGAAGGTTGAAGAACTTATGAGCAATCATCTTTATACAGCTTAATTTCCCTCACAGGATGCTCATACCCATGGTCTACCTTAGAAGGCAGATAATGACGACAGGTTCTACCCATGCTAGATTTACAAAAGTCTGTTGCAGATTGTAGCGCCCAAGAGTTAGTGGCTGCTCTCATGCTTCAGTCCATTGGCGATGCGCTGAATCCCGAACAAGTACTCCGCGATTTGTACGACAATCAGCATCTATGGAAAAGCTTTTGGATGGGTCCGCTACTGCCGTTGGACGATGGAGCCGCTGAGCCGCTGATGCTGATGTTTCTCAGAGATCTTGACCAGTTTTGGCATGCCAGTGCATTCTATGCGCTAGCCAAAGATAAAACATGTGTTGACACCCTAGAAAAGTTAGGCTTTCAATGGAATTGTGATACTGTTCGAGTCATTTCTGGGCGGCAAGCAGGCAGGCGTTTGGGCGATTTTGAAAACGAATGCTTTTTGGTTGTCTACTGGTGGGATTAACTAGAAGTGAATTGATATTGCTCACAGGTTCTTCAAACTTTAAACCTACGATCAATGCAAACATTTGACCGGGTAAGCAATGTCTATTACCCGAAATCAGGAGGCCAATTCTCATGACACTTCAAAGAATCTCAATCCAGCAGTTACTCCACGAGTACAACCAGGGCGATCGCAACTTTTCTGGAACGTCCCTACGCGGGGTCTTTCTTATCGGAAAATATTTAGTAGGCATCGATTTTCGCCGCTGCGATCTTAGCAGTGCAGACCTAAGCCGTAGCGATTTTAGCCGGGCCTATATATCGGAGGCAAACCTCACAGATGCCGAACTGATTGATACTAATTTCAGCGGGGCAAACCTCCAGGGCGCAAATCTGATCGGCGCGAACTTGCAAACAGCCACGCTGATCGGCGCAAACCTCACAGGTGCCGATTTGCGCTCAGCTGATTTGAGTGGGGCTAACCTCAGTGGGGCTAATTTGTGTGAGGCCAAGTTGAGTGGGGCACTGCTGCACAATACCAACCTAGCAGGGGTGCAGGTGGATGCTGCTGAGCTAGAGATAGCAGAATGTGATGGAGCTATTCTAGATAACTTAGAGACAGTGGTTACCTGCGAGATTACAACAGAATCATTGCGATGGGTTTCTTGGGGAGCACATTCATAGGTCGAGTCAATCCCCCATCTAGCAAATAGAAAGAAGGAGGAATTCCATGGTTTCTATTCCATTTCACACTATTCTGGTTGCTATTGACGAATCTAATGTCAGTGAGAGAGCATTCGCTGCCGCCAAAGAACTTGCCAAAGCACTAGGGACCAAGCTAATTGTTGTTCATGTGCTCGATTCTCATAGTAGTCGTAGCCTACAGCCACTCTACAGCGATTCAGACGGCTATTCAGAGTCAGAGAACATTCCAACCGATCAGAGTATTCGAGAAAAGTACGAGCGGGAGTGGACAAATTTTGTTAGCTATTATGAATCGCTGCTCAAACAAAAAGTTGATGAAGCGACAGTAGAAGGCATAGAAGCAGAGTTTCTACAGCCCAACGGCGCAGCCGGATCAGCACTCTGCGAAGTGGCTAAAACGGCAAATGTTAGCCTGATGGTCATTGGTAGCCATCAACGACGAGGGATGGCTGAGATTATGCTAGGCAGCACAAGTAACTACATCACGCACTATGCGCCCTGCTCTGTCATGGTGGTTTCTGCCAATGGTACAGGAGAAGTATCTGAGGCAAAAGCTAACGAGATCGCTGCAAATAGGACCGCTGCGGTTGTATGAATCAAGTGATTCTAACCGCGCCTTTTGGCTCGCAATCTTGCTACTGGAGTTTTCTGAAAACATTAAGAAAAGAACTATGTCGTCTCAAGACTCACAAGCCCCAACACTCACAAGGATTCTATCGCATGTACAACAGGATATTGACCGCATTAGAAGCGCAAGAGTCTGATGTCTTTGAAACAGCTTTATCTATCGCGACGGCTACTGATGCTAGCTTGCTTCTGCTACATGTGTTTTCTAGGCATGGCAAAGATAGTCCATCGTCACCTGTCGCTGTTGATTGGGATTATGCCATACCGCTAAGCCCAGATGCTTGGAAGAGCTACCAAAGACAATGGCAGACTTATGAAGAGAAAGGGTTGACTCTTCTTCATGGCTACACCGAACGAGCTGAAGCCGCTGGCGTAACGGCTGATTTTTCACAGACGATCAACACTCCAGGGATAGGGATTATTCAAGCTGCGAAAACTTGGCAAGCGGATTTAATTGTGATGGGCTCGCACCAGCGTAAGGGAATTCAAGAGTTAATGCTAGGTAGCGTTAGCGGTTATGTGATGCACCATGCTTCGTGCTCTGTGATGATAGTCTCCTTGGAAAATAGTGAGCTAGAAAAGCGGGATTTTTCTAGACTAAAGCACTACCAGACAGCTTAGCTATCACAAACGATAGCAGATATAGAAAAGTGCGGAGTTTATTCCTATGGCACAATCAACCTACCAGACGCCAGCAGTTGCCAGCATAAACGATACCGATTTGATTTTAGAATTTGAGAAGATTGGCATTCAGGACGTGCCTCAAGTCGTCGGCAAAAATGCGTCCCTGGGCGATATGATTCAACAGCTAGCGCCACAAGGAGTATGCGTTCCTACCGGATTTGCCACTACGGCTTATGCCTACCGAGATTTTATTTATCAGGCTGGGCTTGAAGCGCAGCTGCGATCGCACCTCGAATCTCTCAACATCGAAGACCTACAGGCGCTTCGCCGATGCGGAAAAAGTGTGCGAGACCTTATTTTGCAAACGCCGTTTCCCCCTGAGCTGGAAGCCGCCATTACCGGGGCCTATCTCAAGCTCTGCACCAGCAGTCCAGGCTATGTTCAGAGTGCTTATCCATCTCTCGACGTTGCCGTTCGCTCTAGCGCCACCGCAGAAGACCTTCCCGATGCTAGCTTTGCTGGACAGCAAGAAACCTATCTCAATGTCCACGGTGTCAAAGGCGTACTAGAAGCTTGCCATAAGTGCTTTGCGTCTCTTTTTACCGACCGCGCTATTTCCTACCGCACGCTAAAAGGCTTCGACCATTTTGAAGTCGCCCTTTCTGTCGGTGTACAGCAGATGGTGCGCTCTGATTTAGCGACTTCGGGGGTGATGTTCTCAATCGATACGGAAACCGGGTTCAAAGATGTTGCCCTAGTCACGGCGGCCTATGGGCTGGGTGAAACTGTCGTTCAAGGTGCGGTAATACCAGATGAGTATCTGGTATTTAAATCTACGCTAGCTCAGGGCTATCGGCCCATTTTAAAGAAGAGATTGGGCAGTAAAGAGATAAAGATGGTGTACGACGAAGGCGGCAGCAAGCTGACCAAAAATGTGTCGGTGCCTGAGTGCGATCGCCAGCAATACGCCCTCAGCGACGACGAAATTCTCACCCTGGCCCGCTGGGCAAGCATTATTGAGCAGCACTATTCACAGGTTCGCGGCACTTACACCCCTATGGATATGGAATGGGCCAAAGATGGCCTAACGGGGGAGTTGTTTATTGTGCAAGCGCGGCCTGAAACCGTGCAGTCTCAAAAGTCAGCAGCAATACTCCGCAGCTACAGACTCCAGGCGAACGTTGATGCGATTTCTCCTATTATCACCGGGCAAGCCGTGGGTGAAATGATTGGGCAAGGCCCTGCGCGGGTGATTCAATCGGTAGACAATATCGAGGACTTTCAGCCAGGGGAAGTGCTGATTACCCAGCGCACAGACCCAGACTGGGAACCCATTATGAAACGGGCTAGCGCGATTGTGACTGACCAGGGCGGACGCACCTGTCACGCCGCGATTATCGCCAGAGAAATGGGTATTCCGGCTATTGTCGGCTGTGGTGATGTCACTACCGCAGTAGAACCAGGCAGCGCCGTGACAGTGACCTGCGCTGCGGGTGAAGTGGGCAAGGTATATCCCGGGCTGCTGCCCTTTGATATCGAAGAAACCGCTTTGGGTGACTTGCCCCGAACGCGCACCCAGATACTGATGAACGTCGGCAATCCAGAAGAAGCTTTTCGGCTAGCGGCCATTCCCTGTGATGGCGTTGGCCTAGCGCGCCAAGAGTTCATTATTGCCAACCAAATTAAGGTGCACCCGTTCGCACTGCTGCACTTTGACCAGCTAAAAGATGGTAAAGAGAAACGAGCGATCGCTGCGCTCACTCAAAGCTACTCACATAAGCCCGACTACTTTATTGATCGGCTCGCCCATGGCGTTGGCACCATCGCGGCGGCTTTTTATCCTAGGCCAGTAATCATCCGCCTCTCAGATTTTAAGAGTAACGAATACGCTAATCTGCTGGGCGGGAAAGACTTTGAGCCGTCAGAAGAAAACCCCATGATTGGCTGGCGTGGGGCCTCTCGCTATACCGATGCCCACTATCGCGAAGCCTTTGCACTTGAATGCCTAGCGCTGAAGCGCGTCCGCGACGAAATGGGGCTGACGAATGTGATTCCTATGGTGCCGTTTTGTCGGACGCTGGAGGAAGGGCGCGGCGTGTTAACAGAAATGGCTAGCCATGGTCTCGTCAAAGGAGAGAACGGTCTACAAGTCTATGTCATGTGTGAGATTCCCTACAATGTTATTTTGGCGGCAGACTTTGCGCAGGTTTGTGACGGCTTCTCTATCGGGTCTAACGATCTCACGCAGCTCACACTGGGCCTTGATCGGGATTCTGCCCTAGTCGCTCACCTTTTCGATGAACGCAACGCTGGAGTAAAAGAGATTGTTCGGATGGCTATTGAGCGGGTAAAGCAAGCCAAGCGCAAAATCGGTATCTGTGGTCAGGCCCCGAGTGACTACCCAGAATTTGCTCAGTTTTTAGTCGAGCAGGGAATTGATTCGGTGAGTCTCAATCCAGACTCTGTGATTGCGACGACTTTAGCGATCGCAGAAATAGAACAGAACAGTTTATAGCTTCCTTTTGCAACTTCCTTTTGTAGCTGGAGAAAACATCATGCTCAACAAAATTTTAGCCACCGTCGATCCGTAAGGATTTAATAAGCAGTGGAAGGTTGATCTAATAATCGTTGGAAGTCGTGGACGCAGAGGGCTTAGCGAAATCTTTCTAGGGAGCGTTAGCAACTATGTCATGCTTCATGCAGCATATTCTGAGATGATAGTTCATAACGGCGTTGTTGAATGAATAAGGGTTGTAGATGGGGTATGAGGTAAGGTTTAAGTACCACCGAAAACACTACCTGCTATGTGCTACCGCATCCGCAACTGGTCTGAGTGTAACGCTGGATTAAAACAACGAGGCAGCCTCACCTTTTGGGTTACGCCCGAAGTCGCTCGCTAACTGGGAGGTAAAGTAGAAAACCGGCAAACCGGGTGCGAGTTACACCTACACGGATCAGGCTATCGTGGCGATGGTCAGCTTGAAGAGCGTGTTTGGTCTGCCAGGACGAGCGTTGTGTGGTTTTGTCGAATCTATATTCCAACTCATGCAAGTAAAGCTGAGTGTCCCTGACCATACGACAATATCGAGGTGGTTCAAGTCTCTAGAGGTGACTTTGCCAGTGAAGCCAACGAGTAGAAAGCGCCATGTGGTCGTTGATAGCATGGGCGTGAAAGTTTACGGCGAAGGCGAATGGAAGACAAGACAGCACGGCGTGAGTAAGCGTCGAACGTGGCGCAAGCTACATCTAGCCGTTGACGAGTCTACTGGCGAAATTCTCTC
>ERZ1740070.2241-NODE-2241-length-11253-cov-4.524647_pt1 | contig 11253 bp, 10 predicted proteins | sample MGYA00581734_ERZ1740070 | MGnify/ENA primary metagenome ERZ1740070 (study PRJEB43018, sample SAMN04849744) | marine metagenome | isolation source: floating plastic debris | place: Pacific Ocean | collected 2008-09-01 | study: EMG produced TPA metagenomics... | reverse complement strand
GAAATTCATCTTGTGAGTAAATATTCCATGTATAAGCCGATGTGTGTTCCAAAACTTTTTATTCTTTAGGAATATAGTGCAAATGACATCTAGCAAGCGAGACCGAAAAAACTCTAAAATTTTTAACCTTCAAAGAAAAAAACAGAATATTGGGACTCAAAAAGAACTGCAAAATAATTCTATTTTGTCGGACATAAAACAATGTAATCACCCAAAAACTAAAGAGTTAATCAAATTATCTTTAATAACCCAGTTCTTTCCCCCAGATTATGCTGCGACAGGACAGCTACTTGAAGAACTTGCAAGACATTTAGGACATTTGGGTGTAGAGATTGAAGTATTTACAGGTCAGCCAGGTTACGCATTTGAAACAAAGAACGCTCCAGCCCGAGAAAAATCCGGACAAGTAAGAATTCAACGCACTCGTGCGACTCAAGTTTGGTACCAGAGAATTCGCGGTAAAGCTTTAAGCGGTGTATTGTTTACCTTACGTGCTGCACTTCATCTACTCAGACATTCCCGTAAACATAATATTTTATTAGTAACTACAGCACCCCCATTTTTACCAGTTTTGGGATATTTGGCTCATAAATTATTTAAACTTCCCTATGTCTGTCTCCTCTATGACCTTTATCCAGACATAGCTATAGCTTTAAATGTAATTCCAGAAAACCACTGGTTGGGAAGATTTTGGCAGATTATAAACCGTAAGGTTTGGCAAGAAGCTGCTCAAATTATCGTTCTTAGTCCAGCTATGAAGCAACGAATAGCGAATATTTGTCCGCAAGCTGCTGACAAAATATCGGTAATTCATAGTTGGGGAGATGCAGAAAAAATTATCCCTATCCATAAACAAGATAATTGGTTTGCACAACAATACAATACCGTGGATAAATTCACCGTCCTCTATTCCGGAAATATGGGACGATGCCACGATATTGACACTATTTTAGAAGCGGCCAAATTACTCAAAGATGAGCCGATTCAGTTTTTATGCGTAGGTGGTGGGGCTAAAAAGAAAGTATTGAGAAAAGAAGTGAAGCAACTTGGTTTAAATAACTTCCAATTTCTTCCCTATCAAGAAAAATCTGATTTACCCCATTCTCTTACGGCTTGCGACTTATCTTTAGTCAGTATGGATAAAGGCTTTGAAAGTTTGGTTGCTCCCAGTAAACTTTATCCAGCTTTAGCTACCGGAAGACCTGTAGCTGTTGTCTGTCCGCAGCATTCATATCTCAAACAGTTAGTAGCAGAGGGTAGCTGCGGTCAAACCTTTGATAATAGAGATAGTCAAGGTTTAGCTGAGTTTATTCGTTTATTAAGTAAAAATCGACAGTTAGCTGCGACTATGGGAAAATCGGCTCGTAAGTATATGCAGTCACATTTTACGCCTGAAGTTATTGCTGAGGAATATTTGGAAGTTTTGCATCGAGTTATAGAGTAGTAGTTCACCACATTAATTTTGATGGGTTGATAAGATTCTTCGTAGGTTGGGTTGAACGGAGTGAAACCCAACACTGATGTTGGGTTTCGTTCCTCAACCCAACCTACAAATATCATTGTGACACCCCTCATAACTTATGTGGTGGAGTAGTAGTGGTCTTTTTTATTAGTAATCCTATATACCCACAACCAATAAATATTTACGTTTTTCTTGTTCCCCTTTTCCTACTCCCTATTCCCTAGAAAATAGTAATATTGATCTTAGAGCGTAACTTGGAGGTAAAAATGACTTCCCAAACAATAAATATAGCTGAGACATTAGTTGCCAAATTGCAATTTTTATCACCGGAGCAGCAACAGACGCTGCTAGATTTTGCGGAATTTTTGGTACAAAGACATATTCAACCCGAACAAGCTCAGCAAGCGCAACAGCGGGTGTTAGGCTTGAATCAAGGGGAAATTTGGATGAGTGAAGACTTTAACGAGCCTTTACCAGATGAATTTTGGACGGGTGAGGAATGAATATATTGTTAGATACCCATGTATTTATCTGGTCTACAGCAAATCCCGAAAAATTATCTCAGAAGGTTAGGGACTTATTAACTGATACGAGCAGTACATGGATGTTAAGTATCGCTAGTGTTTGGGAAATGCAAATCAAACTTCAACTAGGTAAGCTTAACCTAAATTCAAAGCTCCCTGACTTAATTGAAAATCAACAACGTGTCAATAATCTGCAAATTTTACCTATTGAATTGACTCATATTTACGCTTTAAATAATTTACCTAGTCATCATAAAGACCCTTTTGACAGACTTTTAATTGCTCAAACAATTGTCGAACAAATAACGCTCGCGAGCATTGATGAAGTTTTTGATAATTATCCAATTCAGAGGTTGTGGTGATAGAAAGTTTTTATCTCCTCGTCTCTTGCTCGTCGTACTGATTTGACAATATTGAGTTTAAATCGTGATTTAGAATTATAGTCGTTCCAATTAATTTCCGTAGCGCAAGTAAGATGCATGTCTTAAACGCTAACGCTAGCTGCGTGAATGCTAACAGAGACGCTCCGCTAACGCATTACCACCTGTGTTTCCGCAGGAATGACATAATTAAAGATTAAAGCCTAAACATTCATTATTAATTAAGTTCGACCATGGATACAAAAGAAATTATCATCCAAGAGATTGAAGAAATCACAGAACCATTATTGACTGAAGTTTTAGATTTTGTTCGGTATTTGAAGGTAAAGAAATTACAAGAAGAACGGGAAAATCAGCAAGATTTGGAAGATGCACGTGTCGCTCTGGTGGAAGCGAAAGAAAAAGGTACTATTTCTTTAGAGGCTTTCAAGGGTGAACTGGGGCTTTAAGGCATGAGTTATCAAGTTTAAATTACTCCATTCGCTCAACGGCTAATTAAGAAACTACCTCTAGATTGCCCCATTCCCAATTTTTATTACTTTTATCTAAATAAAAACAAACTATAAAAATAACTTTTTAAAGTATCTTAATTTACTTGCTTATTAATCGAACAATGTTAATCTAATTGAGACAGAAAAACATACTTAGTCAAGGTTTGCATCTTTACCGGAAAAACTAATTACACGTAAGTGTTTTATAACCCTAATTTACGCATAAACAACTTAATTAAGTCATTGTGAGCGATGAGCCGCACCCTGCGGGTAATAGCCAACCAATCTTGAGTTGTAGCTTTTTTATCGCTTTTGCGTAAATCCTAAATAAATTTAATTAAATAGGATGTGTTGATAATCGGAGTTGGGCTTCGATGGTTCCGCTATAACTAGCGTTGAATCTCAGTCCCTCCAATGCAACCTTCTTCTTGTTTATTATCTGTTTATGAGGAGGGCCGAAGTGGGGAAGAGGTGTAACCGAAATCGGAATCGTTCTAAAAAAAGACCTATATATTGTCCAGTTCATGGATGTTATCTCAATAGTGTTTCTCAAAAGTATCCATTGTTTGCTGACCGACCCGGACAGTTGCAACAAAGGGGTGTGAATCGTCGCAGTGCGATGATGTTGGTGAAAAGTAAAACAGCCGTTTCTCTGGCGGGGGAGTGGTTGGAGGCTTTTTGGTGCGATGCATGTCAGGAAACTAAATGGTATCACGTGAGGAAGGTTGACGAGCGCAGATATATAGTTTCGGTTGCGCCGAGGGAGCTTTGGTTGCAGGTTGATGGAGTGGTTTATCCGGGGGGGAATCCTTCGGTGGGAGAGTTTACTTTGAGGAGTGCTAGGGGGTTGGGGACTATAACTACTAGCAGCTATTAACCTTGTTTTGTTTATTAAATCTTATTAGTTAAAGTTTAGAAAATTAGGAGTAAAAAATGAACGGTCAAAACCGATATTTGCAAGCTTTAGCTGGTCATCTAATAGATATATATCGTCTTATATCCTTAAATTTTAAGAATCCACATAGTTATACAAAATTTCGCCAAATTGCAAATTTGAAACATAAAACCAAATCAACTGTTTTAATTGAAACGGGTACTTATCTAGGTGTAACAACTAAGAGATGTTCTCCTATTTTTGATAAAATCTATACTATAGAGCTTGACCATAAACTTGCAGAACAAGCTAAAAGTTATTTATCGAATAATAAAAATGTAGAAGTTATTCAGAGTGATGCTTTAGATATTTTAACAAATGTTCTTGATAAGAATGACATAAATAATATTCTTTTATTTCTAGATGCTCACTTTTCTGGAGGAGTAACAGCATGTGGCGACTATCCGGAGCCAGCCATTGAAGAGTTGAAAATAATTGCGAGATATAAAAGCAAAGTTAAATGTATTATTATAGATGATTTTCGTCTGTTTGGTAGCGAGAAAGGTTTTCCAAGCAAGTCTGAACTGCTAAAAAACATTGAAGATAATTTTGAGAACTTTGATGTAAGTATTCATTTGGATCAATTAATAATTACCTCAAAAGTTAGATGAATTGATAATGTTCAAACGAATAGCTGTTAAAGTTAATAATTTTAATCCAAATATCAGAAAAGTAATAAGTAATAGTTCATGGTTAGTTGCACAAAGAGGAATCCGTATACTACTAGAGCTTTTTGTTGGAATTTGGGTAGCCAGATATTTAGGAGTTAAGCAGTTTGGAGTTTATATTTATGCATTATCATTTGTAGATTTATTTGCTCCTTTTTTTCATTTAGGCTTACCGAACATCGTAGTTAGAGACATTATTCGTGAGCCTAATTCTATTAATGAAATCTTAGGCACTACATTTATACTGAAATTAATTGGTGGAATAACTACTCTTTTTCTAGCATTAAGTATAATCATGTATCTTCGTCCCGGAGATACACTATTTCACCTTCTAATTGGAATCATAGCAGTAGGAAAAATATTTAATGCATTTGAAACTATTGATTTTTGGTTCCAATCGCAAATTAATTCAAAGTATATAGCTATTAGTAAAATAACAGCATACTGTTTTGTTAGCCTTTTTAAAGTTTTTTTAATAAAAATTAAAGCTCCTCTAATTGCTTTTGTAATTGCATTTAGCTTAGAAATTTTTATTAGCTCTATAATGTTAGTTATAAACTATAGAGTTTCTGGATTATTTATTAGCTCGTGGTTATTTCATATACGAAGAGCTAAAAGTTTACTTCATGAATCTTGGCCAGCTTTACTTTCTGTGACAGCCATAATCATTCAAGCCAGAATAGATCAGGTGATGTTAGGGCAAATGATTAATGAATCTGAAGTTGGACAATATTCTGTAGCAATGCGTTTGATAGAGGTTTTTGCATTTGCTCCAGGTATTATCTGTCAATCTATTGCTCCTTTGATTGCCAAAGCAAAACTTATAAGCAAGCAATTGTATTATGAACGATTGACAAATATCTATAGATTAATGTTTATTTTATTTCTAATCACTGCAATTCCAATTATAATATTTTCTCGTCAAATAGTTTTACTTTTGTATGGTCAAGATTATGAACTAGCAAGTCAATTATTACCACTATTTTCAATAAGATTATTTTTTACTAATTTTGGTGTAGCAAAAAGTTTATTTATAACCAATGATAGTCTATTTGTTTACTCATTAATCACTGCGATATTGGGGGCGGTCACTAATATTGTTTGCAATTATATTTTTATTCCAAGATATGCATCAATTGGTGCTCTGTGGGCAACTATATTTTCTTTTGGAGTAATGACATTTATGACTGATATTTTTTATCCCAGAATACATACTAACCTTCGCGCTATGATAATAGGTATCTTGACACCTTTTAAATTAAAGCTAAGTCACAATAAAAATCATAATTAGTATTAATTCAATATTTTTTTGAGTTTCTGTTGTTTTTTAAGTTAAATGATCAATTATGAATTCAGATAAAAATATGATAATTTTTACTCAAGGTGGGGGTCGATTTGGAAATCAGTTAATTAATTATGGTCATTTAATTGCATTTATGATTGAACATTCTAATGAGTATGATTTGATTAATATGGCATTTTGGCCTTATGCTCATCTTTTAGAAAATTTCTCAGAAGACAAAATATGTATAATTCCTAGTAATCATGACAAGTATAAAAAATTGGAAATTTTAAATACTATTCTAAGGCTTTTCCCCAATAAAATATCAAATGTAATAAAAAGAAATATAATATATTTATTACAAATTTACGCTTCTATCTATCCTGATATGCAATCAATTATTGTAGAAGATAAAGCAGTGTTATCTTCTTCCAAAGATAATAAAATAGATAAGCTATCTTTAGACAAAATAAACGATATAAAAATATTTGAAAAATCAAAGATAACACTTTTAAGTGGATGGCCAATAAGAAGTTGGTCATTATTTAAAAAACATCAGATAATGATTAGAAATTATTTGAAATTCAATACTGTTTATACAAATAATGCTCATAATTTTAATCAAAAATTAAGAAATAAATATGATTTTCTAATTGGTGTTCTAATTAGACAAGGTGATTACCGCAAATATGCCAACGGAAGATATTTTTTTGATACCAATCAATATATAGACTGGATAATTCAGGCTCAAAAAGTATTCAGTGAGTTTGGTAATGTTGGTTTTATTATTACTTCGGATGAACCACAAGAAGAGAAAAAATTTGAGAGCTTAGATGTTGTTTTTGCTACAGGAATAGCTGGAGCCTCTGGACATTATGTTGAAAGCATAGCTGAGTTATCAAAATGCGATTTAGTTATGACTCCACCTAGTACATTTGGCATTTGGGCTGCATTTATAGGTAATACATCTATACTTCCATTGTATGATAAATCACAAAATATTAAGAAAAAAGAAATTCTTAAAAATCATATTTTTGATGCTATTTTAGATTCCCATCTTTCAATAGCAATAAAATAAAATTATTGGCAATTTTAAATTATATTTATTTCATGGAAATCATCAAAAATCATAAATTTTTATATATTATATCCTCTTTAGCCATTGGTATATATTTTCAGGGATTGCAGTTATATTTTTATTTGACAGGCTTGATAAATTTCAAGCCTCAGTGGCTTACAGCTTTTTATATGATATCATTACTAATCATTACTTTTTATGGATTATTTATACTTAAAGACAATAGAAAGAAGTTGTTCAATCTAGGATTTTTAGAAATTTGTTATTTGTTATTTTATATTTTAGTTTTAATTGATTATAGATATTTTATAACAAAAAATTATGATATTCCTGATTTTATGATTATTTACTTTACTGTTTATAGCTTTTCGTTATTTATATCAAGAGCACTATTCTTTAGACAAATAAAGATAATATTTTACTCTACAAATATATTAACTTTTGTGACTTCCATTTTGCTCTTACACCAACTATTAAGCGGTTCAGCTTCTTTTACAGCTGATGGTGTTAGACTGGTCGCAGGTTCAACTAATAATCCTATTAACACTGGTTATTTAGGTGCTTATTGCTGCACTACTAGCCTTATTATTTTTTTTACAAACAAACTTAAAATAAGTGGCAAAATATATTCTTTTTTAGCTTGTATTACAGGTTTTTATATTACCATTCTTGCTGGAACTAGAAGTGCTTTTATTTTTTGCGGTATAAGTATTTTTTTTATATTACTAGCAAGCATTTGGAGCAAAATATTTTTTTTGCATCAAAATATGAAAATAATTTACCAAAATAATTTAATTAATATTTTTCTAATTATATTATTTGGAATTACATTAATATTTTTTACTTTATCGTCAAGTATTACTGATAGTTTATGGGGTACAAATAACTTATGGATCCAAAATTTATCAGACCAATTCTCTAGACTTAGCACAATATCATCAATTTTTTTTGGTGATGAATATACAAAGTTAGATGATTCAGCTAGTGGAAGAGTTATTTTGTATAAAAATGCAATTAGTATTTTTATTCAAAATCCAATTTTTGGAGGTGGAGTCTACTCTGCGGGTTATGTGCATAATGCTTTTCTACAGTCAGCAAGTGAACTTGGTATGCTGGGTTTGCTGACATTTTCAATTCCGTTCTTCTATTTAGGTTTGTTGTGCATTAAGAATTTTTGGAGGATTAACTTAAGTAGTGAGTTTTATTATAAAAATAGTGACTATTGGAGCATTAATTTATTTTGTGTAATTTTATTTGTTCAGGCAACTTGTCAATGGAGTTTTCATGGCGACCCTTATAGAAGCTATATTCCTTTATGTAGCATAGGTCTATTAATGTCTTATTTTAAGTTACCTGCCTTAAAGAATACTAGAACTAAATTAAAGAATAAATTGTAAAAGAGAATGTAATCATTTCTATTCTGGCGACATATCTGTAAGTTATAAATTTAAACATATTTAAGATACACTCAAAATTATGAGTATAAGCAAAACACATATCCCCTCAAATAATATAAACAGTAGTAAGCGAATTCCTGCTATCGATGGATTAAGAGCTATTGCTGTTGTAGGTGTTATTTGGGTACATACTTGGGATTTCAGCGGAAATCCAGTTTGGTCAATAGGTAAAATTGGTTCTATAAATTTGGATTTAAATAGAGCCATTTCAGTAATAGGTACTGGAGTAGATTTATTTTTTGTACTAAGTGGATTTTGCATGTATTTGAAATATGCTCATAAACAACAATCATTTAAGATAAATTATTACTGGTATTTTGTAAAAAAATGTTGGTTGAGAATTGCTCCTGCTTTTTATATTGCTGCGATAGTTTGTGCTATTGGACATATTTTCTTAGGTCTGTCTTTCCATTGGCAAGATTTATTATCTCATTTCACTTTTACTAATATCTGGTGGTCAAATACTAATAAACTAGCTCCACCTTTTTGGTCTTTATCAACTCAATGGAGTTTTTATCTAATTCTGCCACTTCTAATTTTGGCTATTTATAAATCAGGATTTAAACGTGTAGCTATAATTGCCATTATTTGTTCAATTGTTTTTCGTCTTTGGATGTACTCATCTTCTCTAGATATTCAGTATTTTTGGGGCAGACAATTACCCAGTCGCTTGGGTGAGTTTATTTTAGGAATGGGTATTGCTCGACTATATGTTCTTAAAAAATCACTTCCTAAAATCTTAAAGTATGAGCAAGGCTTCCTTATAGGTTTTATAATGACCTATATAGGTAGAATTTTAATGGTTACTGAACTAGTAAAAATGTCAGGTTCTGTTGGCTTTATATTTCAAACTTTGGCTCATCCAGTAGTATCTCTAGGGTATAGCATTATTTTGTGGAATGTTATATCAAGCGAGTCTATATTTCAGAAATTACTAAGTCATCAGTTATTTCAAGTTATAGGCAGATGGTCTTATAGTCTTTACCTTTGGCATTATTGGCTAAGTTTCTTGATCGTAGAGTATTTAGTAAATTCCTTCGGAGAATCAACTATTATCCTAAACGCATCTCTATTTATTTCTCTAGTAATTTTGATACCTATCTCTTGGTGGTCTTATTATTATTTAGAAACTCCTTATTTCCGTTGGAAAAAATAAAAAAAATAAAAAAATAATATCTAATTTTAATCTCAATTTTTTTACAAAATTTGAAAATTTTAATTTTGTTTAAGTAAGTCATCATAAGTTTTTTGTTTCTAATTAATTGGAAATTGTGCAACCAAAATAAGGAGGAAAATGAAGTTACAACAAATACCTGCTAAAGTCCTAAACAAGTTATCAACCCACACATTTAGGTTGTTTGGTTACGATAAAATCTCACTTGTAAAAATTAAAAGTCGAAATGATTTGAAATCAATCGGAACAAAGTATGGAGGTTGGGTAGTTCCAGTCAGCCTACTTGATGCAGGCTCTATTTGTTATTGCGTAGGATGTGGTGAAGATATATCTTTCGATATTGGTCTAATTGATAAATTTGGTTGTGATGTATTTGCTTTTGACCCCACTCCGCGAGCCATCAAGTATGTGGACAATGTAGCTGCTAATAATTCTCAATATCATTTCTTTGAAATAGGTCTATGGGACAAAGAAGATACATTGAAGTTTTATGCTCCATCTAATTCAGAGTATGTTTCTCACTCTCTTGTAAATCTTCACAAAACTACAGATTATATAGAAGTTAAAGTAAAGAGACTTCTAGACATTATGAAAGATATTGGGCATCAAAAAATTGACCTCCTCAAAATAGATATAGAAGGAGCAGAGTACAAGGTTATTGAATCTATTGTTGAAGATTGTATTGATATCAGAATAATTTGTGTTGAATATGATGAGTGTTGTAATCCACTTAATGATGAATATAAGAAAAGAATTCAAATCTCAATACAAAGTTTGCTTGCGATTGGCTATCAATTGGTTTGTACGCAAGGTAATGGGAACTATACATTTGTAAAGAGTGCCTAAAATGGTGCAGCACTTTTTGGTTTTTAACAACTGAAAAGAAAAAATATGCTTACTTTGTTAATTGAAGGTATAGATGAGTTTAACTCAAAGGTTCTAATAATTTTTGTTTGAACGTGCCGAAAATGTAAATTCATACTCAGATAAAGCTTATAAGCTAATCAATTGAATGTGACAGTTTGCCGATAAATGTGCCTGTTGCGTAAGTATTGATAACTAATCAATTGCAATCTGTATCAAGCAAATATATATATAATATTATTATGTTATGGTTTCTATAGTCGTTATTTTTACAAATTATGGTCCATATCATTTATCTAGATTAGCAGCTTTTCAAAAAAAATCTCATCAGTTGAATTGGGATGTTGTTGGTATAGAATTATCTAGTTCGGAAATAACGTATCCTTGGAAAGCTGAAGTTGAAAACTTCACTGGCAACTTGATTTCTGTTATTTCAAACCAGCCAGTTGAAGAAGTTCAACCGACTTTATTAATCCACAAACTTTTCTCTGTTCTCTCTCGAATAAATCCTGACGTTATAACGATTGCTGGTTATGCCAATTATGGTATGTTTTCTACTCTTCTATGGAGTATTTGGCATCGAAAACCTGCTATCCTGCTATCCGCGTCAAAAGAGGATGATGCACCTCGTTCTAGATTGAGTGAAATTATAAAGCGATGGATACTAAAAGGTTATAAGGCTGCTCTTGTAGGTGGTAAACCCCAAAAAGCTTATCTAATTAAATTAGGGATGAATCCCAACAGTATATTTACTGGCTATAACGTAGTTGGTAATCACGAATTCCACCCAGAGAAAATTAACTCTCTTCCTATTCCTCATCAAAAACCCTACTTTTTAGCAATCAATCGCTTTGTAGCGAAGAAGAATCTCTCTACACTAATCTCGTCCTATGGAAATTATCGTCAGACAGCAGGAATTAATGCATGGGATTTAGTTTT
>ERZ1740070.2240-NODE-2240-length-11255-cov-11.239732_pt1 | contig 11255 bp, 6 predicted proteins | sample MGYA00581734_ERZ1740070 | MGnify/ENA primary metagenome ERZ1740070 (study PRJEB43018, sample SAMN04849744) | marine metagenome | isolation source: floating plastic debris | place: Pacific Ocean | collected 2008-09-01 | study: EMG produced TPA metagenomics... | reverse complement strand
CTAGAAACCGGGCTCCAAACTGCACCGATAGTCGCCCAGCAATAATGCTCATGGGGGTTAGCAAAGGACGCTGATAATTTTTCTCAACGGTTTCATAGGCAATGGCGGTGGCACCGCTCTGCAGTAACGCTTCAGTCAACCCACGACTGGCCGCTAGATGCAGATACGTAAACAGCAGCTGTTCCTTTTGCAGATAGTCATATTCCCTAGGCAGGGGCTCTTTGACCTTGACCACCATGGCCTGCTGCCATGCGTCGCTAGCCATACCCAGGGTGGCCCCCACCTGTTGATAGTCGACATTGCTAAACCCAGCACCCACGCCAGCATCGGTCTCTACTACCACCTGATGCCCCTGTTCTATCAGCGCCCTGACGCTGCTGGGACTCAGACCAACTCGAAACTCTAGGTTCTTTACCTCTTTCGGCACACCGATTTGCACAGGTCGTCTCCTCTGTAGGTTAAAAGGTCTAGGTAAAAGATTTTAGTTGAACGCTTAATTCCACAGCGGTAGCGCTGAAATTAGCGACTGGCCCTAGCTTAGCGTTCCGACAGCCACGAAAAGTTCACCATGGAGAAAAACCAGGCCAAAGCAAACATCATTGACGAAGTTTGCCTTTGGTAGTGAGAATAGACAGGTATTACGCAGCGCCTAACACCGTGACTGACATTAAGCCTTCCATGAGTCCCAAGCTTGAACGCCCGAAAAAAGGGTTCAACCAATATGCTGAACAGCTGAATGGACGAGCCGCCATGGCAGGCTTTGTGATTTTGATCGCCATTGAGTATTTCACCGGTCAAAGCCTGGTGTCGCTGATCGGTCTCAAATAAGATCGGGTATTTACTCAACCGTCTTACAAAAGATACAAAAAAAGGTGAATGGTAACCCCATCCACCCCCTTGCTAGCCGGAGCAAGTTTGTCGGCTATAACCCGGCGACTAGTTTGTCGCCAAGCTTTAAATCAGGCTACTTGTCGCCGTCTTCTGAAAACTCAGCATCGATAACGTCGTCATCGCCATCGCTGCTGGGAGCAGCACCGGCAGCACCTGGATCGGCAGCTGCCGCCGCCGCAGCGGCATCAGCGCCACCGTACATGTTGCTGCTGAGGGCAAAGAGTGCCTGTTGCAAAGACTCGGTACCAGCTTTGATTTTGTCATAGTCGTCAGATGCGATCGCATCCTTCAAACTGGCAATCTCAGCTTCAACCTTAGCCTTATCGTCCTCAGAAACCTTGTCACCCAGCTCGCCCATCTGCTTATCAGCCTGATAGACCAGCGAGTCAGCCTGGTTCTTGATGTCGATCTTCTCGCGACGATCCTTGTCAGCCGAGGAGTTGGCCTCAGCATCCCGCACCATCCGATCCACTTCATCGTCAGACAGGGTAGATGCACCGGTAATGCTAATGGACTGCTCCTTGCCAGTGCCCTTATCCTTAGCCGTTACATTCAAGATACCGTTGGCGTCGATATCAAAAATCACCTCAATCTGAGGAACACCACGCTGGGATGGGGGAATCCCATCTAAGCGAAACACACCCAGGTCCTTATTATCGTTAGCCATCTCACGCTCACCTTGGAGAACGTGGATTTCAACGTTAGTTTGGCCATCCACCGCTGTGGAAAATACCTCAGACTTTTTAGTAGGAATCGTGGTATTTCTCGGAATCAGCTTGGTCATCACACCGCCCAGGGTTTCTACACCCAGGGACAGGGGCGTCACATCCAGCAGCAGGATGTCCTTGACCTCACCCGCTAGCACACCACCCTGAATCGCCGCACCAATGGCTACAACTTCATCGGGGTTTACGCTTTGGTTAGGCTCCTTACCCAGGATCTTGGTCACCAGGTTTTGAACCGCTGGGATTCGAGTAGAACCACCCACCAAAACGATCTCGTTGATGTCGCCCTTGGCTAATTTGGCATCGCGGATCGCATTTTCCACGGGGACGCCGCAGCGGTCGATCAAATCAGAGGCCAGTTCCTCAAACTTAGCCCGCGTCAGGGTAAGGTCGAGGTGCTTAGGACCATCTTGGGTAGCGGTGATAAAGGGCAGGTTGATTTCTGCCTGGGTCACGCTAGAGAGTTCGATCTTGGCTTTTTCAGCCGCCTCAGTCAGCCGCTGAAGGGCCTGCTTGTCTTTGCGCAGGTCGATGCCCTCTTGGGACATAAACTGCTCGGCCAAATGGTCAACGATTTTTTTGTCAAAGTCGTCACCACCCAGGTGGGTATCACCCGATGTAGATAACACCTCAAAGACACCGTCGCCCACTTCTAGGATAGAAACGTCAAAGGTACCCCCACCCAAGTCAAACACCAGAATGGTCTCGTTGCTTTTTTTGTCGAGACCATAGGCTAGGGCAGCGGCTGTGGGCTCGTTGATGATTCGCAGCACTTCAAGACCGGCAATGCGACCCGCATCCTTAGTGGCCTGACGCTGGGAGTCATTAAAGTAAGCAGGCACCGTGATCACCGCCTGGGTGACGGGGTCGCCTAAATACTTGCTCGCATCGTCGGCCAGCTTGCGTAGCACCTGGGCAGATATTTCCTCAGGGGCAAACTGCTTGTCGGCGTTGGTGGACTCAATTTTGACATTGCCATTTACGTTTAGAACGTTGTAAGGCACTTCTGAGGATTCGTTGTTCACCTCATCATTGCGGCGGCCAATAAAGCGCTTTACTGAATAAAACGTGTTCATTGGGTTCATAACGGCCTGGCGCTTGGCGATCTGACCCACTAAGCGATCGCCACTTTTGGCGTAGGCCACAACGGATGGCGTGGTGCGAAATCCCTCTGCGTTTGCGATTACAGTGGGCTTTCCCCCTTCCATGACAGCGACTACAGAGTTCGTAGTCCCTAAATCAATTCCAACTACTTTTCCCATATCAATTGCTCCGGCTGAACAGTCGCTTTCCGCTGAACCTTAAAAGGGATTGCTTGAAAGCTCATTACTATAGTGCTAATCCAGCGCGATTCTCTGAAGGGGGGGTTACCGAACCTGGATTTCGGTTTGTAAGGTCTGACTAACTAAGGACTGGCTAGATTGCGGCTAAAATCTGCTCATCTAATTCAAAGTCAACGGACTGCTCCGCCTGGGAGTAGTCACTGTCGTAGGCATCCTTGAGACCCTCCGTCAGACCGTAGCGAGGCGTCCAGCCCAAGTCCTTTTGGGCTTTGTCAATGGAGGCAAAAAAGTGCTGCACTCGCATGGGAAAGGCTTTGCGTTTACCAAAGTCAAACTGTGCCGGGTCGTAGTGGCGAATATCTGGCGCGGGCTTGCCCATGGCTTCGGCACAGGCCTGGGCCAGGCCATCAAAGGTGACGTAGCGGGCTCCAGAAACATTGTAAATCTGTCCGATGGCAGCCGAGTTACCAAGGACAGCCACCATGGCACGGGCTAGATCCCCACAGTGTCCCAGCTGGGTAATGGCTTTGCCATTGCCAGGAATCGGAATCGGCCTGCCATGGCTAATACGGTCAAAAAACCATTTTTCAAGGGGGTTATAGTTTTGGGGGCCATAGATATATACAGGGCGAATCGAGGTGAAGGGCACGCCCTGCTGCACCAGATAGTCTTCGGTGTGGTGTTTGCCCTTGTGGCGGCTGTTGGGGTCGACGGGGTCACCCTCAATGTGGGGCATCTGTTCACTTTTTAGGTAGACACCAGCCGAGCTGACGTAGATAAAGTGCTTTGCCGTGCCTCCAAATAGCTCAACTAGGGGCTGGGTGTCACTGAGTTCACGACCGTTATTGTCGTAAATGGCGTCAAAGGTTTTGCCAGCGAGGGCGGCTTTGAGGTCAGTGGGGGATTTGCGATCGCACCTCACCACGTCCACACCCTCAGGCGCAGGTCGATTTCCCCGATTCACCAACGTTACTTCGTGCCCGGCCCCCAGCAGCAGCCGGGTCAGATACACCCCAACAAACCGCGTACCACCCATCACTAAAATCCGCATAGCCTGCCTTCCATAAGATCTAAGAGACTTTCCCTGATCTTATGGAAGATTGTTACGGTGGCAAAGCGTCGCCCGTCAAAATCAGCCAACAACAGCTCACCGCAGAAAAAACAAACTTTTAACTAGAGCCATCGAGAATTTGTCAACCCATATTTTTAAACTTATTTGAACCATAGACAGAAGCAATACTCTCGCATTTTGTAACAGATTCGTTACAAAATGCGAGAGTCATATGTCAATTTGTGTCGCATCCACGGCTGTATCCCTAGTCAGCAGGGATTTTCTGATACAACCACAGTAGGTTTCAAAACCTATTCAGATGTTATGGAATGTTGCTCATTACAGTAGCCACTGCACTTTTGTAAAGCGTTTTTCACCAGCGCTTTTGTGATTACTGGGTCAATATTGATCGCCCAATGAGTCCGACTGGTAGTGATACCAAGTTTTGGTTTTACATGCCAACCGGCAGTCATCACCCCCGATTAGAAGAGAGAACACACTGAGCAAGGAGTCAAACTGCATGTTCACTCACGTCAAGCCCACTGTGAGACATATCTCACCCGAGAACCTTGGCGAACGGTATCTAATGAAAGTGGTCTATGTTGTCTTAGAGCCACAGTATCAGAGCGCTCTATCAGCAGCTATTAAGTCTATCAACGCTAGTAATCCCCACATTGCCATTGAGATTAGCGGATATCTGATCGAAGAGCTCCGCGATACAAACAACTACGAAGCATTTAAAAAAGACGTTTCTGAGGCCAATGTCTTTGTAGCCTCTCTAATCTTTATTGAAGAACTGGCAGAAAAGGTGGTTGCCGCCGTTACCCCTCACCGAGACAACCTTGACGTGGCCGTTGTCTTCCCATCAATGCCCCAGGTGATGCGCCTAAATAAGATGGGTAGTTTCTCCATGGCCCAGCTGGGTCAGTCCAAGAGTGCCATTGGCGAATTCATGAAAAAGCGTCGCCAAAAACAGGGCGGCAGCTTTGAAGACGCCATGCTTAAGCTTTTACGCACATTGCCAAAGGTTCTAAAGTATCTGCCTTCAGATAAGGCTCAGGACGCCCGCAATTTTATGCTCAGCTTCCAGTATTGGCTGGGCGGCTCTCCTGAAAACCTGGAGAATTTTATGCTAATGCTGGCCGACCGCTACATGTTCGGCGATAAAGACATTAAGGGCGCTCCTAAAAGCATGGACTATGAGGAGCCTGTCACCTACCCCGACACGGGTATCTGGCATCCTTTAGCGCCCACCATGTATGAGGACATCAAGGAGTATCTCAACTGGTACAGCTCTCGCCAGGATTTACCCGCCTCCCATCAGCGCGAGAAGGCACCCTGCGTGGGTCTGGTGCTCCAGCGTACCCACTTGGTCACCGGGGACGAAGCCCACTACGTATCTATGGTTCAGGAGCTTGAATATCTGGGCGCTCGGGTGATCCCCGTATTTGCGGGCGGGCTAGATTTTTCTAAACCGGTAGAGCAATATTTCTACGAGCCAGTCACCCAAGCCCCCGTAGTTGATGCGGTTGTTTCCCTGACCGGTTTTGCCTTGGTGGGTGGCCCTGCCCGCCAAGATCACCCCAAGGCCATTGAGGCCCTACAAAAGCTCAACCGCCCCTACATGGTGGCCTTGCCACTGGTATTCCAAACCACCGAAGAGTGGGAGGACAGCGATCTCGGGCTGCATCCGATTCAGGTGGCGCTGCAGATGGCTATCCCTGAGCTAGATGGAGCCATTGAGCCTATTGTAGTGTCCGGCCGTGACGGCATGACCGGTCGCGCCATTACCCTACAGGACCGAGTGGCTGCCATTTCCCAGCGCGCCCTCAAGTGGGCTAATCTCCGCTGTTTATCTCGGACTGAGAAAAAGCTGGCTATCACCGTATTTAGCTTCCCCCCCGACAAAGGAAATGTCGGAACAGCGGCCTATCTCAATGTCTTTGGGTCTATTTACCGGGCGATGGAAGACATGAAGGCCGGTGGCTACACCCTTGAAGGTATGCCCGACTCGGCTGAAGCGCTCATGCTTGAAGTGATCAACGATGCCCAGGCCCAGTACAACAGTCCTGAACTCAATATTGCCTACCGCATGTCGGTGGCTGAGTATGAGCAGCTCACCCCCTACTCCGAACGCTTAGAGGAAAACTGGGGTCCCCCGCCAGGCAACCTCAACACCGATGGCCAAAACCTACTGGTGTACGGTAAAACTTACGGCAACCTGTTTATTGGTGTGCAACCCACCTTTGGCTACGAAGGTGACCCTATGCGGCTGCTATTTTCCCGCTCTGCTAGCCCTCACCATGGGTTTGCAGCCTACTACACGTTTTTGGAAAAGATCTGGAAAGCGGATGCGGTGCTGCACTTTGGCACCCACGGCTCGCTAGAGTTTATGCCCGGCAAACAAATGGGCATGTCAGGACAGTGCTATCCCGATAATCTGATTGGCAGCATTCCCAACCTGTATTACTACGCAGCAAACAACCCTTCTGAAGCGACCATCGCCAAGCGCCGTGGCTATGCGGAAACGATCAGCTATCTAACGCCACCCGCTGAAAATGCTGGCTTGTACAAGGGGTTAAAAGAACTCAGCGAACTAATTGGCTCCTACCAGGGGCTCAAAGAAGGCGGTCGCGCTGTTTCTATTGTCAATGCCATTATCGAAAAGGCGCGTCAGGTTAATTTAGACCGCGACGTCACACTGCCTGAGATAGAAGATGCCAGCGAAATTAGCAAAGAAGAGCGTGACACCCTGGTGGGCAAGATTTACATCAAGCTGATGGAAATCGAGTCTCGCTTACTTCCCTGCGGTCTCCATGTTATTGGCAAACCTCCCACCGCCGAAGAGGCTGTGGCTACCCTGGTCAATATCGCCGGTCTCGACCGTGAAGAAGAAGGGTTCAAGAGTCTCCAGCGTATTATTGCCGAAAGCCTGGAGCGTGACATTGACGAAATCTACAACAAGAGTGATTTAGGTGTTTTAGATGACGTACAGCTTTTGTACGAGATCAACGAAGCTACTCGGGAGGCCGTAGGTGCCATTGTCAATGAGCAGCTCGACGATGAGGGGCGGGTGTCTCTCAAGAGCATGCTCAATCTACTTAACTTTGGCAAAAGCAAAGATCCTTGGGTAGAGGCGTTGCACCGGCTTGGTTACAACAATGTAGATGAAGACGCCCTCAAGCCTCTCTTTGAGTATCTACAGTTCTGTCTTAAGCAAGTTGTCGCCGATAACGAGCTGTCTTCCTTGCTAAAGGCGTTAGATGGGGAGTACGTGCTACCCGGTCCCGGCGGCGACCCCATCCGTAACCCAGATGTGTTGCCCACTGGCAAAAACATTCACGCCCTCGATCCCCAGTCCATTCCAACTACGGCGGCGGTGCAGTCCGCGAAGACTGTGGTAGACCGACTGCTGGAGCGTCAGCGTCAGGACAATGGCGGACAGTATCCTGAAACGATTGCGTCCGTGCTATGGGGAACTGACAACATCAAAACCTATGGCGAATCTTTGGCTCAGATGCTTTGGTTTGTGGGTGTGAAGCCCGTACCTGATGCCCTCGGTCGGGTAAACAAGCTAGAGATTGTTCCCCTAGAAGAACTAGGGCGTCCTCGAATTGATGTAGTCATCAACTGCTCGGGTGTATTCCGCGATCTGTTTGTCAACCAAATGGCGCTGCTTGATCGGGCCGTGAAAATGGCCGCCGAAGCAGACGAGCCCCTAGAGATGAACTTTGTTCGTAAGCATGCTCTCAAGCAAGCCGAGGAAATGGGTCTATCGCTGCGCGAAGCGGCTACACGTATTTTCTCCAATGCGTCGGGTTCCTATGCGGCCAATGTCAATCTAGCGGTGGAGAACAGCAGCTGGGAAGAGGAATCCGAACTGCAGGAGATGTACCTCAAGCGCAAGTCTTTTGCCTTTAATTCTGACAATCCTGGTGTTATGGACCAGTCTCGTGATTTGTTTGAGGCATCCCTAAAGACAGCTGATGTTACCTTCCAGAATTTAGATTCTTCGGAAATCTCTTTGACGGATGTTTCCCACTATTTTGATTCTGACCCAACTAAGGTTGTTTCTCAGCTGCGTGATGACGGCAAGAAGCCTACCTCGTTTGTGGCTGATACCACCACAGCCAATGCCCAGGTACGGACACTATCGGAGACCGTTCGACTAGACTCTAGAACCAAACTGCTCAATCCTAAGTGGTACGAGGGCATGCTTGCCAATGGCTATGAAGGGGTGCGTGAGCTATCCAATCGTTTGGTCAACACTATGGGTTGGTCAGCCACCGCCGATGCAGTTGATAACTGGGTTTATGAGGATACCAACACCACATTTATCCAGGACGAGGAAATGTGTAAACGCCTGATGGATCTTAATCCAAACTCGTTCCGTCGCATGGTGACCACGTTACTGGAGGTCAACGGTCGAGGCTATTGGGAAACGAGTGATGAAAATGTCGAACGTCTGCAGGAACTTTACGAAGAAGTTGAAAATCGAATCGAGGGTGTGGAATAGTTCCAAAAGTTAGATTTGATCGACTGGTATCGTTAAAATGACGTTACCTTTTATGGCACCGCAGCTCTTCGAAAGGGTTGCGGTACCTTGTTTTCAGGATTTATTCAGATCTTTATCCAAGCTCGATTGTGGATTACATCTGTAGAGCAGAGTTCGCAATGTGACACTTTCATTTACGTAACATTGCTAGGTACAAGTCCAGAAGCTCACCCATAAGCTAAACGCTTACAAACGTGTGAGGTATTAGGGTGGGACAGCGTTTATGGCAAGCTCTAATTATCACTGTTGGCGTTTACCTGCTGTTTGGTTTTTACACGCTTGACGACAGCTCGTTCTCAAAGAGGGCAAAGCCCAGCAGCTTTCACGAAATGCTCTCACGCCTAAGGTATTAAGACAGAAGATCGACAAACACGGACGACCAGCAACTGAGCACCGGATTACGCCTCAAGGCAGCTCACAAAACTTTCTAACACGGTCAAATTCTGGATCTTGCCAAGAATAGGCAAAGTGGCTGACGGAGCTGATGTTTGGAGCCGCTTGCCGAATAGCATCCATCTGGGCTTCAAGAGATGGTCGATTGTTGATGGAGCGTCCCCATACACCAGCTAAAGCCGGACGAACATTACCGGCATTACTCTGACGCAGGACTGTCTGTATTTCTTGCACAATACAGCGGGTGTTACCACAGATACTATAGGCCATGGGATGCCAGCTCATGGATGGAGGAAAGCGATTCCAGTGTTGCAGCCGAGAATCATACCCCTGGGTGCCAACGGGCTGGTTTGCACTGGGGAAAAAGACAACTCCAGTAGGAATATTTTGCTGTCTAACGGGCTGAGCTACCGTATTGAGAAAGTCAATGACTCCCTGCGCCGCATGGGCAACGCTCAACCGCCACAGTTCCAACTGTAAAGCCGGACGACGCACCGAGGCTGGGACTTCGCTAGTACTGCCGGATAGCTGCCGACTCTGCCACAGGGGTTCTGGTTCATTGGAAAACTGCATGTCTACTTGCTCAATGTCTCCGTCCGTGAGATATCCCTTGGCGAGAAACTGCCGGATTAGCTCTCTACCTTTATTGTTTAAGGCTCTCTGGAGTAATGAGTTTTGGGCCGCACTGCCATAGATCCAGAGATCGCCAACGCTGCCCGCAACAGAGTTGCTACCGATGCCGCGCGGATAGCGAATATAGTCAAAGAGCACGCCGTCTGGCTGGCGCTGCAGCACTAGCTGCAGCATCTGGCGATAGTCGTTTCGAGCTTGGTAGCTGTAGGGGTCAATAAAAATCTCTTCGGGGTTATTGCTGCCGCCGCGACTGGCAAACGCCGAGGTGGTTTCACCGTTACCGTTACGAGCTAACACCTGCTGGCGATCGCGACGCTGGCCATAGGAATAGCCAAAGTTCATGGTAAACATCCAGGCGTACATCTTGAGACCGCGCCTGTGGCCTACTGCGATCGCTTCCGCTAGCAGGTCTCGATTTTCATAGCCGCTTTGCTGGACCACACTGGGCCAGGCGCTGCGATTGTCCCGTTTGGGAATCAACAGCTGACCGTTGTAAAACGCCTCGACATAGACCTCGGTGTAGCCTAGATTCACAACCCGGTCCATTAGGGCATCGAGCACGCCGGGTCGCAAATCGCAGGGATACAGACGCATCCAAATGGCCTGCTGCTGAGGCCACTGGCGCCGTCGACAGGCCTGTAGCATGTCGGCATGGCGCTTTAGCAGGTCGCCGTACTGTGCGATCGCAACCGTATCTCCACTAGCCGCCTGCTGACGCAGGGATTCCTTAGCATCCACCTCCACCTGAGACAGCTGACAGTAGCTGTTCAGTTGCCCGGTTTGAGCGGCTCCAGGCACAGGATTCAGAGCTATCGCCAGGGCCACCACCAACCCAGCCAAAAAACACCGGCTCCATACATTACCCAAACGCCACAGACTAGCCATACCTAACACAATGAGTAACCAACAAATAGTGAGCTGTTTTAGGGACCCATCAAACCGTTGAGCCAGCTCCTGAACAGCTGGCCGCCCCCTAGCCATTCAAAAGCTGGCAAATTGTATCACCCTTTGTGTAGATGCTTGCCGATGTGCGGACGTATTAAGTGTCCACAGCATCCATAACCGCATTTTTATTTCCACATTTATCCATCTGAGGTGTCAGATGGGGACAGAGGAGCCAGCGACTTTAGCAGCTCCGCAAGCTTTACCCGCTGAATATAGGGCCATCCACCGTTCAACTCAATATCCTTAAGCAAGGAGTACAAACGCTGTCGATTGGTCGGCAGAGATTCCTGGAAAAGTGTTTCACGAATCTCTCGATGGAGCTCTTCTAGCTGTCTTAACAATAGTAAAAGGGCCGCACAATCGCCCGCTCTCTTATCAGCAGCCGCCTGCACCGACATTTGAATTTCCTCAATATCAGCAGCCTGCTCACGGGAAGGATCTGAAGAGTAGTGCAATTCCATCAAGTACGTTTACCCTAGTATCACCAAAACCTGACGCTGCAGACAGTGTAGCCCAAATCAGTCGATCCACCGGCACCGTACCAGCACTCAATAAGACTAATCAATACAGCAGATTTGGCAATTTTCAGCCACCACCGGGGACCTGTCCGTGTAAAATATCTTCGGGAAGGTTAGTTGGCTATCCTGAGGGCGACTTCGGTCAGCTTTAGCAAAAAGGCTTTTTGAAACAAAAAGCTTTGGGTATAGGCAACGTCATCAGCCCCTAGTCAGTTTCGTAAGCACTGACAATTTTTTTACGTATTTTTTTGCTTGAGGTTG
>ERZ1740070.2239-NODE-2239-length-11259-cov-8.528650_pt1 | contig 11259 bp, 14 predicted proteins | sample MGYA00581734_ERZ1740070 | MGnify/ENA primary metagenome ERZ1740070 (study PRJEB43018, sample SAMN04849744) | marine metagenome | isolation source: floating plastic debris | place: Pacific Ocean | collected 2008-09-01 | study: EMG produced TPA metagenomics... | reverse complement strand
GATCGCAAACCCACAATCATCGTCATCGACGAAGCCTGGAAGGCGCTGGACAATCCTTATTTTGCCGAGCGGTTGTCCAACTGGCTGGTCACCGCTCGAAAACAGAACGCGGTTGTCGTGATGATGACCCAATATGCCAGCCAGCTGGAACAGACGCGGACCGGCAAAACCATCATCGAAGCCGTTCCGACACAAATTCTGCTGCCCAATATTCGGGCCAATGCGTCCGACTACGCAATGCTCAATCTGAATGACAAAGAGCTCGATGTTCTGCTGAACACCGGGAGCAACTCACGTCTTGGATTGGTGCGGGATGATCAGGGCTCCGTGGTTGTCGACACCGATCTCAGCGCTCTGGGTCCCCTGCTCACTATCCTCGGCGGGATGGAAAAGGGCGAACAGCTGGTTGGCACAGACTACCGAACACGTCCTGACTTCTGGAGGCTGCCATGAGGTTTCTCGTTCCCCTCTTAATCCTGATCTCAGCCCTCGCGGGATGCGAGCAGTACAGACCGTCCGAAGCCAATTGCTTCAGCTTCGTGGCGCGAGGGCCTGCCGAAAAGAACTGCCACTTTGAGCCCTTGGGAGATGCCGATCGCAGCACGGGATGGCTCGAGTGATCTCCAGATACGCGGCATATCTCTGCTTTGTCTGCATCGGCTTGGGAACGGCCCATGCTCAAGGTGTGCCAACCGTGGATGCGGGCTTGGCGGTGCGCAACCAGGCGGCAAATGCGCATCGCGAACGTGATTTGGCTGCTCAACGTGAAAAGCTCACCGTGAAGGAGCAGATCGCCGAGATCGAACGCGAGCAACTCAGGGTGCTCCAGCAGATCCTCGACGCGCAAACGAGCTTCGGCGGCCAGGGTATTCCCGGCACCATCGAAGCGCTCGAAGCCGGCGGAGCGCCAGAGCAATCTGCAGATTTTCTATACGGCGCGGATGATCCCAATCCAGGCGCCGATCAGATGTTTGGCGATGCCGCACTCAATATTGAGCAGCTCATCATTCGCGTCGCTCAGGAGACCCACGGTCTAGGGGGCGTCGGCCGCGCTGGACTGAGCGTCCGCCAATGGCGCGCATTGCTGCAGGCTCTGATCTGGCAAGAGAGCCGGTTCACGATCAGCGCACGTTCACCGGTCGGTGCATTCGGTCTGACACAAATCATGCCCGGTACCGCCGGCGATCTCGGCATCTATCCGGAATACTATGACAACCCCTACCTGCAGGTGCATGGCGGCGCCCGGTATCTCGCGGCACAACTAGCGAGCTTCGACGGCCACATCATCTATGCGCTGGCCGCCTACAATGCGGGTCCGGGGCGCGTCATCGAATACAGCGGCGTACCGCCGTTCACGGAAACCCGGCACTACGTCACGGTCATCCCGCAAAAGTACAACGCCTATCTTGCCCGCATGGGCGGCGCTGAAGCGCTAGGCACCATCGATCCGGCCTTACTCGCCAACTCGAACCTGTCCCTGACAAGCGCGGGTGCTGCGACCTATGGCAATCATTCGATGGCCTCTATTCAAGCCGCCGCCATGCGGATTGCCAGCATCGTCGAGCGGATCGGTGAAACGTCGGACCTGCAAGAGTCGATGGCGTTGAACGCCTACGCGCGTGCTGAACTTGTTCGCCTCATCGCCGCACGCACCCGCCTGCAAGCGACCCGAACACGATCCTTGAGCGCGGCCGAGATCGCCATGGCCTCTGCGCAGCTTGAGGAACAGCAGTTCATGGATTTCACACTGGAGGACTTGGAATGACACATCGCATGTTCAGTTGGGCGCGACGCCGTTTTTGCCTGACCGCCTTGGGTCTGGTGATGGCAACGGCCCCTGCCCCCTTCCTCATTGCTCCGGCGGTCGCCCAAGGCGTGCCGACGGTCGATACTCAAAACATCGCGCAAGAGATCCAGCAACTCCGGCAGATGATCGAAGACGAGGTCCTGCAGAACGAACAACTCGTCCAGCTGCGCGAGCAATTCGCCACGCTTCAGGAGCAGCTCGCCCAGCTTCAAGACACCTATGCTGCGCTGACGGGACTGATGGAACTTCCGACTGTCATCCGCACCGAAATGGAGGACGAACTGAACGGCGTCCTGGATCAGGAGTTCGGCGACATCCTGGCAACCATTGATGCTATCCGCGAAGGCGACTTTTCCCGGCTTGCGGGCAACAGCGCAGGCCGGATCGAAACGCAAATGACACGCGTCCTGGCGGAGGCTGGGTTCGACGAAGACACGCTGCGCGAGATGGCGACGGGCGGCAATGATGGGGCAAGTCGCACCGCGACGCGCGCTACAACGGGTGCTGTCATGTCCGCCGCCGCCCAGACGTCTTACGAGGAGGCGGGACAGTCTTTGCAACGGGTGGACCGCCTCGTTGGCATGATCGGCGACATGGAAGAACTGAATGACAGCGTTGATCTCAACACCCGTGTCACGGCGGAACTGGCGATCGCGCTGGTCGCGATGTGGCAACTTGAAGCCGTGCAAACGGTCGGTACCGGACAAACCGGCGTCATCGACGCAGCCACCATCGCCGAAGAACAGCGGTACATGGATTTCACTCTGCCCGAGCTTGAGGCCAGATAGGAGACACTGGCCAGTGACACGCGAAGCCGAAATTGTCGAAGAAGAATTGATCTACGGCGCGCGCCGTCGGGAGCAGCTATGGCAGCGACTTGCCTTTGCTGGTCTGATCTTCGGTGTTTTGGGCTGCCTTTCGGCCGCAGCCGTCTCAATCCTCGACGTCGATCCGGCTCCTGTTGTCGTACCCTATGACCCCGAGACCGGTCTGGCGCTTCCCAATGCATCGGTGGGCGCCGTCTCAGTCACGGAAAACCAGGCCATCATCGAGAGTGCCGTGTTTCGCTACGTGTCCGACCGCGAAACCTACAATCAACTCGACAACGATGTCCGCGTGCGCAGCATTCTTGAACGCTCCGACGGGGCCGCCGAGAGCTCGATGCGCAACATCTGGAACAGTGCAAACACCGACGCCTATCCGCCCAAGGTCTATGGAGCCAATGCCCGCCTCGATGTCGAGGTTCTCAGCATCAACCGGATCGGGAGCAATCGTGCGACAGTCCGCTTGCGGAAGCGACTAACCTCACCTCAGGGGATTCAAGCTGGTCTCTTTACGGCCACCTTGCTCTTCGAGTTCCGTCCCGAGGAACGCCGGTCCATCGACGATGTCTGGACCAACCCCTTCGGCTTTACCGTCACGGAGTATGCCATTCGCTCCGACAGGTTGGAGAATTGACCATGCGCTTGATCCTCCCAACTCTTTTGTCTGTCTCGGTATCGGTTGCGGCAAACACCGCTTTTGCCGAGGCCATTCCAAGATCTGGGCCGAATGACAGCCGCGTCCGTGTGGCAACGTACCAGGACGGGCAGGTCTATCGGCTCAAAGTCAGCCTGACCCATGTGACGACGGTTGAGTTCGGACAAGGCGAAACCATCCGCTCGATCATTGCTGGCGACACCGAGGGTTTTCAACTCGACGGAGTACCCGGCGGACAGGCTTTTGCAGTGAAACCCAATGCCCGAGGGGTTCACACAAACATCACCGTTTATACCAACCAACGCAGCTACTACTTCAATGTGACTGAGAGCTCATCACCAACATTCTACGTGGTCCAGTTCCGGTATCCCGAAGAAAACCGGCGACCCACAAACGCAGTTGCGCAGCGCGCCCCGAACTACAACTACGCCGCTAGCGATCGGACGAATTTCACACCATCCTCGGTGTGGGATGACGGCACGTTCACCTTCTTCCGATTTCCCCGCAATGCGCCCGTTCCCGCGATTTTCCAACACAACAATGGCCGCGAGCGAACGGTCAACAGCACCCAAGTCGAGGATGGCGTACTGCGGGTCTCCGGTGTTGGTCGCGAATGGGTCCTGAGGCTGGGGGACGAGATCGTCTGCATTCAATCGACCAATGCGGGGGCATCTTCATGAGTGATATCGATGATCTCAGCAAACGCCTCGCCGCACTCGAAGGCGCGCAACCGTCCAAACCGAGGTCAAAGCCCTCTCTTCTGGTGGCACTTCTTGGTACGAGCGCGATCGCTGTTCTGGGCTTGCTCGTTTACTCAGCTCTGCAGGAAACACCAGAAAACCCGCTTCCGACCGCGCAACCGGAAGAGTTTCAGATGACGGGAGATGGGTTTGGCGAAATCGAGCCCTTCGTGCCCCCTGAGCCGCCAGAATCCGAAGTCGTGCTTGTCGAGCCGGACCCCGAGCCGAACGCGGAGTTGCTCGACCAACTTGCAGCCCTTCGTGCTGAGATCGAAGCGCTGCAGAACGCACCGGAACCGGTTGTTGAAGAAGACACCGCGGCCGCAGACGCCATCAACGCACTGACGGCACAGATTGCCGCCCTGGAGGAAGCCTCACAACGTGCGCAGGACCAATTTGCAGAAGAACTGGCCGCGCGAGATCGGGAGCTTCAACAACTGCGGATGGACCTCGACCTCGCAAAACTGCAGACCCCCGCCCCTGCGCCTGGACCGTCAGAAGTCGATCTTCTGGAAGCCGAACGCCTGCGGTTGCAACGCGAGGAAGAAGCAAGACGCTTGGCTGAGTTGCAGCGTCGAAGGGACGAGGAAGCGGCGTTTCAGGAAGCGCGGATCAAGTCGCCGACCATCGCGTTTGGCGGAAACAGCACGGGCGAAGGCGAACTCGCGGAACGGACCTTCGAAGACGTGACCGACTTCGTCCTGAACGGCGCCCTACCCTCAACCGTCACCCAAGCCGAGGTCATCGCAAACCCCGGCAATACGATTGTGCAAGGCACGATGATCCAGGCCGCGATGGAAACGGCAATCTCGAGCGAACTGCCTGGGCAGGTCCGCGCGGTCATCACCGAGGACGTGCACTCTTACGACGGGTCCCGCATCTTGATTGCGAGAGGATCGAAGCTGATCGGCCGATACCGTTCGGGTGCAGACATCGCACAAAGCCGCATCACGATCGCCTGGGATCGGATCATTCTGCCCACCAACCAAACGGTCACCATCAGTTCGTTTGGGGGCGATGAACTCGGGCGCGCCGGCGCTACAGGGTTTGTCGACACACGCTTCAAGGAGCGTTTCGGCTCGGCGGCCCTCATTTCGCTGATTACGGCCTTGCCAGGCGCCGCTGCGGCGCAGGTCGAAGACGAAACGTCTGCCGAAATCCTCGAAGATGTGAGCGACGACTTCGCAGACAGCGCCGACAGTGTTATCGACGACTACCTCTCTATCGGTCCGGTGATCTACGTCGAACAAGGAGCAAGGATCACCGTGATGGTCGACCGTGATCTGGAGATCTTCTGATGTCGGGCGCCTACCTCCAGGCGTCGCTCGACAAGCTCCCCGATGCGTCTCGCGAGGACGTCATCGAGATTTGCATCAATCCCGACGGTTCTGTCTGGGGCGAATTCCAGGGTGACAGGTTCATGTCATCATTGAAAAGCAGCCTGACGCCGACCGAGATCAAGGACATCGGAACCCAGATCGCATCGGCCTCAAACTCGACGATCAGCAAAGACAAGCCCATCGTTTCCGTGAGCATCAAGTACCGAGACCGCCCGGTGCGCGCGCAAGTCATCATGCCACCGGCAGTCAGCGAAGGCATGTCGATCTCACTGCGATTTTTCACGTCCCTGCCACTCCACGACGTGGAGCTGAAGTTCCTTTATGGGGCTGAGCGTAGCCTCGAGACAGACAGGTTGAACAGAAACCGGGAACTTCGAGATGTCGTCAAAGGCGGCGATATCTACTCCGCGATCCGCTTCTGCGTGGCGCACAAGCTGAACATGATCGTCTCGGGCGGCACCTCGACCGGCAAGACTGTTGCTGCGCGTAAGATCCTGTCGTTCGTCGCGCCAGAAGAACGCATAATCACAATCGAAGAAGCCGCTGAACTGATCCCCGCGCAACCAAATGTCGTGACCCTGCTGGCCAGCCGGGAGGGAAGAACGCGCAACGCTGACACGTTGCTGACGTCGACGTTGCGCATGCGCCCGGATCGCATCGTCCTCGGCGAGGTCAGAGGAGCCGAAGCAATGACCTTCCTGGAAGCGATCAATACCGGCCACGGCGGGTCCATGACCACTTTGCACGCCGAAACGCCCCAGTTGGAAATTCAACGCCTAGCGATCGCCGCTCTCAAGACTGAAGTGCCGATGACCCACACCGACATGGTACAATACATCGAAAGCTCAATTGACGTGATCATCCATGCCGCGCGCCATGCAGGCGACCGCGGGATCACGGAATTCTATTTGCCCGGACAGACGGGAGGAAACGCAACATGAAGACCTTTGAACACGAAGTCCTGACGTTTGATGCGAATGACAAGAAGAGCTTTGCTGAAATGCAAGAAACGCTGCGTGAATGGGGCGCCGCGGGCTACGAAGTCGTCTCCGTAGTTGGAACTTCAGTGAATAGTTCCAACTTCACAGTCTTCCTAAAACGTGAGCTGCTGTCGATTGAACTTGAGGCCGCCCAATGACGGCTCGTTTCGCAACCATTTGCGTCCTCACGTGCATTCTTGCCGGAACCGCCATCGCTCAACTTGTTCCAGAAGCCGTCGAAACTAGCAAAGTTTGCCCAAACCGTCCAAGCGAGCCAGCGATCATCGCTGACATGGATGTTCGAGAGTCACATAAGAGGATTCTAGTACAGCGAATGTACCGGGCTGCAGCTTTCCAAGATATTGTCGACACGGGTCTTTGCACCTGTGAAGCCCGCTTTCCGAGTTGGGACCTCGCAGTCGGTTATTATCTGGAAAACTACTCTCGCATCGACGACCAGTACGAAGTCCAACAGATCACCAAGACCTATCGCACATCGATTGCTGCAAATCGCGCAAAGGTAAGCGAACTCTGCGAAGCCCAAGGCAACTGGGATTGAACCATGAGCATCGTCACCTTCTTTGTTGAGACCGCAGATGGATATCTGGAAGACGCGGCAGAGACTCAGTTTGGCGCGGTTGCGTCAACAGTAGGCAGCATCCTTCTGGTCTCGATCACGCTCTTGGTAATCTTGGTAATCATCAACATGGCTTTTCAGGTACGTTCAATGGACGGTCGGACAGCCTTCTGGTTGGCTGTCAAACTCATACTTGTCGGTGTTTTCGCGACTAATTGGATCCAGTTCAATGCTTTCTCGACGGCAGTCCTTACTGGCATCGACAGTATCGCAGGAGCGCTGGTCTCATCCGTTGGCGGTGGCACGCCAGGGCCATCAGGCACATTTGCTGAGGCGTTCGACGGCATAATTGCGGAATTCTCGGAGTACCTAAACACCATCGGTGACGGTATGCACTGGATGGCTGGGGCGGTTATGGGTGTCGTAGGGACCGTGCTCCTTTCGCTTCTTGGTGGGCTCGCCGCATTCTTTTTGATCGCAGCACGCCTAATGATTGCACTTCTGGTTGGGATCGCTCCAATCATGATCTTCCTGACATTGTTCGATGTGACCAAGGACTATTTCGCACGTTGGCTATCGGCTTTGATTTCGTTCGGAATCTACCCGGTCGTTATCGCGGGGGTGTTCGCCACAATCATAGGTGTCTCAAACGCTTTGATTGCCGAACTCGGCGACCCGGATGGCGCCTCAACGATCGGAGCGGTTGTCCCCTTCTTCATGATGATTTTCATGGCGAAGGGCTTCATAATCGCGACGCCATTTCTTGTTAGAGCAATCTCTGGAAACATCGTGATGCCTGCGCTTTCCAGCGGATTAGCAGGTGCCTATGTCTTCGGCAGAGCGGCTTCAGGTAGTCAGCAAGCTTACAATCGCTACAACGTCGGCACGGCCTCCGCGATTGAGTACGCCGCTTTGCGCGGACGGCAAATTCTTGGACTTCAGAGCATGCCAAACCGAGGAGGATCTTCGGTCCCGGCAAACAACTCTGCGCCAGCTAACCCTTCTCCAGCTTCAACTGGAACAGCGGCGCGTATGGAAGCTCAGAAAGCTCGGGCACAACGGCTGGCAGATGCAAAGAAGAGCTAGGCGGGACCCGTCTAGTATTGGCACGCCTCCACCGAGTTGATCGCCGAAGCGGACCTTCAAGCAGCTCGCGGCGAATGGCTTCGAAGAGCCCAAAATTACTGTATGCTGCGGTCAACCCGAATATCAGCGATGCGCAGATAGCCGACTTTGCAAACTCTGTAGATCGGCCCATACCGGCCATTGGCCGGTGCCCGCCTTCGCCGCGCTGCGGCCCGACAGACCGGACCTTGGCTGCGAATGCAAATCTTAAGGGACCGTGAACTCACACATCGCGGACGAAGCCGCCTTTTCCTGCAATATTTTGAAGGTCTACCTCAAATTCATAGATGCCATTGCCTAGCGTTCGCCGAAGAACCGAATTTAAGACCGCTAACCAAGTTCTAGACTGGTAACCGCGAAGCATCTATGTACAGAAGCATCGAATTCCCCTTTGTACATCCGCGCTGTTTGGAAGCCAGGTTGCCACCCCATCGTTTGGCACAAATCAGTGAGCGCGGTTGACGTATTCGGGACATCCATACTGATCGGTCCCCTGATGCCCGTGGCCGCATGCGCGATCAGGTCGCGGGCGACATCCTCGTTTGTAGCGACCAGCGGTCCGATCTTGGCACCAGATTGGCAGATACGGATCGTACAGAAGCCAACAATTGTGCTTTGGTCACATTTAACAAAGGAGGTTCTATTGCTGCTTCCGGTGAACCATGGGAGAAGGTAGTTGGGCTTCGAAACGCCAGAGGCCGCGCCTTCCATTTGTATCAGTGTGGGGATGTCCAGTGGAGCAACTGGCCGAATGTTCTGGCCAAGCTGTCCCGCTAAGCGCCCAGTAAATCGCGTCGTTGCGCCCGAGTAGGCGAAACCCGACGCACGGTAGTTTTCTTGCTGCGCTTCCACGCCATCAAGTCCCACGGTTCTACCACCCGCATGTTGCGTTGCGTGTCGCCACAGCCCAAAGCCGATTCCACGCCCGCGAAACTCGCTGCGTACGATGTAAAGTCCCAAAAAGGCGAATTTGGCTGTGTGGTTGACAACCGAAATGGATGCGATGAGCTCACCTTTTTGGTCGACAGCTACAAAAAAACCCGCTGGATCCGCTTCAAAGAAAGCTTCAGCATCATCAAGACCCGGGTTCCATCCCTCGTCTGCGGCCCAGCCCTGGATCAATGACAGGTCGCTAAGTGTTGCAGTTCGATATGTCGTCATTTTTGGAGCGCATCTTTCAGCGAAACTGGACCCGATGGACTATCCCGCAGATCCAGTTGCATCAGCAGATCAAGCAGATGTCCCTTCATAATCTCTTCGGCACCATCTGCGTCTTTGTCGCGAAAAGCGTTCACCAGCCCCAAATGCGAAGAGCTATCAGACAGAGCGTTACGACGACGCCAGTACAATGCAATGATCAATGCCGACCGGGCAACCAACTGTCCCAATAAGGTTTCGATCAGCGAGTGATCGGCAATCCGGGCGATTTGCACATGGAAGTCGCCGGAAAGTCTTAAGGCTTCACCAACCTCTTCGCGGTCTAGAGCATCCTGCTCTGCTTTTATGTGCTCTTCGAGAAAGGCGACATCTTGTGGTGTGGCGCGCAAAGCCGCAGCTCGTGCCATGGCTGGCTCGATCAGGGAACGTGCTTCGAACACCTCGCGTGCTTCCTTCAGGGTAGGTTTGGCAACAAACGCACCCTTGTTACGCAAAATTGTGACCAGACCTTTGTGTTGAAGGGAATGGAGGGATTGACGGACAATTGTGCGACTGACCTGAAAAATGTCGCAGACCTCATCTTCACGCAGTTTAGTGCCTGGTTGCAGACGATGCGTATGAATTGCCTCGGTCAATTGAAGCGCGATCTCCTCTGCAGTTGCAGTTTTTGGTTTAAGGTTGATCGCCACGTGATACCTCCTCTCCTACATCTGCACCTTGATTGCTTCGCACACAAGCCGCACACGAAGACGTATCAAATCGTATACAATCAACGTCTATTTTTTACACAACTTGCTCCTGAACTTACAAAATTCGAGCATCATACTTCTGGATTTGTGCCCAAAAGCCCGAATTACCTTGGCTCCATAAAGGTGGTTGGCGCAGCGTCAGTACACCGATGCGGGGGTGGCATGAGCCAAAAGATCGACCTTGAACTTATCAGCCTGACCAAGCGCTACGGAGCTACGGTTGCGGTCGATGCGATCAGCTACCACTTCAGTGAGGGGACCTACGCTTGCCTTTTGGGGCCATCGGGTTGCGGGAAGTCGTCGACTCTACGGATGATTGCTGGACATGAATCCGTGTCTGATGGGTCGATAACCCTTGGAGGACGGGACATCTCGTCCTTGCCGCCGGCCAAACGTGGCACCGCGATGATGTTTCAGAACTATGCCTTGTTCCCGCATCTGAGTGTTCTCGATAACGTGGCCTTCAGCCTGACCATGAAAGGTGTCGATAAAGGCACACGCCATGCCCGCGCCAGTGAGCTCTTGGAGCTTGTTGATATGACGGCAATGGCGGACCGCCTACCTGCACAACTCTCCGGTGGCCAACAACAGCGCGCGGCCTTGGCACGGGCATTGATCACGAAACCGGATGTTTTGTTGTTGGATGAACCATTGTCAGCGCTCGACCCATTCTTGCGGGTTCGAATGCGTGCGGAGCTCAAAAAGCTGCAACGGGAACTGGGCATCACTTTCGTACATGTTACTCACGGTCAGGATGAAGCTTTGGCGCTGGCCGATGAGATTGTTGTCTTGAACGATGCGAAGATTGAACAAGCGGGCAAGACCCGCACCGTTTTCGATAACCCAAAGACAGCTTTCGTGGCGCGGTTTCTAGGGTCTCACAACGTGGTTGCGATGCCCGAAGGTATGGTTGCTATCCGCTCAGATGCTTTGAAAGTGACAACAGACAAGTCAGCGAAGCTGCCAGGCACCATCACAAACATCGAATACCAAGGCACGCATGTTGCGTTGACCGCTTCCGTTTCAGGCGCGCAAGAGGTCACCGCATTGCTGTCTGACAGAGATTTCTTCGGCAACCCGAAGGAGTTGGGCGAGGCCATCGGCCTCGACTGGGAGGCCGAGGCGGCACACGCCCTGGCTGGATAACAAGACATTCAACAGAGAGGACGAACCATGACGACAATTTCCAAAGTACGCTATTCGCGTCGCGCGCTTCTAAAGTCGGGTGGCGCGGCGGTGGCGGCCGCCCCGCTTACGGCAACAAATGTATGGGGGCAAGAGAAGGAAAACATCACCATGCGCCC
>ERZ1740070.2238-NODE-2238-length-11260-cov-6.246586_pt1 | contig 11260 bp, 7 predicted proteins | sample MGYA00581734_ERZ1740070 | MGnify/ENA primary metagenome ERZ1740070 (study PRJEB43018, sample SAMN04849744) | marine metagenome | isolation source: floating plastic debris | place: Pacific Ocean | collected 2008-09-01 | study: EMG produced TPA metagenomics... | reverse complement strand
GCCTACGATATCTACTGGAACCACAAGTTCGTGGACATTATCTCCACCAGTGACAGCGGTCGCTCTGTGGTCGACTACAATCACTTTCACTCAATTGAATCCGTAGAACACACCGAAGCCCATCGCCACATCCATGAGGAACTAGCCAGTTGGAGTCCCCATTAGGGCCACAAAAAATCCTCAGTCGGCTCCGCTTACAACAAAAAAGCTAGGTGCCAGTAAACTCTGACCCCTAGCTATGCTGATTTTTTACCCAAACAGTGCGTCAGCCAGTCTTACACCAACAGAGTAAACAGTTTGACCATTAACTTGGTGCGATTGATGGGCTTACTGATGTAAAACGATGCGCCAGCTAGCTTGGCACGAATACGGCCCAGTAAGCTTAACTTCTTAGCCAGCAAAATAATGGGTATTTCTTTGTACTGGGGATGGCGACGCAGGTGGGCACATAGGTCAAACCCGTTCAAACCTTCCATAGCCGTTGTCAGCAAAATTAAATCGGGCTGACATTTTGCCAAATCCGCAACGGCTGTAGCCACATCATCAACTGAGGTAATTGAGAAAACCGTATCCTCTAAAAATCCTCGCAGCTGATTGAGGCACTCTTCATCAGAGTCAATACACACCAGCTGATAAGAGGAGGATGCAGCCCCTTTGGCGATGGGTACAGGATGAAACGCCGTTGGGCTCATCACCTTTAAGGATGAATCGCTCGAAGATGACGCCTGCTGCAATAATGATCTAATCTCATTACCCGAGGTCACTGCCTGCGCCACCGATTGGCCAACCTGAGGCATCTTTGACTCAGTACCCACACCCTCCTGCTTAGAAGACAGCGCCGCAGCTTCTTGATGACACTGTTCCACCAGCGTGCGGATGTCTAACGTGCAAAATGTTGGATAGTCAACAATGTTACTAAAGCTATTGACTTCATAGCTACCGTGGCTAACCCGCAGCAATGACGTAATCGTGGTTACCGCCAACGCCCGAATAAACTGGCCAGCCTGGTCAAATGTGATGTTTTCTTGCTCTACCAGCCAGCGAACGGCCCGATAGTCAGCCGTCAAATCATTGCCCTGGTGAGTATACTGCCGATGATAAAGCTGTAGCTGTGCCAGCACCAAATCAGATAGTGCTTCCGGGAACAGCTGACGTCCCTCTTGTCTGAGTGTGTCAAAGCCATTTTGGGAACTTGTTGCAAACAAGAGCTTACCCCGCTGTAGCCACAGCGACCACCGGACATCATTGGAAACCACTAAAAGTTCGCCACTAACCTGACGCCCTACAAGCTGTGCCAGCAACGTGAGCGGATGTAATGTTTTTTGAGTAATAGTGCCTGCTAAAACCATGGGAGAAGTTCCGGTGAAAGAACAGTATTTGGAATGGTAAAAAATCAGAAAGAGCAGGGGTGGATCAAATATTAAAAGAAACCAGTTTGATAGATAAATGAAATATCAAAACCAACTTCTCTTTTAGAGGTGGCCACCTAAGCAAATCGAGCTAAACCAATTGCTTTGCACTCTCTTGATATAAATAAAGATGAAACGTAATTAACACTGAGTAGATACACATACATCACAACAAGATTCAAGCTGCTCAGGAAATACAAACCGAATTTTCCCAGAAATTCTTTCGAAGTGAACTTAATATCAATCGAAGAATACAGACTTGAACAATTTGTTCACCCGACTATGTTGACTAATTTCAATCAACTGTTTTAGAAATGCAAGTATTTCTGTAGAGGCTGGTTAAAAGTTTATATGTTTGGCCTTGTCAGTTTATATAAATAGAAATATAAAAACTTGGTATTTTAACTGTTGCACCTTCCGGATAAGTACGTAACTTGCAGTCCCGGCTAGGCCGTATCCGACTCTAATGTAAACCGCTGACTATTCAGAGTGCTTAACCCTTTACACAGTTCCCAATCTCTAGAAAAATCTTACGTATAAATTTCCAGATATCGAAAGTGTGGCTTATTTATCACACTTCCATACCCACAAACTTTGTCTTTTCAAACTAGATTTATCAGCACTTTTGCTGATAAATCCAAACTTTTCTAAGCACTATCAATGAGAGTGTCAGACAATGTCCAATCTGTTTTTAGAGACTTTCCTTCAAAGTTAGAGCGTTGCACCCCAACATCAGTATTCACTAAAGCCAGTTTGGGGGGTATACACTTACCCCCCATAAGCTCCTTTATGGGCGGGCAATCAATAGGCAATTACGCCCTTAGTATTCTCCATCAGGTGCTGGTGGGTGCTCATTTCTGATTCGTTGGGCTGACGTTGGATATAGGTTCCATCTGGCTGCATCTCCCAGGCTTGGCGGTTATCCGCCAGACAAATATCTAAGATGTTGGCTACCTCACGACGTAGATGGGGCGCAAGGATGGGCGTAACCGCTTCAACTCGACGGTCTAAATTACGGGGCATCCAGTCAGCACTGCCAATATAAAATTGCTCATTGCCACCATTATGAAAGTAAAAGATACGGGAGTGCTCTAGAAAACGGCCAATAATGCTGATGACTCGAATGTTGTCGCTGACTCCCTCAATGCCAGGAGTCAAACAGCAGATACCGCGCACAATTAAATCGATGCTTACCCCAGCTTGAGAGGCTTTGTAGAGAGCCTGGATAATACCAGGGTCCACTAGGGAGTTCATCTTGGCGATAATCCGACCGGTAGCACCGTGGTCTGCCTCCTGATTGATTAACGCCAGCATCCGCTCTCGCAGGGTAATGGGAGCAATCAGGAGCTGACGATACGCTCGCTGTCGTGAGTATCCTGTTAGGTAGTTAAATAGATCGGTTAGATCGGCTCCCAGTTCATCGCTGCAGCTAAGCAGTCCCAAATCGGTGTAGATGCGGGCAGTCTTGGGGTTATAGTTGCCAGTACCAATGTGCACATAGCGGCGGATGCCATCATGTTCTTTACGGACAACTAAAGCAACTTTGGTATGGGTTTTTAAGCCAAGCAAGCCATATACGACATGAACTCCAGCCTTTTCAAGGGTTCGTGCCCAGTTGATGTTGTTTTCTTCGTCAAAGCGAGCTTTAATTTCCACCAATGCAACAACCTGCTTCCCATTTTCAGCCGCTGAAATCAGTGCATTAATAATGGGAGAGTCTCCAGATGTGCGATAGAGGGTCATTTTGATGGTGAGCACATCAGGGTCAGCAGCAGCTTGGGTAATAAACTGTTGTACGGTTGCGGCAAATGAAACGTAGGGATGATGCACCAAGCGATCGCGACGACGAATAATTGAAAAAACATCATCCCCTTCACCATCGCTGTCGTCTCGATTAATGCGATGCCACGGGGGAGGAATCATGGCAACCCAATCGGGATCTTTAAGCTCTGGTAGAGGTAGCCCAATTAGCTTCATCAAATCTCCTAGACCCGTTAACCCAGTGACATCATAAATATCATCCTCTGTGAGATCCATCTCGGTCAGCAGGGTTGCTCGCACCTCTGGAGAGGTGTCTGCCTGTAGCTCCATGCGTACTAAAGACCCCCCCAGACGGCGTTTGCGTAGCTCTTGTTCTAACGCCAGCATAAGGTCATCGGCGTCATCTTCTTCAACAAAAAGATCGGCATTACGGGTAATGCGAAAGGTGTAATACTCTTCGATCACCATGCCGGGAAAAAGAAAGGCGAGATTTTTGCCAATCACCTGCTCTAAAGGAACTGCGGCCCAAAGAGTGCCATCGGTCTGCAGTGATTTGGGAAGTTGAATAAAGCGAGGCAGGACTTTAGGTACTTTAATCCGGGCAAAGTGCGTTTCTTCAGAATCTGACTCACGGACAACAACCGCTAAATTTAGACTGAGATTGGAGATATAGGGAAAAGGGTGACCCGGATCGACAGCCAGAGGTGTCAGGACCGGAAAGATTTGATCTTCAAAATAGGACTGTAGATAGGTGACTTGCTTATTGGTGAGAGCGTCATAGTCGAGCAGATAGATACCATGCTCATGCAGCTGCGATCGCAGCTGTAAAAAGCAATCTTGTTGCTGAGCAAACGCGGGTCTCAGCTTGGCGCTAATCGCCTGCAAATGTTCAACAGGGGTACGACCATCTGGAGTGCGGCGGTTAACCTCAGCTTCAATTTGTTTTTTGATCCCCGTCACACGCACCATAAAGAAATCATCTAGATTGGTGCTAAAATTGGCCATAATCTTTAGCCGTTCTAGCATGGGTGTACGCAGATCAATCGCTTCATGCAGCACTCGCTCGTTGAATGACAGCCAGCTAAGTTCTCGACTGAGGTAATACTTGGACGAACGCAGCTCGGCCTCAGAGGGTAATTTTTTAATAGGCGCAGCCTTTGAGGCCGAGCTAGAGGTCTTTTTCTCAGCGCTTTTGTCCGGCATTTTTGTAGCTATCCCTAATCTGTGTCCGATTTGCTGTCCGAATATCAAAAAACGTCGCGTTCACGACCCACCCACCATTCACCCAGTTTCATCAAATCGGTATGAATGTCGGCCACCTGCTGGGCATAGTCATCTGCCGCTAGCTCATGGCGACGTTCCTGTAGCTTTTTGAGCCGCAGCTGAATTAACAGCCAAGGTTTGCTGATCCCATCAGTAGCTTCAATGTATTTTGCGAGCTCATTGCTGTTCATGGGTCTATCTCTGGTGAACGGTAGGGGAAAACACTTACAGATGGGTGTTAATTTTCAGGTAAGCCATCGTATTTTTTAAACTAACTTTACCTTACTTAAAAACAAAAATTGTGAGGATGTAGCACACCCTCACTAACGGCTAAACCCGTAGAAAGGAACAAACAGCCTCCTTCTACGGGTTTTCACTTAAGGTAAAACTTGGGAAAGTAAACTTGAGAACGATCCCAAATAGCGTCGGTTGCTACAACAGCCAGCTACTGTTTTAGATTATTCACCCACTCCCGCAGGTTATCAGCTGCAACATCGCGACCCCCTAGGCCAAATGAGATCGCAATCGCCACCGCAATTGCCCCCAGCAGCAGACCAAAGGCCAAGTTGACAATACTCGTTGCCACACCCATCTGCTGTAAGGCCATGGCGCCCACAAAAGCAATAATCGCAACCCGAGCCGCCTGAGCCAGGGTATTAGAGGACGACATGCCCATGCCGTTGATCAGACGGAACGCCAGATTGGCGGCATAGAGACCAATGGCAAAAACAACGACGCCGCTAAGCACCCGTACTGAAACAGCCATAATAGCCCTGACAATGTCAGTCAGCACTGGGAAATCAAGAATCTCAGTCGCCGTGATCGCACCAAACAGCACAACACCGACTAAAACAATCACTCCAACAATCTCGGAGGGTGTCTTCTGGGGAGCCTCTACCGCTGGGAGGGGCTCGCCTTCAGCCAACGATACTTCTGGCTCACGATCAGATAGCTCAGGTAGCCCCAAAATGTTGGTGATGTTGTCAAATCCTAAACTCGATAGCAGACTGACGACTAAATCGGAGACAAACTGACCAATAAAGTAGAAAACAACCAGGACAACACCCGCCGCCAATACCTGAGGAATGATAAAGAGCACGCGCTCTAGCATATCCACAGCAGGATCTGAGATGGCGCTGATATTTAGCTCGTTTAGCGCTGCGATCGCAGCCGGAATCAAAATCAGGGTATAGACCAGTACGCCTGCCAGACTAGAGACGGAAATACCATCGTCGGGACGAGGGGAAAAACCAAAGCGTGCCCCAAAGTTATCGGCACCTGTGGCCATCAGCAAGTTCGTCACAATGCCCCTGACAATATTGGCCACAAGCCAGCCAATACCAAAGACAATCGCCGCCGTTATCACTTGAGGGATGGCGGATAAAAACTCGTTGAGTAACTCTTCAACAGGCCCCAGTAAGCCAGGTAGCTGCAAAGCACTCAAAACAAGGGGAAGCGACAGCAGAAATATAAACCAGTAAATGACGTTGCCAAGGGTGGCATTAACCTGAAACGCATTCCCTTCAGCATCTACACCGGTTTGCTCAGCCAGACGCTCGTCTAGATTAAAGCGCCCCAGACCGTTGATCACAGCCGCTTTTGCCAGCCTAGCAATCACCCAGGTAACAAACAGGATGACGGCAGCCCCTGCAACCCGAGGCACATATTCAAAGACGGTTTGCAACAGACCGCTAATGGGTTCTGAAACAGCGGCTAACTGAAGCGCGTTTAGAACGGCGATGATAAAGAAGAGCATCACCACCCAGAACACGACGCTGCCTATCGTATTTTCGATGGGCACATCGTCACCGATACCGGCCTTGGTTGCCAGCTGGTTGTCTAGATTTGTTTTTTTAAGTACAACCTTAGTGACTGCTCTAGCTGCCGTGGCAACCAGCAGACCAACAAATAGTAGAAGCAATGCGGCAACCAGTTTAGGGACAAAGTCCCCCAGCTGACCAAAGATGCTGTTTGTAAATTCCGTAATCGGATTTGTCTGCGCAAGATTGAACACCGGGTCCAAGCCTAGCAAATCAAACCCAACCACCCCGTGGAGTTGAGTCATCGTTATCCCTATGCCTACTGAACATCTACATGTGCCGAGCACGACACTAGACATAAACACAAACTATCTATGTTTGCACTTAGGTTAGCGCCTAATATCAATTTTTTTTCCCAGAGGTCTCATTAATAGCAGACTTTGTAATAAATACCCTGTATTTATGGGTACAACCGCCGAGTAACAACCTTTTTAGGGGGTTGTCAAGCATAAATTAGCGTATTTTTAGCGTATTTTGATACGGTGCTAACTCGGACACCCCTAGAACACTCTTAGACTAAGCCTAAGCATCAGTTTCCGAAGCCGTATCATCACCAGCCGACTCATTGTCCGTAATTTCCACGACAGCCGATGTTTCGGGTTCTACATCAACTGTCGGAGCGTCTTCGGCAGCTTCACTGACTACAGACTCACTCTCCTCGGCCCCACTCTCCTCGGCCTCAGCCTCCATATCCTCAGCCTCAATGATCAACTCCGGTACAACGGCGACAGCTGCGATCGCATCATCATCATCCAAACGCTGTAGCTGCACGCCCGTGGCCATCCGCGACTGCACTGAAATTGCATCCACCGTTTGGCGGATAATAATGCCACGCTGGGTAACCAACATCAGCTCATCTCGTGGATGCACAACTCGCAGCGCCACCAGCTCATCGTTTTCCTTACGGAACTTTATCCCTACTAGACCCATGCCTGCACGATTTTGCAGTCGGAAATTATCTACGGGCACCCGTTTACCAAGGCCACCAGCAGCAATTATCAATGCCCAAGGTCCACAATCTTCCTCGTCAACCACAGCATCGACATCATCGACATCGTCTGTCGAGCTAGACGCCGCCACCTTATCGGTAACCGCCGCTGGCAAAATGTCCATACTGATCAGCTGATCGCCATCTCGCAGCGACATGGACTTCACCCCACGGGTGGGGCGTCCCAGCGGTCTCAGCTGGTCATTATCGGCCCTAAAGTGAATAGTCATCCCATGTTGAGACCCAATGATGATGCTGTCTTCAGCACGCGCTAGCCGCACCCACCGCAGCTGATCGCCTTCTGCTAGTGAAATTGCAATCAGACCATTTGCACGAATGTTACTAAAGGCTGACAGGGCTGTTTTTTTGATAAAGCCACCCTGGGTCAGCATGACTAGATAGACATCTTCGGTAAATTCCTGGACCCCCAATACCGACGTTACTTTTTCCTCGCGGGGAATTGGCAGCATTTGCACAATGGGGTTCCCGCGGGCGACCCGAGACCCTTCTGGAATCTGATAAGCTCGCAGCGTATAGGCCACACCGCGGTCGGTAAAGAACAGGACATGGTTGTGGGTACAGCAGGTGATGAAATGCTCAATGGCATCGTCATCCTTCATACGTGTACCTGACTTACCACGGGTGGCACGATTTTGTGCCTCAAAGGCTGACACAGGCATACGCTTGATGTAGCCCTGCTCGGTCACCAAGATAACAACCTGCTCATTGGCAATTAGGGAAATATCGGTAAGCTCGTCTTCAGCCGCCTCGATGATGGTACGACGCTCATCGGCATGGTTACTGCGCAGCTGCTGTAGCTCTTCTTGAATAATTGCCAGAATGCGTTCGCGACGGGCCAAAATATCGCGCAAATCGGCAATTTTTTCCTGCAGAGCTTCATGTTCTTGCTGAATCTTGTCGGCTTCCAATGCCGTTAGGCGCCGCAGCTGCATCTGTAAAATTGCGTCAGCCTGAGCCGATGAAAGTTCATAAGAGCTCATCAGCTCCTCCTTTGCCGTACCCACATCCGCCGCATGACGAATCAGGGCAATCACGGCGTCGAGATTAGCCAGGGCAATGAGGTATCCCTGTAAAATATGATCTCTCTCTTCAGCCTTACGCAGCTCATAACGAGTGCGGCGGGTGATAGTCTCGACCCGGAAGCTTAAGAAGACCTCTAAAAAGTTACGCAGGGTCAACAACTGGGGCTCACCGTTGACTAGCGCCAGCATGTTTACGCCAAAGTTGTTCTGCAGCGGCGTCTGTTTGTAGAGATTGTTGAGCACCACCTTTGGATAGGCGTCTCGCTTGAGTTCAATCACCACGCGCATACCGTCGCGATCGCTCTCATCACGAATGTCGGAGATACCATCCAGCCGACGATCGTTAACCATTTCCGCAATCTTCTCGATCAGACCCGCTTTGTTAGTCTGATAGGGTAGCTCGGTGATAATGATGGCTTCACGATCGGGCCGCCCCGTATATTCAAGGGTTTCAATCGCGGCGACACCCCGCATGGTCACCGAACCGCGCCCGGTTAAATAAGCATCTCGAATACCGCTGCTGCCAACAATCAGAGCACCCGTGGGAAAATCTGGCCCATGAATGTAATTTTGCATCAGCTCCTGACTGGTAATCTCAGGATTTTGAATCAGCGCAATCACACCGTCCACCAACTCCCCCAGGTTATGGGGAGGAATGTTGGTAGCCATACCCACAGCGATTCCAGATGACCCATTGAGTAACAACTGAGGCAGCCGGGAAGGCATAACCGTAGGTTCCTGCTGAGAACCATCAAAGTTGTCGGCAAAATCAACGGTCTCCGACTCGATATCTTGCAGCAAAGAGGCACTGGTCAGGGCATGTAGCCTCGACTCGGTGTATCGCATGGCCGCTGGCGGGTCGTTGTCGATGGAGCCAAAATTACCGTGACCGTCAATCAGCGGAGCCCGCATGGAAAAATTCTGGGCCATACGCACCAGGGCGTCATATACCGCTGTGTCGCCATGGGGATGATATTTACCCAGCACTTCACCGACAACACGGGCACACTTTCTAAACGGTCTGTCTGCAGTTAGTCCCAGCTCGTGCATGGCGTAGAGAATGCGACGATGAACTGGTTTGAGACCATCCCTAGCATCCGGCAGGGCCCGCCCAACAATCACGCTCATCGCGTACTCTAGATAGGAGCGGGACATCTCGTTGCGCAGATCGGTGGATACAATCCGCTCTTGGGGATTACTCATACAGAAAGGAGACTCCAAACAGCTCAGAAAACTAACGCTTAACTTAATAGACTCTTAGCGAGCTTTTGTGAGTATCTCAACAAAAAATATTAAGCGCGGTTTTTCTGAAAAATTTACACTAATAACGCTCTTTATTTTAGCACAATCCTGTTATTCTTGATTGGCACTGTAACCCTATTAAATTAAGGGGTTTGAGCAAAGTTCTTGAGCACCCTCCAGCGACATGAATGTTCCCTTGAGTTTTTTTGAGAGAGGGGGACCCAAAAAGAGCGCTATGGAACGGCATTTAAATACTCTGGAGAGAAAAATGATGGTAGCCTCTAATGCTCCTTCTCAGCCCCTCTTTCGCATAATTTATTCGGAACGTTTTTTAGACCACGATACGGGATTAGGTCATCCTGAAAATTCAGGCCGGCTGACAGCCGTTGTCACAGCATTACAAGCCCATCCGGTGGCCAAGTATTTGGAGTGGGTAGAACCGTGCGATCGCAACCCCTTATCGTTGATCAACAATGTGCACGACCCAGGGTATGTCTTGATCCTGCAGCGCATTGCCGAACGCGGTGGCGGACATCTAGATGGCGATACTCCCGTCTCAGCCGCCAGCTATACCACTGCCCTGCTGGCCGTCTCAGCCTGGTTAGATGGAGTCGACCATGTGCTCAGCCACCCTGAGACCTCTAGTTTTATTCTGGCACGCCCCCCCGGTCATCATGCCGAATATGCTCAAGGCATGGGGTTTTGCTTACTCAGCAATGCCGCCATCGCCGCCCACTATGCACTGCAGCAGCCTGACATCAATCGTGTCGCCATTCTCGACTGGGATGTTCATCATGGTAACGGGACTCAGCAACTGGTCAGCAATCATGCTCAAATGGCCTACTGCTCAATCCACCAAATGCCGGCCTACCCAGGCACCGGGCAAGCCAGCGAAACCGGCATCCATGGCAACGTATGCAATATTCCTATGGCCCCTGGCAGTAGGTTCGAAGACTATCAAACTCAGTTCGAACAGCAGGTGGTCCCTTTTCTTAACCAGTTTCAACCCGATTTATTACTGGTCAGCGCTGGCTATGATGCCAATGCCGCTGACCCACTAGCTGGGGTTAATCTCTACCCCGCTGACTATGGCTGGTTTACCAAAGCCTGTCACAACATAGCCCCCCGAGTCCTATTTGGACTGGAGGGGGGCTACGATTATCAATCACTGAGTCAGTCAGTTATTGCCACTATTGAAGCATCGCTGCAGGCAACGGGCAAACGGCAAGCCTAGAGTCTCCTGTCTAGCTATTGCAGGCCAGACCCGCAGCGGACAAGAGACCCCGAGGGGGGGTATGCCTTAAACCTGAACCGCTTCAGCGGCTTCTATGTGGCCAATCACAATGCTTACCTGTTCAGGGTCTGCCCACAGCACCAACCGAGGAATGTAGGAGCTGCTCAAATGCTCATGCTGAGGTAGCACCCGCAGCGAGAACCCCTGCAAACCACTCTGACCATAGGTAACATTGAGGCTATACAAGCTACTGCCGTCAGCATCTTGGCCGCGATACACCATGGATGTTGCCTGACCACCGCGCAGTTCACCATCAATATCAATACCGCCCTGGTAAAACTCCACCGACACATCCGTCGCCTGCAAGTGACCGAGATACACCTGCGCTGTCACCTGTAGGGGCTCATTTACCTGTAGGTCCACATCGAGGGACAGAGAAATCTCAGAGATGGAGATTTGCCCCCAGTACTGATTTAAATCTGACTGCCAGCGAGCCAGCG
>ERZ1740070.2237-NODE-2237-length-11261-cov-6.762359_pt1 | contig 11261 bp, 9 predicted proteins | sample MGYA00581734_ERZ1740070 | MGnify/ENA primary metagenome ERZ1740070 (study PRJEB43018, sample SAMN04849744) | marine metagenome | isolation source: floating plastic debris | place: Pacific Ocean | collected 2008-09-01 | study: EMG produced TPA metagenomics... | reverse complement strand
CAAATTGCGCAGGTTGCGAATGCTGCTCTTTTGCCATTAATGGCCATTGTATTATTGTGGACCGTAAATCAAAAACAGATTATGGCGAAACACAAAAATTCAAGACTTCAGAACACCTTTGGGTTTATGATTGTAGGTTTTGCCATCTTTTTAGGGATTAAGAGTTTTTTAGATGTATTCTCATTGATATGAAGACGGTTCATCTTGACATCAATTGTGATGTAGGAGAAGGTTTGGTCGATGAAAGCCCCCTGTATCCTTATATTTCATCCTGTAGTATTGCGACCGGAGGGCATGCTGGGGACGCCAATTCCATGAAGCAGGCGATGTTGCTAGCAAGGAGCCATTATGTACGCATTGGTGCACACCCATCATATCCCGACAAAGCAAATTTTGGAAGAAAATCAATGAATATTGCTTTAGTAAGACTTGAGCAGAGTCTTGAAAAGCAATTATTGGAGTTTAAAGCCTTGGCTTCCCAGCTCAATTTAACCGTGCATCATATCAAACCGCATGGGGCTTTGTATAACGAACTGGTCCATAATGCGGAAAAAGCCAGGATGATGGTTGCAGTTATCCAAAAAACACAATTGTGCGACACCGTATATATGCCTCATAACGCCGTTTTTGGAGATATCGCCCTTTCAAATGGATTAAAGGTTATATATGAAGCCTTTGGAGATAGAGCATATGACGCCCAAGGAAGATTGGTTAATAGAAGTATTGAAAATGCTGTAATTGTAGACCCGAAAAAGGTTTTGGAGCAAGTGGTTGAAATAGCGAAAAAGGGTATGATACGTACTACTTCTGGGCAAAGGCGGAAAATGGTGGCAGAAACCATTTGTATCCATAGCGATACACCCAAAGCATTGGAAATATTGATGTATCTTAAACAACAATTAATAAAGCACGGAATATCCCCCACGCAGTGAATACATTTGACCTCCAAATTTCTCGTTTTGGCGAAATGGCAATTTTGTTGCAATGGCCGCAAGAAGTAAACGAATTGATTTTAGCGGATATTCTTGCTTTTGTGGAGGCTTTAAAGTCGCAAGACCGTTCCGATTGGGAATATGTTCCTTCGTATAATTCAGTCACACTGATTTCGAAATCAAAATTTGATTTCGAACAAGAAAAAAAGCTTCTTTTGGACGCCTATTCCAAAAGAGATGGTCATCAAAATACTACAGAACGCCACTGCTGGCAGCTCCCAGTTTGTTATGATTCAGAATTTGCACTGGATTTACCCATGGTTTCTGAAAAATCTGGATTATCCGAGGAAGAAGTCATCCGACTGCACACCTCAGAGGACTATCTGGTATATGGAATCGGTTTTTTGCCCGGTTTCTTGTATCTGGGTGGGTTACCTCAATCATTGGAGATTCCCAGACGAGATGACCCAAGGGTGGAAGTTTCTCCAGGTGCCGTAGGTTTGGCTGGGAAACAAACGGGCATCTACCCACAAAACTCTCCTGGGGGATGGAATATCATAGGCAATTGCCCCATTCCATTGTTTAATCCAAAATTGGAACCACCCTGTTTTGTGAAGGTGGGGGACCGGATTCGATTTCACGCGATTACTAAGGCGGAACACAAGCTCCGCAAAATCGAAAGTGAAGTAGGGATTTATAATCTAAACAAAACCCTAATCGATGCTTAAAGTTTTAAAACCAGGGTTTTTCTCAACCATTCAAGATTTAGGAAGATTTGGATACCGAAGTATGGGAGTGCCAGTTTCAGGGGGTATGGATGCTTTAGCCGTACGTAAAGCGAATCTTCTATTGGAAAATCAGCCCAATGATGCTGTGATGGAAATTACCATGACAGGGCCGACCTTGCTTTTTGAAACACCCACATATATCTGTTTGACAGGTGCAGAGATGGCAGCAACCTTGAACAATGAACCCATTAAAAATCATAATGTGGTTCAAGTGAAAGCAGGAGATATTCTGTCTTATGGCAAGTTGGAGTCGGGTTTCAGGTCATATTTAGCAGTAAAAGGTGGTTTTTTAACCGAAGAAGTTTTGGGGAGTCGGTCTCAGTATTTCCCCGTAACTGTAAGTAAGAAGCTATTGGAAAGGAATGAAATTTCATACTTTGAAACCAAACGGTATGATGCCCTTATCAGCGACCCTAAATTGGAAAATCATTTTAATAGCAACTTTCTAGAGGTTGAAAAAGGTCCTGAGTTTGTGATTCTGGGGGATGCCCAATTGGCAGAACTTTTTGCACAAGAATTCACGGTTTCGGAAAAAAACAACCGTATGGCCTATCAGATTGGCGAGAAAATAGTAGGGCATAAACATACGATTATCACTTCGGGAACATTGCCCGGTACAGTACAACTAACTCCCGGGGGAAAGTTGCTCATATTAATGAAAGATGGTCAAACTACTGGGGGCTACCCACGCATACTTCAACTTACCGAAGCTTCTATCTGTACGCTCGCTCAAAAAAGGGCAGGGGATACCGTTCAGTTCAAATTGGTTTAGTCAATCTTTCTTCTTCCCTTTATCCCTTAAGGCGGCATAGTTAGATTTCTTGCATGCCGTATCCTTGATTTTTATCTTCGGGTGACCATCCAAAACCTGTTGAATATGGTATTTTTTGCACCCTAAACTATTGTTTGTGAATTAGATAGCAAATGATTCTGTTGAATGAGTTTAAACGGTTTAAAAATGTTAAAAAGATTGGGTTTTGTAAAGATATATCTTTGAGGGCTAAGATAAATTCACCTAAAAAGTACATTTCAAATAAATCCGTCAATGGAATTGAACAAGTACAGTAAAAACGTTACCCAAGACCCTACACAACCCGCAGCACAAGCCATGCTACACGCTATTGGTTTGACGCGAGAGGATATGAAAAAACCATTAATCGGGATTGCTAGTACGGGATATGAAGGAAACCCATGCAATATGCATTTAAATGACCTTTCAGTTCACGTAAAAGAGGGGACGAAAGAAGGTGATGTAGTGGGATTGATTTTCAACACTATTGGGGTTAGTGACGGAATTTCCATGGGAACCTATGGGATGCGGTATTCGTTACCTTCTCGTGACATCATTGCAGATTCTATGGAAACCGTGGTACAAGCAATGAACTACGACGGTCTGGTCACGGTAGTGGGATGTGATAAAAACATGCCTGGTGCCTTAATGGCTATGATACGGCTAAATCGTCCTTCTTTGATGCTCTACGGGGGCACTATCGCTCCAGGATGTCATAAGGATAAAAAGTTGGATATTGTTTCTGCTTTCGAGGCGTGGGGTGAAAAGGTAGCAGGAACTATTGATGAAACCGAATATCAAAATGTAATTCAGAATGCATGTCCCGGTGCGGGTGCTTGCGGAGGCATGTATACCGCGAATACCATGGCCTCAGCCATTGAGGCTTTGGGAATGTCTTTGCCATATAGTTCTTCCAATCCTGCGGTTGGAGAGCACAAAACAAATGATGCCTTTAGGGCGGGTAACGCAATGCGAAGTCTATTGGAAAAGGACATTAAGCCTTTGGATATCGTAACTAAGAAATCCTTGGAAAATGCCGTTAGGCTAATAGCTGTCCTTGGAGGTTCAACCAATGCGGTGCTGCATTTTTTAGCCATTGCCAACGCTGCAGAAGTATCTTTTACCTTGGATGATTTCCAAAGAGTTAGTGACATGACACCTTTTCTTGCAGATTTAAAACCTAGCGGAAAATATTTAATGGAAGACCTTCATAATGTGGGTGGTATACCAGCTGTAATGAAGTTTATGTTGAAGCATGGTATGTTGCATGGAGACTGTTTGACGGTTACGGGAAAAACGGTTGCAGAGAATCTGGAATCACTTCCAGGGTTGAATGAAGGACAACAAATCGTAATGGATTTGGATAAGCCAATCAAACCTACGGGACATTTGCGCATTTTGTATGGGAATCTTGCCGAAGAAGGAGCGGTGGCAAAAATAACAGGGAAAGAAGGTGTGTATTTTTCTGGACCTGCAAAAGTGTTCAACGGGGAATTTGAGGCCAATGACGGTATCAAAAACGGTCTGGTTAATAAGGGCGATGTAGTGGTCATTCGTTACGAAGGACCAAAAGGAGGTCCGGGCATGCCTGAAATGCTGAAACCTACAGCTGCTATTATGGGTGCTGGACTTGGAAAAGATGTCGCATTGATAACCGACGGACGTTTTTCTGGGGGTACACATGGATTTGTTGTAGGGCATATTGCTCCTGAGGCACAAGATGGCGGAGTGATTGGTCTGGTTGAAGATGGCGATGTCATCACCATAGATGCAGAGAAAAATAGTATTTCCGTGGCTTTAACCGATACGGAAATCGCCAATAGAAAAGAAAAATGGTCAGCACCGCCCTTAAAGGTATCTAAGGGGAGTCTTTACAAATACGCTAAAACAGTATCATCGGCGTCTTTGGGTTGCGTGACCGATATGTTGTAATAATACTAACGAGGTAAAGAAACGCTTATGGAAACGATGAAGGTTCAAAAAACCGAATCCAAAAGCTCAAAAAAATTGAAAGTAACAGGAGCTGAGGCCATCATTCACTGTCTTATTGCCGAGGGTGTCGATTTGATTTACGGATACCCTGGAGGGGCAATTATGCCAGTTTATGATGAGTTATATAAGTTCCAAGATAGGTTAACGCACATTCTTGCGAGACATGAGCAAGGGGCAACGCACGCTGCTCAAGGTTATGCTCGTGTTTCGGGTAAGGTTGGGGTGGCAATAGCTACATCCGGCCCTGGGGCTACGAACTTGGTTACAGGGCTGGCAGATGCGCAAATAGATTCTACGCCAATAGTCTGCATCACAGGACAAGTACCTAGACATTTATTAGGTTCTGATGCGTTTCAAGAAACCGACATAGTTGGGATTTCAACTCCAGTGACCAAGTGGAATTACCAAATCACTAAAGCTTCTGAAATTCCAGAAATTTTCGCGAAAGCATTTTATATCGCTAAAGCAGGAAGGCCCGGCCCTGTACTGATTGATATCACGAAGAACGCCCAATTCGATGAAGTAGAGTTCGAATATCACAAGTGCACCGCGGTACGCAGTTATCAAGCCGTACCCGAGCCAGAACCAAGTGCCATCGAAGCCGCTGCGGCACTCATTAATGCTGCAAAACGTCCCTACATCGTGTATGGACAAGGGGTAATACTTGGCGAGGCCGAAGAACAACTTAAAGCGCTAGTAGAGAAATCAGGAATTCCGGCGGCATGGACCATTTTGGGGCTTTCCGCGATGGATACCGCCCATCCTTTAAACGTGGGTATGGTCGGAATGCATGGAAACTATGGACCTAATGTATTAACCAATGAGTGTGATGTACTCATAGCCATTGGTATGCGCTTTGACGACAGGGTAACGGGTAGTTTGGACACCTATGCCAAACAAGCGAAAGTCATCCACTTTGAAATAGACCCTGCGGAAATCAATAAAAATGTTAACGCTGATGTTGCCGTTTTGGGAGATGCCAAGAAAACTTTGGAACAAATTCTTCCACTAATTAATGAAAATGAGCATCACGAATGGCGAAAAGAGTTTGACCGTAAATATGATATCGAATACAAAAAAGTAATTGATAAAGATTTGAATCCTACCAAACCCGGACTCACTATGGGTGAGGTGATTCAGGAAATCAATAAGGCCACGAAGGATAACGCGGTAATCGTAACTGACGTGGGCCAACACCAAATGATTGCCTGTAGGTATGCGCGATTCAGTGAAACCAAAAGCAATATTACCTCAGGAGGGCTCGGAACCATGGGCTTTGCCTTGCCAGCTGCAATTGGAGCTAAAATGGGTGCCATGGACCGTGAGGTAGTCGCTATCATAGGGGATGGTGGATATCAAATGACCATTCAAGAACTGGGAATCATGCAACAACATCAAGTCCCGGTTAAAGTGGTGGTGTTGAACAATGACCATTTGGGAATGGTAAGACAGTGGCAAGAGCTTTTCTTTGATAGTCGCTATGCCTCCACGGTGATGGTGAACCCCGATTTTGTAAAAATTGCTGAAGGATACCATATAACAGCTAAAAGAGTAAGTCAACGGGAGGAGTTGGAACAAGCTGTTTCGGATATGATAGCCTCTAACAAACCTTACTTCCTTGAGGTAAAAGTGGAAAAAGAGGATAATGTTTTTCCGATGATTCCTTCTGGAGCTTCTGTTTCCGAAATTCGATTGGAATAGTATGAACACTCTTTCCAAAGCACGAACGCCCAAATATTTTAGGGAGTTACAAGATTTAACCCAAGAACTTGGATTTTCCATGTCTTCCGATATGGGCATACAATTCCTTTTACAAAGTCTTTGCGCTTCAAAACCAAATGGTATTTTTTTGGAGTTAGGCACCGGTACTGGACTTTCACTGGTACATATGCTCCACGGGATGGATAGGGAATCCAGGGTAATTAGTTTAGACAATGACCCAAAATTGATTGAAAGCGTAAGACAGACCCTTGACCAAGAAACACGATTGGAGTTACTCTGTGTAGATGGCGATAGGTGGATTGAGGAGTATCAAGGGGAGGGTTTTGATTTGATTTTTGCAGATGCCTGGCCAGGAAAATACAGTCAATTGGACAAAACCCTGCAAATGGTCAAAAAAGGAGGGTTTTACATCATTGATGATTTGCTTCCACAGCCTAATTGGCCAGAAGGGCATCAAGCAAAGGCTGAGGCACTAATAACCGAACTGGAAACAAGAACCGATTTCGCAATTACAACCATGGAATGGTCGACAGGAATCCTAATAGCGACCAAAATAAATTGAGTATGGAGAATAAGTGGTATACCATATCCGTGTATTCTGAAAACAGTGTAGGTCTATTGAACCGCATCTCTGGAATATTTTTAAAGCGACACATTAATATAGAAAGCCTAAATGTTTCTAAGTCAGAAATCGAGAATGTTTCAAAGTTTACAATTGTCGTTTTTACAACCGAGGACTGGACACGAAAAATTGTAGCTCAGATTGAGAAACAAATCGAGGTAATCAAAGCGTTTTATCACACTGACGAAGAAACGATTTACCAGGAATCTGCCTTGTTCAAGGTTGCTTCCGATTTGTTATTCGATGAACGACAAATCCAAAACATTATAAAAGAGAGTAATTCTCAAATTGTAACCGTTTCCCGGGACTTTTTTGTTCTGGCCAAGACCGGTCGCCGTCATGAAATAGATGAAATGCATGATGCTCTTGAACCATTCGGTATTATGCAATTCGTTCGCTCGGGTAGAATAGCGGTGACCAAGGCTACCATGCCCATCACAAACATATTATCAGAATTTCAAAATCAATAAATACAAAATACAACACTTCAAATGGCAAATTACTTCAATACCTTATCCTTAAGAGACCAACTAGCACAGTTAGGGAAATGTCGATTTATGGATGCCCATGAGTTTTCGGATGGCGTTGATGCGCTAAGAGGAAAGAAAATCATTATCGTGGGTTGTGGTGCCCAAGGATTGAACCAAGGGTTGAACATGCGGGATTCTGGATTGGATATCGCCTATGCGTTGCGACCTGCCGCAATCGCGGAAAAGCGTCAATCCTATTTGAACGCCACGGAGAATAATTTTACCGCTGGTACTTACGAGGAATTGATTCCTTCCGCAGACTTGGTCATTAACCTAACTCCAGACAAGCAACATTCGAATGTTGTAGGAGCTGTAATGCCTTTGATGAAGAAGGGAAGCACGCTTTCGTATTCTCATGGATTCAATATTGTTGAGGAAGGTATGCAGGTAAGAGAAGACCTAACGGTGATTATGGTAGCACCAAAAAGCCCTGGTTCGGAGGTGCGAGAAGAATACAAAAGAGGTTTCGGTGTCCCAACGTTGATTGCAGTACACCCAGAAAACGACCCTGAGGGTAAAGGCTTGGCACAGGCAAAAGCATATGCTGCTGCTACAGGTGGTCACAAAGCTGGTGTTTTGGAATCTTCTTTTGTAGCGGAGGTGAAGTCGGACTTAATGGGGGAGCAAACCATTTTATGTGGGTTGTTACAGACCGGTTCTATTTTGTGTTTTGATAAGATGCTTGAAAAAGGGATTGAACCTAGCTTTGCATCAAAATTGGTGCAATATGGTTGGGAAACAATTACAGAAGGACTCAAACATGGAGGAATAACCAACATGATGGACCGTCTTTCCAATCCAGCCAAAATCAAAGCTTTTGAGTTGGCGGAAGAGTTAAAAGTGATTATGCGACCCTTGTTCCAAAAGCATATGGACGACATCATGAGCGGCCATTTTTCAACGACTATGATGGAAGATTGGGCGAATGGGGATAAAAATTTACTGGATTGGCGTTCAGCTACAGCGGAAACTGCTTTTGAGAAAACCCCAGCAGGGTCCGATAGTATTTCAGAGCAAGACTACTATGACCATGGTGTCCTTATGGTAGCCTTTGTAAAATCAGGAGTTGAGTTGGCTTTTGAAACTATGACGGAATCCGGAATCATTGGAGAATCCGCTTACTATGAATCCTTACATGAGACCCCTTTGATTGCCAATACCATAGCGCGTAAAAAGCTTTTTGAAATGAATCGTGTGATTTCTGATACTGCCGAATATGGTTGTTACTTGTTTGACCACGCTTGTAAACCGTTGCTGACAGATTTTATGGTAGATGTAGATACCGATGTAGTGGGTAAAATTTATGGAGAGGGCAGTGATACCGGCGTTGACAATTTTAAGTTGATTGCGGTGAACAAAGCGATTCGAGAACATCCGGTAGAAGTCGTTGGTGCAAGATTAAGAGCTTCCATGACGGCAATGAAGCCTATTGTCTAGGTTTTGGTGATAGCATCTTAAAGGTGTTTCGACGAAAAGAACAAGGCATAAGTTTAAATAGAACATTGCTATATGTTGGATTTTGGAACTTGTCCTTTGGACTCAAGTCATTATTTGTTTAACGATTATACATAAATGCTAAACAAAATTAGTAACTTACTCTGAAATCACTGACAATGAAAAGTTTACCTTCAATACCTGAAAACCTGCAGATTAAGCAACCCATTCACTTGAGACACTATTTGGTCAATGGTGAAATGAAAGATTGGGAAGGAGAGACATCGGAGGTATTTTCTACCATATCTTCAACTAAAGAATATCAAAAAACCATTTTAGGCAGTATTCCAACCAACCAAGAGCCTGAGGCTATGGAGGCTTTGGATGCTGCAACCAAGGCTTGGGACCAAGGCAAAGGCTTATGGCCAACGATGAAGGTGAAGGACCGTATTGAATGTATGGAGTCTTTCGTTCAAAAAATGGAAGAGAAACGGGAGGAGGTAGTGAAATTATTGATGTGGGAAATTGGGAAATCCCAACCGGATTCCTACAAGGAATTTGACCGAACGGTATCCTATATATACGATACGATAGAGGCGTATAAAGAGCTAGACCGTAACTCTGCCAAGTTTGAAAAGTATCAAGGGGTGTATGCCCATATTCGTAGAGGCCCTTTAGGGATAGTGCTATGTCTGGGACCTTACAATTATCCTTTGAACGAAACCTTTACGCTTCTGATTCCAGCTTTGATAATGGGGAATACTACAATTTTCAAACCCGCGAAACATGGGGTTTTGCTCATTGCACCACTTTTGGAAGCCTTTCAAAGCAGTTTTCCCAAAGGAGTGGTAAATATCCTTTTTGGTAGGGGAAGAGCCATCGCAGGTCCCATAATGAAAACAGGAAAGGTAGATGTGCTGGCATTGATTGGACACAGTTCTTCAGCTAATGCACTGGTAAACCAACATCCCAAAAGCAACCGGTTACGACAGGTATTGGGATTAGAAGCCAAAAATCCAGCGATTATTTTACCAGATGCAGATTTGGACCTTACGGTGAAGGAATGTATTTCGGGGACGCTATCCTATGATGGGCAGCGTTGCACTGCCTTGAAGATTATTTACGTTCACGAGGATATCAAAAAGGAATTTCTAAAGAAGTTTGCCAAAGCGGTTGATGCGCTGAAGTTTGGAAATCCATGGGACGATGGTATTGATTTAACACCACTTCCAGAACCAGGAAAGCCGGACTACATTCAAGAACTTTTGGATGATGCGCTGGAAAAAGGAGCAAAAATCATGAACAAAAAAGGTGGAGACCGAGTTCCCAACTTTATTTGGCCTTCGATAGTCTATCCTACTACAAAAGACATGAAGGTTTACGAAGACGAGCAGTTCGGTCCAATTATACCCGTAATATCATTTGATGATATCTCACAACCTTTGGATGATATGGCGGCTTCCAACTACGGACAACAAGTGAGCTTGTTTGGGAAAGATGTATATGCCCTGTCGCCTTTGATTGATACCTTGGCAAATTTGGTTTGCCGAGTAAACCTGAATAGTTCTTGCCAGCGTGGTCCAGATGTGTATCCTTTTACGGGGCGAAAAGACTCGGCTCAGTCAACGCTTAGCGTAAATGATGCGCTGCGGTCTTTTTCTATCAGAACCTTTGTCGCCTTTAAGGATACCGAGCTAAACAATGAAACCATCGAACAGCTGATGGAGGCCAAAGTAAGCAACTTTTTGAGTACGGATTATATTCTGTAACCAATAAGTCCGCCAGCGATTGTCAATGTATCGTCGCTAACCCTTGATATTTCTCTTTGGTATTGATGGCCGCATCCAAACCTGAAAGGTAGTAATCGAAACCACCCGGAAATAGGGTTTTTTCATGAATCGTCTCATACTCGGGTATGGTTTGCAAATGGGTTTTGGCTTTTTCCAGCTGATTCGCTAATAAATACCCAAGGGAAAGATTAGCATGCAGGTACTTGGAGATTTCCGGAGATTCGGTGCGACTTAGTTTATCCTCACAATAATCAATGGTGTCCATAATATCAGGTTGTATGTCGGCTAGGGATTTTCTTTTTTTCTTACTCAAGGCCGACAAAGCGTTGATGTCCTTTTTTAAGACTTCACATGTCTCATTTAATGCTTCATGACCTTTGTTTTTTATACCAAAAGTCGCTGCATATACGGCAATTGTCTGCCCTAAAAATTGTTCTTTCAATATTTGACCCGTTTTTTCATAGAAGTAGCGCAAAACCACTGCTTCATACTTTTCAAGCTTTCGTTGTAGCTGGGCCTTTTTCTTTTCTGGTTTCTTCTTCAGATTATATTTCAACTTGAATACGGGGTTGAGCATAAACATTCGAATGGGAAGTAAGGTGGATTTTTCTTCCTCATCCACGTAATAGGGAATATTTTCATCCAAAACGACACTACCTTC
>ERZ1740070.2235-NODE-2235-length-11269-cov-4.352952_pt1 | contig 11269 bp, 6 predicted proteins | sample MGYA00581734_ERZ1740070 | MGnify/ENA primary metagenome ERZ1740070 (study PRJEB43018, sample SAMN04849744) | marine metagenome | isolation source: floating plastic debris | place: Pacific Ocean | collected 2008-09-01 | study: EMG produced TPA metagenomics... | reverse complement strand
CTCACATCTTGCACCTACCGAGTAAACTCTTAAAAGCGAGATAAAGAGTATAAAAAATTAATGGCGAGCAGAAGAAAGTTACTTATCAGTACAAGTATTTAATCAGACATTAAACTAAATATTATTACATAAGAATAAAACAACTATCAAGATGCGGTGATGACGCAATGCGATCGCCAAAAAAATTTTTTCTGATTAAATTTGTTTTAATGACAGAAAATATGAGAAAAAGGGCGTGAAATACCAAATTTTAAAAAGCAAGAAAATGCTTGCCCACGCCCAGGAATTAGTTTACACTCTCACAGAATTGATGCCCACACAGTATCAAAGAGAGAATCTCGAATCGATGTTGGGATTATTTTTAGAAGCCCAAGGGCATCCGTTACCAGAACACTCGAAAATCAAGTCTGCAAGTGCCTTGAGTCGATTTTTAAATCTCAATTCGTGGTCAACACGAAAAATAATCCGTGAAATTCGCCGTTCAATATTAGAGGTAGTTTTAAAAGCTTTGTATGAAGAAAGCAGAGGGCGTAGACCAAAATTACAAGTAATTGTTGACCTTACGACTCTTGAAAAAAGAGGTAAATTCAAAGAATTTGAACATTTAATTTCAGTCTACAACGGTAAACGGGGATTACATATGGTAGTACTGTATCTAGTGGTCGGAAAATGGCGAATCCCTTGGAGCTTCAGAGTGTGGAGAGGTAAAGGTACACCTTCACAAGCACAACTAGGACTTAAATTGGTCAAAAGTTTACCTAAATTACTAACTAAACATTTTCAGGTAATGATTTTGGCTGATACAGCTTTCGGCAGTATAGAGTTTTTACATGGCGTTCGGAAACTTAAATATCATGCTGTTACAGGACTTTCTATTAACCGTAAGTTAGTTGATGGCAGAGTTTTGAGACATTTACATAAACAGGGACAACAGGTATATTTGGTAGGTTTAGATTTTCCTGTCACTGTAGCTTGGTATTATCTCAAACGCGAAAATGGAAGACTCGAAAAAAGATTTGTTTTATCTACTAAACCTTTAAAAGCTAGCACCATTAAATGGTGGGGAAAACGTAGATGGCAGATTGAGGGGTGGTTTAAAACAGCAAAACACCGTTTTGGTTTACATCGTTTTGGCCAAAAAACTTTAATCGGAATTTATCGCTGGCTTGTTCTTTCCTTAACTGCTTATTTTATAGTCCACTGGACTTATTTATCGACTCAGTTACCATTTCCACCTGATTGGGGTGAGGCAGCCCAAACTGCCCTTGAATCATTTTTCCCTAAAATAGTTGTGTCTCTTCTTTTACTTAATATTGAGCGGTTAAACCCCCTTGTACGTAGTTGTGGTTTTAACATCTATTTCACCAGGTGCAAGATGTGAGTCAATACGAAAAGGATACTTGGTACGACCAAAACGGACGAATTGTATTTACGGTTAGTAAAGGACTTGTTGGTGTTGGCTTCCCTCGTAAAGCTAAAAAAGGTGAACTGGGATGGGAAGACATTAAAGATATGACATCTGGAACGGTTGAACGCACAATCATAGATGACACCATGCCAGGAGGAGCGATAGAACGAACAATTATTTACGAAGCTCCTTTCACTTTATGTAATCGAGAAGATGACTATCAAATTGCGTGGAAATCCTTTTCGGGTTCGGGGTTCGGGGTTCGTGGTTCGGGGTTGGGAGAGGAGGAGGTTTAAAAGATGGGTGATGATAATCAAAATATTCAGGATAGAACGCTTGATTTTGCTGTTAGAGTTGTCAAGCTTTGTCAGTTTCTTGATGAACAAGGAGGTGTTGCTAGGGTTTTGTATAAACAATTGATTCGTTCTGGAACTTCTATTGGTGCAAATGTACGTGAAGCTCAATCTGCTCAAAGCGATAAAGATTTTTTACACAAACTAGAAATAGCTTTAAAAGAAGCCAGAGAAACCGAATACTGGCTAACCGTATTAATCAAAGCACAAATAATCGAAGAACAAAAAATCAAACATTTATTAGAAGAAAGCAACCGAATTCTCAAAATCCTAATCACCATAACCCGAAAACTAAAAATCAAACTCAAAAAACTAAAACACCCGCAAAACCCCTACCCCAAAAAAACCACGAACCACGAACCCCTACCCACGAACCATTAATCATGATTCCGTCAGTAATTGCTTCCGAAATCCGTTCCAGCATTGAAGACTTCTTAAAAACCGAATTCCGTCCCGCTTCTCCTGGATTCGAGGATTTAATACAACGCTTTTTATCAACCCCAGAAGCAATATTCAAAGGTCCTTACCTCTCAGTTAGTTTACCATTCCGTCCTGGTTCCACTGGTACAGACTATTTCCCCGATGTACCGATGGCTTTTCCTCCCCATCGTCACCAAGAACAAGCTTTTGCTCGCTTAAAAGTACCTTATTACCAATCAACCCTTGTCGCTACGGGAACGGGTTCTGGTAAGACGGAATGTTTTATGTTACCTATTCTCGACCACTGCTATCAGCATGAAAGCGAATCGGGTATTAAAGCGCTACTTATTTACCCGATGAATGCTCTTGCTACCGACCAAGCAAAGCGGTTAGCAGGTCTTATTTACAATAATCCTAAATTGAAAGGGAAAATAACTGCTGGTTTGTTTGTAGGTGAGTCGGAACGGGAACCGAAAGCAATTATGGGTGAGGAGAATATCATCACTGATAAAAATATTTTGCGTCAGTGTCCCCCGGATATTCTGCTGACGAATTATAAGATGTTGGACTATTTGCTGGTTCGTCCCAATGACCAGTCATTATGGTCTGGGAATAGTCCGGAAACGTTGCGTTATTTGGTGGTTGACGAAATTCACACTTTTGATGGAGCACAAGGAACGGATTTGGCTTGTTTGATTCGTCGTCTCAAAGCTAGATTGCAAACTCCAAAACATCATTTGGCTTGTGTGGGAACTTCTGCAACTTTGGGTGGTAGCGGTAATAAAGGAGAGATGTTGAGTTATGCTACTACGGTTTTTGATGAACCTTTTGATGAAAATGCTTTGGTGGAGGAGGATAGACTTACCTGTCAAGAGTTTTTATTTCAATTCAATACTTTTATTAATCCTCTTCCTATTCCGGAACCGGAACAGTTAGAATTTCTCAAAGCTTCTAATTATCAAAATATTCAACAATACATTTGCGCTCAATATCAATTATGGTTTGAGTCAGAAATTACGGCTGATTTTCACAGTGACGGATGGAGGGTTAATTTAGGTAAAAAGCTGATTTCTTTACCAATAGTCCACAATCTTCTCAAGGTTTTAGACCAAGAACCAATTAATTTAACGGAACTTTGGCAAAAACTCGGTCGTAAAATGCGTTTACCTAAAAGCGATGACCTAGTTTACCAAGCTGCTTTATTTGATAGTTTAATTGCTTTGTTTGCAATTGCTCGTAGTGAAAACAATAGCGCTAGGGTTCCTTGGGTAAATATCCGCTTGCAGTTTTGGCTCCGAGAATTGCGTCGGATGGTTGCTACTGTCGCGGAAAAACCGCAGTAAGTGCTTGCTGATGACCAAGTTGCGGAAGATAAAGTTCGTACTCTCCCGGTAATTCACTGTCGGGATTGCGGTAGTACGGGATGGGGAGGATTGAGAAGAAAGACGGGTGATAAGAAGATTGGCTGTAATCTGCGGGATTTTTATAAAGCTTATTTTTCTAAGGACACTTTAATTAGCTATGTTTTCCCCAATCTTCAGGGAAGGAAGCTTGATAATTGGAATAGTTGGAAGTTATGTGGTGATTGTCTTACTCTTAATAGTACTGATAGAGATAACTGTAGTGGATGTGGGAGCGAAAATTTAATTTCTATTGTAGAACCCGACCAAGAAACTCTTATTCAGGTATACAAAACCAAGGATGGGAATAATCGCCGTATTTCTACTCATGATTGTCCGTTCTGCGGTAGCAAAAATGGTTTATCAATTTTGGGTTCTCGTGCTGCGAGTTTGGCTAGTGCTGCGATTGGAACGTTATTTGCATCGAGTTACAATGATGACCGCAAATTAATTACTTTCTCGGATTCGGTACAGGATGCAGCCCATCGAGCGGGATTTTTTCAAACTCGCACTTTCCGTACTACTTTAAGAACTGCTTTAAGACAGTATCTGAATGGTAAAGCTGGATGTAATTTGGCTGAAATTCGGACTGATTTTAATCAATATTGGCGTAATAAAATTGGTTCGGATGAGGATTATGTTGCTACTTTTATGCCTTCGGATTTAGAGTGGTTATACGAATGGGAAGATTTACAAAAAACCGCTAAAGCTTCAGCCAATCTTGTGGAATTGATTGATAAAAGATTGGATTGGGAAGTGGTTGCGGAAGTTGGTTTAAGAACTTCTTTTGGTGGTTCTTTGGAACGAACTGCTAGCTGTGCAATTTATTTAAATCCAGATTTAATTAAAAATTTAATACCGGAATTACTAGAAATATTACGTAATGAAATTGGTGGTTTAGAAGCTTTACAACCGGAAGAATTAACTCGATTTTTATTAGGATTTATTCATCACTTGCGCCAGCGTGGTGGTATTTTACACGCAGCGACAAATAACTATATTGAAAGCGGTGGTAGCACTTTCTTATTACAAAAACCTTTATTTATGCCGGGATTTGCTGCATCCCTAGCGCCAGTATATTTGGTTCAATAAGGTAAATTCAATTCCAGCTTTGAAACCGTAATTAAATCTTCCGGAAGCTGGTGCGAAACTTGGCTTTATAAGTTATTTGTAGACGAAAAAAATATATTAATCCTTAACCAAGCCGAAAATCTCTACAACATCGTTTTAAACAGCTTGGTTAAACATCATATTTTTGGCGATCGCCAAACAACGAAGGGAATTAAAGTTTGGGGTATTGAACAAGAAGCGCTACATTTAGATACCATAGCGCTATACTTTCAATGTGACGAATGCGGACACCGAGTTACTGTTTCTTCCCAAGAATTAAACTGGTGGACGCAAATGCCTTGTCTGCGACCCAAATGTAAGGGACAATATCAACAATCCGCAGGGGATGCGCTTAACTTTTACCGCAACCTTTACGCTAAAGGTCAAGTTTGGCGAATTTTTGCAAGGGAACACACGGGATTATTAGAAAGAGAAGTCCGAGAAGAATTAGAAAACCGCTTTATTAACAGCAACCATCGCTACGACCCGAACGTGATTTCGGCTACCTCAACTTTAGAAATGGGGATTGATATCGGTACGCTTTCTTCCGTTCTATTATGTTCCGTACCTCCCAATCAAGCCAACTACCAGCAACGTATCGGTCGAGCGGGAAGAAGAGACGGGAATGCTTTTATCAGTACAATTGCTAACGGTAAACCCCACGATTTATACTTTTGGGCTGACCCGATGCTGATGATTGCGGGTGGTGTGGATACTCCCGGTTCTTATCTTGATGCTTCAGCAATTTTACAGCGTCAGTTAACAGCTTATGCTTTAGACTGTTGGGTAGAAACGGGAATTAACCCAGAACAGTTTCCCGAACGATTTGGGAAGGTATTAGATAACGTACACAAACGAGATTTATTGCGCTTTCCCTATACTTGGCTGAGTTTTATCGAAACCCAACAATCAAGTTTACTACAATCATTTTTAGAACTATTTGAGAACCAAATAACCCCAAGAACAGCCCAACAGCTACAAATATTTATTGAAAAAGGCAATAATGATAATGGTGGATTGCGTTGGAGAATCCTTAATCGTTTACAGGAAGTTGTTGAAGAACGTCGTTTGCTAAAGAATCAAATTGAAACCTTGCGACGACGAATCAAAGATAAAGAACAAGCAGCTCGTAGCGAAAATCATGAGGAAGAACTAGCAGAACTCCAGCGAGAGCGTAGCGGGTTAATGGAGTTGGTTAAAACAATCAACGATAAAAATATCCTTAACTTCTTTACCGATGAAGGATTGTTACCCAATTACGCATTCCCAGAACCTGGTGTGATTCTACGTTCGATAATTTGGCGATTGAAGAACATTAAAGGCAATAGTACCACGGGCAAATACGAAACCTTTACCTTCGAGTACGAACGTCCCAGCGCGATCGCACTCAAAGAACTCGCTCCCAGTAACGTTTTCTACGCTGAAGGAAAGCGGGTTAAAATCGACCAAATTGACCTAAATCTTTCTAAAATCGAAGAATGGCGATTGTGTAGAAACTGTTCCTATGCAGCTCAAGCAATATTAGAAGTAGCCAAACAACCGAACTGTCCCCGCTGTGGAGATAAAATGTGGTCGGACAAAGGACGTTTGCGAAAAATGGTACGATTGCGTCAGGTAATGGCTAACTCTAGCGCTAGAGAAAGTCGTATCGGTGATGATACAGACGAAAGAAAACCCGCATTTTTCACCCAGCAAATGCTGGTAGATTTTGAACCTGAAGCGAGAGAAAAAACCTTTGTCATCCAAGATGATGAATTCCCCTTTGGATTTGAGTTAATTTCTAAAGTCACCTTCCGGGAAGTCAACTTTGGAGAAGGTAATTCCCAAACAGAAAACTTTGAAATCGCAGGTGTCAGTCGTCCCCGTCCCGGATTTAGGATATGTCGTCATTGCGGTAAAGTCCAAACCGACCCCGAAAAATCGGAACATACCTTAATTTGTCCTCGTAATCAAAACGCTACCGAAAAAGACTTTACCGATATTCTCTATTTATTCCGACAATTTGAATCAGAAGCAATTCGGATATTATTACCCGTCGATACCTTAACTTCCGATAGAAAACTGCATTCATTTATAGCAGCTTTGCAACTGGGATTAAAACAACATTTCAAAGGTCAAGTAGACCATTTACGAACCTTAGTCAATCAAGAACCCCAAGAAAACACACCCAGCTTATTACGCAAACCCTTTTTATTCCTCCACGATACAATCCCCGGTGGAACCGGATATCTCAGACAGTTAGTTCGTGATAAAGAAGCTTTCTTCTCGGTACTTGAAAAAGCATTAGTGATATTACGAGCTTGCGATTGTGACGACGGTTGTTACAACTGCTTGTACGGTTATCGCAACGGTTACGACCAAGACCAAACCAGTCGTAGAACCGCAATTGACCTACTCAACACCATATTAAATCATCGTCAGCAACTCCACGAAACAGAAAGTCCGCTATCGCAAGTTAAATTAAATGCATTATTTGATAGCATACTCGAATTGCGATTTATAGAAGCACTACAGCGCTACCGTTATCAAGATGAAAATAATCAAGAACAATCCGTCATTCTCCGCAAAGAAATAGTTAACGGAAAAGCCGGATATTTTATTAAAATTGGCAATCAAGATTGGAATATAGAACCGCAAGTTGAACTAGGAATTAATCAAGGTGTAGAAATTCCTAGTAGAGCCGATTTTGTTTTTTATCCTGCGAAGAATTCATCTAATATAAAACCCATTGCAATATTTACCGATGGATGGCAATATCACGAGCATCGGATTGGTGAAGATTTTTTGCAGAGAATGGCAATTGCTAAAAGTAATAAATATCATGTTTGGTCTTTATCCTGGGGAGATGTAGATTCGCAGTTGTCCAATAAAACAAATGTGAATTTAAATGATTTTTGTATTGATTTATTAGATATTGGTCTGAATTCGCAATTTATTAATAGAGAAACTACTTTCTATGAAAAATACAACTGCGAACAATTACGTCCTCTAGCTGAAAAAAGCAGTTTTATTTGGCTAGTTAACTTTTTAAAGAATCCCGATAAAAAATTATGGACTAACTTTGCACTAATGCGAACTGTAGCCCAAATGGATAAAGTTAACTTTAAAGATGATAAATCTCGTCTTGATTGGCAAAATCAAGTTTTACAGCTTACGAATAATCATGTAGTTGATGCATTTTTACCAACAGAATCAAAACGTATCTTGAGCCATGTTGAATACAGCAAAAACGATAATAAATTAGTCAATATATATATTTCAATAGATTCTCAACGACATAGCAATCAAGAAAGTAACGGGTCATTCGCTGTAATTAACTTAGATGATACAGCAACAGAAAACGATAAAGAACTACAAAAAGCTTGGGTAGGAGTTTTACGCTACTTCAATATTTTACAGTTTATCGACCACAGCTATGTAGTCACGGTTAAAGGAAATAAAAATAATCTAAATACCCAACTTCAACCACCAAAAACTAATCTATCTACAGCAGTAAATACCAAATATAAGAATTCAGCAGCTTGGCAGAAATTAGAGGAATTAATCTTTGACGAAACAGCATTATATTTACTTAAACATATGCAAAATCATAATTGGAAATTACCGGAGGTTGGTTATGAATTAATTGATAGTAATGATGTTGTAATAGCCGAAGCTGAATTTGCTTGGTTGTCGGATAAATTAGCTTTATTAGTTGAAGAAGATATTGATAGTCGTAAATGTTTTGAAAATCGTGGATGGAAAGTTTTTTGTATTAATGAGGTTTTGGTTAATCCGGAGGAGTTTAAGAAGAAGTATTTGAGTTAGTGGTTCGTGGTTAGTGGTTCGTGGTTCGTAGTATGTCCTTCGGACACGCTTCGCTAACGTGGTTTTAATATCAATTCCCTTATGTTAAAGCATCAACCTAAATTACTGTTTATGAATAAAATATTTTAATTATTGTAGGGTGTGTTACAGCTTTTAATAATTTGATAGAAAAACAACAGATGAGGGTTTGCTGTAACGCACCAATAACTTCCTTGAACACTAATTAGTTATTGATTGAATAAAACATAATGATTGATAATTTTTTTAATTTTAAATGGTGCGTGACGGTATGTACAAATTTTTTGATTATGTTTGATAGTTTATCGTGACCGTCACAGCACCCTACGACCAATTATTAATTATTAATTATTAATTACCAATTACCAATTACCAATTCCCAATTCCCAATTCCCAATTCCCATGTTAAAACATCAACCTAAATTAGCAATATCAGCAGATTTTCTCGATGCTTTTAGTAAATTACCTAAAAGAACTCAAGCTAGAACTACAGACTTTATAGAAAAATTCAAAAAAGACCCAACTAGTTCGGGTATTAATTATGAGAAAATCAACAATGCTAAAGACCCCAATTTAAAATCAGTTCGAGTTGACGGTTCTTACAGAGCTATTGTCCTCAAACCCAGTAAAGGAAATATCTACACTTTACTTTGGGTTGATAACCATGATGAAGCTTACGATTGGGCACAACGTCGAGTGTGTAAAATTAACCCAGAATCCGGTTCGCTACAAATCATTGACATTGAACAAGTTAGCGCTATCGAAACGGAAATTACCAACCGGAAAGCTCCTGAAATCCCCGGTAGATTCGATAAAATACCCGATAAATATCTGCTCCGACTTGGTATTCCCAACGAATTATTAACAGCAATTCGTGCTGTCGTCACCGATACCGATATTGACCAAATTATTCCTCAACTACCAGAAGAAGCAGCAGACGCTTTGTTAATGATAGGTGCTGGTTACTCGGTTGAAGAAACTCTAGCGCAACAGTTTAAGAAAACCGAGCAGAAAGTAGATACTGATAATATTGATGCAGCATTACAAACCGATGACAGCAAACGTCGCTTCCGAGTTGTTGAAGATGACGCTGAATTACTAGAAATACTCGCAGCACCTTTAGAAAAATGGCGCGTATTTTTGCATCCCAGTCAAAGACGCTTAGTCGAACGTGATTGGAAAGGTCCTGTGAGAGTATTAGGAGGTGCGGGAACCGGAAAAACAGTCGTAGCAATGCATAGAGCTAAATGGCTGGCTGAAAATCGATTTACAAATAATGGCGATCGCATTTTATTTACAACGTTTACTCGTAACTTAGCGGTAGATATCGAAGCCAACTTACGGAAAATCTGCTCCTCCGAAACCATGAAACGTATTAAAGTTGAAAATATCGATTCTTGGGTATCATCTTTCTTAAAAAGTGAAGGTATTAATGCCAAAATCGTCTACGATGAGCAAGTTGCAGAACTCTGGGAAAAAGCTTACACCTGCAAACCAGAAACCCCTTCACTTAGCCTTGAATTTTACAAAGACGAAAGGAAAGAAGTAATTCAAGCCAATAAAATAAGCTCCCTCAAACAATATCTGAAAGTTCCCAGAAGCGGAAGAGGTACCAGATTAAATCGAGCCGATAGAGCGGCAATTTGGAAGGTATTTGAAGAATATCGCTCCTTTCTGCAACAAAAAGGCTGGAAAGAAAGCGAAGACGCAATGAGCGACGTTTGCAGTCTACTAAAAAACAAACCTGGTGAAACCCTACCCTTCAAAGCCGTAATAGTAGACGAAGCTCAAGACATGAGTCAAGCCACCTTCTCGTTAATTCGGGAAATAGTTCCCCCCAAAGACACCGGAAATGATATCTTTATCGTTGGCGACCCCCATCAAAGAATTTACGGACGCAAACTCGTTCTCAGCCGATGCGGTATTGATATCCGGGGACGCTCCCATAAACTCAGAATTAACTATCGTACCACCGACGAAACCAGAAAATGGGCAACTAACGTCCTTGCTGGAGTCACAGTTGACGATTTAGATGGAAACCAAGACGACTTAAAAGGATACCGCTCATTACTCCACGGAGACGAACCAATCATACGCGGATTTGATAGCTTTAGTGAAGAAATTGCATTTATTAAAACATACCTGCAAAAACTAGAAGAAGAAGGAAATCCCCTTTCCAATAGCTGTATTGTTGTCCGTACAAATCAATTAGTTAATCAATATATATCAGTTCTCAACGAAATAGGAATAAAAACCCAACAAATCAAACGCAGCCAACCAGACAACTTATCTCACCCAGGAGTCAGAGTTGCCACAATGCATCGAGTCAAAGGATTGCAATTTGAATACGTGATTTTAGCCGGAATTAATGATAACTATCTACCCTTACAATCGGCATTAAAAAACGCTTCCGATAAAGCTGCTCGTAATGCAATAATGAATGCAGAACGCTCATTAATTCATGTATCAGCAACCCGCGCTAAACGTTGTGTAGTAGTTAGTTATTATGGAGAACCTAGTTCGTTGATTCCGGATGTTGATTTGAATTAACAAATTTATTTTTCAAACTATAACTATAATAAGAGTGTTGTTGTATCAAACCTTTACCAATCTCTGCCTCAACTGCGTATATCTCTCCTGAGACTTCCTTGAGCGCACGCACATTGAAATTGTTTTCTTACTCCCAATAATAATCGCTAACTTCTTTGCACGAGTTAAGCCGGTATACAATAAATTCCGGTTCAACATGACGA
>ERZ1740070.2234-NODE-2234-length-11270-cov-5.522604_pt1 | contig 11270 bp, 7 predicted proteins | sample MGYA00581734_ERZ1740070 | MGnify/ENA primary metagenome ERZ1740070 (study PRJEB43018, sample SAMN04849744) | marine metagenome | isolation source: floating plastic debris | place: Pacific Ocean | collected 2008-09-01 | study: EMG produced TPA metagenomics... | reverse complement strand
CCACAAAGAAGCGCTTTCGCGCTGCTGTAGAGTAGTAGTCATTGTTATTATTCCGAGTAATTAGGTACGAATTTCGCTCTCAACTCCAGTTATTCAAAAGAAATGAACTTTCGTTTCGAGCTGTCAATAATGTAGCGAATGTTGCGCAGAAAAACACAGAGCTTAACAATTGATTCAGGATTGAGTTTGTTCCCTACATCTTTCCTATTTCCTACAGTCACCACAGAATCACCATGCGTCGGTTTTCTACCTTGCTTCTCATTGCCATTGTGCTGGGCGGGCTCTTTCGCCTAACGAATCTGAGTGGCAAGGTGTACTGGCACGATGAAACCTACACAGCGCTGTATGCCACGGGTCATGGCAATGCAGAAGCCGCCGAGCTTGTATTCGACGCTCAGCTGAAAACAGCAGGCGACATTATGCAGATGCAAACTGCCGTTGCCGACCGAGGCATTGGGGAAACAGCTCGGCAGCTCGCCGAAAATGACGCACAGCATCCGCCGCTGTACTATGTGATGACTCGGCTCGTGCTGTATGTACTGCCAAATACGGTGGTAGCGAGTCGGCTGGTGGCTGCGCTCGCAGGCCTCCTCCTCATCCCTGCCACCTACTGGCTCGCCCAAGAACTCTTCGACCAATCCCTACCCGCCACACTCAGCGCTGCCATCGTCGCAGTTTCGCCCTTTCAATACCTCTACGCACAAGAAGCGAGAGAGTACAGTCTGTGGGCACTTACCTCTATTGTTGCTAGCGCGGCTCTGCTCAGAGCGCTCAAAAGCAATCGTCTTAGCGGTTGGTTGCTCTACAGTCTGTCTATTGTTATTGGCCTCTATGGCTGCATACTCACCGCTTTGGTTATTGCGAGTCACGGACTGTATGTGCTGTGGTACACCCTTGTAAGACAAGCAGAGACAAGACAAACAGAGACAAAACAAATAGATGCTCGTGTTTCTCACAGACGTTGGCCCATCTTTCGCAACTTCGCACTGAGCAGTCTTGTCAGTTTGCTGCTGTTCTTTCCTTGGGGACGACTGATTACCCAGACGCATACGGCTAAGGTTAGCTGGACTGCGATCGCGATGCCCTTCCCTTCCCTCGCCAAGATTTGGGCTGGCAATCTCACCCGCCTCTTCTTCGATCTCAACCTCGACAATACAGACCCACTCATTTACAGCGCAATTCCTGTACTGCTATCGCTGGCGCTGATTGGCTACGCATTGGTGTGGAGTATCCGCAACATGCCACGCCCAGCCTTCGTATTTATTACCCTTCTCGGCGGCGTTACCCTACTCACCTTTGTAGGCCCTGACTTGCTCATAGGCGGACGGCGCTCTAGCGTAAGCCGCTATCTCATTCCTACCTATCTCAGCTTGCAGCTGATAGTCGCCTACTGCCTTAGCCAACAGCTCTCCAAGCTAGGCTCACGCACCTTGGGGAAAGCCGCCACGACTACCCTCCTAGTCGCTGGCATCATCTCTTGCACCTTCAGCATTTCAGCCGATACCTGGTGGCACAAAAAGAACAGCCATCACAATCCAGAAGTTGCCCGCATTATCAGCCAAGCGCCGGGCTCACTGCTCATTAGCAGTGACAACAATGCCAACCTCGGCGAACTGTTCTCTCTCGGTCACCGTTTAGCACCCAACCAGGCCTTGCTCATTTTCACTGAGCCCAATGTCCCAACCATTCCGCAAACAGCGGATACTCTCTTCTTATTCAATGTTTCCAAACAGTCTAGAGAAAAATTAGAACAAAGCTACGAGGTGACACCGGCTTTTGCGGAAGGACGACTCTGGAAAATGGAACCTAAAAGTTGAACCCCCAAAAATCAACTTAAAAGTCAAAGTAGATAAAAGGTGATGCCATATCTGGTGCGAGCACCCAAGCCAAGAAGAAGCACAGCGGCAGGAGCAGCATCTTAATCGGCCAGCTGATTTGGAGCTTGAGACCGCGCTGCATCGCATAGGCAACGCCCATAGAACCCATCAGTGCGCTCAGTAACAGCACAATTTGGGGGCGGCTCAGCCCGCTAGAGTCAAGATACACCTTCTGGGCAAACTGCACGTCGGCGCTGTGGCCAAACAGATGACTCATCGCCAAGCTGGCATCAGTGAGATTTGGCAGACGGAAGAAAATCCAGCTGAAGAACACCGTGAACTGCGTCACGCCCCAGGCAAAAACGATGCCGGGAATACTCTCCCAAAACTTCTCTAGCGCCGCTGACTTTTCACTGGCAACCACACTCAGCCGGTGCGCGATCAAAGCCAGGCCGTGAATGGCACCCCATACAATAAAGCCCCAGCGATCGCCGTGCCACACCCCGGCAATCAGCATCACCACGATTAGATTGACACAGGTACGCGTCAGGCTCCGCCGAGAGCCACCGAGCGGGAAATACAAATAGTTACGCAGCCACTCGCCCAGCGTCATATGCCAACGCCGCCAAAAGTCAGCAATGCTAGCAGAGAAGTAGGGAAAGTTGAAGTTTTGCGGCAGGTTAATGCCTAGCAGCAGAGCGCTGCCTCGGGCCACATCTACATAGCCACTAAAGTCAAAGTAAAGCTGTAGGCCATAGGCAAACGCCAGCAGCCAAATGTCGCCGCTACCTGCACGAGGCAGGCTCTCCGCGCTTAGGTCTACCAGCTGTCCAATGTTGTCGGCAATCAGCAGTTTTTTCACCGCGCCTGCGGCAATTAGCCATAGACCTTCTACACTTTGGCTTACGGCGGGGAACTGGAGACTTTTTAGCTGACCAGAGAAGGTATGGAAGCGCGTGATGGGGCCGGAAATGAGCTTTGGAAAAAAGAGTTTGTAGGCGGCAAATTCTAGAAGGCGATCGCACGCAGGTGAACCCCGGTACACATCTACCAAGTACGCAATGCACTCAAAGGTAAAAAAGCTCAACCCCAGCGGCGTTACCCACTCTGCCACTGGCCCTGTCACTAAGCCTTCAAACCCCAACATCGATAGCCCTGGCGACACGTACTTAAAGCCCAGTAGCAGCAGTACGTTCAGCACAATGCCGATGGCCAGCAGTCTTGTGCGCTTACGGGTCCAGTCGGCCTGAGCATACTGCCAAGCTTCGTTGGGAATGCGCCAGTCGAGCGGGGCACCGAGCACTTTGCCCAGCCAAAAGTTAAAGCCAACCAGGATCAGCATCAGCGGCACGTACTGCGCCGTGGGCAGAGAGGCGTAGAAGATGATGCTAGCAATGAGCAGTAGCCAAAGGCGAAACTGCTTAGTGGGCGCGCTCCAGTAGAGTGCAATCAGCACCGCGAGGAATAGACCGTAGAGGATAGACGGCTGGATCATTTTGAGGAGTTAGGGAAGGGAGAGCAGTAATGAATACAGCCAACGCTGTGCAACATACCAGTCAGCGATCTTGGTTCCCCTTGTGAAGGGGAACCGCAAGGGTGGGGTTATCGAGAAGTGCGCTACACACCGAGACCCCTCCGGTGGTTCCCCTTCACAAGGGGAACCGGAATACTGGCGATTAGCAAAAGGGACGAGTCGCTGTGGGCACGACATAAGGCAACAATCCACGCCAGCACTATTTCGCCAGTTCAGGCAGCGCCTGCGGCCAGTCAATCAGCGGGTCTTGCGAAAGCCGCTGAGAGACTTGATAGGCCCCATAGCGGTTTAGATGACTGGGATCAGAGAAGTAATCGTAGCGCTGAGGCCAAAGTCGCCCCAAATCGCGATAGGAAAACTCCGAATAGCGCTCTGCGGTTTGCAGCATATAGCGTTGAAACAGCGTCTCGGAACGACTGCGATGGCCGTCGAGGTATTCGTCTGTCAGGGGCGTGTTGATAAAGACAATGGGCATTTCTTTTTCGTTGGCAAATCGCAACAGCCCTCTAAGCGCGTCGGTTTGCTCACCTTCCATTCGGAAGGATTTATAGTCGCCGTCGTAGGCTCCGGCAACGCGAGGGTGATCCTGATAGTAGGTTGCAGGGTTGAACCGGGTGGAGAGCGCTAAGAACCCGTCATAGTCAATCAGGCTAGTTTCTGTCGGTCTGCCCGTGGGGGTTGCACCCGCCCGCGTACTGGCATCATCTGTCGAGAACTCTGGTGTAATGGCACCTAGCCCCTGACCAATGGCCGTACGGATTTTGGTGCGGTTGGTATAGCTAGATGACACCTGGCCAAACAGATCGCTTAGTCGCTGGTCGGCGTCAGTCGCACGGACGGTGAGCTGGTCTGAAAGACTGCCCATAGCGAGGCCGTTGACGCCGTTGGTAGGTTCACTCGCCTCTAGCTGGCGGTAGCCTTCGGAAGTTGCGATCGCATTGAAAGTCACATCTGTGCGCCCACTGTTAAACGCCCTCGCCCCATCGGCCCACACCACCATCTGCGGTAGCTGATTGGGCGGAATCAACCGCCGCAAAATCAAATCCACCACCTGCGCGGTCGCACCGTTAACCCCAAAGTTGAAGATTCGCAAATCTTTGTAACCAGCGATATCCAACGCCTGCTTTAGCGCTGCTGGGTCCACACCGCGCAACGCTCTAGAGCTGCCAATAACCAACACATCTGGTGGGCCGCTTTGCGCTACCTGCTGCCGGTAAAGGGCGAGCTTTTCGTCGAGCTGCTGCGAGCGGAAAGACGGCAGCCGAGAGTCGGCCAGTAGCGAAGCGGTAGAGACAAAGTCTTGCTGGGGGCTGTACACCAGCTCACTATCGTCAATCGCTGACGATGTGAAATCTGGATTGGCCGAGGCGCGATCGCCAAAAATACTGTCTGAGCGGCGCTGATCGTTCCAGGCTGGCTCACTACTTGGCCAGTCCAAACCGGCCAGTTCATCGCTAAATACGCTGGGCTGAATTTGCTCTACGCCGCTTTCTGTGCGCCGCACCAGCTGACCCGACTGTCGCAGCGCCTGACCCACCATAAAGTCGAACTGAACTGCCAGCAGTACACCCGCCGCGCCCCAAAACAGCGCCATTTTGCCACCTGCTGTCTGAAAGGAGCCTGGTAAATTAACCGCGAGCTGACCACTGTCATCAACAGGCGTAAATATCTGACTTTTGATCAGGCCCCGGCGCAGGAGCTGTGTGACCAACGCAAACGGATTGACTCGCGCACTTTCTTCACCAGCGAGTTCTTCGGCTAGCGTTTCATCTGTTACGGCGGTAATCAGCTCACCCGCATAGGCATCGGACGCGGCAAACTCAGGTTTAGCCTCGGGTACCAGGCGAGGCCGATCGGTGTAGTCGTAGCCGTAGCTCCAGATAGGCTGCTTTTGCCCAGCACGGCGGCCATATAGGCGCAATCCCTCAATGTCAGGCAGGCGCAGCTCCTTTAGCGTTTTACTAATGAGCGGCACAATGGCGTGCTTGGAAGGGCACAGCGGCCCATCGGCCATGATGTGCAGCAGATTGTCTTTGGTCAGTAGCTGCACGCGAATACCGCCTGTAGCCAGCTGATCGCGAATGTCTGGATTGAGTTTGCGAGTCAGGCAATAGGCTAGGGCAGGCAAGTCACCACTCGCCGCTAAGGACTCGGCACTGGGCATCAGCGCAGGCCGCGTCATCGCAGGTAAGTCTACGCCTCGCAGCCACTCGGGGCTAATGTCATCTTTGGAGGGGCCATACAGCATGGCACGCTGTAAGCCCTGGGGGGCGATCGCCTCCAGCATTTGACTCACGCCACCCACTAAGCCATCGACATCAATTTTGGCGCGGCACAGGTCATCTCCTGCCTGCAGCAGCGGCGCACCGGTCACACTATCGACTGGATTAATCGGGTAGCTGATCAGGTGAAGCGTATCTTTCTTCACTTCGGCAATAAACTTGAGCCCGTAGGACTTTGAGAGCTGATTGACCAGCTGAGAGAGGGCGGGCACATCGCCCCAGCGACCCCACTCTTGCAGCATGTCTTCGGGCGGGGTCAAGTCCACCCGTAGTCGCCAATCGGAAGAGGCTTCGCCTGTGACCTGAATGGTAATGACCGCGTCTTGAAACTGGATGAGATGCAGTCGGCGCAATCGTTCGGCAATGGGCTCCGCAATCAGCAGCGGATCTGGGCTGTAGCTAGCCTCACAAAATATCCACAGCCGCGAGACAAGGTCTTTGTCTAGGCCATCGGCAGTGTCTGGCGTCTCAGCTGGCGACGTTTCATCAGCTGGCGACGTTTCAGAAGTAACCGCCAACACGCTATCTGAATCGCTAGTAACACTCTCTAGCTCATCGCCTTCGCTGTCTGAGTCACCGCCTATTTCACTATCTGGATCGCTGTCCGTCTGCGCAGCGAGGGAGTCTGGAGCGTGGGTAGTGATGACCGATCGGGTTTTACGGGCTTTGCCAGGCACTACGCGAGCGCTTACCTTCACACCCACGTTTAGAGAACTGAGGGTTTCACTGAGGTAGCGGGCGATCGCATCCGAGTCGCCCTGCCGAGCCAAGCTAAAGTTCGAAAGCTGCTCAGACGAAGTCGGAATATCTGAGCTTTTGGCGGTCGCACTCACCTCATCGGCATCGGCAGCGCTCTCCACTAGCCGTTCCAGATGGCGCTCTAAGCGATTAAGATAAATGGGTGCGCTCCAGACTGGCTTAGGCTGTAGAGCCTGCCGACTGTAGACGTATATTTGATAAACCTGGGGAAATTCTGTTTCAAACCGGTCTTGTACGCCTGGGGTGAGCAGCGATCGCACCAGACGCATCAATACGTAGTCACGCGGCAGGCCTACCGTAGCCGACTCGCACAGCACGTGCAAAATATTACCCCGCAAACGCACCTGTATACCAGTGTCGGGGGTGTCTTCACGGCGCAGGATGGTATTCCTAAGCCAGGGGAGTAAAGTAGCCGGATCGGCGTCCGCCTTCTGTCGAGGAAGATGTCCTAACATAGATGACTATAAAAACGGCAACCGCACAAAAATGGGCCACCCTAGCGCTCGCTGCATTTTAAGCCACTCCTGTGAACTTTGCACGCGTAGATCTTAGGTGATTATTGGGTAAAGTTTCCATACATCGCCTCCTTAAAACTACTGACGTAACATCACGCCCTAGATATTACGGAGAGATGACTGACATAGGGTTACCCACTTAACGCCCTTTTTCAATCGTTTTTTCTCTCAAAAGTTTGATCAAAATCCATCCAAAAAAATTTACGTCTTGGGAAAACGCCTTATGACCTCTTTTCGCGAACCACAGTCCACAGCCACACCTAGTCCACTGACAGGCCTCAAGCTATCTTTACCGCTACCAACCCCGCTTGCTATCAGCGTCATTACAGGCCCAGTTCTTGGGCTACTTGTGTCTGGTCGGATGGTGGCACAGGCACTGACCCAGCTCGGGGTGAGCAGCGAAGAGCTTTTTCGAGGTGATCGTTTGCCAACACTACCAGCACTGCCCAAAAATAAAGAAGCCACTTCAGCACAATACACAGAGTCAGCATAAGCCCAGTCAAAATACGCAGATTCCGACATTACGTAGGATAAAGACATCGCGAGACGTGCCTAAAACTCCTACAATCATTTCGTGTGCTCACTATTTACCCTTAGCCGCATGAGTCCAACCCTCTCCTCGACAGGCCCTTCTTCCACAAGAAACTCAACCGAAGCACCCGCTAATATGCCGAATCACGACCAAACAGAAGATGGGTCAACGACAACAGCCCTTGCAGCCACACCTAAGGTAGCAACACAGGAATGGCTGCTGCGTCATCGGCTCAAGCGGGTCGAAGAAACTTGGGCGGCCGTGTTAGAAGATGAATGCGGACCCAAACTAGTAGCACTCCTCACGCGCTTGCGGCAGCTATGTACGCCCGACGGACAGGCTAACGCGACCGACGACTCTCTTGTACTTCAGCTGATTGCAGAGCTAGAACTCAGCGATGCCATCAAAATGGCACGGGCTTTTGCTCTGTATTTTCAGCTGATCAATATTGTTGAGCAGCACTATGAGCAGCGGGGGCAGCAACAACAGTACAGAGCCGCCTCCGAAGATGCGGCTATTGCCTCAGCTGAGCCGCCAGAAGCCGCAAATGTCACCGCAAATGTCAAAGAGCATTCCTCTCAGGTCAAAACAGAAAATGCGGCGGCTCAGAATGGGTTCAACGGTCAAAGCATCCTAGAAGAAAGCCTCAATAGCGCCGAAAGCACTAGAGACATCGGCACTTTTTACTGGCTATTTCCCACCCTCAAGCGGCTAAACGTACCGCCTAAAATGATTCAGCGCTTGCTGGACCAGTTGGACGTTCGCCTAGTATTTACCGCGCATCCTACAGAGATTGTGCGCCACACCATCCGAGATAAACAGCGTCGCATCTCCGCAATTTTGCGTCAGCTCGACCGCGAAGAAGAAAACACGCGGTCCCTTGGCCTCACATCGTCGTGGGAAATCAACGCGCTGCAAAACCAGCTGATAGAAGAAATTCGCCTGTGGTGGCGCACCGACGAACTGCATCAGTTCAAGCCTTCGGTGCTCGATGAAGTTGACTTTACGCTGCACTACTTCGATGTGGTGCTTTTCGACACGATTCCTCAGCTGTACCAGCGCATTTGTCGCGCGTTGCAGGGCACGTTTCCAGAGCTGGAGCCCCCCAAGCACAGCTTTTGTCGATTTGGCTCTTGGGTGGGGAGCGATCGCGATGGCAACCCGTCTGTCACCACGCAGGTCACCTGGAAAACCGCTAATTACCAGCGCAACATGGTGATTGGCAAGTACCTAGGCTCTATTGAAAAGCTCACTCAGCTACTGAGCCTTTCGCTGCACTGGAGTGAAGTCCTTCCCGACTTACTAGAATCGCTAGAAGAAGACCAAACCAAGATGCCAGACATCTACGAAAAGCTGGCTATTCGCTATCGCCAAGAGCCCTACCGGTTGAAGCTGGCCTACATTGAACGGCGCTTGAGAAATACCTTGGAGCGATCGAAAAAGCTCTACAACGGCGAGTATCTGCAAGAATCAGAAAGCAACCTAGATAGCGAAGAAGCAAAAGGCCGAATATATCAGTCTGGTGATGAGTTTTTGGCAGAACTGAAGCTAATTCAAAGCAATTTGAAGGAAACTGGCTTAGTTTGTCAAGATTTGGAAGACCTAATCTGTCAGGTAGAAATCTACACCTTCACCCTAGCTCAGCTCGATATTCGCCAGGAGAGCACCCGCCATTCCGACACCATTGGCGAAATCACCGAGTACCTAAACCTACTGGATAAGCCCTACAACGACCTCAGCGAAGAAGAGAAGACAGCCTGGCTAATTCAAGAGCTGAGCACGCGTCGGCCGCTGATTCCGGTCGAGCTGCCTTTCTCGGAGAAAGCGAGCGAAACCATTGCCACTTTCCGCATGGTAAGGAGGCTCCATCAGGAGTTTGGTCCTGGCATTTGCCAAAGCTACATCATTAGCATGAGCCATACGGCTAGCGACTTACTAGAAGTGGCGCTATTGGCCAAAGAGTCGGGCCTGTACGATCCTGCAACGGGCGTATGCGCGCTGAAGATTGTGCCGCTGTTTGAAACCGTAGAAGATTTGCGGCGAGCGCCGGATGTGATGAAGCAGCTGTGGGAGCTGCCGCTGTATCGCGCCATGCTGCAAGGCGGCTATGAAGCGCTGAAATCTGCCGAGGCCGATCCTGAGTCCGCAGAGACTGCCCTGCAAGAAGTGATGCTGGGCTATTCAGACAGCAACAAAGATTCGGGCTTCCTTAGCAGTAACTGGGAGATTCATAAGGCGCAGCAGGCATTGCAGGCACTTGCCGAAAATTACGATGTAGCGCTGCGCATTTTCCACGGTCGAGGCGGCTCGGTGGGTCGAGGCGGTGGCCCGGCTTACGAGGCGATTTTGGCGCAGCCGGGTCGCAGTGTCGATGGTCGCATCAAAATTACTGAGCAGGGAGAAGTCCTCGCTTCCAAGTACAACCTGCCAGATTTGGCTCTTTACAACCTAGAGACGGTGACGACTGCGGTGATTCAGGGCAGCGTATTGGGCAGTAGCTTTGATGGGATTTCTGCTTGGAATGAGACGATGGAAAGGCTAAGCGTGCGATCGCGCCAGCACTATCGCGCTCTGATTTACGAACAGCCCGACCTCGTTGAATTTTTCCACCAGGTCACCCCCATTCAAGAGATCAGCCAGCTGCAAATCAGCTCTCGTCCGGCTCGTCGAGGTGGCAAAAAGACGCTAGACGGACTGCGAGCGATTCCTTGGGTCTTTAGCTGGACACAAACGCGCTTTTTGCTGCCATCTTGGTATGGCGTGGGGACCGCGCTCAAAGAGTTTATTGAAGAAGAACCCGAAGAGCATGTGAAGCTCCTGCGCTACTTCTATGCCAAGTGGCCTTTCTTTAAGATGGTGATTTCTAAAGTGGAAATGACCCTTGCGAAGGTTGATTTACAGATTGCGCAGCACTTTGTAAATCAGCTCAGCACCGACGAAAAGCGCGACGACTTCCAGGGCATGTTCGACCAGATTGCCTCAGAGTTTTACCTCACGAGAGAAGTCGTGCTCGCGATTACCGACCATGAGACCTTGCTAGACGGTGACCCTAGCTTGCAGCGTTCTGTGCAGCTGCGGAATGGCAGCATTGTGCCACTGAGCTTTTTGCAGGTGGCGCTGTTAAAAAGGCTGCGGGAGTATGGCAATGATGCGGTGACAGGAAGAGTGCGATCGCGCTATAGCAAAGGCGAACTGCTCAGAGGCGCGCTGCTTACCATCAACGGCGTTGCTGCTGGCATGAGAAATACTGGCTAACTCCAGTAGGAGGTAGTCTGTTAAGCAACCAATAGCTCTGATATTACTTCCGCTGACATTGTCCGGCGAAAATCCATGATTTCGACCAGCACCAAAACGTCATCATCGGAATAGTGGAGAATAACCTGACCATCATCCTCTGCGTAGGCAATCGATTTTTCTGATATCTCAATCATTAAAACATCGACATCTTTGCTGTAGCTAATCTTTCTCATATCTCGACCTTTTTCCTGGATACAGCGTAATCACGAGAATAAGTCCATCATACTGTCGGTAAATAACTCTCAACAGCAGCTTCTCATTGAGTCGTTTCTGAGCTGCTAGCTTTCCTTCGTCCAACGATTCTACGTGGTCAGGGTTTTGAATAACCTCAATTACAAATTCTTTGTTGATTGAGGGGTTATCCCGAGCTAATATCTCAAGCTTTACGAGAGCATGTTTACTAAATTTGATCTCACTCATGATAAAGCCGACACGGTTGCGGTTTGTGTAGGGTAATCGATCACGGTTCTTCTGAAGCTTACTTAGCCTTTATTAGCCAATAGCTTGGATAAGTAGCCAGCCTTGCCCAAATAT
>ERZ1740070.2231-NODE-2231-length-11274-cov-4.929316_pt1 | contig 11274 bp, 9 predicted proteins | sample MGYA00581734_ERZ1740070 | MGnify/ENA primary metagenome ERZ1740070 (study PRJEB43018, sample SAMN04849744) | marine metagenome | isolation source: floating plastic debris | place: Pacific Ocean | collected 2008-09-01 | study: EMG produced TPA metagenomics... | reverse complement strand
ACCCATCAGCCCCCCCAGCCCCCCGGGGCGACTGTTTTGAGCCGCTCGACACTCACCACTTTGTAGATTTTGCAGCGCGCCCAGGTTTGGGCGCGCTGCTTTTTCATGAACGCAAATTTAGCTGCACCCTATTGGTGATCCCTTTACTGGCCTGGTTTAACGAATGGGGTTAACTCTCCGTATCAACCAGTTGCGACCCCAAAATGCTCGATCTCCAAAATTTGAGAAAAGCGTTCGACGACCATGTTGCCGTGGCGGGGTTGAGTTTTACCCTCAATAAGGGCGAAGTGCTTGGGTTTCTGGGACAAAATGGGGCCGGCAAATCGACCACAATGCGCATGGTATCGGGCGTGCTGGAGCCAGATTCTGGGGATGCCCTGATCAATGGATGTTCCATCGTTGCCGATCGGCGCAAGGCCCAGAGCCAGATTGGCTATTTGCCCGAAGGCGCGCCGCTTTATCGCGACATGACGCCGGTAACCTTTTTGCGCTTCATGGCGGACGCGCATGGATTGCCGAGCAAGACTCGCAAAGATGCCATCGAACGGGTCATTGCGGACGCTCGAATCGCAAGTGTCGCCGGAAAGCCGATTGCGGCGCTGTCAAAAGGCTATCGGCGGCGAGTCGGCCTTGCCGCGGCCTTGATTCACGATCCGCCGGTCTTGTTGCTGGATGAACCGACAGACGGGCTCGACCCCATCCAGAAGCGTGCCGTGCGGGCATTGGTGGCGCGCATGGCACCGGAAAAGGCCATCGTGATCTCGACGCATACATTGGATGAAGTGCCGGCCATGTGCTCGCGCGTCATTGTGATTGATCAAGGCCAGGTGGTGGCGGACGATACCCCGGCCGCCCTCTCGGACAGCAAACCCGGCGGACTCGAGGAAGCCTTTATCTTGCTGGCTGATGCGCGGGAGGCAGAAACGTGCTGACGATTGACTGGCGCGGTACGCTGACCGGAATGCGGGCGGCCTGGCGGCGCGAAATCTCTGCGTATTTTGCGACACCGCTGGCCTATGTTTTCGTCGCTATCTTCCTGCTTGTGCTGGGAATCTTTACCTGGGACATGTCGCGCTTTTTCGATACCGGCGCGGCCGACCTCGGACCCTTCTTTTACTGGCATCCCTGGTTATTCATGCTGTTCATGCCGGCGCTCGCTATGCGCCTCTGGGCAGAGGAAACCAGCCAGGGCACGTCAGAATTGCTGCTCTCATTGCCCGTCAGTCTGATGGGACTGGTGCTTGGGAAACTGCTGGCCGCCTGGACCGTGGCGGCCGTCGCATTGGCGTTGACGTTTCCATGGTGGATGACCGTCAACATTCTCGGCCCGGCTGACAATGCCGCCATTGCCCTCACCTATCTGATGAGCCTGATCATGGCCGGGGCCTATCTCGCGATCGGCGCCGCCGTCTCGGCTTTGACGCGCAGCGCGGTCCTAGCCTTTGTTATTGGCGTTCTGGTCGCCTTCATTCTAACGGCTGCGGGCTGGCCTCTGGTTTCAGGCGCCGTTGCCAGCGTGCTCGGCGCACCTGCCGGCGATGCGATCGCACAATTCTCGTTCCTGACGCATTTTGAAACTGCGCAGCGTGGTGTTCTGGAATTGCGCGGCCTCATCTTCTTCTTTGGCTTTATCGCACTCTGCGTCGCCTTGAACACGCTCTTTGTCGGCCATCGACGCGGGGGCGCACAATGACTCCGCGCCGATATCTTCTCTTCGCCGGCGTCTTGCTCGTGCTTATTTTCGGGGCCGGCAATCTTCTGGCGCAGTCCTGGTTCTCAGGCGCGCGCGCGGATTTCACCGAGAATCGCCTGTTCACACTGTCTGATGGGACCCGCGCGACCTTGAATGAGCTCGCCGAACCGATTGATCTCACCTTTGTCTATACGCGCAGCGTCGGCCAGGAATTCCCAGCGGTGCGCGCTTATGCCGTGCGTGTGCGGGAGCTGCTGGATGCGTATAATACGCTGGGCGGTGTCAATATTCGTCTGCGCGAAATAGATCCCGCCCCGTTTTCGGAGGCCGAGGATGAGGCCCTGGCGGCGGGGCTTGTCGCCGTCGATACGAATGGCGGAGATCCGCTCTATTTCGGCCTGATCGGGCGCAACGCCGTCGATGATGAGCGCGTCATTCCCTTCCTTGCGCCGGAGCAGGAAAGCAGCCTTGAATATGATATCACCCGCATGCTGGCGCGGCTGGACCGTCCCGAACCCGCACGGATTGGCCTGATATCAACGCTGCCCGGCATGAACGCGCTGACGGATGAAGCCGGCTATGCCATTCGACGTGAAATGAGCAAGACATTCGCGGTTGAGCTGATTGATGAGAGTTTCATCGAGCTGCCCGGCGAACTGGATGTCCTGATGCTGGCGCATCCGCCCGAGCTGACGGATTGGCAGTTATGGCAGATTGACCAATTCATTCTGCGCACCGGGCGGGCGCTGATCCTGCTCGATCCGGCAGCGAAGACATCGCAAGGCACTGGCCCGTTCAACATGACCAATCGGCAGATCCGCTCCGATATGGACCGGTTTAGCGAGGTCTGGGGGGTGTCTCTGGCGGACGACGCGATTGCCGACACCCAAACGGCGCTGTCGATCGAGGCCGACGCAGGCGATGGCCGCACAACTGTGTTACAGCACCCGCTCTTCCTCTCCGTCCCGCCGGCCCTGATGTCACGTCTCAATATTGTCACGGCGGACCTGACCCGGACGAGCAATCTTGGCGCCCCGGGTCGTTTGATCCTGAGCGATGGTGCGCCGGGCCAACGCGAAATCCTTATGCAAACCGGCGTCGCGCCAAGCAATATCCCCGCCGAAAGTGCCGCGCTCGACTTGTCTGCAGGCGATACGGTTGCGATGTATCAAGCCAGCGATATCGGCCCCGCGCCCCTGGCGGTCAGGGTGTCTGGCGCCTTGATCAGCGCCTTCCCGGATGGCGCACCACAAGCTGACATTCCGGACGATCCGATTTATGCAGAGCTGGCGCGTGCCGCGATCGAAGAGGCGCCGCCGCACATGACCACAAGCGCCGTAGATGCCGATATCATTATCCTGTCCGACGCCGACATGCTGGACGATGGCTTGCACCTCGACCTGCAATCGGGCGTGCCCTTTGCCGACAATATCACGCTCATCCTGAACGCTCTGGACAGCCTGTCCGGCGGATCAGACCTGATGAGCCTGCGCGCCAGAGCGCCTGGTCGGCGTCCAATGACGACGGTTGATGACATGCGCGAAGAGGCTCAGGCCCGGTTTTTCAATGAACAAGCGCGCCTGGAAGCACGTCTCACCACATCGCAGCAACGGCTGGAGGAATTGCAATCCGTTGGTGCGACGGGTGGATTTTTCGATGGCGATGTCAGCGCCGAGTTAAATGACGCGGAACGCGAGGAATTGGCCCGCCTGCGGGAAGACATCGTCACGACCCGCGGGAGCCTGCGTCAGATTGAGCGCGATTTCCGGCGTGACATTGATCGCTTGGAACTCAGGCTGCGTCTATTCACGATACTTGGCGGACCCATATTGATCGGCCTGTTCGGACTGGCTGTCTTTGTCCGCAATCGGCGGAGGGCGAAGGCATGAGCCAATCGCATCATGTTCATCGCCGTCGGGGCGTCCTGGTTCTTGCCGGTCTCGCAGTCGGACTCTGGGCGATTCTGGGTCTGACCAGTCTCACCGCCGGATCGACCAGCAATCTGCACGCCCGTATGGGAGACGCCGTGCTGGAAGATTTTAGCCGCCGTCGGACGGACTCTCAGAGAATCCGCTTCACCCTTGCTGATGAAAGCTACACGCTGGCCCGCTCCGCAGCTGGTTGGACGCTTGAGGAAACCGGGGGCTACCCGGTCAGACCCGATCGCCTTGCGGAATTGGCTGGTGGCCTGGAGACGCTGAGTTTCGATGAGAAACGCACGGATGATCCTTACAAGCATGACCGCATTGGCCTCGGTCATCCGGAACAGGACGGCAATGGCGCGCTGGTCGAAATCTTCGGGCCGGACGCGGAACTCATGCACAGTCTGATTATTGGACGCAAAAACGACACGCTTTATGTGCGCGATCCGGACGCGGCGCAGACCTATCGCGCCAACGGGACTTTGCCGCCTTTCTATAATCGCCGCGCCTGGCTCGATCTCGACATTATCGAAATTGATCCATCTGCGATCCGCTCGGCCCGGATTACCGATACGCGTGATCGAAGCCTGTATTTGCGCCGACCAGAAGGCGCCGATACGCGCAGTTTCCGTCCGGCGCCGCCCAATCAGAATGACCGACTGATTTCGCGGCTCGCGGCATCCACCACAGCGCTGGCCGTGACGCGCCTGACCCCGGTGGATGTCAAACCCGCCGCCGATCTGACGACAGAACCGGTTGCCCGCCATATCAGCGAGACATTTGACGGTCTAGAAGTGGATTTGCGGGCCTATCGCGAGCCTTATGGGCTGTGGGTCACCTTGCGCGCTGTCGAGGCCGGAGAGGGCGCTCGTCGCGCAGAGGCGATCAATGAGAAAGCCGAAGGCTGGGCGTTCCGCATCACCGACTATGATTTCCAGGATTTTACGCCGGATGTTTCCAGCATTGTCGAACGCGACTTCTAGCGCCGGGCGATTGCCATCGCCAGACGCATGATCGGCATAGACAGAAAAACCATCCCCTTTTCGACAGGACCGCGCGCAAACTTGCGGAAATAGCGCGCCAGGCTGTCGGCCTTGTGTTGCGCGACGTCTCTGCTCGGCGCGTCCGAGGTCGACCCATAATGCAAGGCGCCAGACCGCGGATCGTAGAAGACCTGCCCGCCTGCGTCGCGGCACCGGCGGCACAGATCGACATCCTCCACATGCAGGAAATAACCTTCATCAAACCCGCTCAGAGTTGCCATACTGTCTTTTGACGTCAGGAAAAAGGCTCCGGAAATGACCGGCATCTCGACCGGGTGCTCCGGTTCTGGCTGACGCTCAAGCGTCCAGGTGTTCCAGCCGATCAGACTTGTCGCCGCGCGCCATAGCGTCAGTTCGGTCCGGCGCGGCCCGCGCTCTTCGCGCCCGTTCAGGTCGAATATACGGCCGCCTATAATCCAGGGCGCGGTGCACTTGGCCGCCATATCCTGCATTCCTGCAATCGAGTTCCGGCGCAGAACAGCATCTGGATTGAGAACCAGAATGTGCGGTCCCGCGACTTTTGTGAGGCCTAGATTGACGCCGGCCCCGAACCCGACATTGCCATGCCCCCGGATGATTTCGACCTTTTCCCGCGCTTGGGCAAAATGATCCGACCAAGCCTGCATGCCTTCGGGATTCCCATTGTCGACAAGCATGACCTCATCAATGTCTGGATCGCCCACTAAAGCATAGAGGCATTCCTTCAAACGCGGCCCCGTCCGATATGACACCACAATGGCCGAAACAGATTCGCGGCTCACGAAGCCAGCGCGCCATCCTGCCGCGCGCGCAAGAAAATAATCGCAGACGCGATGACGATGCTCGCCCAGAAGGCCTCATTCCACATGCTATAGGCAAAGCTGCAAATCGCCACGCAAGCCCCGGCCAGACCCGCAGCCGCATATTTCGAAACCGGCGGCCACTCCTCCGGCGGCTTCAAACGCCAACCAAGGAAAAACAGAAACATTGACGCCAGAACCGCGCCCAGCATGCCGGTCTCGGCCCAGATCTGGATCGGCATATTGTGCGGGTGAATCGGCACGACACGATAGACTTCCCAGGCATAGGAATCGCCAAACCGCGCCGTCGCGTCCGCCAGCCAGGCCGGATGATCGCCAAACGTATCCTGCCAGGTGTGAGACGCCTCAGGCCCATGCCCGATCAAGGGCGCTTCACCGATTTTCGACCCGACCAGCTCCCAGCTATAAGATCGCGAGAAGAAGGATTTTGGCAGAGGCAAACCGGTCGCCCGCAACTGAGCGATCGCACCGCTCAACAGCATTGGCGCCGCGACAATGTAGAAGGCCAGGGATGTGAATATGACTTTGAACCCGTTGCGCGGCAGCCATTTCACAATCGCCATAGCCACCAGCATGAAGACGGCCCCCACCGCAGCGGTCTGATTGCCAATCTGAAGAAATGAACCGACCGAGAGAATGTACATCGAAACCGCGAAGAGCGGCCCCCAGTCAGAGCCCGGGCGATGCCACAGCCAAGCCAATAGGAGCGGCATGAGAAGCAGGAAAGAGGTCGCATTGCGCAGCAGGTTTTGCGGCATCTCGCGCACCGGGTCACTTATCGGCGCCAGCAAGGCGAGGATTTCCGGCATGAAAAGCGCGGTGACCACGACCCCGACGAACTGGACGCAACCGGCAGCCATGATCACGGTCAAACTGGTTTCACTCGATCGTGCGGCAATTGCGCCGGTCGCCACCATGACGCCGAGCCCGGCCAGGGCGGTCAATCCGAATCGCACACCAGGCATATCCATCGAGAACGATCCGGCAAGAACACTGCCCGTCAGAAGGTCATTTGCTTCCGGCGACCAGGTACCAGCCGCCACGACCCAGGCGATTAAGGCCAGGCAGGCAATCGCATAGATCCTTATCCCCTTGACCCGAACAAAGACTAGACCGAGGAGCGCCGCGATGGCCACAGCGCCTGTATAGCCCTGTGCGCCCATATAGGCGATGATCGGCCAGAGAACTAAAATAGCGGCCAAGTATGGCGCAAAAGTTCTCGGGCCGAACGTCATGTATTAACTCACTCTACGCTTCAAATCCGGGGCTAATGATTCGAAGGAGAGCATAGACAGTCCGTCTTCGAGCGTCACGATCTCTTGTGCTTTCGACCCAAAGCGCCGCAAGGCGAGCTTCCGATCTTCTGCTTCACGTTGGCCGACAACGGCAATGACCGGGACTTTCTGCAGCGAGTGTTCGCGAACCTTGTAATTGATCTTTTCGGATCGAAGGTCCGTTTCAACTCGCAGACCCGCCGCCCGGAATTCCTCTGCCACCTCCTGGGCATAGGCATCTGAGCTTTCGGAAATCGTCGCAACGACGACCTGCACCGGCGCCAGCCATAGCGGGAACGCACCGGCATAATGCTCGATCAGGATACCTGTGAACCGTTCCAGCGATCCGAACAGCGCACGGTGCAACATGACCGGACGATGCCGTTCGCCATCTTCGCCGACATAGGACGCATCGAACCGTTCTGGCAGCGTGAAGTCGACCTGCTACGTGCCACATTGCCAGTCACGGCCAATCGCGTCGCGCAGGACGAATTCGAGTTTCGGGCCATAGAACGCACCTTCCCCAGGATTGACGCCATACGGCAAACCTGTGGCTTCGAGGGCGTGCATCAGCGCCGCCTCCGACTTGTCCCAGACATCATCCTCGCCGATCCGTTCATCCGGCCGGTCGGAGAATTTGATCCGCACATCCTCAAACCCGAAATCCTTGTAGATATCGAGAATCAGATCGACGACTTTCAGACACTCGGCCTGCAATTGATCCGGCGTACAGAAAATATGCGCATCATCCTGCGTGAAATGCCGGACCCGCATCATGCCATGCAGCGCGCCGGACGGCTCATACCGATGCACCTTTCCAAACTCGGCCATCCGCAGTGGCAATTCCCGATAGGAGCGCTGACCATGATTATAGACCTGCATTCCGCCTGGACAGTTCATCGGCTTGAGCGCGTATTTGCGCTCATCCGGCATCACGGTCGAATACATGTTCTCGCCAAACTTTTCGGCATGGCCGGATGTTTCCCAGAGGGAGTAATCCAGCAAGTCGGGCGTATTGATCTCGACATAGCCTGCCGCTTCCTGGCGCCGGCGCATATAGGAAATCAGCATCTGGAACAGCGTCCACCCCTTGGCGTGCCAGAAAATCGAACCCGGACCTTCTTCCTGCATATGGAATAGGTCCATCTGCCGGGCGAGTTTGCGGTGATCGCGTTTTTCCGCCTCTTCCAGCCGGTGCAGGTGGGCCTTCAAGTCTTTCTCATTGGCCCAGGCCGTGCCGTAAATGCGCTGTAGCATCTCATTATTGCTGTCGCCGCGCCAATAGGCGCCGGCCAGTTTCATGAGCTTGAACGCCTTTGGCAGTTTGCCCGTGCTCGGCAGGTGCGGACCCCGACAGAGATCATACCAGTCGCCCTGGCGATAGACCGTGATGGCCTCGCCCGGCGGAATGATATCATCAATGATCTGGGCTTTATATTCCTCACCGATCGATTTGAACGTCTCGATCGCCTGATCTTTGTCCCAGACTTCGCGAATGATCGGATGATTGGCGTCGATAATCTCGGCCATTTTTTTCTCAATATTCTCGAAGTCCTCGGTGGAGAAGGGCTCTTCGCGGGCGAAGTCATAATAGAACCCATCATCCACGACCGGTCCGATCGTCACTTGCGTATCTGGAAACAGGGCCTGGACCGCTTGCGCGAGCACATGCGCGGCATCGTGCCGGATCAGCTCTAGGCCTTCCGGATCCTTGGCCGTGATCAGGGCGAGTTCAACATCGCCCTCGAGCGGACGTGTGAGATCATACAATTCGCCATTCACTTTCGCGGCGAGCGCTTTCTTGGCCAGTGAGTTGGATATACTCGCGGCCACATCGTAAGGACTGGCGCCGTCTTCATAGTCTCTCACCGCGCCGTCTGGAAGCGTGACTTTAATCATCTTCTTCATCTTTTCATTTCGTATCAGGCCCATGATCAGGAAATGGGCGTTCTGTCAAAGCCCAATCTCCGTACCGCCATGGAGCCCAAAAGGGTGCAGATTTCGTTTCCAAAGGCACCGGGTCATATCCGGACGAGCCGCCGGGGCGACACCGCTGGAACCGGGCCAGGGTCATCCAAAAGCCCTTCCAGACGCCATGTCGCGACACGCATTCCGCGCAATATTGACTGCATGTCGGCTGATGCCGACAGTGCGCGCCCATGAGTGAGAAAAGGGGCGACAGAGTCAGTTTATAGGCTTTGAGCAAGCCATAAGCGATGGAACGGCGTAGGCCGGACATGATGGAATAATCCCGAGCTGATTCTTTGGAAACAGTTGTAAACGCTAATGCCTCAGGCGAATAGGGCGTCAGCCCTCAAAATGGCTCTGAGTTAGGCCGCGGGCAGCGCGTCAGCTGCCGCGGCCCTGTTGGTTCGTGCGGTTTCGATGGCATCGAGAATGGCTTCGAAGGCCAGCATCGTCGAGGCATGGCGCGGTGGATAATCGCGCACGCCTTCCAGATGGCGCAGCTCATAGAACCGGCCGCGCGGTGGCTCGCCCTCGTGTTTCAGCATTGCACGCAATTGATCACGTGCGGCGACCAACTCGTCATAAGTCGCGCCAATGGCATTTTCCGACAAGATGGCGGTCGCCGCCTGACCCAGCGCACACGCCTTTGGGTCAACTGCGATGCCCGTCACTGTGTCGCCCGCCTCAGAGAGCGTCACATCCACCCGGACCGTCGATCCGCAAATGCGCGAGACTTTTGTCGCTGACCCATGCGCATCCGCAAGCGCGCCGACATGCGGAATGTCAGCGGCGAGTTCAAGGACGCGGTTATGATACAAATCGACCATAAGGGGCATGTCGCGCCGAATGGCGGCAAAATCAAGTCCCTAAACGAAAGGCAGTACCGCCCAGACGCGCATTAGAAGATAACAGGCGCCGGCCAGACTGGCCGAGGCGAGAATGATCACGAACCCGTCTCTTGCCGTAATGGCGAGCCCAAACAGCAAGATGGCCAGGCTGGGTATGAAAGGTCCGAACGGCACAAATCCCAGAGGAAACGTGACCAAAGCCGCCGCAGCGCAGGCCAAGGCAACCAGCTGTGCGAACGGCGCCTGGGTCAAAAAGGTCAGGCGTGGTTTCAGAAATCGCTCCACCTGGGCGACATATTTATCAGCCGCCGCGACGCCCATGATCAGATGCTTGCGCTGAAAACTGAATTCGAGTGTCTTTTTCGGAATCCACGGATATTGCCGCCCAAACACCATTTGAATGGTGAAGACCAGGGTTATGAACGCGATCAGGAAATTGGCGCCCGGGATGATGGTCAGGGGGCTGATAGCAATGAAGCCGAGCAGCAACAGGACCGGACCATAAGACCGACGTCCAACCGCGTTGAGCAGATCGCCAACGGTCACGGTATCGCCCTCGGTTTCATTGCAGAGCGATTGCAGCAGCGTTCTGAGATTGCGGACTTTGGCCATGGCGCTGTCTAAGCGGAAACCGACCGTGCTGACAATGCATTTGCGCGCGCCCGCCCGAGGCCCCTTCCACGACCAAACATGGCTGACATTGGTACTATCACTATTGATATATTTGAGATTTTATTTTTGATGTTGACGCCGGAAAAGAATAGGTGAATTACTGGAAGGTATGAAATTTGTCCTATTCTTCAAACTTCAAGTAATTATTGCAATTATTATTGCATTCAGCTGGTCGACACCTGGGGCATCCGCTTGTGAAACGACGGATGTTTCCACGAAAATAATGAAGGCGCTGCCCGATCTGCAGTCACGGGTCTATGGCGGGCGAGACATCGAAGGCGTTAAAGCGGAATTGGAGGAGCTTTCCGAAAAAGCCAATTGTTACGAAACGCGCCTGCTACGCTCTATGGGGATTGAGGCAGAAGCTTTTTCGAAAGACCCCGATATCGCGCTGCCGACCCTAAATCTGCTATATCAGAATACTTCTGCGGATCATCCACGTTATCAGCCGATGATGTTTGCCATCGTCCGGAACTTCGCGATTCAAGGCCGCGCTGCTGAAATTGAAACCATGATTGATCGACACCCAACGATCGAAACAAGAATCGCGGATTATTGGGTGACCAGTTTAGCAATCGTGCAGGCGCAAAATGGCGACCTGGAAAGCGCCTTGGCAACCGTCGCGGCCTTTATGGAACTCGATGACCTATCCCTGAGTCATTTCCAAACGGCCAGCGCCATCTACGAACGCATTGGCGATCAAGCCGCGCTCGAGCAATTGATGGAACAGGCGCGAAACCAGTTTGGGACGCTGGAAGCACTGGCTGGATACCCGGGAATGGAGGGGGACAATTTCGATATCCTCTACCAGATGCGTTTTGATCCTGAATTGTTCCAACCGACAGCGATCAAACCACCGCGCCCGACATATCCGGCACGCGCGGCGGAACGTGGCCTCCAAGGTTCGTGCAAAGTCTGGTTCGATCTTTCAACGGAAGGCAAACCGATCAACGTGAAAGCAGACTGTTCCTCAAAGGCATTCGTCTTGGAATCGGAGCGAGCCATTTCCAAAGCGCGATTTGAACCCCTGATGTATCGCGGCAAGGCCTATATT
>ERZ1740070.2230-NODE-2230-length-11274-cov-5.878688_pt1 | contig 11274 bp, 13 predicted proteins | sample MGYA00581734_ERZ1740070 | MGnify/ENA primary metagenome ERZ1740070 (study PRJEB43018, sample SAMN04849744) | marine metagenome | isolation source: floating plastic debris | place: Pacific Ocean | collected 2008-09-01 | study: EMG produced TPA metagenomics... | reverse complement strand
GGAAAATGTTAGCCGCTATCAGGTGTATACAGAAGACTGTAGCCGCTATCAGGTGTATACAGAAGACTGTCGCTGTACAAAACAGCTATGGATAAATGGGTCACACGAAGAAGCATTCTTTAAAGTTTCGTTTTAGAGTTGCTGCTGCTTGGTTTTACCTTTGCTACTAATACTGTCTCTGTCTATCCTAAGAACACGCCTAAGTTCGTGAAAGAAGCTATTCGACAGGTCAGAACTTGAAGCGTTGCCAAATGGTGTGCATGGGCGCAAAAGCTGGATGGCAAAACTCAGAACTGCCGCCATGGCCTAACACTCCACTGTCAACTCGCTTATGAACAAGAAGACAACGCGTTCTAAGCAGCTAGCTTTATATCGCTAGCAATACTTGGGATAGTCCGTCTAGTGATGGCAGACAATGAGAAGGTTTCGCCTGAATTGAACTTTAGGCTATTTCTAGTCACCGGTTTTTGTATGCTGGATATAGCAATGCTGAGATATCTGCTTTCGCTGATAAACTACGAGGCCACTTGGTAACACAGATAAAGCAGGTGGCCTCTTCAGATTGGAGAAAATAACCTTCATACTAATCGTCCCGAAACTCCTTTAATCAATCCCACCATGAACATATCTATCGCGCCTTTACTTACTCTGCTCTACGGCATTTTATCGATTGTGGGAGGCGCTATTGGCTACAAGCAGGCAGGTAGCCAAGTCTCGCTGATTTCAGGATTCATCAGCGGATTGCTGTTACTGATTAGTGCCTACTTACTCTATGGCGGTACTCAAGCGGGCCCGCTGATGGCAGGGATTGTCACACTGGTACTGATTGTTGTCTTCAGCATTCGCTTAGCCAAAACACGCAAATTTATGCCAGCAGGCTTAATGATTATTGTAGGGGTTGCCAATCTCGTTGCGCTGTGGTCGCTATTTAGCGCAGTTTGAGGCTTAGTTTAAGTGAAGTCGCCCAAAAGTTTCTCTAGGGAGAGAAGGGCTGAAACCCAAGGAAAGAGCAAAGATACTAAATCAGGCTACTAAGATCGTTTTGTCGACCGTGGGCGAGGTTCCAAGAAAACCAGCAGGTTAGAAATAGCTATTCTCTTTCTTGCTATACATAGACTATTTCGAACCTCAGCGCATTCATCACACCTGCTTCTGATAAAGATGTTGCCGCTCATGAGGACTTGCCACGTTGCCCATACCTAACGTCGACGCAGCAAGGTTTTGACAGCCCAAGCAGGTTCTGTCTACACCGGCAGCAATGAGAAATACTTTCCACAGGCTCAACTGCTGTATTGGAGATAGAGGATACAAGCTTTACTAACGGCATGAGCTTGCTGAAAACTATAAAGAGAATATGAAGTATTTTTCACATTTTGCGTAATTCTGCGGGTTCTAGCTGATTCATCTCGTAAGCGGCCTCTGTACTGATGCCGAACTTTAATGTCAGTTGTTAACTTATAAGCATGATGTTGGTCAGTATCTTTACTGACTAGATTAAGCCCTTCCGTATATAGGAAGCCTGCTCTGATTCTGGTTAGGCAAGTATAGAACCGCACACAACTTGAGCAGCCACTGATAAGTCTGTTTCCCACACTTACTATTCGCTACTAAGCTAAGAACTATGCCATCTGCCTCCATTATTGAACTCAAAAGCAAAGAAGCCTGCGCTGAATGTGGTCAACATAAGCTCTACACGAACGATTCGGAAAAGAACGATTCGGTCGTGCGCTGGCACTGCCTAAACTGCAACCACACATTTTTTGAGACCGAAGATCAAAAAAAGTTCCGCAAAGACAAAGAAAAAGAAGGAAAGCAGGACAACTCTATCTCTTCTGGTGTCATCCTCATTTCACTCACGCTAGTGACTATTTTGATGCTGCTAATGAACAATCAGCAAAATGAAACTCAAGCGCCGACTCAGCCGGACAATCAGTTTGAACAGCTAAACTAAGCGGCCAATCCGCTTAGGACTGGCTCAGAAATGACTGTCGCATGACGTACATCTGAAGTGCGGTGCAGCTTACCAAGCTGTTTTTAGAATGCGACAGTAGTTGATTGACCGTTCCTTAGGGGAACAGGGTATATCTTCACTCTGCTGTGTCTTCTGTCGGTACGTCTGCACTTGTTTCATCGCTTGGGCCCTCGCTAGCTTGGTTCGGAGCGATCGCATCAGTACTGTCAGCTTCTGTAGCAGTGGGAGCTTGCACCGGTAGCGCTTCGTTTTCACTCGCTTCGCCTTCACTTAATTCGCCCTCACTTGTTTCACCTTCGCTTGTTTCACTTTCCTGCTCAGGCGCGGTACTTGTATCGTCCACCAGTAGCCAATCAGCGCTCGGTCTATTGACCGCGTTGATGATGCTGCCTGAAATCGCATAGATTTTCGTCTGTTCGTCGGCATCGGCATCGGCTTGATTAGTCGCTGAATCGTCGGGCTCTTCAATGGCCTCTACGTAGCGCTTGTCTCCGAGGAAGTCGAGACCGCCTACATGCAATAGATATTCATTGCCGTTTGCCGTAATCGCAACAGTCGATTCGGGCTCGGCCAGGCCAAACTCTTCTAGATTATTGGCATTTACAAAGACGGGTAGCGCATCAGGCGTAGCAACTTGGCTAAGGAGAAATGCGATCGCACCGCCTTCCGCCATCGCCTCTTGTGGCACGCTCATCTGCCACGTACCCTCGTCATTTTTCACGAACGACAGTGTTTCCTCGCCTTCAGCCGCTGCATCACTTTGCTGGCGAGTTACAGAAAACTGTTCTACCTCGTCTTCTTCAAATGGAAACAGCTTTTCACTAGCAGCAGCTTCCGTTGCGTCATTCGGGCTCTCTTCAGATTGGGGACCAGCCTGATTTTCGAGCAGTAATACAGCACCACCCAGCGCGATCGCGCTCAGCATTAACAACAACGTTCCACGCTTCAGCATTATCTAAATCCCCAGCTAAACCAATAGCTAAACCAGTACCTAAACCAATACATAATCCAACGGCCAAAGTCCTAACGCCGCCGCGCCCACAGCGTACCGGCCCCAACTAGCCCTGCCAATGGGAACGCCACCAGTGCTAATAACATCAGCAAAATCTGTTTCTGCACTGTCATCGTCAGTCGGCGATTCGTCGGTTCCTTCGGCTGAATAGACAGCGTAGGATTATCGATTTTGCTGAGCCAGCTCACCGAGTTGAGGAAAACATCACCATTCAGATACCGGCTAAACTGCCCATCAGTTGCAAAAGTAGAGTTGCCGATGATCACCATCCGGCTTTCTTGTGGCGTAGTATCGGTAGTTTCCACCTGCGAACTTTCTGCCTCTTCTTCTGCTATCTCAACCTCTAGCGCGTCGATTTCAGCATCTGTGGCACCTTCTGTCTCCTGGGTCTCAGCCTCTGCTGCATCTTCTGTGGCATCTGTTGCAGCAGCAGGCGTAGCGTCAGCAGCGTCAGACTCTGCGCTGTCCTCGGGTCTTACGATATCTTCTGGCTCCGGCAAAACATCTTCCACCGCGACCACCGCAGGGCGAGCGAGCGCCACCCCAAGTGCAAACGGTCCTTCCGGTGGTCGGTTGTTATCTACCGTAAGTTCACTGCCTTCAGCCACCGTTTCGGCGTAGCTCTCCTGACTGGTAAATAGCAGCGGCGACTCGTCAACATTAGGCACTTCGCGAATTTGCAGCGGGCGAGCAATCTGATAAAACGAACGCCCGTCGGCAAACGCTTCCGTAATTGGATGGTCGCCATAGTCCGTCACAAGGGGGACCGCAGGCCCCAACCCTACAGCCTGACCGCCCCCAGACGTATCGATGACAATGGTCTTTTCGGGCACGACACCCCACTGACTCATCATCACCTCCAATCCGGTTTCAATCTGAGGATCGACCATCACAAACAAGCTGCCGCCCTGTTCGAGATAGGTTCTGAGGGCAATCACCTCACTTTCAAACAGCGCTTGACGTAACCCAGCAATCACCACCACATCGGCATCTTCTGGAACCGCAGTCGTACTGGTATCTACGAGGTTGAGCGGAGCCACCGTGAAGTTTTTATCTTGCAGCTGTGTCACCGCTTCCAACAGGCCTTGCCTAGAGCCATCGATAGCGTACTCGCCGTGCCCCTGCAAAAAGTAATCAACGGCCACATCTTCTTGGCTCAGCTGGGCTAGCTTGTTGGTGAGCTGCCGCTCTGTTAGGCGCTCTTCATTACTGATGCGCTGTACCAGAATGGTTCGCTGAGCCCCATTTTCAGCCGATACATTCGGAGCCTGGGTTTGTAAAAACACCTCTCCACCTGTGACACCTAAATCTCGCGCTAGCTCAGGCTGTGAGAGCGGGGCAACATATTCATAGGTAAAGTCCGGGTTGAATCGCCGATAGTTTTCTAGCAGCTGCTGGTCAACCGGGTTGGGGCCAACCGGCGAAAAAATCAAAACGTTGGCAGGTCGTTCTAGCGAGGTCACCACTTCCTCGGAGGCAGGCGAAAGACTCAACAGCTGCCCTTCTGTCAGATCTGTGCGGCTGTCGTAGCGAGCCCCGACAAAATTCACAAGCCCGACAATAACTAGCACCGATAACACTGATACTGCGGCATTAGTACCCGCCTGCGTAGAGCGACGCTGCCAAAACCGGGCGCTAAAAATATTAAAGTCGCCAACGGCTAAGCTCGATGTGACGAGCATAAGCCCCACCACCAGTAGCGCCACAGCGGTGAGCGTCCAGCCGTTGAGCACACCGACGACTAAGCCAGCAGTCACCAGGGAAAACCCAGGCCATATCAGATATTTCAGAAGAGGTTGAATATTTTTCATAGGAACCACAGCTGTTCTTTTCAGGAGCGCTGAAAGCGAGGTGTATTAAGAGCGCTGAAAGCGTAGCGTATCGATAGATTGGGCTGTGAGGAAGAGTCCAAGGAAGATGTAGCTGCCGAACAAAATAAGGCCGCTCGTATCGAAAATGCCTTGGGTAAAGTCGGTGAAGTGGGTAAGTAAGGAAAGGTGGGCCAGCGCATCGCCAACCGGGCCTGGTAGCGCAGAGGCGACCTCATCGATTATCCATAGCACAAGTACCAGGCCAAAGGTCATGACCGCCGCTAGCACCGTGCTTTCTGACAGCGACGAGATAAACATGCCTAAGGACAAAACGCCTGCCGCCAGCAGTAAAAGACCCGCATGGCCGATTAACAGCAGTATCGTTGGAAAGGCTGGGTCGCTAGAGCCAAAGACTATCAGCTCCAAAACAAACATCGGTAACAGCATGGCACTGTAAAAAGTCACTACCCCCAGAAGCTTACCGAGCGCCACTACCCAGTTCGTTAGGGGCGAGGTTGCCAGCAATTCTAGGGTGCCTTGCTTACGCTCCTCTGCGTATAGCCCCATCGACAGCATGGGGAGAATAAACATGGAGAGCGAGCCTAAAAAGTTCAAATAAATCTTTAAGACCTCGTAGGGCAAATCGACCGACTGCGGCAAAACGCCCAGCTGATCGATCGCGCTCACCTGGGCCACGGGGCCGTCTGGAGAGAAGAGCACTAGCACCAAAAACAAACCACCTATCAGCCAGAACACCACCGAAATGACATAGGCAAAAGGAGAGTTGAAGTAGCTTTGCAGTTCCCGCCGGTAGATTGCTAGCAAATTATTCACAAGCGTTTTCATGCGATCGCCTCCTTATCAGGGACGGCTTCATCAGAGACGGCTGCGGCAGTGCTCTCTTCTACAGCACTTTCCTCCATCGTGAGATCGATAAACACATCTTCTAAGGTGGCGCGATTGCGACTAAGTTCAAACAGCTCTAGGCCTTGACCGACGACTTGAGCCGCGATCGCACTGCCCACATCCTCTGCCCCGATCGTCACCTGAAACCGCGAATGCCCAGCGGCAAGACCTTCCGAATCAATCACATCTACCGCCGTTACCCCCGGAACTTTGCGCAGCACCGAAAGACTACGCTCTACATCGCCGCGTAGCTCCAAGCAATAGCCGCCCTTCCCGGTCAACCTTTCTACAAGATGCTCTGGGCTGTCGGTAGCAATAATGCGGCCTTGGTTGATGATGGTAATGCGATCGCACGTCATACTCACCTCCGGCAGAATATGCGTCGACAAAATAATCGTGTGCTCTCCCGCCAGGCTCTTAATGAGATTGCGCACCTCAATAATTTGCCTGGGGTCGAGCCCTACCGTAGGTTCATCAAGCACAATCACAGGCGGATTGTGCACAATTGCCTGGGCAATTCCCACCCGCTGACGAAACCCCTTAGAGAGCTTGCGAATAATTACCGACCGCTTTTCCTGCAAATTGCAGCGGTTGATTGCCGAGGTCACTCGCGCCGACAAATCCCCCGGACTTACACCTTTAATGCGGGCGACAAACTGCAAAAAGCCCTCCACCGTCATCTCAGGGTAAAGCGGCGGCGTCTCTGGCAAGTAGCCAATGCTTTGACGCACCGCCATCGACTCCGCGTGCACATCCTTGCCAGCCACTCGGGCCGTTCCCGCTGTCGCTGGCAAGTACCCCGTCAAAATCCGCATTGTCGTGGTTTTACCTGCCCCGTTTGGGCCCAAAAACCCTAAAATTTCACCCGGCTCTACCGTAAACGTCACATCCCTAATGGCATCGGTAGCGCCGTAGGACTTACTCAGCTGGTCAACTTCAATCATGATGTCCCCTTGATGTCCCCCTCAGAGAGCCTACAATTGATACAAATCTACGCCCATCGCACCAATACTCTAGACACTTGCCCTAGACACTCATCAGCAAGAGATTGTATCACCTTCAAGCTTGATCAATATTGCACCTACTGGCCGATCTGCAAAGTGACCCCATTCCCTATTCTGTACCGTGGATAAGCTGTGGCTAAGCAAAAATTCCCTCACCTCGTCGGCTCAAAATGGACAGCCCAGCAAAAAACAATGGGCTGGCGTCACTTCCATGTCGTCAATCGTAAAAATCAAGACAAGTGGGTCTTTGCTGAACTCGTTGCGGCCTGTGACCCCGACGTTCGATTTTGGCTCAACGCCAAAGTACTCAAAAATCGGCGGCTTTGGGCGGCCGGCTGGCAAACCCTCAATGAAATCAAAGAGCTGGCAACAGACTATACAGAGCAGCCAAAGTCACCGCCGACTTCAAGGCAAGAGTCGTGATGCGATCGCGCCATAGAAGATCGCACCACAAATCGCGCCATAAAATCACACAACAAACGTAAGAACATCCATTCGAGGGAACTCGTTCCAGAAAGAATCGTACTAATATATAGCTAGAGGAATCCGCCCAACAGTAATCCGCTGTCAGAAATCGGTGGGGCCTCTGCACTTGTTATGACTTCTCCGTCTACACCGCCTGAGGACTTCGATTTGCTCATGTCCGTGCTGCCCCCTTTGCTCAATGACTTTCAGCATTGGTTTGAACGCACGCTCAGCATGCTAGAAAGCCAAAAGATTAGCTTTCTGACGCCCACAGAACAGTCGGACTTACTCGCGCGAGTACGCACGGCTCAGCAGCAGGTCAGCGTTTCGCAGGCGCTATCGTCAGCGACCGACAGCCGAGCCGGGATTGAGATGCCGGTCGTCATGGGTTGGCACAAGCTCGTTCACGAATGCTGGGGCGTCGCCCTACGACTCAGACGAGAAAACGCCGCCGAAGCCACCCCTGCGCACTCACCCGACAATCTTCCGCCCGACTGAATATACAGCCACTTTCTATGCACACGGCTTTTTTGAGTCACATCCCCCCAACGCTCGCCAGATCACTGCCCTCTCCTCGCCCTCTTTGACATAAGATTCATGCTTCACCTGCTCTACATTTTGGCCTTCACAGTTCTAGCAGTTCTTGCGGTCTCCAATATGATTCGCAATCTCGTTAGGCTAGGGACAGAGGTACAAAAGCCCATGCGCCCCGCCAATCATGCTGGAGCGCAGCGTCCTGTGCCACATCCTGAACTCCTCAACGACAGCGGCGATGTCATCAACGAGCCACTGCTAGTGATGCGCTCTATTTCTATCAATGATGCCAGAGAACAGCTGAATGCTATTTACGAAGCGTCTTCGGGAAGCGATGAAGCTCAGCAAGAAGACACCTAGAGAAGACACCTAGAGAAGACGCCCAAACAGAACGCCAGCGAGAACAGCCATGTGCCGGTGTGGCCTACAGTTTTGTCAATAACTACACCTAATAAAGGCAGCAGAGCCCTTAGACTAACCACATGGACTCTGACACTATGACAAAACAGCCCGCACCCAATCAGCAACCGCCGCTGAGTACCCAAAATCAGCGACCAACGCTGAGTGTAGGCCCCCAAAAGATTATTACCCTGATTCACAAAGACACCACTATTCCTGGCGTTGTGGGCCAAAAGCTGGTGGATATGGGCTACGAGCTAGATATTCGTGCGCCTATTTTAGGCGACTCGCTGCCGACGAATTTGGCAGACTATGCCGCCGCGCTGGTATTTGGCGGACCCATGAGCGTCAATGACGACGAACCCTACCTGCACAAGGAGATGAGCTGGATCCGGCAGGTACTCGCGGCGGAACTGCCGTACTTGGGCATTTGCCTAGGCGCGCAGCTGCTGGCCAAAGTGCTAGGCGCGAAGGTGGGGCCTCATGCGCAAGAACTAGAGGAGATTGGCTACTATCCCATCTACGCGACAGCAGCGGGAAAAGGCCTATTTCCAAAAATGTTTAAGGCCTATCAGTGGCACAAGGAAGGCTTTGAGCTACCAGAGGGCGCAGTGCTGTTGGCACGCGGTGAGGACTTCCCGAATCAGGCATTTCGGTGGGGTGATTCTCAAAAGGACAGCAAAGTCGGGCGCACCTACGGCCTCCAGTTTCACCCCGAAATGACTGGCGACATGGTTAAGTTCTGGACCGAGCAGGGCGCGGAGCTTCTCGGCGCACCCAACACCCAAACCCGAGATGAGCAAATCGCAGGACACGCACACCACAGCCAAGCCGTGAGCGACTGGTTGGAAACTTTTTTAAACAATTGGCTCGCTCCTGTGCGAGAACTAGCATGATTGAGGAGTTCTCAATTCAAAATAACCAATCACAACACAAGGGCAGCACATGAGGCGCACATACGCAGCACTGGAATGGATAAAACAGGCGTGGCTAAAGAAAGGCCTGTGGAGCGTTTTGTTCTCTGCAGCGCTCAGCATTACGCTTCTTTTTCAAGCCTGTGGCAGCACCGTCCCCATTGCCGATGGCGCATCTACCGACAGCCAGACCCTCACTAGTGACACGACTCAGCCAGAGCAAGCTGCATCCAATAACACTGAATCAACAGCAGCCGACCCACTTCTACAAGAGCACGACGGCGACAAACCCACCGCTACACCTATCGCTATGGCAGAACCCGCCGTCCCCGTTAGTGGGCAAAATGTCACCTATGCCACTATCGACGGACAAGCCTTGACCGGTTATCTGGCAGAGCCCGAAACCCCTGAAAGCGAAAGCTTGCCTGCCATCATCACCATTCACGAGTGGTGGGGATTAAATGACAACGTCGAAGCAATGACTCGGCGCTTAGCAGGCGAGGGCTATACCGTGTTGGCAGTAGACCTTTACAACGGAGAGGTCGCTACTGAGCCAACCGCTGCCCGCGAACTCATGCGGGGTGTGATGGATGAGCCCGGCCCAGCGCAAGATAATCTCTTCCAAGCCTCTGAATTCCTTAAGAATGAATACAACGCCTCTGCGCTCGGCTCTATCGGCTGGTGCTTTGGTGGCAACTGGTCGCTACGCACCGGGCTACTGCTCTCATCTGAGTTGGATGCGATGGCTATTTATTATGGTCGGCTGATTCTCGCACCCGAAGCGCTAGACGCTTTGGATATGCCGATTATTGGATTCTTTGGGGAAGACGATAGCTCTATTCCGGTAGAGGACGTCAACACCTTTGAACAGGTGCTGAATGATTTGGGCAAAGAGGCTGATATTAACCTCTATCCTGGGGTCGGGCATGCTTTTGCCAATCCTTCTGGACAAAACTATGATGCCGCCGCCGCTGAAGATGCGTGGGAAAAGACGACTGCGTTTTTTGCGGCGAATCTTCAGCGTAGCTAAGTTCTAGGATTGGGGTTGAGCCTGCCCATGTGGGCAGAGATGCTGCATGGTTGTCGTACACTTGCTGGGCTGCCCAATCTTAGCGAGAAAATCAATCGATAGTTCACCTCGTTTTTCAGTAATTTGGGTCCACACCTGCTGAAGTCGAGGTGCTTTTTGTTCTGGGCAAGTGTTGGGAAAGCGCGTGTAGAAACTGGCCAGGCGGGAAAACTGAAGCATAGCTAATTTGCTAACCTGTACAGAAAAATTGGAGTCCCTGCATATGAACGCTCTCAATAATCACAGTCTTATCTTGACGACGCTCGAAGGCGTACCAGGAAAGGAGATTGTTGAACACTATGGCCTAGTACAAGGCAGCACGATTCGTGCAAAGCACGTGGGCAAAGACATTATGGCCGGGTTCAAAAACATTGTGGGCGGCGAGCTGAAAGGCTATACAGAGCTACTGCAAGAAGCCCGCAAAGAATCGGTAGAGCGTATGGTGATGCAGGCTGAGCAGCTAGGGGCCAACGCTGTCGTGAATATTCGCTTTGCCACATCTTCTGTAGCGCCAGGTGCTGCGGAGCTATTTGCCTACGGAACAGCGGTAAAGGTGCAATAGGCCAGCATTCAACAAACCAGCCAACGAATAAAAGAATAGAGCAACAGGCATAAAGCAACAGATATAAAGAAATAGGCACATGGAACTTTTAGTCCCGCTGATTTTGACGGCTATCGGCTTTTTTGTAGGGAAAAACCTAGAGCAAAAGCACTACGCGTCGATTAAAGCACGAGAGAAACAAACGCTGCACATTCCCATGATGAACTTTGGGGCCAAGCAGGACTTACCCCACGCTCATGAAGCGCAGATGTTTGTCGGTAGCGTGGTCGTTGCCAATGACTATTTCAAAACGCTCTCAGCAGCGCTGCGAAACTTGGTAGGCGGACGCGTTGTGGTATACGAAAGCCTAGTCGATCGCGGTCGGCGCGAGGCACTACTGCGCATGAAAGAAGAGGCCATTGGCTGGGGCGCATCGCAAATTGTGAACGTCCGTTTTGAGACCTCGAACATTGGAGGGCAGGGCGGCGGTGGTCTCGCAGCCGTAGAGATTATGGCTTACGGCACAGCCATTCGCTAGTCAATTCGCTAGTCTTGGAGCAAAGCAGCAGAACAGAAAAAGCAACCCATGAAGGGGCGCATCCAGATGATGAGGGAGGGGTTGCGCTCAAGAAAAAAGGGATGAGATC
>ERZ1740070.2229-NODE-2229-length-11277-cov-4.897701_pt1 | contig 11277 bp, 13 predicted proteins | sample MGYA00581734_ERZ1740070 | MGnify/ENA primary metagenome ERZ1740070 (study PRJEB43018, sample SAMN04849744) | marine metagenome | isolation source: floating plastic debris | place: Pacific Ocean | collected 2008-09-01 | study: EMG produced TPA metagenomics... | reverse complement strand
ACGAGCAGGAAGCAGATCGATGTGCCAAGCAGCGTCATCAGATAGATGCGCGCGCCACGCTGGGCATTGGCATCGCCCTTGTGCGCCACCAAGGGATAAGTCGACAAGGTCAGGATCTCATAGAAGACGAACAGCGTGAACAGGTTGGCAGACAGCGCAACCCCCATAGCCCCGAGCAGGGCGATGGCGAAACACATATAGAACCGGGTCTGGTTACGCTCGCGATTGCCGCGCATATAGCCGATCGAATAGAAGCTGTTGACGATCCACAGACCGCTTGCCACGAGCGCAAACAGCGCGCCCAGTGGTTCAGCCTTGAACGCAAATTCCAGCCCCGGCACGGCTTCGCCCAGGCTGAGTTCGGGCGTTTCGCCTGCAGACACTTTCATCGCGATGACGATGGCGACGATAAACAGGCCGGCGGCACCCACCAGGGTAACGCCTTCGCGAATGTCAGGAATGCGCCCGGCGAGCCAGATGCCGCCGCAAATCAGGATCGGCAGCACCAAAGCTGCGATGATGGCCAATTCGCCGCTCATGAGCCGCCTCCAATAAACAGGGCCGTCGCCGCATCATCTGCCAGTCCGGCCACGAAGCCACCCTGAATACCCACCCAAAGATTGGCCAACGCCAAAATCCAGAGCGGGATCAAAATAACGAAAGGCGCTTCCTGTCGTCGCTTGTTGGGATTACTCGGCGCCCGGAAGAAGACCGCTTCGAGCATGCGCCCCATATAGACCACGGCGAGCAAGCTGGAGAACATGACCACAGCCACCGCCCACCACCAGCCATGTTCGAACAAGGCGTTGACGAGCGCGTATTTTGACTGGAACCCGGCGGTCAGCGGCACACCGATCAAGGAGACAGCGCCAATGGCGAACGCCGTCATCGTCCAGGGTGACGTCCGGCCAAGCCCCTTGAGGTCGTTCAAACTGGTCCCCTGATAGGTTAGGACCACACCGGCCAGCGCCATGAACAGCGCCCCCTTGATCAGCGCGTGATTGACCAGATGGAACAGGCCAGCAGAGACACCCGCTGCAGTGCCAATTGAGATGCCCAGCAACATGTATCCCACTTGCGCCACGGACGAGTAGGCGAGCGTACGGCGCACATCGGTCTGGAACACGGCCTGGAAGGAACAGGCAATCATTGCCGCAATGCCCATCGGCATAAGGATCCAGATCAGGGTCGAGCCCTCAAATGCGAATTCCAACCCAAACACAGTGAACAGGAACCGGACCAGCGCATAGATCGCCACTTTCGTTGCGGTCGCGGCCAGGAACATTGTGACAAAGCTCGGGCTGTACGCATAAGCATTCGGCAGCCATTGATGCAACGGGAACATGGCTGCCTTGATACCGAGGCCAACCACGATGAAGGCATACCCGGCGAGTACCGCCTTATTATCCTGCACATCCTGCAGTCGCACCGCCAATTCAGCCATATTCAATGTGCCGGTCGCGGCAAACAAGAAGCCAACGCCGACTACGAAGAAGGACGCACCAATCGTCCCCATGAGCAGGTAATTGCCCGCCGCCGGCAAAGCCCGGCGGTCACGCGTGGCGCCCAGGGCGACAAGCACATAAGTCGCAATCGAGCTGATCTCGAGGAAGACGAACAGGTTGAAGGCATCGCCCGTGCTGGCAACACCCGTCAGACCTGTGAAACAAACCAGATAAGCCGCGAAGAACATGGCGCGCTTGGCATCGCGAATTTCCGCCTTCACGGTCGGCCAGCTGAAAATCGCGGCCAAGAAACCGATCGTGCTGACCAGCAGCAAGACCATGGAATTCAGCGCGTCGATGCGAAACTCGATACCCGCATCCGGGGCCCAACCGCCCATGGCATAAGATAGCACGGCCCCACCTTCGATGGAGCGGACCTGATCAATCAGGGAAATCGACATGATCAAAGCGATACCGGTCGCGATGATGCTGAGCAGCCAGGCAATCCGGCCGTTCGGCATGAAAGCGGCAATCGGCGCAAACAGCATCGGTACGACCACCAGCAGCGCGGGCGCGTGTGCGGCCAGACTTGCCGGCACCAGGGAAGCGATGAATTCGATCATACTGCCCCTGCCTTGCTCTCTTCGGCTTCGCTGGCAGCTTCGGAAATCGCAACTTCCAGATCCATCGCCCGGATCTCATCCGCTTCGACCGTGCCATAGGCTTCGCGAATGCGGACAATAATGGCGAGACCGACGGCCAGCGTGGCCACACCGACCACAATCGCGGTCAGCATCAGGACATGCGGAAGTGGGTTAGAATAGACGTTTTCGAGACCTTCACCGCCATAACCATGGCCGCCATCATATCCACCGCTGGCGGCATAATCGCTTGCCTCTCCAGCATATTCACCACCGCCGGAAGGGTCATCGTCATAGTCTTTTTTCTTGCCATAATCCTTTCCGAACAGGATCGGGGCCGTGCCGTCATCAATGCGCGACAGCGAGATATAGAACAGGATGATTGAGGTCTGAAACAGGCCAAGCCCAACCAGGCGCTTGATCAGATTTGTCGCCGCAAAGGCAATATAGAGGCCGATCATCATCAGCCCGATGATCGCCCAATAGTTTCCGCGTTCGAGGACAAATTCCAGCATTCTACCAGTCCTCATCCCGGATTTCGCTGACCCGTCCGGCAAATGCATAAAAGATCGTCACCATCGATCCAGCGACCGCAAACAGAACGCCAAGCTCAATTATGATGATGCCTGTATGCTGGCCGAGATGCCCGCCGGGCTCAACGATAGACACGTCATCAAAGTCATGAAAGTAACCGCCCAAGGCGAGCTACAAAACCCCCAAGCCAATATAAAGGATGAACCCCAGACCGGCGATAAAGCGCGCAAAGCCCGGCGTGATCGCGCGCATGGCCGGGGCAATGCCGAAAATCAGCGAGTAGAGGATGACGCTCACAGCCAGGATGACACCCGCCTGGAAGCCACCGCCCGGGCTATATTCGCCGTGAAACTGCACATAGAATCCGTACAGCGCGATAATCGGGATCAGCGCTTTCGCAACGACGCGGAGAATAACGTGATGGTCGCCCTTCATGACTCTTCCTCATCATCTTTCAGGGCGGTCATACGATCTTCGCGGCGCACGGTGGCGCCGAGCGATCTTTCGCCAAAGCCAAGCAAAAGCGTAACTGCCAATCCGGCAGCAAACACCACACCCACTTCGCCCAGCGTATCAAAACCCCGATAGCTGGCGAGCACGGCCGTGACGACGTTCGGGATGGCAATTTCCGGATAAGTTCGTTCGAGGAATGCAACGCCGACGCCTGTATTGGCCGGCGATGTCGCATCGCCAAAGCCGGGCAGGTCGATAGTCGCATAGATCAGGACCGCGCCTGTGGCGATGACCACGAGGAGGGGCACAATCCGGGTCGCGCCCTTCTCTGCCTTCGCGGTCCGAGAGGTCAGCACCATGGCGCCCAGGAAGAGCGCGGTTGAAATGCCCGCCCCGACGGCTGCTTCTGTAAACGCCACATCTACCGCATCCAGCGCCACAAACCAGGTTGCGGAGACGAGCGAGTAAATGCCAGACAGCATCACAATGGCGAACAGGCTGCGCAGGCGCGCGATCGCGATTGCGACCACGAACAAGATGGTCAACAGCGTGATGTTCAACAGATCGATGGCGAGCGTCGCGCCTTCAAACCCGGTCATTCATCCCCTCCATCGGACTCTCCCAGACGGCCAATCATAGGCTGCAATCCGGCTGTGTGGGCCGCATTTGCAAGCGCGTGCGAAGACGTTGGTCCGGTCAGGAATAGGAACAACCAGACGACTGCCAGCTTGAAAACTACCGCAAATGACGGGGCGAGCAGAACCATGCCCAGAATGGCGAGCGTCGCAGCAGCGGTGTCGGTGACACTGGCAGCATGCAAGCGTGTGTAAAAATCAGGGAACCGCAAAACGCCAACAGTGCCGATCACCGCCAGGACAGCGCCCACCAGCATCAGGGCCGATCCGAGCACAGGTCGGAACGCATTCCAGTATTCGAGGGCTTCCGCGATCATGAGCCTTCCTTCCCGCGCCGCGTCAGCGACACCTGGAACGAACGATAGCGGAAGAATTTCAGGATCGCGATCGTGGCAACGAAATTAATCAATGCATAAAGTATTGAAATATCGAGAAAATCTGGGCGCCCAGTCAAGAAACCAATCACCCCGAGCAGGAGGATGATCTTAGTGCCGAGCGAGTTCACCGCCAACACGCGATCATACAGAGTCGGTCCGCTCAAGGCGCGAATGAGCATCAGCGCAATCGCCACAATTAATGCCAGTGCCGCCGCGCCGATCATGCTTTCGCCTTCCCGTCACACGCTTCACGCGAGCGCCGATCCATATCATCAAATGCACCCGGTCCGGCGGAATCTTCATACAGGGCGTGCACTAGAATTTTGTCGCCTTCGACTTCGACGCTGACCGTTCCAGGCGTCAAGGTGATGGAATTGGCAAACACGGTGCGGGCAAGATCGCTCTCGCATCCTGTTTTCACCTTCACCAGGGCGGGATTGATATCCAGATTCGACCGCAAGCAGGCTTTGATGACAATCCAGTTCGCCTTGAAGATTTCCACCAGCAGCCAGGCCCAATAGGCCACCAGTTGCAAAAGACGAGCATAGGGAGATCCTTCTCGGTCGAGAATGTCGAAACGATAAGCAAGAACCGCAGACAGAATGATCGAGATCGCACCCAGCGAAGCGATGAGCGGCTTGGTCAGCGTGTAGTCACCAGACAAACCGGTCCACAGCGCAATCAGAACAACAATCAATCCAAGAAAGTAGCCCACGCCGCCCATCTGCTCCGGTTATTATCTTCCCAGAGGCGGAATTAGAACTGTATTCAGGGTTTGGCCAGCCAAAACCGACGGCAAATGTGCGAAAACTTGATCAGTTACCAAAAACGAGGCTGGCCGTTCGCCGAGAAGTCGAAAACGCGGACTCATCATTTGCGCCATCATTGAGCAGACCGGATGCCTGCTTCCCCGCGGCAGCGAAGGAAGATGACAGCGACCAGTTCCAGTATCGCAAAGTTGTCTGAGCCTTAGCCACGGTCAGCAAGTCATACGTTTCCAGAAGAAACTCGTATATGGCATCGATCTCGCCATTCTCATTGACCACAGGTCGTTTCAAGGCGCGCCAGAGATTCTCGAGCGCCGGCTTTTTCAAACCGGTGGCCTTGCACAAAACGGCAATCCCTTCTCCGCCCTGATCGCTGAGGATTTTGGCGCCGGTCACCGGCTTGATTCCGGCAAGATAGCCGATTTCCTGGACCAGGTCCGGCGACATGCCCTCACGTGCCGCGGCTTCGACCGCGCCCTCCAGGCTGTCATATGGACTCTTTTCAATGGCACCGCGATTGCGCTGACGTCGTTCAATCAGTTGCAGCGTCTTGCGGGCGACGGGGTCCGACCAGCCCTCCTTGGCCGCGATTGCGAACACATCGGCGCACATGTCGACCATTTCGGCCCGATCTGCGGCGTGGCGTTGCAAGATCATGCGCCGGGTCTCCCGATCAGACCACCAGAACATTGCCATAGCCTGGGCCGGCTTCAATTCCAGTCGCGTGATCAGCAATGATACAAGCCCGGCTTCCTTGCGAGACCGCTCGACCAGAACATCCATCGCCGTTTCTGAGAAATGCGCGCCCCTGTTACCCAACAGCACTTGCATCACCGTCACCTCCGCCCTGCGGGACAAGGCATCACAGACCGCGATGGGCACTTTCTTGCGTCCGGCGACAAGCAGACGATGATCCGTCGAGACTTGATCGACAATTTCCAGCAGGTCCGAGCTGTCAAACGCCTCACTGGCCTCTAGCAAAGGTCGGGCAATCTCAAGATCGCACTGCGCAAGGTATCGCAGGACACGTCGGGGCGCTTCGCTCATCGCCGCGAGACGTGAGGAACACAACAGGCGTTCTTCATCCGTCGCATGGAGCAACATATCGAGCAGAATATCGCCGCCCATGGACCGGTCCTGAGGCGCGACTTGCGAGCCTGGAAGCGCGATATAGTCGATCAGGCGCCGCAGGAGGATCTTGCGCGCCTGCCCACTTTCAGGGGCCTCGTTTTCGAATGGAAGGGGGTCAGCCATTGGCGAACTCCAACTACACTTCTGGTAGAGGATGGCGCCAATGGGTTAACATAGTAATGAAATCTAGTCAGCTTTTACACGCCCGGGATGAACCACGATGAGGAGCATACTCGCGGCCAACATGGCGATTGCGAGTGCGAATAATTGCCCGCCATCTGTTCCAGTGTTTCCACTGAGAGAGAGGGGCACCTCGCGCCCGAGAATATCCGGCATTAAGTGAAAGGCCACCGCGCCGGCCAGGATCAGAAACGACAATATGGCCCCGGTGCGACGTGTGAACGGCAACAACAACAAGACCGCCGCCAGCAATTCGCCAATCGCTACAACAACGCGGCCCGTCGGCTCAAACAGGGCAATACCCGTATTCTGCGCCAGGGTGGCGAACACAATATTCTGCCCGGCCGGATCAAACAGTTTGACTGAGCCTGCCGGAGGATTGGGCAAGGGATGAATCGTTGCCTGCACAAACATAAAAATCAGAAACAGAGCCAGCCCCCAACTCCCCAGATGACGCATGGCTCTCATGACGGTCCCTCCTTGAACATGGTTACCGGCCTAGCACGCGGGTGTGGCGGCTCCAAGGCATGCTGCAAGGGCAACCGAGATTTCCTGTTGCGTGTTTGCAAATCCCGCGACAGGTTGGAGCGCTGGGAAACAGGGCAAGTAGAGACGATGAGCGAAGAGCCTCAACAGGCTGACAATATCGAAGACTCGGATATTCTGGAAGAAGCTCGTTCTCCGTTGAGTGGAATGGGCTCCGCGATGAGTGCCGGTGCCTCGCTCCTCGAAACCGCTCAATCCATGATGGCCCGCAAAGCGCGGCGCAATGTCAAAATCGAATTGCCGGCCTACCTGTCCGTTCAGGCGACCTGGTTTGTCGCCTTCGGCCTGCAAATGGTGCTGTTTCCCTATCTGATCACCAACAAGCTTGGGCTTGGCGGCACCGAATTAGGCATGGCCAATCTCGCTTTATCCGGACCGTCGGTCATTTTCTTGCTGCTTGGTGGCGTGGTGGCGGAGCGCGCGTCCGGCAAACCGCTATTGATGATCCTGCATCTGTTCGCAGCCCTGCCGGCTTTCGGCCTCGCTTTTGCGCTGGCCACGAACAATCTGAGCTACCCGCTTATGATCGCCTATGGACTGGCGCTCGGCACGGTCGGCGCATTCATGATGCCGGCGCGAGACTCCATTCTGAACGAAGTCGTAGAGCGCCGCGGACGGGTCGGTTCCGGCGTGACGCTGCAACAGGGCGTCGCCTTTGCGACTCTGGCCCAGTTTGCGGCGCAGATAACGGGGCTCATTCTCGGCGGATACGCCGACAAAATGACCAAAATGCCGGACTGGCTTGGGGGCTTTGGGGTCGGTCCGATCGACAGCTGGTTCCTGATGGCGCTGCAAGGCGCCGTGGTGGCCATGGGCGCCCTGCTCGCCTTCATGCTGGCCAAGGGCCGGAAAGTGAAAACCGGACGATCCGGCTTTGGTGCCGCCTTTGGTGACATTGGCGAAGGGTTCAAGGTCGTCACAGGGGACGCCAAGCTCTGGGGCATGAACGATCTGATGATCGGCGTTGGCATCTTCGTCATAGGCGCCTTTCTGGTCGTGCTGCCGATTATCAACCGCGATGTTTACGGTCTGTCCGGCGATGGCATTCGCGACATGTTCGTGACCTTCTGGCTCGGGGCTTTCGTCTCATCCGTGGCACTATCCATGATCAAGAATATCAAACGCCAGGGTCGTCTGCTGCTGATCGCCCAGCTCCTGGGGTCGCTCGCCATCCTGCCCATGATGACGCGCATCCCGCACGAGGCGTTTTTGACCATCGTCTTTGTCTGGGGGCTGTCGGCCGGCGTCTCGATCGCGATGAGCCGCGCCATCGTTCAGGACGCGGCGCCAAAGGATCAGCTCGCCCGGGTTCTGTCTATCTATCAGCTCGGCTTTATGGCCGGGGCGCCGTTTGGCGCGGCGATCATGGGCTGGCTGGTCGACGCATTTGGACCGTACAAGATCGCCATTGTCCCGGCAGGTGGAATGACGCTGTTGATCATCTGGATGGTCGCTCGCACCCCGATCTGGAATCTGAAGAACGAAGCGCATAAAAGCAAAACATAAAGTATCCGGGAGGTTGAACCATGAAACGATTGGGTATGGGCTTGGGCATTGTCGCCGTGATTGCGGCCCTGTTCTGGTGGTCTATCGGTGCGGATTGGCGCCGCCTTCTGATCGCCATGCCGACGGATGGCGATGTCCTGTTCTGGAACCAGAGCCAACGGGATGCCGGCTTCCGCATGATGGACGAAGTGTCCTTCATTGTGAAAGCGCGTCCCATTCCGGCAGCTGGATCTGTCCGCGAGTTTGGTGCAGGCCCGCCGCTTGAACTCGGCCTGGATGTCGACGCTTATATGGCCGAACAGCGCCATGCTGCGCTCGTGATTGTGCAGAATGGCGATATTCGTCTGGAAAAATATGGCCTGGGTTTTGAGGATAATGGCCGCTGGACGAGTTTCTCGGTTGCCAAGTCGCTGACCTCAACCCTGGTCGGCGCGGCCTTGAAAGATGGCGATATTGAAAGCCTTGATGATCCGGTTTCAAAGTACATTAGCGGGCTGGAGAATTCCGCTTATGACGATGTCACGATCGAACAATTGCTGACCATGAGTTCCGGCATTGACTGGGACGAGACCTATACCGACCCGAATTCAGACGTCGCCCGGTTTAATGAACACGTCGCCGAAGATGGCGGGTCAAATCTGGTGAGCTATATGAGTCAGCTTCCCCGCGCCCACCCGGCCGGCGAAGTCTGGAATTACTCAACCGGCGAGACCAATCTGATTGGTGTCCTGGTGAGCGAAGCGACTGGCAAGGATCTGGCCAATTATCTGTCCGAAAAGATTTGGCGCCCTTATGGCATGCAGCAAGATGCCAGCTGGCTTTTGAATCAAGATGGTACCGAGATTAGCGGCTGCTGCATCCAGGCTGCGACATTGGATTTCGCCCGGTTCGGTCAGTTCATTCTCGAGGGGGCCATGATCAATGGCGAATCCATCGTGCCAGAAGACTGGATTCCGCGCGCCACGACCAAACGCATAGGCTATGATAATCCCGGGCACGGTTACGGATTTCAGTGGTGGACCTATGATCACGGCGCCTTCGCCGCGCGCGGCATTTTCGGTCAGGGCATCTATATAGATCCGCAACGACAATTGATCATCGCTTCGAATAGCAGCTGGACGAGCGCGCTGGGATACGAGGACCAGGAGAATCCCAATCGCGAGGCGTTTTATCAAGCCGTGGTCGCAGCGATCGACGCTGAAACTGCGCCATAAACGGCGACCTGATCGAAGTTCAGCATAGGTCCTATCGTGTGAGGCCGGGTTCCGATCCTTCATCGGGCGGCTTATGTCAGGTCTCGCAAAGGAGCACACCATGAAGCAATTTGGTGAGATCGCATTTACCGAACATGTCAAAGCCGAGCAGGATCTGCGTGGCTCTCGCGAGATGTACGAAGGCATGGTGAACCGCCCGGCACCGGAAGGGTTTGGTGAGCCGGAAGCCACGTTCATCGCCATGCGCGACAGTTTCTATATGGCCACTGTCTCCGAAGATGGCTTGCCCTACATCCAACATCGCGGCGGCCCGCGTGGCTTTCTCAAACTTCTGTCGCCAACACAGCTGGGATTCGCCGACTATCGCGGCAATCGCCAATATGTCTCGGTCGGAAATCTGCAGTCGGAAAAGCGCGTGTCCTTGTTTTTGATGGATTATCCAAATCGCGCCCGCTTGAAACTGATGGGTCATGCCCGCGTTCAGGAAGCGGAGGCCAATCCGGATCTCGCCGAAACGCTCGCCCTTGACGGTCAAGGACAGGTCGAACGCCTGTTCACACTCGACATTGAAGCTTTTGACTGGAATTGCCCGCAATTCATCACGCCGCGATTCACGGAAGCGGAACTGGCCGCCAGCTTGGGCCCAATGGTCGAGGAGCTGCAGACGCTGCGCCAGGAAAATGCCTTCCTGAGGCAGGAACTCGGCCGCTAAGGCTTCAACAGTTGCAGGCAAAAAATGTCTCAAAAGACAGTTGACGTGCGCCGCGCGGAGACCTACTTGCACGCCATCGTTAGCAGACGAGGGGTGTGAGTGCTAAAGCTCATATCAAGTTAGCGAAACCAACACTTTGAACTGACGAACATGAGGTTTAATCCATGAAGTTCCGTCCACTTGGCGACCGCGTTCTGGTCCGCCGCGTTGAAGAGGCCACCCAAACTGCTGGTGGCATCATTATTCCAGATACAGCTGCTGAAAAGCCACAGGAAGGCGAAGTCCTCGCTGTTGGCAATGGCGCCATCGGCGACGACAATGAGCGGGTTCCGCTCGACGTCAAAGCTGGCGACAAGATCCTGTTCGGCAAATGGGGTGGCACCGAGGTGAAAATCGACGGTGAAGACCTGCTGATCATGAAAGAAAGCGACATTATGGGCATCATTGAAGGCTAAGCCCTTCTCGCTCCATTCTCCGTAAAACATCAATTTGAAAGGTACCCACAATGGCTGCCAAACATGTACATTTCGGCGCGACCGCGCGCGAGCGGATGCTGGCCGGCGTAGATACGCTTGCCGACGCCGTAAAAGTCACCCTCGGCCCAAAAGGCCGTAACGTTGTCATCGAGAAGTCTTTCGGCGCACCGCGCACCACGAAAGACGGTGTCACCGTCGCAAAAGAGATCGAGCTTGAGGATAAGTTCGAGAATATGGGCGCACAAATGCTGCGCGAAGTTGCTTCTAAAGCCAACGACGTTGCGGGTGACGGCACCACAACGGCGACCGTTCTTGCTCAGGCCATCGTTCGCGAAGGTATGAAGCGCGTTGCTGCCGGCATGAACCCAATGGATCTGAAGCGCGGCATTGAAAAAGCCTCTGCTGAAGTCGTCAAAGATCTCGCGCACCACTCGCGCAAAGTGAAAGACAATTCCGAAATCGCAATGGTGGGCTCTATCTCTGCCAATGGCGACAAGGAAATTGGCGACATGATCGCTCAAGCGATGGAAAAAGTCGGCAATGAAGGCGTCATCACGGTTGAAGAAGCCAAGTCTCTGGAAACCGAACTCGACGTTGTTGAAGGTATGCAGTTCGACCGCGGTTACCTGTCTCCTTACTTCGTTACCAATGCTGACAAAA
>ERZ1740070.2226-NODE-2226-length-11294-cov-3.987454_pt1 | contig 11294 bp, 10 predicted proteins | sample MGYA00581734_ERZ1740070 | MGnify/ENA primary metagenome ERZ1740070 (study PRJEB43018, sample SAMN04849744) | marine metagenome | isolation source: floating plastic debris | place: Pacific Ocean | collected 2008-09-01 | study: EMG produced TPA metagenomics... | reverse complement strand
GACCGACTGGCCGAAATTACAGGCGTCGATCCTTGAGAATACTCAGTACTCATTCTCGAATCTATTGGTATTGCGCTTTATTGGTTTGTTTTCCTACTGTTTTTGCCGCTCATTCTCGACACCCTTTCCCTCGACGGGCTCCTAGAGCCAGTTCAAGAGCTAATTACTCAGTTCTTATCTGCCATTCCAAAGATTATCTTCGCTGGTATTATCTTTGCAGTGGGTTGGCTCGCAGCTAAAATTGTTCGCGGCATCGTGACAAACGTTTTGGCTTCTACTGGAGTAGATAACTTCGGTCGTCAGCTGGGTCTCTCTAGTAGTCCCAATACGCCTGGGGCTTCTTTGTCTGGTCTCGCCGGTACGATTGTTTATGTGGTGGTGTTGATTCCTGCTGCGATCGCAGCCCTCAACGCGCTAGAAATCGACGCTATCTCCGGCCCAGCTATTAGCATGCTGGACCAGGTATCCGACTTTATTCCGCTACTCTTGGGTGCTGGCCTGGCGCTAGTTCTCTTCTACTTTGTAGGCCGCTTCCTCGGTGAGATTGTTTCCAACCTGCTATCGAGTGCTGGTTTTGATGGCGTGCTAGAGACGTTAGGCTTTCCTGAGCTTTCAGCGCCCACTCGCTCTCCTTCCACACCACCAGTTTCCGCCTACGACAGCCCTGTAGATTCTAGTGCAACGACTCTGCAGCCATCATCGACAACAACTAGCAGTAACAAAACGCCGTCTGAAATTGTTGGCTTGATTGTTCAAGTTGGTGTTGTCCTCTTTGGTGCTGTTATTGCAACAGAAGCGCTCCAGCTCGATCAGTTCACGCTGATTGTGCGAGCGATTATGGAGATTGCTGCTCAGGTGCTGGTCGGTGTCGTTATCTTCGGTATTGGCGTTTACTTGGCTAATTTGGCCTTCCGCCTGATTAAGAGCAGTAGCGGTGGCTCTTCCAACATGCTGGCACAGGCTGCTCGAATTTCTATCCTGGCATTTGTCGGTGCGATGGCGCTGGGTCAAATGGGCGTTGCTCCTAATATTGTGAACCTTGCTTTTGGTTTGCTCTTGGGTGCGATCGCAATTGCAATTGCGATTTCCTTCGGCCTAGGTGGTCGCGATGTTGCCGCCAAGCAGCTCGAAGAATGGCGCAGTGAACTCAAGAAATAGATAAGCCTCTGTTATAGATAAGCCTCTGGTTTAGTCTATTGCATCTACCTTGGGTAGCTAGCGCTTCTTGAGCGTCCACACGATAAAGCCCGTCGCTAACAATCATAGCGGCGGGCTTTATCGTGTGGATTCTTCGTATTGTCTTAACAGCCCTTATATAATCAGACTAGAAAGAAAAAGGTTTCAGGGCTATGGACAGCGTAGAACTCGCCAAATACATAGAAGCAACAGACGGCATCAGTAAGCCGTGGCTCTTGATCCAGCTGAGACTTGCCAAGCTTAAAGAGCGCCGACACGAGATGACAACAGAAGCGTTTAATAGCCAGCTAGCCGAGCTTCACACGGAGCTGATGAAGCTAGGTGAGTGGTGGGTTGGCAAAGAGAAAGACGTTTTTTAACCTTTGCATAGCCTGTGTGCTCTAGTTTGTAACCAGCCCCAAAATAGAAGAATCATGAGTGCAACCCCCTCCGATCGAAAAAGCGCAAAGCGCAAAGCTAGATCTGCAAAAGAGAGCGCTACCTCTACAAAGTCCTCCAAAAAAACAGCTTCTAAAGCGGTCACCATCGTCGAGTCTGCTTCCCTGCCCTTGCCAGAACAGGTTGTAATTGAGCGCGATCACAACGACGACAGCCCGTACAAAATTGACCTAGAAGATACCCAGTGGTACCTCAGCCGTGAGCTGAGCTGGCTAGAGTTCAATCGCCGAGTGCTGCACGAAGCGCTAGATGAACGCACTCCTCTGCTAGAACGGCTGAAGTTTCTGGCAATCTTCAGCTCTAACTTGGACGAGTACTTCATGGTGCGTGTAGCCGCCACCAAGCAACAGATAGATGTAGACGTCAAACAGCGTACACCAGACGGGCGAACTCCCTCCGACCATCTCAGCGATATCAGCCAGCGGCTGCGGCCCATGGTGGTCAAGCTCCACAGCTATTTCCAAAACGAGCTGCGCCCCACCCTCTTTGCAAACGGCATTCGCCTGCTTGACTACGACAGCCTCTCCCCCACTCAGACCGACTATCTCGATCGCTACTTCAACGAGCAAATTTTCCCTGTCCTTACACCCCTAGCCGTTGATTCGGGACATCCCTTTCCCTACATCTCCAACCTCAGCTTGAACCTAGCCGTCGAAATTCAAGACGAAGATGACTCGCATTTTGCCAGGGTCAAAGTGCCTAAGGTGCTCCCCCGCTTTGTAGAGCTACCCAAAACGCTATATCGAGACAGCCAGCACCTAGACAATCAGCATCTAGAATCCGCTGACGACTCAGAGCAAGTCCGCTGTCATTGGCTGGGTGTGCCTATGGAGCAAGTGATCTCCCACAATATTGCGGCCCTGTTTCCGGGCATGAGCGTCAAGTCCTGCTCCACCTTCCGCATCACACGCAACGCGGATCTTTCCGTCGAAGAAGACGAAGCGGATGACCTCATGCTAGCTATTGAGCAAGAGCTGCGAAAGCGACGACTCGGGGGCTCTGTGGTCCGCATGGAAATTGAATCTGGCATGAATGAGGGCATGCGAACCACGCTCACGAATGAGTTGGCGCTGAGTGAGGAAGATATTTATGAGGTGGAAGGCTTTGTTGGCTTAGCGGACCTTATGAGCTTCATGTCGCTGCCCCTGAGCGAGTTAAAAGATACGCGCTGGAAGCCTATGGTTCCTAGCGTCTGGAAAGCGGCTAACTCCGGTGAAGGTGAAGATGTTTTTGATATTATTCGTCGTCGCGATCGCCTCGTACACCACCCCTATCAAGCCTTCTCCGGCACTGTACAGGCCTTCATCACCCAAGCAGCATTAGACCCTGGCGTTCTCGCCATCAAAATGACGCTGTACCGTACCTCTGGCGATTCTCCCATCGTCAATGCGTTAATCAAAGCAGCGGAAAATGGTAAGCAAGTCGTTTCTCTCGTAGAACTCAAAGCCCGCTTTGACGAAGAAAACAACATCAACTGGGCCCGTACCCTAGAGCGCTCGGGCGTACACGTTGTGTATGGAGTAATGGGGCGCAAAACGCACACCAAAGTAGCGCTTGTTGTGCGCCGAGAAAACAAAACAATTCGCCGCTACGTTCATATCGGCACCGGTAACTACAACCCAAAAACAGCCAGTCTCTATACAGATCTGGGCCTGTTGAGCTGCCGAGAAGAATTGGGCATTGACCTCACAGATTTGTTCAACTATCTAACGGGTTATTCGCGCCAGCAGTCTTACAAAAAGCTGCTAATTGCCCCTGTGAGCCTGCGAAAAAAAATTACCCAGTTCATTCGCCAAGAAGCAAAAGCTGCTAAAGCCGGTAACAAAAGTCGCATCATTGCAAAAATGAATTCTTTAGTCGACGCCCGCATCATCCGGGAGCTTTACAAAGCCTCGCAAGCAGGCGTCGAAATTGACCTAATTATTCGAGGTATCTGCTGCCTCAGGCCCGGTGTCAAAGGCGTCAGTGAAAACATTCGTGTCACCAGCGTCATTGGTCGATTCCTAGAGCACTCCCGGCTGTTTTACTTCTATAACGGGGGCGAAGAACTGTTCTATATTGGCTCTGCCGACTGGATGCCTCGCAACCTGGACCGCCGAGTAGAAGCACTGGTGCCGGTAGAAGATCCTGCTTTGCAGTCAGAACTCGCAGACCTGATCGAAATTTGCCTAAACGACAATCGCCAAGCCTGGGAAATGCAGCCCGATGGACTTTATGAGCAGCGTCTTCCCAAAGCGGGAGAGCCTGACAGAAGCACGCACAAAATTTTGATGAAAAAAGCTAAAAAGCTGTAGCTTTGGTCATTGAGCTGCTCAAATTTGTCCCTATTCGAACTTTTCCAGTTGCTCTAGCTTCAGCCACACGTTTGGCGTGGGGACTCGGCCAAACTTAACCAGCCCATAGTCCTCACGTACTTCCAAGATCTCGCCCCTAGTATCAAATACATAGTTTGAAAGGCGAACATCGCTGGCCTTTGCTTCCACGCTGTTTTCAAACTTCTCTTTGACTAAGCGGACGAAGTCTCCTTTTTTAACGGGCATAGCTTTCTCGTTAGCACTAGTGATGAATAATTAGGCTTATTGTATCGCTCTCAGGCGTCTGTCTAAAGCCACCTTTGCCGACTATTTTTTCCTATGCCGCTACTTTTGACAGCTAGGGCAGTAATGAGACGAGCGCCCAGCTAACTTAATCCGTTCAATGCTGCTACCACAGGTTCGGCAAGGCTCGCCCTCGCGATCGTACACCCAGGCAACGCCTCCGTAGTTGCCATTGGTGCCATGCACATCGCGAAAATCACTAAAGGTGGTACCGCCAGATTCAATGCTGGTAGTGAGGACTTCGCGAATGGCTGAGTGCAGGCGAGTAATCTTCTTTTTGGTGAGGCGATCGCACATCACTTTAGGCCGAATCCCACTCATAAAAAGCGCCTCATCCGCATAAATATTGCCAATACCCGCCACAATCTTTTGATCGAGCAGCGCATTCTTAATCGGGCGCTTTCTTCCCTTTAGCACCTGCGTAAAATACTCAACCGAAAAATCATCCGAAAAAGGCTCCGGTCCCAAGCGCTGCAATCCAGTCATTACCGCTTCGAGCGCCTGCGTAGGCGGCACCCACCACAGTCGCCCAAACGTTCGCTGGTCAACGTATCGTAGCTCTCGATCATCATCAAAAAACAGCCTTGCCCGGCAGTGAGTCTGTACAGGCTCCTGCTGCGATACCCACAGCAGCTGACCGGTCATTCGTAAATGCACCCCCAACCAGCCAGCCGCCTCAGCCCCTTGGGTGTCAGCCTCTTCGGTACCCGTTTCTCTGGTGTTAGTCTTGCCACCGTTAGTTCTTTTAAGCTTTGCCATTAGGTACTTGCCGCGCCGATGCCATCCATCCAGTTGCGTACCGGCAACCCCCTTTAAAAAGTCATCAGCCAGTTCGGGATAGGCCACAATCCGCGCTAAGCAGACCTCACCCCCTCGAACTGGCTGATTTAATGAAACTCTATTTAGGCCCCGACGAACGGTTTCTACCTCAGGTAGCTCAGGCACTTTAGTCCTCTTATGTGCTTCCTTAGCTAGTCAACAGCATTGGCCTACAGCGGTGCAAGTAAACTTTTCCCCTTCCTTCGCTGCGGGCTTTGCTTTCTTCGCCGCAGGTTTCTTAGGCGGCGCTTCTACTTCTACTAGCTCGCTTTCTGCGAAGTTGTTGGTATTGACTCCGGCATAGTTCACTTTGTCAAAGCGCACCACAACTGGGTACTTGATTCCACTTTGGTCGACGGAAGCCACAGAGCCTACTTCCTGATACCAGTAAGACTCCGGACGAAGAATTCTGACCTTAGACTTGCGCTGAACCATGAATACTAACCCTCTCAAAATGCTAGATAAAGGCGGTTGCTATAAAGCTACTTGCTTTCAAGATTACTACTCTGACGGGATCAATCTCTCCTTTTTAAGTTTTGTGTCTGTAAAACGATAACTTTTGCAAAGCTGGGTGCATCGTTATTGTTGGAACGCATGGCTTCGTGAGCTACGTTTTTGGGGCGTTGGTTTAAAGCTCAAAAAACGACCTCAACCTGTCAGTTGGGATCGCTTTCTAGCAGTCAAAGTTTAGTCTAGGCGGGGCTCGTCAGCTATGCGACTAAACGGTTCCTGGTACGCTAACGCGCATGTTAGGCAGCGTAACTTGGGACGTTAGCTCGCCAGGGGGTAGCAGTAGCAGGCTGCCAGGAACTTCGCCGGGTGTGGGTAGCGAATTTGTCGTGGGAGACGGCGCTGCGATCGCAGGCAATGACGCCTGTGGCAATGAAACCGTCGAGGAAACCGCTGTAGGCGCTGATGGTACAGCCGCTACGGGGACGGCTGGCGCTTCTGCCGGTGCCGCTGCGGGTGCCTCACCACTGCTATTAACAGGGCGAGAAACCTCAATGCCGTTCTCTTCCAAAATCACCTGAGGCTCAAAGGCCATCGTGTCGATGCGCTTCACCCGCACGCTGCCACCCGCTAGGCGATCGCCCACACGGACATAGCGCTCAGGCTCGCTACCCGAACTCACAATGGCATAGGGCTCACCGCCCAGCTGAATGATGCCAGAGACCGATACCGTCGGTGCGATCACAGGCTGTGGAATGCGCGGTAGCGACACAATAGGCGATGGGCGAACCAGTGGCTCGTTCTGCTCTTGCACTCTCACAGGTGGAGGTGTTGGTGTCGCTGCTGCCGCTGCTGCTGCCCCACCGCTGCTAGGTCTAGCCGCTGCTGCTGCTGAAGCGCCTCCACCTTCATTTCTCCCAGCGGGTGGCGCTACCACCGGATCAGGCTCCAGTGGGATAGGCAACACCGCGAAAGGATCAATTCGTGACTGCTGCACCAGGCGAGTTCGCGCTTCCGGGTCTGTTGAATTAATTAGGTCTGCGGTTACCACAGGGACTTCTTCGGTCTCGCCTGCAAATGTCTCACTCGCTTCAGTATCGCCTTCTATGACCTCAGCAATATCTTCGCCCGCTTCGACGATAGTTTCACCCGCGCCTTCAAAGGGGTCAGGAATCTCAACATCCTCGCCAGCACTGAGAAACTGGCAGCCTGTTAGTGGAGCTGTCACAAGTAAAATAAGCAGCAAACGCCGCATGGTTTGATCCCTCCTAGGACTGGTCGGCCATCAGCATCTGCAAAAGATACATCGGCCCTAAAAATATCAAAAGAAAAGGATTTTGCTCCCTTTTGCTGCCGTCCATACTGTCTGCTTTGTTTCGCAGAATTTAGATGATGATGAACCTCGCTTGCCTAGGGTAGACACAAAGCCCTATGAAAGTAACGTAGTCAGTCAAAAATCTGCCAAAAATCCTTGAAGTAACAGATTTATCAGCAGATTTACTTACATCGCTATTTAATTCTGGGTAATGCTGCCCTGCGTATATGCACTTTGACGTGTCAGGCTTCTCCTGCCGGATGCATAATGACCTGCAGATGCTTAAGCCCTTTCTTCACTCGTCTAGAAACCGTTACAGAACTGATGCCTAGCCGCTCTGCGGTTTCCTTTTGGGTAAGGTCTTGCAAGAATACAAATTCAACAACTTCACGAGTACGCTTTTCGAGCTGAGAGAGCGCCTGCTGTAGCCGCATCCGATCTTCCTGGGCTAGCTGAAAGCTACGATAGCGCGCGTCAGGAAGTAAGTCACCCAGTGATGATGTGCTGCTGTCACTTTCCTTGACAGGTGCATCTAGGCTAAGCAAATTACGATTGCTGCTAGCAATTCTTACCTGTTGCCATTCTTCTACCGAAATATCTAGCTCAGCCGCAACTTCTTGATCGCTCGGTCTTCGGTTAAGGTCTGACTGCAGCTGTCGAATCGCCCGAGCTGACTGGTTTTGTAGCGTTTGCCAGCGTCTGGGAATGCGTACAACTGTGCCTTTATCTCTTAAGTAGTGCTGAATTTCGCCCCGAATGTAGGGAATGGCGAATGAGCTGAATGCAAATCCCTTTTGTAAATCGAACCGTTCGATTGCTCGAATGAGTCCTAAGCTGCCAACTTGCATAAGGTCGTCAAAAGTTTCTCCCGAATTGTGAAGCCACCTGTGTGCTTCACGCCGAACAAGGCCAATATTTAGCTGTACTAATCGATTGCGTAGCTGTAAGGAACGATCTTTTTGATAGGTGTTTAGTATTTCGAGTGACTGACTTTTGAGAACCTTATGGGTCGAGGAACGCATATTTTAAAAGGGCCTGTAGGTATCAATTAAGGCCGCTTGGCAGATTAGGAGATAGTGCCGACAAAATGAGCCCTTGATCCCGTGGAAGGGTCGCAGCACAGTCTGCCGACTTGTTCAGCCTAGTTAAGGTTCCTCTGCTAAACAATCGAGTTTTTACGGAATCACCTACCTGTAATGTGACGGTCTCACGGGGGCAAATACCTGAATCGATTTGGCCTACTGTGCACGCCAGAGTAAAAGCCAGAGTAAAGGCCAGGGCAGATATTTCATCCTCTGCGAGAAGACCTGTAGACACAAAAAAAGACACCCGCGAAGGTGCCTTTTTTCCTTATTTAGTTTGTTTAGTTTGTTTAGAGCTCGTCCATCTAAGACTCGGCTTATACAAACTCCGCTTGCTGCCCATTCTTACTAGCTAGCACTAGGCATCGAGCCCTGTTTCAATGCGGCCATAGAAAACGCCCTGCAAGCGAACATCGTCAGCAGCAGCTGTTCCCATGTCTGTGTCAGAAGGCTGCTCGGAGATAAATGTTCCACCGATCTCGCCAGTATTGCTGTCTACTTTAGAAACCTGCAGCGAAATGTTGCCTCGGCCTACATCAAATGCCTTGACGTTTTCTCTGGCTAAGTCTACACCGTCTGCTCTGGCTGGTAGAGCAACTGCGTTGTCGTAGCCGGTGGTTAGGCCACGTGCTTTGGGGTCTAGGAAGTTGGAGGTGCGGTATGACGGTACGCGGAAACCACCTTCAAAGTCAGTGGATGTTGTAATTGCGTTGAGGCCTGCTTGAGACTGCGCCTCTAGCCCCTTAATGGTGAATAGGAAAGGAATTTGGTCACCACCGGGGAGCAGTACAGTAATGGGCTGGAAGTCCATACCTAGCTTCTCATCGAAGATGAGACTGCCGTCTGACTGTAGGTTGATGTCACCGCTGACCTGTTCAATAGAAGTGGTGTAGCGAGTGAGCGATTTGCCAGCTACAAATTCAGCTTCCTTGCGCTTATTAGCACTCTCTTGCTTTACAAAGAAGCTTGTGGGCTCTAGGCAAAGGTCGACGAGCTTGTAGGAAGTGCCATCTTCGATGGGGATTTGACCACGACGTGTTTCGTCCACCTGGGGACAGCTGTTGGCTAGTCCGGTGTTGCGAATTTGGTCGTAGGTGAGTGGAATGTCGCTAGTAGCGGAAGGCGCTTCACTACAGGCTGTTAAAACACCTAAGCAAAGGGCAAAAAACGCAGCGAGCAGAGCGCGATACCTCATGGGCAACCTCAAGACTATGAATTTATAAGGACTATTTAGTACATAATTTTACACTGCCTCTGCCCGGTTTCGGTAGCGAGGTTTGGCAAGTGATTGACTTGCGTCGTGACTGGATAATCGCGTAGTCTCTGACAGGTTGGTACGTGTAAACACGCTACAACGCAAGGCGAGTGGGCCTTTGTGCTGTGTATAGCCTGGGGCCAGCTAATGTGCTTCTTCAGCCTTTGTAAATGTAAACAAGCTAGTTACAAAAGTTAAACTCTGTGAGCAATTCAGCCTCCTTTTCGCTTATGACTTCTCAAAACATTTCGCCGGAGTTGTCTCCGCTGGTTCAGTTAGTGCGGTCGATGGCTCAGCAAAGAGAGGGCGACTGTCTAGCGCTTTTGGAACTTTTAAGGTTGCTAGATGCTCTCCATTTTGAGATTAGAGATACGCTATTTCGCGATGCTTTGCCAGATAATCGACAACGGCTATACCGATTGCTTAAGGATATTGAGCAGGAGGGCGGGTGGCCTTACATTAAGCGAATGCAGTTGCGGGCACTGCTAGAGCATTTGGATGAAGATGCTGACGATGGGCCAACTTCGGATGAAATAAAAGATGGCCATCCTTATTAAAGTGTCTGCGTGGTTTCAGCGATTTCTCATTTCTTGCTGTTTAAGGAATCTTAGAGTTGTAAGTACTCAAACAGAGCGGCATAGTCACAGAGCGGCATAGTCAGCGCGACACAGTCTAGACCACCGTATTGCTCTAGCGGTTGTTAGTACAGTGCTGGTATATGTCGTCAGGTGGCACAGTTCATCCTAAAACACGATTGCGAAAGCACTAGGCTAGGCTCAGTTTTGGCATTTGGTGTAAGTTTACGGGTGCTAAGCGCGCTCTTTGGTACAGATTTAAGCGGGCAATTATGGTCTCGACAGCAGAGAAAGAAAACAAGTACGAAGGCTGCTCACAACAAAAGCAGCGTACTATTTTTCATCGTACAGTTTTTCAGCATACGGTTCAGCGCATGTTTAAAGGTGTTATCCAGGGGCTGCTTTTGAGCGGTGCTACGACACTGCTGGTGCAGGCTGGAACGATTGCCGAGGCCGAGGCCAGCGTTAACCGTTTTTGTCAGCTGTCGCAGCAAGACGTTGAGGAAAAGGAGTCGCTGCGAGTTGCTGGTTTGCAGGGAGACAGCGCGGCTCAGCAGCAGTACAGAGCGATTTCGCAACAGCATATTGCTGAGGTGCAACGCTGCCGTCAAGAACAGTGGCCAAAAAATCAGGCTATATGGCTGCGGCTGTACCCCTGTGATTTGCAGCCGGGCGGGCTAGACGCGCTGATGGACCGGATTGTGAACTTGGGCTACAACCAGGTGTATTTGGAAGCTTTTTCCAATGGTCAAGTGCTGCTGCCAAAGAATGATAATCCGACTAGCTGGCCTAGTGTTGTGCAGGCGGAGCAGTACGCCGATCGCGATTTGTTGGCAGAGGCGATCGATGCTGCGCGTGCACGTGGCATGGATGCCTATGCTTGGATGTTTACTATGAATTTTGGCTATTCTTACGGCCAAAGATCTGACCGCCGCCAGGTACTGGCGCGCAACGGATTTGGGGTCGATACGTTGGCCTATGCTGACCAGGGAAATAGTGGTCCTTCGGAAGATGCCTTTGTCGATCCTTACAATCGCCAGGCGCAGGGTGACTATGCCCAGATGGTGAGGGCAGTGTTGGCACGTCGCCCCGATGGCGCACTGTATGACTATGTACGCTACCCACGGCTCACGGGCCCTTCTTCGGTGGTGAGTAATGTCAGAAACTTATGGATTTATGGACCTGCGGCTAATCAGGCGCTGGTAAATCGCGGCACGAATGGCAAGGGTAAAGAGCTGATTCGACGGTTTTTGCAGCGGGGCTATCTGACCGATGGTGATGTGGCCCAGGTTGATAGCCTGTATCCCAATGAAGGTGAGCCCCTGTGGCAGAGCAGAAATCCGCCCAGCGTGGATCCGAAGGATTTGGCCCCTGCTTCTGCGCGTCGACCCGGCTTGCAGGAGGAGCTGTGGCGGCTGAGTGTGGCCCATGCTATTCAGGGCGTTGTTGACTTTTTGCAGGCGGGTGCTGCGCCTGCTAGGCAGGCTGGTATGCCTGCAGGGGCGGTGTTCTTTCCCTATGGCAATCGCTCTATTGGCAGTGGCTACGATGCGCGCTTGCAGCACT
>ERZ1740070.2224-NODE-2224-length-11302-cov-3.836934_pt1 | contig 11302 bp, 7 predicted proteins | sample MGYA00581734_ERZ1740070 | MGnify/ENA primary metagenome ERZ1740070 (study PRJEB43018, sample SAMN04849744) | marine metagenome | isolation source: floating plastic debris | place: Pacific Ocean | collected 2008-09-01 | study: EMG produced TPA metagenomics... | reverse complement strand
TGATGGCATTGTCGGCTTTGTCGCGGACAACCTCCATCTCATACTCTTTCCAGCCGAGAAGACTTTCATCGACGAGGATTTGTGCCACCGGTGATGCGGCGATCCCGGCGCGGCAAATCTCTTCATATTCAGCGCGATTATAAGCGACCCCGCCGCCGGTTCCGCCAAGTGTAAACGCCGGACGAATGATCGCTGGCAGGCCAACATGGCTCAGCGCATCCATGGCATTTTTCAAGCCGATGATGCGATCGTAAGACCCATCTTCATTCTTGGGCGAGGAGACGATTTCAGCCTTTGGGTTTTCCAACCCGATCCGGTCCATGGCTTCGCGAAACAGCTTGCGATCCTCTGCCATTTCGATGGCATCCGCGCGCGCGCCAATCATTTCGACCCCGTGTTTAGAAAGAACCCCCGCCTGTTCAAGGGCGAGGGCACAATTCAAAGCGGTCTGACCACCCATGGTCGGGAGCAGCGCATCCGGTTTTTCGATCTCGATGATCTTTTCGACAAAGTCCGGCGTGATTGGTTCGATATAGGTTGCGTCTGCAAGCCCCGGATCGGTCATGATCGTCGCCGGATTGGAATTGACCAAGATCACCCGGTAGCCCTCGCTTTTGAGGGCCTTGATGGCCTGGACGCCAGAATAATCGAACTCACAGGCTTGGCCGATAATGATGGGTCCGGCACCGATCACAAGAATGGACTGAAGATCGGTGCGTTTTGGCATCTCTTGTTTCCTTTTCATCCCGCGCTGCCCTGACACAACACGCAAACGGCTGCCCTATAGCGGGGAGTCGGCCTCACGGGCAAGTGGAAAAGACGCATTCTACCCGTCACCAGGCGCCGTTTCGCGGTTTTTCTGAGACGCTCAGATCATGATCTTTCGATCAGTGGTGTGTGTAATTGTGACTTCAGCGCAACGGTCCTGCGCGAACGACCAACATTAACGATCTGACATCTGATTGACCCTACGTCAACAAATTACGTTGGGTTACGGACGTAGTTTGCAAGGAGAAGAAGAATGAAAAAGACTCGCCTACTCGCCGGCACCGCAGTCTCTGCTGCCATGCTCGCGATTGCCCTCCCATCCCATGCGCAAGACAGTGACGCCGCCGACGAGGTGGATGAGCTTCGCCAATCTCAAATCGTCGTCACAGGCACGCGCTCAGCCGACCGGACGGCTTTGGAAACTGCGGTGCCCGTTGATGTTTTTCCTGTTTCAGAATTGACTGAAACGGGTCGTGTGGAACTCAATCAGATTCTTGCGGCGACGGTTCCCTCTTTCTACTTCAATCAGACCTCAATCAATGATGGTACAGACATTATTCGTCCTGCTACCTTGCGCGGTCTGGCGCCTGATCAAACTCTAGTTTTGTTGAATTCAAAACGGCGTCACGCCTCAGCTTTGGTCAACATTAATGGGTCGGTTGGCCGTGGATCGTCCGCAGTCGACCTTAACTCGATCCCAACAGCCGCGATTGGCAGTGTGCAGGTTTTGCGAGACGGTGCGTCTGCGCAGTACGGCTCTGATGCAATCGCTGGCGTGATCAATGTTCTGCTCAGAGAAGACAGCTCCGGGGGCGGCGTTAACGCGCGTTACGGCGCCTTCGTCACGGATATTAAAGGTCAAGGTCGTGACCGGGTTGATGGCGAAACGCTTCAGATCAGCGGCTGGAAGGGATTCGCGCTCGGCGAGTCCGGTTTCTTGACGCTGTCAGCTGAATATAAAGACCGCAATCCGTCGAATAGAGCCGGATTAGACCCCCGCTCGCAATACATAACGCCGGGGGGCGTCGCCGATCCACGCGAACGCACCTTAGATCGTCTCAATCACAACTGGGGTAATGGGAACGCTGAAGATTATAGTCTGTTCGCAAATGCCGGATACGGTTTGACGGCAGACTGGGAGTTGTATGGCTGGGCGGGGTACCAAGACCGCGAGGCCGAAAGCACGGGCTTTTATAGACGGTCGAGCGACTCAGCACCGAGCCCGCTTGGCACGCGCAGCACGCCGCGCAACCTGACCGAAATCTATCCAGATGGCTTTCTGCCGACGATTGTTGGTGACGTCACCGACATTAGCGCAGGCGGCGGCATTCGCGGCGACTTAAGCGGATGGGACGCTGATTTCAGCGTCGTTTATGGATCGAACGATCTCGACTATTCCGTCGTCAATACGCTGAATGCATCGCTCGGGCCGACGAGCCAAACGGAATTTGACGCAGGCGCGCTTGAATATAATCAAGTCGTGCTCAACGCCAATGTCACGCGTTCCTTCGACACTCTATTACCTGGCGTGACGACTGTATCGTTCGGGGCTGAATTCCGAGATGAAGGGTTCGAGATCACCCAAGGTGAGCCAAACTCTTATATTCAGGGTGGATATCGCGGTATTCCTGGCGTGAATTATGAACCTGTGATTGGCGTCAATGTTCCAACCGGCTTTGACATTAATGATCCATCGACGTTCCCAGATCCATTTGACGCCGATTTCGGGGTCGGCTTCGCCGGTGGCAGCCAAGTCTTTGCGGGTTTCACACCGCAATCTGAAGTCGATGCAAGTCGCGACAATATTGGTCTCTATGCGGATGTTGAGTGGGAGCCGAACGACCGGACGCTCTTGTCGGCGGCGATACGTTACGAAGACTATTCGGACTTCGGCGACACAATTACCGGGAAGATTACGGGTCGCTACGATTTCACCGACAGTGTGGCGGTTCGCGGTGCGGTTAGCACCGGGTTCCGGGCGCCGTCTTTGCAGCAACAATTCTTTACGGCCTCGTCGACCAACTTCATTGATGGGGTGCCGTTTGAAATTGGGACGTTCCCGGCCACATCAGCCGCCGCTGTCGCGCTGGGTGCTCAGCCCTTAGATGCCGAAGAATCTACCAGTTTTTCCGCCGGTCTTGTGATCACACCGCAGGAAAATTTCTTTATCACCATCGATGCGTTTAGCATCGACATCGAAGATCAGATCTTCTTGTCTGAGAATTTGGGCGGTGATGATGTTGATGCAGTGCTCGCGACCGCGGGCGTTGAGGGTATTTCGCGCATACGCTTTTTCCAGAACGGAATCGAGACAGAGACTCAAGGCGTCGACATTGTCGCGCGGTATGACTGGGATCTTGGAGAGCTCGGCGAGCTTGGCTTGTCCGGTGCATTTAACTTCTCTGAAGTCGAAGTGACCGAAGTGCCGGTCAACAGCGTGTTGCCCGATCTGACGTTCTTTAGTCGAGACAATCGTCTCACCTTCGAAGAGAGCGCACCTGAGACCAAGCTGATCCTGTCTGCGGATTACGGATGGAAGGATGCCGACATTAATTTGCGGGCAACCCGGTTTGGTGAAGTCGTCGATCCGTCGAACACGCCATCGAACGATTTTACACTTGAGGCGAAGTGGATTGTTGATGCATCTGTTGATTTCGAAGTCACCGAAAACGTGACGCTCGGGCTTGGGATGGACAATGTCTTTGATGTCTACCCAACCGAAACGCCGAGCAACCAGAACTTCAACGGGATTTTCCCCTTCTCAACCCGGTCACCATTCGGCTTTGCCGGGCGATTCCTTTACGCCCGCGCTGGATTTACCTGGTTAGGCGGTTCCAATTCAATCGATACAGCACCTGCCGTAGCGATGTGGGTGGTGTTTTTTTTTATGCGCGTTCGACCTTAAAGCCCGAGAACACGTTTCGCGTTGATATTCTTCTGGATTTCATTCGTGCCGCCATAGATGCTTTGGGCGCGGGCCCCGAAATAGGTGGAGACCCCAGACGCAGCATAGTCGGTATGACCGGTCCAATCCGGGCTGACACTGTCTTCAAACTTGCGCTGACCCTGCGCGGCGGCAACGTCGAGATAGAGCGTGGTGATTTGCTGCGCGGTTTCCGTCGCAAGGATTTTGATGATCGACGCCTCTTTGCCGGGGCTGCCGCCATCTTTGACAGCTGACAGCACTCGCAAGACCGTCATCTCAAGCCCGTCGACGGCCATATCGGCATCTGTGAGTTTGCGAGAAAAGGCGTCGTCATCGATCAGTTTCGTGTTGCCACCGGTTGGCTCTGCGGTGGCCAAAGCCCGAATATGGCTGAGCTGCTTACGCTTGCCGCCAATGCGCGCATAAGACGTGCGCTCAAAGCCGAGCAAATATTGGCTATAGGTCCAGCCCTTGCCTTCCTCGCCAATCAGGTAATCAGCCGGCACGCGAACGTCTTCGAAGCTCACCATATTGAGGACGTGCTTGCCATCAATCGTGATGATCGGGTTGAGCGTGACGCCGGGGCGATCCATCTCGCAGCAAATGAAACTGATACCGAGCTGTTTCTTGTCTTCTTTAGAGGTCCGCGCGAGCAAGAAAATCCAATCGGCATGCTGGGCGGCGCTGGTCCAGATCTTTGTGCCATTCAGCACATATTCGTCGCCGTCACGCTTGGCCGAGAACTGAAGTGAAGCGAGGTCTGATCCGCTGTCGGGCTCGCTATAGCCTTGCGCCCAACCGAGCGAGCCGTCGCGCGTGCCCGGCAGCCATTTGTCTTTTTGCGCCTGCGATCCAAACGTATACAGGATCGGGCCGACATAGATGACCCCCATTGGGGTGACCGTTGGGACGCCGGCGCGCTCAAGCTCTTCATCGAAGATGTACTGTTCTTCTAAGCTCCAGCCCGGTCCGCCATACTCTTCCGGCCAGGCACTGGCGAGCCAGCCCTTTGCGCCGAGTGCCAGTTCGGATTTGCGCACCTCTTCGGTCGTCAGACTGGCGCCGGTGGCGACTTTGGCGCGAATGTCTTGTGGGTACTCGGTTTCAAAGAAGGCGCGAACGCTGGCGCGAAACGGCTCAAGGGCGGGATTTGGTGATAAGTCCATATCGGTCATAGTAGGCGCGCGCGCGGCGCTGAGAAGGGGTGCCCACGGGAGAGGCGGCGTTATTGCGCCGCCATGATGTCGAACAATGTGTTTGGGTTCTGGAACATCCAATTCCGACCGGTGTGCGAGACATGCTGAAACCCAACACCGAGACGCGCTGCATCGGCTTTAACATCATCAGGTCCAACACCATGTTGGTCGGCGCTGCTGATCACTTCTAGCGCCGCGGCGCGATTAATCAGTGGCTCAATATCTGGGTTGGGGAGAAACGCCGTTTCCAGATCGATTGAAACATTGGTGCGATCGGCAGAGGCCATTGTGTCGGCTGCGCGATCGAACAAATCGGCATTCTGTTCCAGATAGTCGAGGTCAGCTGATTGGTTGCGATACAGGGTGCGATAGAACCGTAATCCACCAAACGTGTGGATCATCGACACCATGCTGCGTACGCCAAACATGAAGCTCGCAGGGGAGTTCAGCGTCATGCGCAACAAGCCACCAATCCAGCGCGGCCGAATCTGTGAGAGCTTGTCGCCGACATTCAGACCATAATTGATCAGCTTGGTTTCGCGAATGCGCGGGTTTTTGTCTTGCACCGCGAGCGCTAAAGGCGCCGCCAAAGACAAGCCGATCAAGCTGATATCTTTGAGCCCAAGCACGCGGATGAATTCTTTCACATTTCGGGTCGCTTCGGCCAACGTATTGGTCGCCGTTGAGGCGCCAAATCCAGGGCGCATCGGGAAGATGAGGCTGAGCCCGCGGGCGTGCGCCGCATCAATCATTTCATCAGAGGGCGCGAACCCATATTCAAGCGAGTGAAGCACCAGAACGGGTCGACCTAAAGTGGACCCATAACGACGATATTCCATACTGTGGCCGGGTGTTTCCAAAGACACCAATCGCGCCTCTTGCGTCTGCGTATGTTGGTCTTGTGCTGGCGTCGTAATCGGTGGGTCACCCGCCAGGATCGTCGAAATCTCGACAGCGGTCGAAACCGCTTCGACCAAGCTGTGGCAGTCTAGTTTTTGGATCAGCCGCGCGACATGGGTGCGTACGGTATTCATTTTGATGCCGCGCAGCTGTGCCACCTGGTCCAGGTTGAAACGACGCAGAACGAGTTCAAGAATTTCAAGCTCGCTTTTTGTAAATCCGTACGTGTCACCCAAATGCGCGCGCACGCGAGGCGACAGTCGCATTAAAATCGCGCGGGCCATGTAGCCAGTGACCTGACCTTCGGTTGTGATCGGGTAAAGACTGACTTGTCTTTGGATGCCAAATCGATCTGCAACCGTGAGCAGCCGGGGTGCGGCCTCGGTTTCACCAAGCTCAACCAAGCCTGCAAAATTTTCGATAAGGCGCTCGCCGACCCCAACTCCCAAATGATCGGACAGCGCGCGCGAGATGCTCAAGATCTTCCCTTGAACCGTCATGCTAAACACTTCGGCGGGGTCATAATCGGATCGTGCCGTGTCGCTTGGAGCGTCGTGACCCCCAGACAGCATGGACAGGATCGACAAAAAGTCTGGAACAGACATGGCATCGTCTGACAGCCGCGACCAATCCAAGCAAGCTTGTGCAAACTTGTCTGGATCCTCTCCAGCATTTGCCAGTGCCCGCAACAATTGTAAGGCCGCTTCTGCTTGCGTTTCTCCGCAAGGATCTGAGACGTCTGTCCGCAGCATTCGCTAAGTTCCCCTTGTTCTCCCACTCTGAAGCAACGCTAAGTTTGGAAGAAAAACAAGGGAGATTCGTCGGGTCATACCAAAATTTGATTATTGCTCCTGGTCGATGAGCTTCATAATCAGGGTCCTGACGATAACGTCACACGGATATCTAATCGCACCCACACAGCGTTTAGAACCGTCGCCCGTCGGCCATTCCCCTTTGTGTGCCGGCGGGCAATTTTTATTGGAAGATTGGCGCGTTTGGCCTAGCGCCCGAGTTCTCTCATCGCGCCATCGAGACCTTCTAAAGTCATTTCGAACATCCGGTCTGGACCGATCAATTCGCGGATCAGCTGGATCGAACCGGTATATTCCCAAGCCCCTGATTTAACTGGGTTTAGCCAAGCAAAGTTTGGGAATTGCTCAACAAAGCGCTGCAGCCATAGACCGCCGGGTTCTTCATTCCAGTGCTCAACGGAGCCGCCGGCATAAGTGATCTCATACGGGCTCATCGTGGCATCGCCGACGATGATGACCTTATATTCGCTCGGATATTTGTGCAGCACATCCCAAGTTGGGATAACGTCATTGCGGCGACGGCGATTATCTTTCCAGAGCCCTTCATAGGGGCAGTTGTGGAAGTAATAATATTCAAGGTTCTTGATCTCGGCGCGGGCGGCGGAGAACAGCTCTTCCATAACTTTGACATGCGGGTCCATCGACCCCCCAACATCCATTAATAGGAGGACAGAAACCGTGTTCCGGCGTTCCGGGCGCATCTCAATATCGAGATAGCCTTGGCGCGCCGTGTTTTTAATCGTCGCGTCGAGATCGAGTTCATCTGGCGCACCTGTCCGCGCCCATTTGCGCAGACGCTTGAGTGCGACTTTGATATTCCGCGTGCCAAGTTCGACGCTGGCATCATAGTTTTTGAACTCGCGCTTGTCCCAAACCTTGGTGGCGCGGCGGTGGCGGGATTTGTCTTGACCAATGCGGACGCCTTCTGGGTTGTAGCCATTGGCGCCGAACGGTGAGGTGCCGCCTGTACCGATCCACTTGTTGCCGCCTTCATGGCGTTTTTTCTGCTCTTCGAGCCGCTGCTTGAGCGTCTCCATCAGCTTTTCAAAACCGCCCATGGCTTCGATCTCAGCCATTTCTTCTTCCGACAGGAATTTTTCCGTCATCTTGCGGAGCCATTCTTCCGGCAGGTCCTGCGCTTCCACAGGATCGCCCAGGCTGTCCAAGCCCTTAAAGACGTGGCCGAAGACCTTATCGAACTTGTCGATATTCCGCTCATCTTTGACGAGCGCCGCACGCGCCAGATAGTAGAAATCCTCGACATCCCGGTCGATGACGCCCTTATCCATGGCTTCCATCAAAGACAGATATTCTTTCAGCGTGACCGGCACTTTGGCTTCGCGCAGCTCGTTGAAGAAGTTGAGGAACATGGGCGGCCTCCTGACGTTCACGTTAAAGGTAACCCTTGGGGGCCGATTTTCCAAGGGTGTCGTGGCGGGAGGCGCAGTGTTTATGCGCTGCGGCGCATTTTTGGCCAGGTGCGATAGGTGGCCGCGCGCCAGACCCATTCGGCAGGGCCATATTGAAAGGCCCGCATCCAGAATGCGCTAAATATCATCTGAAAGAGGAAAAACCCGAGTGCGAACAGCATATAATCGGTGCTTCCCGCACGCCCGACCAGGCCAAGTCCCGGCCCAATACCGGTCAGAATGAAGATGATGAAGGGGCTTTGGAGGAGGTAATTGGTTAACGCCATCTGTCCGACTGGCGCGAAGGGCCGGACGAGCCAGCTTAGCCGAGGACTGAAAAAGAGCAGGCTCAGCACACATACATAACCGGCGGCAATCATAGGCGTCGCGACGCCATGCAGAACGTCAGGCAGGAGTGCTGCCGCGGCTGCCCATGACGCCCGAGGCGCGTCCTGTAGAGACAGCGAGAGGGCTTGTAGTCCGAAGCCGACAACCAGTATCGGAAGCGTCCATTTGCGCATCCAATCAAGGCGGCTTTCCGCGGTCTCGACCCAACCCTGCCGCGCGATCCAAGCGCCGATGTAGAACCGTCCAAGCGTGTAAGTGAGCCAAGCGATCACAGTGCCGCTCAAAAACCAATCGATCCAAGTCATCGAATTCATAGCGCCAACCCATTCGAAGAAATTTCCCGACACGGCCGCCGTTTGGCGCTCTAGTATGGCGGCGTCGGTAAACGCCGTGTCCGATATCGCAGAGAGCGCGCCACTTTGTGACTTTAGCCCCTCGATCAACGGTCTTGCAAAGACCAGGAGCCCCAATCCGACCCAGAGCAAAACCCGATCGGACAAGCGGCGGGAATAGAACAGGACAAAGGCCATCAATCCGTAGAGATGGAGGATGTCCCAAGCGAACCAACCAAACAGATGCAGAAATCCAAACGCAGTGAGGAGTGTGATCCGGCGCAGATAAATCTGCTCAAAAGCGGCGCCGCGTTTTGAGAGGCGCTCCATCATGATCCAAAATCCGGCCCCGAACAGCACCGCGAAGAGCGTATTGAACTTGTCGAACACAAGCAGATTGAGCAGCCAATTGGTGCGCGTATCGACATTGGCTGATGGCAGCGCTGCCAATTGATCGGCGGTGGCGAGAACGTCTTGTCCGCCGAGCTCAACCAGATTGGCAATGAGTACGCCCAGCAGCGCAAAGCCGCGTAAGACATCCAAGATCTGGAAGCGCTCGCTTTGCGCGGTCGGGGCGTGCGTTGATGAGGAGTCTGACATTGGATGCGTCCGGCGTTACGCCCGACGCAGCTCGAGCAGATTGGTGTGTTTGATCCCCACGGCCTGCTTAGCCGGGTGTTTGTTTTGATGGAAGAAATTTGTGGGCAAACCCCGTTCGCATCGTAGGCCTGAGTGGCTGGTTGGGAGGGAGTTCAAGCCGCCAAACTGAAGTCTTCTCACGGGGGTCAGTATTGCTGAAACGCTCTCTTTGGTGGGTTTGGGCATCCATTAATGGGTCCGGTCACCTTCCCTTGAGCTGAGAACCATTCTCAAGTATGGTGGAAATGGGGGTGATTATATGCATCATACCGAAACCGATTATTTGATCATAGGTGCGGGCGCCTCAGGCATGGCATTCGCAGACACCCTCCTTTCCGAAACAGATTGTGAAATGGTCATCGTTGATCGGCGCGCGCATCCGGGCGGGCACTGGGTCGATGCATATTCCTTTGTGCAACTTCACCAACCCTCAGCATATTATGGCGTTAACTCACTCTCGCTTGGCGAAGACCGAATTGACGATTCAGGCATAAATAAAGGCTTCTACGAACGCGCTGGCGCCGCTGAGATACAGCATTATTACCAGCGTGTCGTGGCCGACATATTTCTTCCAAGCAAACGGGTCAGTCTACACTTCGTCAGCGACTATCTTGGTTGCGAAGATGGGGCACACATTCTTCGATCTAAACTGACGGGACAGTTAACGCGCATTGTTGCGCGCCGCGCGCTGGTGGATGCGACGGTCATGCAGTCTTCTGTGCCAGCACGTCATACACGATCTTACACAGTCGCTGAAGACGTCGCGGTTCTCACGCCCAATGAACTTGTGAACGCTGCGGACGCTAAGGGATTTACCGTTTTTGGCGCGGGTAAAACATCGATGGATGTTTGCTTTTGGTTGCTTCAGCAAGGCGTCGATCCAAACAAAATTACCTGGATCCGTCCGCGCGATGTCTGGATGGGCGACCGAGCAAGCACGCAACCGTTTGAGCTCGCTGGCAATATGATGCGCGCTGGCGCTCGATCGATGAAAGCCGCCGCGGAAGCCATCGATGCTAATGACTATGCCATGCGCATGGAAGCCGATGGCATGATGCACCGGGTCGATACGGAGCATTTCGCCCCGGTCAATCGCGGCGCCGTAATCTCACAACCCGAGCTAGAGGCCCTAAGGAGCATCGAACGTATTGTCCGACTGGGTTACGTTCGCGCGGTTTCGCAAACGAAAGTGATTTTGCAGCACGGTGAGCTGCCATCAAATCCAGACCAGATTTTCGTCGATTGCACCGCCGCCGGTCTCAATAACGCCTCGCCCAAACCCGTCTTCGAGGCCGATAAAATCAATCTTCTTTTCACAACTCGAGGCGTTGGTCCCTGGAGTGCAGCACTGGTCGGGTTTGTGGAGTCTTTGAACCTGCCAGTGGAGGAAAAGAACCGCTTATGTCCTCCCATGCAACGGACCGGTGATATGGCGGGCGTCTTGAATATTATGCGTCTCGGGATGTTGGTTGAACCGATCAGACGTTCGGTGAGCGAGCTTGCCGAGTGGAGCGCCAAGGCCAGGCTCAATCCGGGGCGCAGCATCCCGGCCGCAATGAGCAAACCCGAAGTACAAGCCGATTTTGGCGTTTTCATGCAGTATCAACAAGCGGCGCTGGAAAACCTCGAGCGCCTATGCGCCGAGACTGAAACCGCCTGACTGACAAGCCTCGAGGCTGAGCCATGGCAAACATTCTGAGACGATCGCATGGGCAGCAGCTCGATCATATCGGGATCGGTGTGCCTGATACACAGGCCGGAGTGGCAGAGATCGCTGCGTTGACGGGCGCTCATGTCGAACTTCATGACCCTGAACCGGGGCAATGGTATTGGAGCGGCGCAATGCTGCTGGCCGCCGACTCCTATGTCGAGATCGTCGGCCCTAATCCCGATTTTACTGGCCGCCACCCGAAGCACCGTATGGCGACCAAGTTGACCCAGCCGACGGAGCAATTTAGGTATGTAGCCACCG
>ERZ1740070.2222-NODE-2222-length-11304-cov-9.133879_pt1 | contig 11304 bp, 7 predicted proteins | sample MGYA00581734_ERZ1740070 | MGnify/ENA primary metagenome ERZ1740070 (study PRJEB43018, sample SAMN04849744) | marine metagenome | isolation source: floating plastic debris | place: Pacific Ocean | collected 2008-09-01 | study: EMG produced TPA metagenomics... | reverse complement strand
AGGGCGACTACTGTTTTCTTCTTCTTTTCCCTTCTCGACGCTCTTCCGAGCTCAACGGTGATGTCGATCACGTCGTTTTTCATGTAGCGGGCCGCGTCTTCCTCTTTGTAGCCGGGATTGACCCAACCGTCTTTGGCCACCTGGATGGGACCGAAGGAAATCGCGATCATATCGCGATCGGCAGGCGCGCCAGATTTGCCGATCGCCATGACGATGCGGCCCCAATTGGGATCTTCGCCCGCAATAGCGGTTTTGACGAGCGGTGAGTTGGCAATGGCCATGGCGTGCGTGCGTGCGTCGCGGTCAGAGGATGCGCCAGTGACGGCGATGGTGATGAACTTCGTCGCGCCCTCGCCATCGCGAACGACCTGGTGGGCGAGGTCGGTCATCACGCGGCGCAGCGCCTCCATAAAGCCCAGGTTGTTTTCGGTGACGCGGACGCCCGAGGCGCCGGTCGCGGCGACGAGGAGTGTGTCAGAGGTGGAGGTGTCACTGTCCACCGTGATGCAGTTGAACGTGGTCTGATTGAGAGCAGAGACCATGGATTGCAGCACCGGTTTGTCGACCGCCGCATCGGTGAAGATATAGACAAGCATGGTGGCCATATCAGGCGCGATCATGCCGGAGCCTTTGGCGATGCCCGCGATGCGGACCTTTTGGCCATCGACCGTGGCGGTGGTGCCAGAGCCCTTGGTGAAGGTGTCGGTGGTCATGATCGCCTCTGCCGCAGCAGCGATGCCACCGTCTGAGACGTTGCCTGAGAGCTCCTTCAACTTGGCCTCAATGCGCTCATAGGGGAGTTTTTCCCCGATCACCCCGGTGGAGGAGGAAAAGACGCGCGCCTCCGGCACATCCACGGCTTTGGCCACAGCGTTGGTGACGGCTTTGACGGCCACGCGCCCGTCGCGTCCGGTAAAGGCGTTGGCATTGCCGGAATTGACAATGATCGCAGCGCCCGCATCGGACGTGAACTTTATCTTTTCCTCACAATCCAGAACGGAGGCCGAGCGCGTGGAGGATTGGGTGAACACGCCAGCAACAGTCGTACCCGGGGCCAGCTTGGCATGCATCACTATTGCGCTCCATTGGTATGGTACGCTCGCTTCTGCTGTTGCGATCTCTTCGCTTTCTATATCTGGTTGTTCGGGAAACGCCTCTGGCGCGAGGGGGGACCGGGGGGGCGTGGCGGCCATGATCAGTTCTCCAGCAGGTCCATCCGGGTGATGACATTGGGATCAATGCCCGAGGTGTCAGCGCGGTTCACATTTCCATCGGCCGTCAGCGCGTTGATGTGATCCTCAAGCATGGTCTGTTGCATCTGATCGACCAGCGCGTCGCGCACGGCGTCAAATTCGGGGCGCTGAACCGCGCGGGTTTCCACGAGGTTGATCACATGCCAGCCGAAATCTGTTTTGACGGGCGGAGTTCCAGCGCGACCACAGCCTCAAAGAAGGGTGCAACCATGTCGCCGTCGCCGAACCAGCCGAGATCCCCACCAACCGCGGCCGAGGGACCGGTGGAACGCTCTTGCGCCAAAGCGGAAAAGACGCCGCCATTGCCCATCTCGTCAATGATGTCCTGCGCCTCCTCTTCGGTCTCCACGAGGATATGAGAGGCGCGGTATTCCAGCTCATCGGCCACTTCGGGATATTGCTCTTCATAGGTTGCACGCAAAGTGGCCTCATCCACCTCACCTGACAGGAATGTGGCAATCGCCTCACCGGCAATAATGGCCCGTTGTGCGTTTTCGAGGAAGGCGCGTGATTGCAGGGATAGTGCTCCCTGAAACGATTGACCCAGCAAAGTTTGCTGCACCAATTGATCGAGCAGCCCATTGAACAAAAGTGCGGCTGGCAATTGACCATATTCCGCCGGCAGGTTGGAGCGCGCGGCAATGACATGGGCCAGCGTGATTTGCACGCCGTTCACCGTGGCCAGCACCTGCGAGGCGTCCGGGTCTTCGCTGTCTTGGGCAAAGGTGACACCGGTCGACAGGATCAGTCCGGCCGCCGCGCCCATCAGGCAGGTTTTCAATTTGAATGTCATGCTCAGTCCTTCTTGGGCAACAGGTGGAAAACCACGTCGCCCATGTAAAGTTGACAGTTATCTGGCGGACCCTTACATCGCCTTATGGTCAAAGGCTGGCCCGCCGTCTTGCCCCTTGTTCTAGGGGCCGTAGACAGCCGGAGCAAGCAATTGAGTTTGAGATCAACGGTCACAACAACGCGAATGATCGGAGCGGAGAGCAGATGCTGGGTTTGAAGACGGTTACGAAGAAAATCTTCGGTACCCAAAATGACCGCAAGGTAAAGGCCACGCGCCCTATCATCGACAAGATCAATGCGCTGGAACCCGAGTTTGAAAAGCTGAGCGATCAAGGGTTGATCGAAAAGACGGTTGAGCTGAAATCCCGTGTGGCTGAGGGCGAAAGCCTCGACGCAGTGCTGCCCGAGGCCTTTGCGAACTGTCGTGAGGCGGCACGCCGTGCGCTGGGCCTGCGGGCGTTTGATGTGCAGCTGATGGGCGGGATTTTCCTGCATCAGGGTAACATTTCCGAGATGAAGACCGGCGAAGGCAAGACCCTTGTGGCGACCTTCCCGGCCTATCTGAACGCGCTGACGGGCAAGAACGTGCATATCGTGACGGTCAACGATTACCTCGCCCGCCGCGACTCCGAATGGATGGGCAAGGTGCATGCCGCACTTGGCCTGACCGTGGGTGTGGTCGTGCCGCAGCAACCCGAGGATGAAAAGCGCGCGGCCTATGCCGCCGATATCACCTATGCCACCAACAACGAGCTGGGTTTTGATTATCTGCGCGACAACATGAAATCCTCCCTCGATCAGATGAGCCAGCGCGGGCATTTCTTTGCCATCGTGGACGAGGTGGATTCGATCCTGATTGATGAGGCGCGGACGCCGCTCATCATCTCAGGCCCGGCGCAGGATCGCAGTGAGCTTTATGTCAGCATCGACAAGATCATTCCTGAGCTGTCGGAAGAACATTACACGCTTGATGAAAAGCAAAAGAGCGTGACCTTTACCGATGAGGGCAATGAGTATCTTGAACAGGTTCTGCATCAGCAGGAGCTGCTGCCAGAAGGGCAATCCCTTTATGATCCCGAAAGCACGACCATCGTGCACCACGTCAACCAAGGCCTGCGCGCCCATGTGATGTTCCTCAAGGATCGTGATTACATCGTGCGCGACGGTGAGGTTGTCTTGATTGATGAATTCACCGGGCGGATGATGACAGGGCGGCGTCTTTCCGAGGGTCTACACCAGGCGATTGAGGCCAAAGAAGGTGTGGATATCAAGCCTGAGAACGTGACGCTCGCGCAGGTGACATTCCAGAATTACTTCCGCCTCTACGAAAAGCTGGGTGGGATGACCGGCACGGCGTCGACCGAGGCGGAGGAATTTGCCGAGATTTACGGTCTGGGTGTTGTTGAGGTTCCCACGAACCTGCCTGTGGCGCGCCAGGATCAGGATGACGCGATCTATAAATCCACTGAGGACAAGTACAAGGCCATCGTGGACTCGATCCGCAAGGCCCATGAGAAAGAGCAACCCGTTCTTGTCGGCACCACGTCGATTGAGAAATCCGAGTTGCTCAGCCAATTGCTGACCCAAGCGGGCATCAAGCACAACGTGCTCAACGCCCGCCAGCATGAACAAGAAGCCCAGATTGTGGCCGATGCCGGTAAGTTGGGCGCGGTGACGATTGCCACCAACATGGCGGGCCGCGGGACCGATATTAAGCTCGGTGGTAATGTTGAATTCAAGATCATGGAGGCGATTGCGGCGGAGCCTGAGGGCGACCCGGAGGCGATCCGCACCAAGATCGAAGAAGGTCATGTGAGCGATGAGCAGGCGGTGAAGGATTCTGGCGGTTTGTTCGTTCTGGCCACCGAACGTCACGAAAGCCGTCGGATTGATAACCAGCTGCGCGGCCGGTCGGGCCGTCAGGGTGATCCGGGGCGGTCTGCATTTTTCCTCAGCCTCGAAGACGATCTGATGCGGATTTTCGGGTCTGAGCGGCTTGAGAAGGTGCTGTCTGGCTTGGGCATGAAGGAAGGTGAGGCGATCATTCACCCGTGGGTGAACAAATCGCTGGAACGCGCGCAATCCAAGGTCGAAGGGCGCAACTTTGACATCCGTAAGCAGCTTCTCAAGTTCGACGATGTGATGAATGAGCAGCGCAAGGTGATCTTTAAACAGCGCCTCGATATCATGCGCAGCGAAGATCTGTCTGGCGTCGTCTCGGACATGCGGGGCGAAGTGGTTGATGACCTGATCGACACCTATATGCCGCCCAATTCCTACGCGGATCAGTGGGACGCAGAAGGGCTGGACCAAGCTGTGAAAGAGCAGCTGAACATGGAACTGCCTGTGGTGGCTTGGTGTGAAGAAGAAGGCGTCGATGATGAAGACGTGGCGGACCGCATCGAAAAAGCCCTTGATGAGATGATGGCGGAAAAGACCGAGGCGCTGGGCCCAGAGGCGATGCGCACGGTCGAAAAGCAGCTTTTGTTGCAGACGATCGATGCGAAATGGCGTGAGCATCTGCTGAAGCTGGAGCATCTGCGCTCCGTCGTGGGATTCCGGGGATATGCGCAGCGGGATCCGCTGAATGAATACAAAAACGAGTCGTTCCAACTGTTTGAGACGATGCTCGACAGTCTGCGTCAGGACGTGACCCAAAAGCTTTGCCAAATCCGTCCGATGACGGAAGAAGAGCAACAGGCGATGCAAGCCGAGATGGAGGCGCAACGTGCCGCCATGGCCCGTGCTGTCGAAGAGGCACAAGCAAGTGCCGCGCCAAGTGCTGCCGCAGAGGGCGCGCAAGAGCCGCAGGCCGAGGATCCGTCGGTCAATTGGGGCAATCCGGGCCGCAATGCGCCCTGCCCTTGTGGATCAGGTAAGAAATTCAAGCACTGTCACGGCCGTTTCGCCTGATCGTTTCACGTCCTTAAACACTCCATAGCTCTGCCTCATCAGGGCCATTTTTGACGGTCATGTTAACGGCTGAGGTAGGTTTTGGAGAGTGCTATGATCAGCGCCCGTCGTATTTTGACTATTGTTGGAACCTTGTTCACGGCATTGGCCGCCGGGTTCATGATGCAGTACATTATGGACGCTCCGGATGAGCGCGGTGCGCAGGGCGTGCAGGTGGCATCTGTCGCCGGTGTGGCCACCCAGCCCCTGACGGATGCTGTGGTTGAGAATGACATTCTGGTCCAAACCCCCACACTTGATGAGGCGGAGGCGCCTGGCCGCGCCAAGAACGCAGAGGGCGCCACGGCGGAGCCAGTGGAAACACAGGCCGCTGCCAAGACGATCAATTTTTCTGGCGATGCGCCGACCCCCCCGGGTTTTGCACCGCAGCCTGAGACGCTTCCGAATGAGCCAGTGACCGTGGCATCGTTGGATGATGCGCCCGTAAACTCCATTCTGCCGCGCGAAGAGCCTGCGCCATCCTTTGCCTGTGACACCAAAGCGGTGGCGATCACCTCTGCGGCGGCGATGGTCGATCTGATCATTGACGCGAACTGCCACAAGAGCGCCGGGTTCACCGTGCACCATAACGGAATGATGGTGTCGGGCATGACCGACGCCGATGGGCTGGCCTCTGTCATGCTGCCCGCTTTGACGGAGAAGGCCGTGTTCATGGTGACCTTCACCGGCGGTGAGACCGTGGTCGCCAACGCCGAAGTCACGTCTGTTCAGGATTATGACCGTGCGATCGTGCAGTGGTCTGCCTTTGACGGATTGCAGGTGCACGCGCTGGAATATGGCGCCACCTATGAAGAGCCGGGCCATGTCTGGTCTGGTGCCATGGGCGAATTGGCCACGGCCGCGAAAGGCGAAGGCGGGTTCATGATGCGCATGGGGGAACCCACACCGCTGAGCACGCATATGATCGAAGTCTATACCTTCCCCACGGGTACAGCTCTCAACGAAGGCACCATTGAGCTAAGCCTTGAGGCGGTGGTGACCGAGGCCAATTGTGGCCGTGATCTGGAGGCGCAAGTGCTGCAGAAATCCGGCGCAGAGCCGATGCGGGCCCGCGATTTGATCCTCGCAATGCCAGACTGCGACGCCGTGGGTGACTTTCTGGTGTTGAAAAATATGTTCGATGACCTGAATATCGCGCGCAACTAAGCGCTGCGAGCAGGAGTCATCCATGACAGCATTTCGTGCGGCGGGTTTCGCCGCACTTTTTCTTTGGGCCGGATGCGTCTGGGCTCAGGATGTCACGCTGACATCGCGTGACGGCAATGTGGAAATCTCCGGCGATTTGCTTGGCTTTGACGGGGAGTTTTACCGGGTCGACACAATCTATGGGGAGCTGACGGTCGATGGCTCTGGCGTGCTGTGTGAGGGCCCGGGCTGTCCTGATCTAGAAGCTTTCGTAGCCAAGGTGACCTTTTCTGGTGCGCCCACGGTGGGCCGGGTGTTGATGCCCGCGCTGCTAGAGGCCTTTGCCATCCGAAATGATTATGCCCTTCGCCGCGAAAGCATCAGCGAAAACACGTCCGTCTATCGGATGTCTGATCGTGAAACGGAGCGGGATGTCGGCGCGTTTACCTTTCGGTTGACCAATGCGGATGAAGCTTTTGCCGATTTGCTGTCTGATCAGGCCGACATGGTGATGACCCTGCGCGAGGTGCGCGAAGAAGAGCGGGTGCGCGCAGAAGAGGCCGGCCTGGGCGATCTGACCGGTCGTAACGGGAGCCGGGTCGTCGCACTTGATGCGCTGGTGCCGGTGGTTGCGCCGTCAAACCCCCTGACCGAGTTGACGGTGCCGCAACTGACGCAGCTTTTGTCCGGTGAGATTGACAATTGGGCGCTCTTGGGCGGCGTCGATGCGCCCGTGGCCGTCCATGCCTTGGCGCCGTCATCTGGTTTGGGTCAGGCGATGCATGACGTGTTGTTGGAGCCTGCGGATGCCGACCTGGTGGAAGGTGTGGTGTTGCATCCCGGCGGGCCCGATCTGGCGCGTGCGGTGGCGTTGGATCCTTTCGCCATTGGGGTGACCAGCCGATCAGAGACGGGCAATGCCTGGGAGCTGGGCATCGCGGGCGAGTGCGGTTTTACCCTGAGGGCCAACCGGCGGGGCGTGAAGACAGAGGATTATCCGATGACATCGCCCATGTTCCTCTACATCCCCGCGCGACGGTTTCCCAAACTTGTGCGGGAGTTTCTATCCTATCTGAGGGATCCGTCGGCGCAGTTGGTGATCCGGCGCGCGGGATACGTGGATCAGGCCCCCGAGGAGATTGCCGTTCATCAACAAGGCGATCGTTTTGCCAATGCGATTGCGCAAGCGGGGGCAGAGACGTCATTGGAAGACCTGCAAAAGATGGTGTCCTTTCTGACGCCACTCAAGCGGCTCAGCACCACGTTCCGGTTTGAAGCAGGATCGGTCCGTTTGGATGCCCAATCGCGGTTCAATGTGCAGCAATTGGCGGGTGCGCTGGAAAGCGGGCTTTATGATGAGCGGCGCTTGGTCTTTGTCGGATTTTCCGACAGCGAAGGGTCCGCTGAGGTGAATGCGCGGATTTCCAAGCGCCGGGCCGAGGCGGTGCGCCAAGCGGTGGTGGATGCGGCCGAGACCGATGATCTATCGCGCGTATCGCTTGAGGCGGAGGCCTTTGGTGAGGCGATGCCGATGGCCTGTGACGAGACATCCTGGGGCCGGCAGGTCAATCGACGCGTCGAAGTTTGGGTGCGATAGGGCTGATCCGAGAGCAGTGGTTGTCTGCAAAGACTTCGCGGCCTAGAGGTACCCATCCGCGCGAAAGCTGACTTCCTGTGATTTGCCTATGATTACATGATCGTGGAGCGTGATGCCCAGCGCCTGCGCGGCGGTCACGACCTGCTGTGTCATCTCGATATCCGCGCTCGATGGTGTCGGATCGCCGGAGGGGTGATTGTGCACCATGATGAGGGCGCTCGCGTTTAGCAAAAGCGCGCGTTTGACGATCTCGCGGGGGTAGACGGGAACATGATCAACGGTGCCTTGCGCTTGTTCTTCGTCGGCGATGAGGGTGTTTTTACGATCGAGAAAGAACACACGAAACTGCTCCGTGGCACGATGGGCCATCGTGGTGCGGCAGTAGTCAAGCAAGGCACCCCATGACGACAGTACCGGCTTCTGGCGGATACGCGTTTGGGACAGGCGATGCGCTGCGGCCTCAACAATCTTGAGTTCACAGATTACAGCCTCACCCACGCCTTTCATCGCTTCCAATTGGTCCTTGGGCGCGGAAAGGACCGCGTTGAAATCCCCAAACTGTTCCAGCAACGCGCGGGCCAGAGGTTTGACATCTTGACGCGGGATGGCGCGGAAGAGAACGAGTTCGAGCATTTCGTAATCAGGCAAGGCATCCGCGCCGCCCTGTAGAAACCGATCTCGTAAGCGTTTGCGGTGGTCGCGCAGGTAGGAGGGTGCCTGCGCGGCAGGCTGTGCCACCTCATCGCTGTCGAAAAGCGGGAGGTTCAAATCAGAAAAGGCATGAGTGTTTCCCATGCCTTAACTTCACTCAAAACTGGTTACCGATAGGTTAACTTTTCATGCTGTCCCAGAAGCTTTTCACCGAGGAGAAAAAACTTTTGCTTTCGGGATTGTTGTTCTCGCTCAGCTCGGTGAATTCGCGCAACAGCTCTTTTTGGCGACCTGTCAGGTTCACCGGGGTTTCCACGGCCAGTTCAATGAACATATCCCCCGGCGCGCCTCCACGCAGGGCGGGCATGCCTTTGGAGCGCAGGCGCATCTGGCGGCCGGATTGAGAACCTTCGGGAATTTTGACCCGGCTGCGACCGCCATCAATGGTAGGTACTTCAATGTCACCGCCCAACGCTGCCGTGCTCATTGACACGGGGACGCGGCAAAAGAGGCTGCTGTCTTCGCGTTCAAAAATGGAATGCTTCTCAACCTCGATGAAGATGTAGAGATCACCCGAAGGGCCACCGCGCATACCGGCCTCTCCCTCACCGCCCAGGCGGATGCGGGTGCCGGTTTCGACGCCAGCCGGGATGTTCACGCTGAGCGAGCGATCCTTCTCCACCCGGCCATGGCCGTGGCAGACCTTGCAGGGGTTTGAGATGATTTGTCCCAGACCATTGCAGGTCGGACATGTGCGTTCGACTGTGAAAAAGCCCTGCTGCGCGCGCACCTTGCCCATGCCGGAGCAGGTTGGGCATGTCGTGGGCTCTGCCCCGCCTTCGGCCCCGGTGCCGTCACAAGCGTCACACACCACCGAGGTGGGCACATTGATCGTTTTCTGCAGGCCGGTATAGGCCTCTTCCAGGGTGACGCGCAGATTGTAGCGCAGGTCAGACCCACGCGCGGCCCGCTGTCGGGCGCCGCCACGCCCGCCGCCGCCCATGAAATCGCCGAACAGGTCGTCAAACACGTCTGAGAATGCACTGGCGAAATCGCCTTGCTGCTGAAAGCCTCCGCCGGGGCGGGCGCCCGCGCCTGTACCCCCCTCAAACGCCGCGTGACCGTAGCGATCATAGGCGGCCTTCCGTTCGGGGTCTTTCAGGATGTCATAGGCCTCGCCCGCTTCTTTGAAAGCGGCCTCAGACGCAGGATTGTCCTTGTTGCGGTCTGGGTGAAGTTCCTTGGCTTTGGAGCGATAGGCCTTCTTGATCTCTTCCGCAGACGCACCTTTGGAAATACCAAGAACTTCGTAGTAATCGCGTTTTGCCATTCGAAGTCTCCTTAAGCGGGGATCGGGCACCAAGCCAATCGGGGGCCGCCTGGGCCCCCGATCAACGGTGATGCGCCCTTACGCACGCTTATCTTTGTCGAGATCTTCGAAATCGGCGTCGACGATTGTGTCGTCATCCGGACCGGCCTCATCGGCGGCCACGGGTTCGTCTTCGCCCTCTTCCTGGCTGGCCTTGTAAATGGCTTCACCCAGTTTCATGGCGGCCTCGGTCACGTTCTGAATGCCGGCTTTGATCTTTTCGCCGGTGACATCGTCTTTCTCCAGATCGTCCTTGAGCGCCGCGATGGCAAGCTCAATGGCCTCAACGGTGGTCGGGTCAACCTTGTCGCTATGCTCTTCAATCGACTTCTCGGTCGAGTGAATGAGGCTTTCGGCCTGGTTGCGCGCCTCGACCATTTCGCGGCGTTCCTTATCGGCCTCCGCGTTCTCCTCGGCGTCCTTGACCATGTTTTCGATGTCTTCATCGGACAGACCGCCAGAGGCCTGGATCGTGATCTTGTGCTCTTTGCCGGTGCCTTTGTCCTTGGCCTGAACCGACACGATGCCGTTGGCGTCGATGTCGAATGTCACCTCAATCTGAGGCAGGCCGCGCGGCGCGGGCGGGATATCTTCGAGGTTGAACTGGCCGAGGATCTTGTTGTCGGCGGCCATCTCACGCTCACCCTGGAACACGCGGATCGTCACGGCGGACTGGTTGTCTTCGGCCGTGGAGAAGATCTGCGACTTGTTGGTCGGGATCGTGGTGTTGCGGTCGATGAGGCGCGTGAAGACACCGCCCAGGGTTTCGATACCCAGCGACAGAGGTGTCACGTCGAGCAGAACCACGTCTTTCACGTCGCCCTGCAGAACACCGGCCTGAATGGCCGCGCCCATGGCAACCACTTCGTCGGGGTTCACACCCTTGTGGGGCTCTTTGCCGAAGAATTTGGTCACTTCCTCAACCACGCGGGGCATGCGTGTCATACCACCGACGAGGACAACCTCATCAATGTCACCTGCGGAGAGACCTGCGTCTTTCAGAGCGGCTTTGCACGGCTTCAGCGATGCCTGGATCAGATCGCCGACCAAGCTTTCCAACTTGGCACGGGTGAGCTTGATCACCATGTGCAGTGGTGCACCGTCAGAGCCCATGGAGATGAACGGCTGGTTGATCTCGGTCTGGGACGACGAGCTGAGCTCGATCTTGGCTTTTTCTGCGGCTTCCTTCAGACGCTGCAGAGCCATCTTGTCTTTGGTGAGGTCGACGCCGTTTTCTTTTTTGAACTCATCGGCGAGGTAGTTCACGATGCGCATGTCGAAGTCTTCACCGCCGAGGAACGTGTCACCGTTGGTGGATTTCACCTCAAAAAGGCCGTCGTCGATCTCTAGGATGGTCACGTCGAATGTACCGCCGCCGAGGTCGTAGACCGCGATGGTGTGCGTGTCTTCCTTGTCGAGACCATAGGCCAGAGCAGCCGCTGTCGGTTCGTTGATGATCCGCAGCACTTCGAGACCGGCGATTTTACCGGCGTCTTTGGTGGCCTGACGCTGTGCGTCGTTGAAATAGGCGGGGACGGTGATGA
>ERZ1740070.2221-NODE-2221-length-11305-cov-3.822311_pt1 | contig 11305 bp, 12 predicted proteins | sample MGYA00581734_ERZ1740070 | MGnify/ENA primary metagenome ERZ1740070 (study PRJEB43018, sample SAMN04849744) | marine metagenome | isolation source: floating plastic debris | place: Pacific Ocean | collected 2008-09-01 | study: EMG produced TPA metagenomics... | reverse complement strand
CCGACTCCCGCCGACACCGCCTCCTCTGCCAGCGCGACAACAAACCCTACGACCAACGCCTCGAGGGCTTCCTCGTCGCCACCATCGACGCCGCCCTCTTCGCCCAGAACATGACCGTCGCCCTCGAAGCCATGGGCTACGGCACCTGCTACATCGGCGGACTCCGCAACCACCTCGCCGACGTCATCACCCTGCTCAACATCCCAGAAGGCGTCTACCCCCTCTTCGGCCTCTGCATCGGCAAGCCCGCCGAACAGCCGACCCACCGCCCGCGCCTCCCGATGGACGCCGTCCTCTTCGAGGGCGCCTACCCCGCCGACGCCGACATGCTCGAGCGCATCGACACCTACGACGCCACCTACCGCGACTACCTCAAAGCCCGCGGCGCCAAGCCCGAGCAGATCGACGGCGCCTGGTCCGTCCCCATGGCCACCATACACGCCACCCCTTCGCGCACCGACCTCGCCGAGACCTACATCCGTCAGGGCGCCTCGCTCGACTGACCCGTTCAGGCGCTCGGGATCATCACCCGCCCCAGTGCCCCTCGACCCAGACCCAACGCCGCCCGCGACGCACCCACCGTCCCGGACGCCACACCGCACCAGCTCGGGGCCGCGCAACATACCGCCCAGGACGCCACACCCACGCCTGCCCGACGCGGGTGTAGGCACCCGGAATCCAAACGTACCCAGCGCCTGGGCTCGGCGGCGGAATCACCACCACCGTCGCTGGGGGTAAGGGTGCCTCCGGTGGACTCACAGCATCCACATACTCGATCGGCTCCGGCTCGCCTTCGGACACTGCCACAGCCGGTGACCCGCCACGAACAGCATCCGCCTGCGCCCGAGCCAGATCGGCCTCCGCACGCGCAAGATCCGCCTGGGCCCTCGCCCGCCGACGACGCACCCCGCGGTTGCAACCGGGCAGCAAGAACCCCGCCGCCACACCCCCCAACGCCAGCACCGCACGCCGACGACTCACACCGCAACCCATGCATGACGATTCAGTCGCAGACCGGCAGCTCTGGCTCGTGCTCATGCCCGCCAGAACGCCGGCGGCCCACCGGCATTGCAACACCGCCGCGCAGGACTCAACCCTCCGCCTCCGGCAGCTTCCGCACCCGACGCCGCTTCCGCTTGGGCACCAGCTCACGCAGCACCTCCTGCGGCCCATAGCACACCAGCCGATCGCCCACGCCCAGCCGCGTGTCGCCCACCGGCGCCGCCAGCGTCGTCCCGTCCGGCCGCTCCACGCTCAGCACCAGCACACCCGCCTCGCGCAGCTCGCTCTCCGCCAACATCTTGCCCGCCAGCGTCGACTTCTTCACCACGCTCAGCTCCGACACCACGTGCCCGGTCGTCACCGTCAGCCGCTGGCGCACATCAAGCTCGGGGAACGAGACGTGATCGGACACGAAATCGATGATCGCCCCCGCGACATCGATCCCGCTCGCACGCTCGATCCCCTCCAGCCCCGGCGAGCTGTTCACCTCCATGATCTTGGGCCCGTCGTCGCCCTCGAGCATGTCCACACCCGCGACCCGCAGCCCCATGATCTGCGCCGACCGCACCGCCGTGCGCTCGTAAGCCTCCGGCAGCTCGAACGCCTCGGCCGCCCCGCCCCGGTGCACGTTGGAACGGAACTCCCCCGCCCCCGCGCGCCGACGCATCGCCGCCACCACCCGGTCACCCACCACGAACGCGCGCACATCCGTCCCCTTGCTCTCGGCAACAAACTTCTGGATCAGCACGTTCTGCCGCGCGCTCTGCAGCGTCTCCACGATCGCCTCGGCCACCTTCTCGGTCTCCGCCAAAATCACCCCAACGCCCTGCGTCCCCTCCAGCAGCTTGATGATCACCGGCGCGCCGCCCACCGCCCGGATCGCCCCCAGCACATCCGTCCGGTCACGCGCAAACGCCGTCGCCGGCATCCCAAGGTCCCGGTGCCGGCTCAGCACCTGCAAGCACCGCAGCTTGTCCCGGCTCGCGCTGATCCCAAGCGACCCGTTCGCCGTGAACACCCCCATCTGCTGAAACTGCCGCACCACCGCGCACCCGAAGTGCGTGATCGAAGCCCCGATCCGCGGGATCACCGCGTCGTACTCGGGCACCGCACGCCCCATGTACTTCATCGACGGGCGGCCACGCTCCAGCGTCATCGAGCACCGCAGCGTGTCGAGCACCCGCACCGAATGCCCACGCGCCTTCCCCGCCTCACGCAACCGACGCGTCGAATACAGCCGCGGCCCACGCGACAGCACCGCAATCCGAAGGCTATCGCTCACGAGCCGCTCCCTTCCGTCCGCCTCGCCGGCGCCTTCGTCAACAAATACCCACGCGACGGGTCCACCACCAGCCCGCCCAACGCCGTCCGACCGATCAGCAGCCGGCAGCTCATCAGCTCGCGCGACACCAGCGTCATCTCGACCTCTCGCCGAACGCCCCCCATCACCAGCTCGGTCCGCACCACCGGGCGCTCATCCGCGTGCCCCGTGCTGCTCCGCACCAACGCCCGGCGCACCACCTCCGCCCCGACCCGCACCCGGTGCGCGGGGTGCCGCCGGCTATTCACAACATCGAACGCGACGCGACCCCCGCCCTGTTCTTCTATCGCCTCGGCGTGCACCGCGCTCGAGCGCGCGCCCGTGTCCGCCTTCGCCAACAGCCGGCGCACGCCCCACTCAGGCAGATCAACCCGCTCGCGCCACCCGATCACCCCGGGCGTTTCGGTGTTCAAGACCCGTGCTCCTCGATAGAGACGTTCGTGCTCAGCTCGTCACGCATCCGCCCATCGAGCGTGCCCTCACCCCGCCCGCCGCGCCGCGCGCTCCGCACCGCCTGGATCCCGCCCTCGACCGACGCGATGTGATACACCGGGTCGCCCGGCACCACCGCCGGCATCGTCGTCATCCCCAGCACCACCCCGTCCATCGGCGCCAGCACCGTCGCCAGCTCCTTGCCCAAGACCGTCGTCACCGTCGCCAACGCATCGCCCCGCTCCACCGACAAACCCGCCGACGCGTGGAACCGCAAGATCCCCCCCACCGGCGCGCGCACCCAGGAGGTCTTCCGCGACACCGCCCGGAACAGCGGCGCCGCCGGCTCGCCCGCGACCATGCCCAGCCCGATCAGCGCGTTGCGCACGCCCCGGAGCCCCGCCTCGGTCACCGAGGGCTCAAACTTCCACACCTCGCCCGCCTCGAGGATCAGCGTCGGGATCCCCGCGCTGACCGCCGCCCGGCGCAGCGAGCCCTCGGGCCCCGCCCCGTGCACCGTCATCTCCAGGTCGAAGTGCCGCGCCAGCTCCGCCGTCCGCGGGTCGTCCAGATCCGCCCGCGCGTTGGGAAAATTCGTCCGCCGCGCAGCCGCGGCGTGCAGATCGATCAGCCAATCCGCCTTCCGCACGATCTGCTCAAACACCGCGTGCGCAAACCGCGCCGTCAGCGACCCCTCAGCCGACCCCGGGAACGACCGGTTCAGATCACGCCGGTCCGGCATGTACCGCGTCGTACGCTCGAACCCCAGCACATTGATCACCGGAGCGAGAATCAACGACCCACGCAGCAGCTCGGGCGCATCGTCGCTGATCAGCCCGCGCACGATCGCGGTCCCGTTGATCTCGTCCCCGTGCACCGCCGCCGTCACCGCAACAACCGGCCCGGGCTCCGCCCCGCGCACCACACGCACGGGGATCGTCACGTCCCGCCCCGTCGAGCTGTGCCCCGCCGGGATCTCCAGATCAACGGCCCTCCCGAGCCCGCTCCGCCTGCCACCAATCTGGAGCACCTTGCCGCCCATGCGAGAAGCAGCCTAGCAGCCGCCCCGCCAGCGCCTCACTCCCCCGAGTCCAGCACCGCCATGAACGCCTTCTGCGGGATGTTCACGCTCCCGATGTTCTTCATCCGCTGCTTGCCCTTCTTCTGGGCCTCCAGCAGCTTCCGCTTGCGGCTCACGTCGCCGCCGTAGCACTTCGCCGTCACGTCCTTGCGGAACGCGCGGATCGTCTCGCGCGCGATGATCTTCCCGCCGATCGCCGCTTGCAGCGGGATCTCAAACTGGTGCCGATCGATCTCCTTGACCAGCCGCTTCAGCAGCGCACGCCCGCGCATCTCCGCACGGTCGCGGTGGCAGATCATCGCCAACGCCGGCACCGGCTCCCCCGTGATCAGGATGTCGACCTTCTTCAGATCGTCCGCCCGATACCCGGTCACCTCGTAGTCCATCGTCCCGTACCCGCTGGTCATGCCCTTGAGCTTGTCGTAGAAGTCGTAGATCAGCTCGCTCAAAGGCATCTCGAACGTCAGCAGGTCGCGCCCCTCGCTCACGAACACCTGGCTCTTGTACACCGCGCGCCGGTCCAGGCAAAGCTTCATGATGTCGCCGATGTTCCTGGTCGGCAGCATGATCTCGAGCTGGCAGATCGGCTCGCGGATCTCCTCGATCACCGAAGGGTCCGGCAGATCACCCGGGTTGTGCACCTCGTGCTCTTCGAGCTGGCCCTCCTTGCCGCGAATGCTCACCTGGTAGCTCACCGTCGGCGCTGTCTGCACCAGCTCCAGCCCGTGCTCGCGCTCCAGCCGCTCCTGCACGATGTCCATGTGCAGCAGCCCCAGGAACCCGCACCGGAAGCCGAAGCCCAGCGCATCCGAGTGCACCGCCTGGTACGTCACGCTCGAATCGTTGAGGCTCAGGCGCTCCATCGCGTCGCGCATCTCCTCAAAGTCCGTCCCCTTCGAGCCCTCGCCGCTGCTGGGGTAAAAATCGCAGAACACCATCTGCCGCGGCGCCTCGTACCCCGGCAGCGCCTCCTTCGCCGGGCGCGAGTCCATCGTGATCGTGTCGCCCACGCGCACGTCGCCCAGCGTCTTGATCGCCGCGACCACCGTCACCGTCTCGCCCGGACCGACGCTCTTCACCTTCACCGGCTTGGGCGTGTACTTGAGCAGCTCGGTCACCGTGAACGTGCGCCCAAGGCCCATCATCCGGATCTTGTCGCCGACGTTCAGCCGCCCGTCGAACACCCGGGCATACACCAGCACGCCCCGGTAATCGTCGTACACCGCGTCAAAGATCAGCGCCCGCAGCTCGTCGCACGTCGGCTGACTCGGCGCCGGAAAACGATCGCAGATCGCGCTCAGCAGCTCAGGGATGCCCTCGCCCGTCTTCGCGCTCACCTTCAGGCAATCCTCAGCCGGCAGCCCCAGCACCTGCTCGACCTCCATCGCGATCTCGTCGGGCCTCGCCGCCGGCAGATCGATCTTGTTGAGCACCGGAATCATCTCGACGTCCTGATCGACCGCCAGGTACGTGTTCACCACCGTCTGCGCCTCGACCCCCTGGCTCGCGTCCACGATCAGCAGCGCACCCTCACACGCCTTCAACGCCCGGCTCACCTCGTACCCAAAGTCAACATGCCCCGGCGTATCGATGAAGTTCAGCATGAACTTCTTCCCGTTGTGCACGTGCTCCACCGTCACCGCAGACGCCTTGATCGTGATCCCCCGCTCGCGCTCCAGATCCATCGAATCAAGAATCTGCTCTCGCGCCTCGCGCGCACTCACCGCGCTGGTCGCCTGCAAAAGCCGGTCGGCCAGCGTGCTCTTCCCATGATCGATGTGCGCGATGATCGAGAAGTTCCTGATCTCGACCTGAGAATCACCCATAGCCACGCTCACTCCGGGGCGCTCTGCCCACCACCATCGCTTCCATCGGCACCCACCGCCGGGGGCTCTCCCCGTCGGATTCGCTCCAAACGAGCAGCCCGATGAGGCCCCTGCACCGGCGGCGATCAGCCTCATGGTAGGTGCCCCCGCACACCGCCACCGCTTTCGCACACTGGCTTCCGCCCATCGGCCCGCCCATGATGCCCCGTGCCTGATGCCCCCGCCCAGCCTCCCTCCAGCAGCCCGCACCCCGGCCCGCCCCCAGGCCCACCCCCGGGCCCGCCCGCCGCCGCACCCGCCGCCGCCGATCGCCTGCCCGGCGCCCTCCGACGCTTCCACCCCGGCTCGGTCCCGCCCATGGCCCGCGCCAACTACGCCAAAGAGCTCCTCGCCGCGATCTGCTTCCCCTTCGCCCTGGTCGTCTTCGAGGGCAGCGTCCTCAGCGTCCTCGTCCGCCTGATCTACGAGGGCCGAGTCGACGACCGCCTGCTCAACTACGCCTCCGCCTTCATCGCCGTCGTCCCCGCGCTCGCCAACGTCTCCAGCTTCGCCTGGGTCCGCCTCAGCCACGCCCGCGACAAAATCCGCGCCATCACCATCCTCAACTCAACCATGCTCGCCCTCGTCGTGCTCCTCGCCTTCATGCCGCGCAACACCGCCGGCCTCATCGCCATCGCCGCCATCGCCATCGTCGCCCGCACCTGCTGGGCCGGCTTCACCACCCTCCGCAGCACCGTCTGGAAACAGAACTACCCAGACAACGCCCGCGCCCGCATCACCGGACGCTTCGGGCAGGTCGGCCCCACCCTCCTCGCCGTCCTCAGCCTCAGCCTCGGCGCCGCCATGAACGCCGCCGAACGCCTCGACCAGCACCTCGCCAACATCGCCCTCGCCTTCGCCAGCTTCACCAGCCCACTGCCCGATCTCTCAACGCTCGTCTTCCGCGTCTTCGTCCCCGTCGGCGCGGTCATCGCGACGGTCGCGCTGGTCAGCTGGCGTCGCATCCGCGTCCGCGAACGCCGCGCGCTCAGCCGCGCCGAGGCCGCCAGCGACCGGGCCAGCGCCCCTTCATTCAACCCCGTCCGCCTCATCGCCGTCCTGCGCAAAGACAGGGCCTACGACCGCTTCATGACCGCCCAGCTCCTCCTGGGCCTGGGCAACATCATGAGCATGTCGCTGCTCGCGATCGTCCTGCGCGAAGTCTTCAGCGTCACCTACTTCGCAGGCCTGCTCGTCAGCACCGCCATCACCCTGCTCGTCATGCCCCTGAGCATCCCCTTCTGGGCACGACTCTTCGACCGCACCCACATCCTCGAGTTCCGCGCGATCCACTCCTGGATCTTCGTCGTCGCGCTCAGCATCCTGCTCGTCGCCACACGCCTCGAGCTCTTCTGGCTCATGGTCGTCTTCGCGATCCTCAAAGGCGTCGCATTCGGCGGCGGCATGCTCGGCTGGACACTCGGGCACCTCGACTTCGCACCAAAGGACCAGGTCACCCAGTACATGGGCGTCCACGTCACGCTCACCGGCCTCCGAGGCATCATCGCATGGGCCTTCGGCGTCACCCTCTACGAAGGACTCGAACGCCTCCAGACCGGCGCCGGCACCTGGATCTTCACCGTCTGCATCCTCATGACTCTCATCGGCGCACTCATGTTCGTCAGCCAGGCACGACACCTCCGCAAACGCGCCCGCGTCGAACGCACGGGCGACGCCCCGGGCTCAGGCCCCGGCGAGCCCCCCGGCGCCTGACGCCCCCGCGCCCGCCGCCCTCCCCTACCATCCGCCATGCACAACACCGCGCCACGCGTGCTCGTCCTGCTCAGCTCCTCGGCCGTGCGCTTCGCCGCATCGTGCGCCGAAGAGGAGCCCCTCCCGCCCCCGCCGCCGCCCTCCCCAGAGCTCCTCGACGACGCACCCGCATCGCCCGCTCAGCCCGCACCACCCCAGGCCCAACCCCACCCCGCCGACACACGCGAGCCCGAAGCCGTCGGCAACCCCGTCGCCGAGCGCGAGCTCGTCGAGCAGCGCCGCAGCCAGAGCACCCTGGGCCGATCGCGCGACACCGCGCGCGACCTCCGCAACGACATCGTCGGCGGCGCCGACCGCGACGACGCCGTCGCCGCCACCACCGCAGACGAGCACTACCTCCAAGCCGCCAACCTCGTCTGGGATGTCCCCCTCGACTGGGCCATCACCATCCCTTCCGACGCCAGCATCCTCAGCAGCGCCCGCATCACAAGCCCGACCGGCGACGCCAACATCCGCGTCGCCGCTTCCAACGCACCCGCCCAGACCATCGTCCGCAACTGGCGACGCGACTGGGTCGACATGACCGGCGACGCCGCCAACATCCGCACCGAACGCACCACCATCAACAACACGCCGGTCACCCTCGCAAGCGCCGAGGGCACCTACACCGCCGGGCGGGGCAACGAGCAACCCTTCTGGGCCCTGCGCGCCGCGATCGTCGAGCGCCCGGGCCAGCCGCCCATCGTCCTCACCCTCATCGGCCCCGAAGACACCGTCCGCCGCGCCGATGCCCAGTGGCGCGCGCTCATCCAAAGCCAACGCCAGCGATAACACGCCCAAGCCCCTCGATCCGCCCTCAACCCCAGATCGAAAGGACCCCGCCATGCCAGGCGCCAAAAGCACACCCGCCATCATCGACGCCCTCAACGGCGTCCTCGCCGACGCCGTCGTCTACTACTACAAGCTCCACAACTACCACTGGTTCGTCACCGGCCCACGCTTCGCAGTTATTGATTATTCGATCTAAGAGATCTACACCAACGCCCACAACGACCTCGACGACCTCGCCGAGCGCGTCCTCACCATCGGCGGGCGACCTTTGGGCACCCTCAAGGCCGTCCTCGAACACGCCGCGCTCGACGAAGAAAACGGCTCGCCCGACGCCCCCGCGATGATCAACCTCGTCATCGACGACCTCCGCAAACGCCACGAACGCTCCCTCGCGCTCGCCGCCAAGGCCGACGACGCCGGCGACCGCGGCACCGCCAACACGCTCGACGACATGAACGACCGCATCGAAAAGACCATCTGGATGCTCGAAGCCGCACGCCCCTGACCAAACCCCCTGACCACCCACCCGCCCGGCGCCCCCCGCCGCATTCTGACACAATGACCGCGTGAGCACCATCGCCACCATCCTCGGCGCCGCCGCGCTCGCCGTCGCGATCGCCTCCGCCGCCGTCGCCGATCGCCGCCATAAACGCGCGCGCAAACGCCTCGATCGCCTCGAGCACCGCGACGCCGAGCTGCTCACGCTGCTCAAGGCAACCGCCGCACGCGCACTCGAACCAGCCCAAATCGACACCGCAACACCGGTCGCCTTCCGCTCGCAATTCGGCGAAGACATCCTCATCCTCGAACTCCTCGGCTGGCCACGCCAAGGCTCCTTCGTCGAGGTCGGCGGCTACGACGGGCTCACCAACTCCGTCTCTTCCGCACTCGAACAGCTCGGCTGGCAAGGCCTCCTCGTCGAGCCCGTCCCCGAGCTGTTCGCCAAAGCCAAAGCCAGCCGCCCACGCGCCCGCGTCGTCCACGCCGCCGTCGGCAAACGCGGCTCCAAAGGCACCGCCAAACTCCGCCACTTCGAGGGCGACGCGCAAAGCGACGAACGCTACGACGAATCCAGCCACCTCGAATCAACCACCTACGCCCCCGGCACCCGCCGCCCCCCAGCAAGCACCCCCGCGCGCACGATCGACGTCCCCCTCACCACGCTCGACGACCTGCTCGCGGGCCCCCTCCAGGCCCACACCCAGCGCATCGACGCCGCGTCGATCGACGTCGAAGGCCACGAGCTCGACGTCCTCGACGGCTTCGACCTCGACCGCTTCCAGCCCGCCGTCATCCTCGTCGAAGACCACACCCGCGCCGGGCGAGGACCGATCAACCACGCCCTCGAGCCACGCCGCTACGTCCAAGTCGGCTGGCTCGCCTGGAACCGCGTCATGGTCCGCCGCGACCGCGTAGACGTCCTCGCCCGCGCCCGCGCACTCGGCATGCACCCCACCCCGCCCGCAGCAAACACCCCCTGACACCGCCCGTGCCCGCGCTCCACGCCATCCTCGTCACCCACACCCCGCAGCGCCTCCGACGCACCATCCTCGGCATCGCCGCGTCGACGCGCGCCCCCGACACGCTCACCCTCACCTGCGACGGCGACGACCCCGAAATCGAACGCGCCGCCCGCGACGCGTGCGCCGAAGCGGCGATCCCCCTCACCCTCATCACCCGCGCGCACACCGGCGCCGGGCGCGCCGCCCAGGCCCGCAACAACGCCATCCGCCACCTCATCAACCGCGGCATCGCGCCCGAAGACCGCCTCGTCTTCCTCGACGCCGACTGCATCCCCCTCGCCCACACACTCGCCTTCCACGACAAGGCGCTGGCTTCCCGAGACCTCGTCCTGGGCTGGCGCTACGACCTCACCGAACAACAAGACGAAACGCTCGACGAGGCCGCGCTCCGCGCCGGCAGGATGCCATTCAACCCAACGCCCGAGCAAGACCGAGCACTCGCCCGCCGCGAACGACGCTGGAAACGCCAGGCCCTGCTCCGCCGCCTCGGCGCCGGGCGCATCCGCGGCAAGCAGCACAAGCCCAAGCTCATCACCGCCAACTTCGCCTGCACCGCCGCGATCTACCGCGCCGTCAACGGGCACGACGAAACCTTCCAGGGCTGGGGCCAGGAAGACGACGACCTCGCACGCCGCATCTACCGCGCCGGCGGACGCCCCCGCGTCGCCATCCGCGACTGCCTCGTCCTCCACCAGTTCCACATCACCCGAGCGCCCGGCGATTGGCAACAATCACCCAACGCCAAACGCCTCCTCCAGCCCTGCGCAACCGTCGCGCAACGCGGGGTCGAAAACCCGATCGAACAGGGCGAGGTTGTCATCAAGAAGCTCGCCGGCAAGCCCTAGCCCGCCGCCGAGCGCATCCGTTCGCTCGTCGCTCGTTCAGACGATGCCCAGCAGCTCGATCTCAAAGATCAGATCCGCCCGCGCGGGGATCGCCGGCGGGCTGCCGTACTCACCGTACGCCTTCGCGTAGGGCACCGTCAGCTTGCGCTTGCCGCCCACCTTCATCCCCGGAATGCCCTCCTGCCAGCCCTGGATCAGGTTCCCAAGCGGGAACGCGATCGGCTCCCCGCGCGCGTACGAGCTGTCAAACTCCGTCCCGTCCATCAGCGTGCCCTTGTAATGCACGCTCACCGTCGCGCCGGCGGGGCACTCGCTGCCCGAGCCCTCGACAAGGTCCTCGATCATCAGTTCGTCAATGGGCTCGCCCATGTGGGGCCTCCTTCGCAGAAGTTCAAGAACATGAACGCAAGTCTACGCGCCTACAGCTCAAAGTACCGCTCCACATGCCCCGCGATATCCGGCGCCCGCGTCAGCTCCACAACCGACAGCAGCCGGCGCAGATCACGCTCACGCTTCGCCGCGATCGCCCCGGCGTCGATCTCCTCATCCCCGAGCTCCCGCACCAGGCGATACCGCGTCCCCCCGCCGCGCTGCCCCCCCGCCAGGGTCGGGAGAGGCACGCTGCCGGCCCGCACCCCGCGGGGGGTCAGCGAGAGCGCCCACACACCCCCCCCCCACCCGGGGGCGGGACC
>ERZ1740070.2220-NODE-2220-length-11313-cov-8.722242_pt1 | contig 11313 bp, 19 predicted proteins | sample MGYA00581734_ERZ1740070 | MGnify/ENA primary metagenome ERZ1740070 (study PRJEB43018, sample SAMN04849744) | marine metagenome | isolation source: floating plastic debris | place: Pacific Ocean | collected 2008-09-01 | study: EMG produced TPA metagenomics... | reverse complement strand
TTACGAAAAGAGATACGTGACCAAGGGTACATAAGTGTGGAAAATCCATAAACATTCGGACGGCAACACCCTGGATTATTCCTAGACCAGAGGTGAACCACTCATCCTTTTTCGCATCGTTTTCCATAAGGCCGACACTGATATCCCGTATGATCTCGGCCAAAAAAGTGTAGTTCCCAACAACCTTGGGCTTGATCATATTGGTCCGGTATGTTTTTCCATGGTCCGAAAAGCCCAAATGGTATATTGGAACGCCAATCTTTTCAAGAACCTTAAAATAATAGGCATGCCTTGTATAGTCGAACATCTTGGCATCGTAGATGAAGCCACAAAAATGGTTTGTCAGATAGTATTTCAAGAGATTTAGACCTATGCTCTTGGTCTTGCCGCTCCTGGTTCCCGCCAAAACCAGAAAATGGGTGAAAGGGTTATTTATGGTTATTTCCCCATTATCCGTATTAAAGACCACTGGGTCGGGTTTGCGCACAAACGATTCATTCTTGGTCTGTGTTTGGACCTTCCCGCTCAAATTGGTGTCGCCTGTCTTGAACATCCGCATACTGAAAAGGAAAAAAAGAGAGTATGATGGTCCAACGAAGTAGTATAAAAAATCGGATGGTTCTATAACGAAAAAATACTTCTGAAGAACCACATATATGGCCAGGTAACATACGGCCGAAATAAGTATTGAAACAGGTATGCCTTTCATGGGCCGGTGCTTTCTGGCCAACAGTTCAAAAAGGATGAACTGTAGCACAAGTGCAACAACATTTCCAACCACGATATAGATATATACTTGTTTCATCGGGCCTTTACGGATGTTTTTATTGATGATGCTGATTGATTAATCGCTTTTGCTAGAATTTTTTCCGGACGGTGGATATTGGATAGGGTCTGCACCAGGGAATACATTTGTTGTGCCTGTGATTTCATTTTCAATGCTTCTCCATGAAAAACCTTTGAATAGACCTCTGATTTAACCTTTGATTTTACTTTGTTGGCCACTAATTTTGCAGATCCTCGTTCCATACGCTCAATGCGACCCATAACACGGTCATTTATTGGTTTTCTATAAACCTCTTTTTCACTTCCCCGGTAATTGAACTGCTCTTTAAAAAGTTTACCACTTGCTTCTTTAAATTGTTCATGGTCAAAGCCTACCTTTATTTTTTGGCCATTGGCTCCCTTTTGTTGATGGCCCCGGCTTTGTGCGTTGGGAGAAATTTTCACGTAATCCTTGGTATTGCGGTGCACGATAATATGTACATGCGACTGGGGACCAAGTTTTTTATCACCACGTTTTATGACGTTGCTCTTATCCTCATTGGCCGGCACCCCATCATAGGTTTCATACTTTTCCTTGAGTTTTTCTATTTTTCTGTTCACCTTTTGAAGAGACCTATTATCACCAGAGTTTTCTGCCCGAATCCTATCAACTACCAAGCTGTGTATTTGCTTTGTTATAGCTTCATTATTTTTTACCTCCTTATGAAAAGATTTATATCGCCGTTCATGTTCAACCTTGGCCACATATACCAAATCTTTGCCCTTTATTCCTTTTTTAAAGTTCGCGGCATAGAGCTCCATCACGTTTTTGGTATAATTTTTCAATAACGCCTGGTATCTTGCTTTTTCTCCGGGCAATAACTCAGAATAGTTATTCGTCTTTTCTCCCTTTCTGCTCTCATATTGTGCTAGGTGCATTAAATGGCGTTGCTCCCCTTCACTTGGATTGATAGTGAACATATAGAATTTGGCATCTTTCTTTCCAATATGCCTATTATATCCATCAATATGGAGCTGTGCCTCGGTTTCCGTTATTCTCTCGTTATCATGATTAAAGAAGTGTTCATGATCTCGGGGTGATTTCCCCTCATTCTCTTTCGAGAGATAACTCATTGCCGCTCCGGAACTGCCCTTATTGCTCACCGTGTTCTTTCCATTGAATTTTCCAAAACCTACGTACATTACAGGGCGTTTATCTTGTTGATCAGGATATCCAGTTTTTGGGTCAGGAAAAAAGAAGAATAGACTACTTCATGTTCATTCTTTCTATTCACTTCCTTTCCTTTGGATTTGATTTCATGAACGTGTCTCAGCAGATCATTTTTTAATTCAATTGGGACCATTTTTTCCGGACTATCCTTTGCCTCTAATTCAATCTTCAACCGTTGGTTTTCTGACTTAAGATTTTCAAGTTCCTGACTATTGGTTCCGATCACTGGAGCTTGGTCGGTATCTGTTTGTTTTTCTTCATGGAGCAATTCGAGATAGCGCTTGGTAGGTATCAAATATTGCTTTTCAAATGCCCTCAAAATTTTGATTTGCGCCCCAACCCTTTCTTTTATAAGCTTCGGTATATTCTCCCCTATATCATCCAGATCTATGTTTTGCATTTCAACCAAAGTGTTCATCTTGGAGATATAGGAATCAAAGGAAATCTTTCCTTTTAAGCCTTCTGCTTTCTTTTTGACATCAATCGAGACCCGGACAGTTGTATACATAAATAAAATAGTGTTAACTAATTGGAATAATGTTGATTACATAATTAAATATACATGATATTTACAAAAAGTAGACATATTGTAAATTACTGATTTTTTTATATTCTGATTATCAGTGATTTATGGAATTGAACAGTACGGTAGGTACAGTTCCCGCTTGCTCATTCCATTCTCAAATTTTTTTGTCAAAAAAAATCCGTTTATAATCCATCCAGGAACTTATTTATATCCTGACCTGCTCCACGTAAAAGTTTAAGGAATTTCACATAATGGTTTGCTCTGAATTCCCGTTCCATCTTAAAGAGGGTTTTCTCGTGCACATGGATTTCCTTGGCAATTTCTTCGGGCTTTTTACCCGTCATCTTTCTCAATTCCCTTAAATCACTTTGGTCCATAACGCTAAATTATTGAAAAAAAGGAGCAAACAAAATAAGCCGCCCCCTATTCCGTTTTTTCTTCACGCTCAGCTTTCCGCACGCTAAAAAAATGGAAGAGGAACCAGGGCGTGTAGGTTGTTTTACCAAACGCAAAACCATACTGGTTTTGGGTAAGAAATTGGGACAAGATTGGATGTCGCTTTGCTCCAGATTCTTTTAAAAAGTCGATGCCCTTTGGGTTCATCCCAACCATCATATTTAGGTGTCGATTTTTATCTTGAAATGACCATTATTACATCTTGACGAATTGTAGGAAAATTACTTGGTCAACTTATCACATCTTCTTAGATTGTCCAGGTGCTTTAATAGCATAAATCAATAACCAATATGAAGGTGTCAAGACAATGCAGCTTGCCCAACCGTTCCCCACAAACTGATTGTTAACGTTAATAATTGGATTCATTCGACCGGGATCAACGGCGGTGAGCTGCTTTTACCTTCCCTTGGTTTCTTTCTCCAACAGGTAGTCGAGCGCGCTTATGGTCTGGTCCAGTTCCCGTCTTTTGTTGAACATCATAAAGAAAGTGGAGTCCCTTTTCCTTTCAAGGTTGTTCTTTATCGTGGTCATGGTATCGACATCAAGTTTTCCTTCTGATTCCAGCCTGGAACGAACTTTCTTGACCGTATCCATATTTGGTCTTTTTTTGGCCATCTTTTCCTTAACGCGACTATAAGGCAAATCTTATAGGAAATCGACGTATTGCAGATTTAGTTGATGATCTACCATCCGTTCGAAGGTAAGCTCCTGATGGTTTTTCCAATACTATCGGAATCGTCATTTAGTTGGGCGATTTGGAATGCACGGGACAATAATCCGTTCCAAGTTGAGTTAAATAAAGTGCGTCGGAGTAGTTCCGAGGTGTTTGGTTGAGTCCATCGATTGGAACCGATGGCAACGGTTCCTTTTTCGTCCATTTAATGCTGTGGTTCGAATGGGAACAAAAGCCTTCCTCTTTGGGAAGGTTTTTTTGTATAAATGTACAATCCACGACATCGAAAACAAGAACCATTCAGGATTCTCACCTGCATGATTTATATTCTTCAAGTACTACATGGATTGCATGTGAATATGCAGCTATGTTAAATGGGAAATTTCTTTCTAATCTTGGCATAGACCCAAAAAGGTAAATCACTATATTTGAATGTCTGGTGAGGAAGGACAAAGAGGGAACCGGGGACGGACCTTGAGAAGCGCCAAAATCCAGACCGAGACGCATTGTCTATGAAAAGGTTTTGACTTGTCAGGGCCTTTTTTTTTTGCCCAAAAAATTCGCGCGGAAAACCTGAAATTTTGGCAGCAAACAATAGATAAAATCTATGATTTTTACAGACAATGCATTTCGCGGAAAATGCTAAAAGAAATCCCGCAAATATTTCCAAAATTTAGCTGATAAGTTAAATTTTGACCTTATAAATACAGTAGATTTTTTTACAGGGTATTATTTAACAGTAGTATTTTAGGCATCTGAAACTATCAATAAAATAAGGGCTTTACAGCGAGTAGTATGAGGGTCTGTCCTTCATTAAGTTGTGTCTCTATCCTTGATCAAGTGTGAGGGTCTATCCTTAAAGTGTGAGTAGGTGTCCTTGATGAATGAGGGTTAGTCCTGTGTGATTTTTCCATTAGTGAGGTTGCATCCTTAAAGTGTGAGGGTGCGTCCTTAATGAGTGAGATTACATCCTTAAAGTGTGAGGGTCTGTCCTTAATGAGTGAGGTCGCATCCTGAATAAGTGAGGGCATATCCTTTTAAAGTGAGTTTACTTGGCCAGTTCAGGGAACAAAACTGTGTATAAATATCCTGACATATTAGATATTTCCTTTTTACTTTCTCTCTCATAATATTTTGGGGTCCCGCCTTCGTCGTAAACCTTTTTTTCGACGGAGTGCATATACCTCCCGTACATTTCTTTATAACCTATACGTTTGAGCAAATACTTTACCTGGCTTTCATCAAGCCCAAAGTTCACAAAATGTTCCAATGTAGTTAACTCATCTTCGGTGAGCTCTGCCCCCAACGCATTGAACGTAAAATCTAGATGGGTAACACGACGACCTGATTTGATTTTATTGGAAATCATGAGATTCTTAATATCCTTGCTCTGATCCTGGTTGATGTTCTTTATCGCGGGAAGAAGAAAGTCACGCTCGAATATACTGTATCGCGGGGCCGTATCCTTGAACTCATACCTATCTTCAGGCAAAAATATAAGCCTTAGTTGTTCGTCCGCGCTAATGGGCTGCTGTGTTTCCTTGTCGATTACTTCTACGTAACCTAAATACATCTTAAGTTCACTGAAGGCGATTCTACAAAAACCAGTATTCTTAAACTGAGAAATAATCTCAAAGAACTTTTTTCTACGCTTCCCCTTGAGATTTACGGCGTTTTGTTCAATTTGGGTATGCCCACTATACTTCAACTCTTTTCCCATTGGCGTAATCTCCTTAATGTAGGCCAAAAGGGATTCCTTGAAAAAGAAAATTTTGCCAAATTTTGCCAAATCAATGATAAGAGTTTCGGCGTTCTCTTTATCTACCTGTACGTTATCGACGATATTGAAAGAAATAAACCTATTGTTGATCTTGTTGTAGAAGGCTCCCCCTACGTGCTTTATCTCACCAACGAAATTTGAAAACTCGCTAAAGGAATAGGTGTCGTTTCTTTTGGTTTTCTTCATGGAAATATAATCACCATACGACACCGTAATGGAATCCTGGGTAGGGCCAAAAAAATTGATTTTAGATTGAATCAGGTATACAATATCCTTATGTATCTCCTTCTTGAGATTGAAAACACTCCGGGTAAAAAAATTGGATTGGTTAAGGTATTTGATTTCCATTTAGATTATATGTTGTCATAAAAATTAATGTTGCTAAAATATTCCATTTTGCTTTTGACCGCCAAACGGTCAAAATCTGTGTTCAGGATTCGCTTTATGTTCCTCTTGTTCTCGTAAAGGCTGCCTACCGCCCCGTTTTGATACTCGGATTCAGGAAGTTCAACGATGGCCCTTACTACTTCATCGATACCGTCCATGGCCTTTATCAGTCCTTTTTCGGCTTGCTGATAATATTGCTTTTTTGATTTTTCCTCCATGCTTTGAATTACTTTTAGTTGATATTGATCCTCCTTAAAGCCTATCTTCTTCATACATAACTGCGGCTTGGCAGAACAGGTCGCCATCACTTTCAAAATGTGACACCCCACCGATGGGATGCCAACCATCAGCAAGGTTGTTGTTGACAATCTGTTCCAATATAACAGGACTATCGCTAGCGAAAATCTTGTACTTTTTTACCTTTTGTATCATACTTTGAAATGTTTTCCGTTTTTCTTATTTTAAGGTAAATGTTAAAATCTGTTTGACATAAAATTGGTTATGAAACTCCCCCATTTCTTGGGGATTTTCCCCCGGATCCCCTTTCATTGCCCGCTTTCTCCCCCCCCGGGTGGCCATGTGGCCCAAGATTATCGCCTTAACGGTTTTAAGGCTTCTTTAACGTTCGTGTAGGGCTGCTTACGGTTTCATGCCCGATATCCCCTTTTTGGCTTACGATCCGTAAGCCCGGTTCTTCCGGTGTTCCTACAAATCTCAATCTTTCAAATCTTTGATTTTTTCCCATTTCTCATTGATAATATTCTGGCTTTTCTCCATAATGGTTGCCCTTATTCTATCATAATCATGAGACGGACCTCCTTCTGCCATAAAGCTTTCCAAACGGCCAAAATCATAGACAATATTTTCTGCGTCCCATACAAACCCGGGTTCCGTCAACCCCATAAGTGACAACTTGTTTTTAAGGGTCAGGAACCGCTCCATTAATTCATTGGCATTATCTGGCCTTGGTGGGGCTGCCATATGCGCAACGGAAACAAGTTCTGAAACCGTATTTCGGAAATCAGTAATCCATTCCATACGTTTGTCGGCCAAATGAACTTTACGGTCTTTTTTAGCGTTCCTCCAAGTAGACCATGCTACCACTGCCGCAAGGATAAAATTGCTAGCGCCAAGGGCGATTTCCCATAAAGGGAACGTAGAACCTACCATTGTTTACAAATAAATGTTTTGTGGGCAAATGTCACGAACGTCTTGATCATTTATACCCAAGTGCCAACGCAATCGCCTCGAGTCCCGTCGGATGCTCGTCCTTGCTGTGGATGACAAATCCCTGCCTCAGTATTTGGTTCCTTTCCTTTTGTATCAAGACGTTCAATGCTTCTGCCATCGTTATATTGGCCTCTATTGATAGCTCCTTAGCCTCTTTCAATTCTTTTCCTGAAATCATATATCTATTTTTAGTAGTACTCTAAAATTTTAGTCAGCTTTAATGTGTATCGATTGGTTTCGGGCCTTCTCAATCTAATTAGATGAATGGGCTGTCCAAACTCGTCTACCGTTTCATCCATGTAAACGATTTCGTAATATCCGTCAACACTATTCTTGCATTCCTCGAATGGCATAATCCCATTACCTTTCAGGCCACATTTGACAAACCTATCTTGCTCAATAAAGTAATGGGTCGGTCTGAACCATGTTAGCCCGGATTCTGTGGGGTTGAGATATATTATGTAGTGTATGTCCCCGTCAAAAATCCAGACCTGTGAATCAAAATTATCATAAACACCATCCTCTACTTCAACTTGGTACATACCATATAACTGCCCCTCACAATTATTTTTCAGTTCAAATTCTTTTACGTTCTTATCAGAACAGGAAAGCCCTCCAAGTAGTATCATAACCAGAAATACTATTCCATTGATGTTTCTCATCTACTTAGATTATTTTGTGCGCCTTCTTCCATTTTTCCAAATCCTTTACCTGTTCCGAATAGTAAAGCCCGTCATCCTCTGGTTCCTCGTCGTCTAAGCATATATCCCCGTCCCTGTCAAGAAGCACACCGATACCCTTTGCCCGCCATTCATCGTACATTTTGTCCAGTCTTTCGACGGGAAAAGCCCCTACTTTTCTTTGGGCGTTAATGTCGAATACGCCAATACTATTTTTCATGTTCTTCATTTAGTGTTGTCCTATAAAGGGCACTTTCAAGTTCAACCAGTTTGTCCACGATATAAATTGCGTTCTGTTTAACTTGGTCTACATCGTCCCGTATGTCATCAATAAGCTCTATCATCTTTTCTTTATCGTGGTCGCCTTTATAGTTCAAAGCGTTGAAAACCATTCGGTGGAGCTTCATAAGGTTTTGTCTGGATTCTGGGGGTATTATATCATCCTTGTCAGCCAACACGTATCGCATGTTGTCAAGATTGTCAACCGCTTTCAATAAGTCACCACTCTCAAAATCATCATGTGTAAATCTTTCCATTCGTTAGAGTTCAATAATTTATTTGTTAACATATTGATATTCAGATTCCGGCATGTTTTTATTGGACATTTTGTCCTATTTTTTGAATGGAGCCTACCAGGCTTCATAATGCACCAAAATTGCAACGTCCGCAGAGGCATAGTTCAACCATCTTCGCCTGACCGTTTGGATGTGTTGAAAATCCGTAGGTTCCAAACCAAGAATTTTCCCATCCTCCCCGGAGAGGGTCAGCCCATCACCGGTGCTGGGAACAAGTTGCCTTTCGGTCAGATACCGGCTTGTTTCGGGCAAGAGCTTCCAATCGCTCAACCCTTCCTTACTATAAAAGACCTCAATCTTTAACTTTTTAATATCCATCGAATCATTCGTTTCCATTTCTCAAAGCATCCCTGGTAGCACTATATGCTTTGTAATCTTCCTCGCTCAGGTTCCACTTCATCCATTCATCCATCCCGATATCGTTTTTCTCCAGAACATGGCGCGTGAAGGAGAGCACTCCTTTACACAGTTCAAAGCCCTTTATCTCCATATCTTCCCTTATTTTTTCCGGCAATCCCTCAAGCCATTCTTTAAAGTCCTCTTCTGTAGGCTCCAGCTCATTGGCTTGTCGGTGGTACACAAACGCAGCGTTTCCAAGACGGAACATTCTGGCTTGCTGTTCTCGTTGTTTGCCGGGAAGTTGTGCCAGAAGCTCCGCTTGTCGTTCCCGCTGTTCTTTGTTCGGATGCTCCATTATATATTCTTATTATACTTTTTTAATAGTTTTTCAATCTGGCCAATACGCTCTTTGCTAAGTCCACTTATGGAATCACGTTCATACATAGGGGCTACATCCATATCATAGTGACTGATAAAAAAGACCCTCAAGCACCTTACAAAAGGATAGTTGTGCTCTCTGAACACATAGCCGGCTTGACTCTTTGGAAAACGTTCTAACAACTCCTCTATGCTCATCGTCCGGATTTCATTTTTTGGATAGGTCTTATCTGAACAAAACTGGATGGTTAGCTCTTCGTTCAAAATTGTTCTGGAGGATTTCTTTGTATATAATTTTGTGTCTTCCATGAGATAGTTTTATAGTGTTTATTTAAGCTGTGCCTGTTTAAGGATGCTGTTAAGGGTTCCTTTTGGCACATAATCAGAAAGGCGATGATAAGCAACCGTTACAATTCCTTTTTTGGTATTGTGCCTATAAGCTCTATGGCTTCCTTTTTGTCTCACCTGATACCATCAGTCCTTTTCAATCAACTTGACGATTTGGCGGTATTTCATGACCCCGTTATCACTAACATTTGGGAATCTGAAGAAGGTTCCGGTATGGTCAGGCCTTCTTCCTCCATTGCCTCTAAATGTAGGGTCATCGCTTCGATGATGTTCCTTTCAATCTCTTCACGGTCAACTCCTGCGGAAGTACATCCGGGAAGATCTGGGACATAGGCACTATACCCATCCTTAGATTTTTCATAAACGACCAAATATTTCCTTGTACTCATATCACCTTCCTTTTTTACGTCCTGGTTTACGATCTAGTTTGTCGAGTTCATCCCTATACTTTTTGGATAATTTGGGATAGTCAATTTTTTCAGCCAAAAGGTCAAGCCCCATGCGAACGATATCACCTGAACTGTAGGGCGTGCCCCTATCTAGAATATATTCGTGCAAATAGGTGATTTCATCCAATAATGTCTTTGTGCTTTTCGTGTGGCGTACCCCTAATTGAACGATTGTAGGCTTTTCCTGGGGTACACGTTCCCCCGTGAGTTCTCCAAATGCTACTGCGGTTTCTTTATCTCCCATATCAATTTAGTTTCTTTAAAAGTGTGTTACATAATTTTCTATAATCGTCTGCTGCCCTGCAATTGGGGTCAACATCAAAGATGCTTTCACCGGCCTGTGCGGCATCACTGATTCGGACATCCTTGCGCACGTATGTATCCAAAAAGTATTCCTTCGGAACATCCTTTTTTAACTGAGCGTAATACTTTTTGAAATTTCTTGTCCGTGTATCGACAATGTTGAAGAAAACCCCTCCAACCTTTAGTTCATTATGATGTTTCTTTCTAAAGTCGATTACATCGTTTACAAAACCGTTCAGGCCGTCCATGGCAAATTGCTCATGGAGCATTGGCATCACGAAAATGTCCGAGGCGTAAAGGGCTATCTGGTTCAATTTTGGTAGAAACTTTGCCTTACCGCTTCTTCTATCATATTTGTCCTTGATATCTGATGGGGAACAATCGATAATGCAATAATCAAACTTGATGTTGTGTTCCCGTTCAAACACCTGGCTAAGCACCTTTAACCTTTCCTTTAAAATATTGAGGTCATATTGAAGGGTATCGAGTTCTCTGGATCCTGCAAGGATGTAAAGGTTCTTCTTTTTGTTCCTTAGCCTTACGTTGGATTTTCCCATCAACATATCCAGAACCGTGTAAGGATGATCATCAGGGACCCCGAAACCACCTGAAGTATTTCGCTGTGGGTCAAAGTCCACCACGAGTACCTTCTTTCCCCTTTTTGCGAGATAGGCAGATAGATGTATAACCGTTGATGTTTTGGTCACCCCGCCCTTATTGACGACTACTGCTATTGTTTTCATATTCCATATAGTGCCTGCAAGTTAGATAAATAATGGTATCATTACAACATTATATAACAATAATATAAATGATACCATTAATATCTTTTAGAGGTTCATTACTTCAATCTTAGCCCCATAACTTAATTGCTAAATCCACTTTTTTCCGAAGTTCATTGACCCTCTTTTTAGCATAGGTAAGGGAAAATGAATGCTCCCTTTTCAAAGTGCCGTCCCTTAGCCCCTTATGATGTTCCGTGGCCTCCTCCAATTGCTCCTTATAAAATCGAATGCTTTCCGGCATGGAGAGATTTATAACATTTTCCATTTCCTTCCAGTATTCTGCCCTACTTCTGTAAGTATCTGCCTTTTCTTTCTCTTCATGGCTTTTGCGCATTTTGTTGTCATATTTCTCAAACAACTTGCGATGTCTCTTTTCACTATGATGTCCCACTTTGATGGGTTCCCCAA
>ERZ1740070.2219-NODE-2219-length-11318-cov-7.213087_pt1 | contig 11318 bp, 3 predicted proteins | sample MGYA00581734_ERZ1740070 | MGnify/ENA primary metagenome ERZ1740070 (study PRJEB43018, sample SAMN04849744) | marine metagenome | isolation source: floating plastic debris | place: Pacific Ocean | collected 2008-09-01 | study: EMG produced TPA metagenomics... | reverse complement strand
GTTTGATGATGTATGACCTGTAGAGATTTCTCACCACAGTGTGGACACAGATACGATCCATCCTTAGCTTTAACCTGACATGATTTATGATGTAAGTGTCCTTTCCCACTCAGACAATCCATAAACTCTCCCTGTCATATTAAACAGAGTAATTGTTACATTATTATAATAATTCACCATGTAGGTGATAGTGGGTAGTGAATGTATGAGATTTGCTTGAATAACTGAAAGCTGTACCTGTTTTGCTTCACATACTTTGTTAATGGGACCAGCCAATAAAAATAAATAATCTGATCCTGCTGTAACTTACACCAGAGCAGAACAGGCCACAGACTGGGCAGCATGAGTGGTTAGCCAGTTTCTTGCGGTGATATTTACACAGTACAAGGTGGGGCAGGTTAGCAGAGGCCCTCACTTCTACCTTCTCTGTCACTTTACTCATACAATTCACTACCTACAATGTGAAACAAAATTGGTGTAGGGAGGTTATTATGAAATAGTATGAGAGTCCAAACACAATAGGTAAGCACACATTCTGAAGAGACTTTCTATTTCGAAATCCATGAAAAAATCTTTTAATGCACTTTGGAAACTGGGTCATGCCAATAGGCCTACATTTACATTGACATACACAAGTGTTAATAACCAAACAAGGATCCAACAAGTTCTGATTGAAAAAATTTAGTAAAGCGGCAATGACGATCAATGGCATATTCGAAACACAATTCAAAGGTACCAGCATTTGGAAATCAAAGGAGGCTCAATAAAAAAGCCAGATGAATATCATCAATCCATGACATATCCCGGACAAGACTATCGCAGACCAAAATGTACGCAGAATACAGGCCTGATGCACATGGTCAGGATGGCATTCCTTTGACCTACGCCTACCAAAGCCGTAATGACTACTTATGACAGCACCACAAGAAAATGACTGCAAAGAAATAAATATTGAGTCAGCAGGGAGAGACAACTTACCGTATTACCCACTGTATCCACAGCTTGACAGAACATAATCTTTACTCTATCTTTGTTAGGTGATATCAGACCATTCAGCTTACAAGAACATAAGATCAAGTTGTCAGCCTGCAACATAAATAAACTTATTACGTTCATAAAAATTGTAAATTCATTGAACTTAAATCGCAAAACAGTGAGGGTATAACCAGTAGCAAAATAAGGTTGTTTGTGTAATGCAGCATGGCTCTCGTTCACTGTCCAGTAGATGATACCGGATGTTCTAAATACATGTATTATAAACAATGTGACAACTTCAGGGCCCTCAAAGGATGGGAACCTTGTATGGCAGACAAGGACAAAATCTGAGATGGAAGATATACATGACGTAGTAATTCATGTACTTCACTTACAGTCATCTTCTTCACAGTGTTCTCTTCTCTGATTGGATAGCTATCTCCACATGGCGTATTCTGATAGGCTACTGGAATTTTCCTCAGAGATGATTCAGTCCCTTTGATAAACTTCGTTGAAGCTGGCAAGAAACAATTGTTGATAGTTCTTCCATCGATTGTTTCGGAACACCGAGATGTATAATTAATGGAAATGGGATGTTTTTCAATGTTAACTACTAGTACATGTATTTATGGCGGTTCATTAAACATTATGTGATATAATCCAATTCGTATAAATCATATGCGAAAAAAATTATTATTGTATGGCCTTTAATGGCAAGAATGTGGCTAATCAGCAAAAATATCAGTATGACCCTCATACATGTAAGTGCTGGTCTCAATAGGCTACTGTTAGCACAATGGAATTTTTATTCGGCTGTAGTTCTTGGAACAGGCTACATCTTAATATAGTGGCACCCACATGCTGAGGGATAATCCTTAGAAGAGAAAAAAGAGCTTACCCTCATAGACTTTTGACATAGATTGACTGATGCTCTGCTTCTTAGAGGCAGAGGCTGGTTCATCAAAGTCTAGTGGTACCACTTCCGAGCTGAATATGTCCTTCCAACGGCTGTTTAAAATAAAAGAGGACCTTGAAATGATTGAAGCTGTGCTTTTAACTAAATTCCATGGCCAAATTACAAATACCCTATTCACAGTAACTAACTACTAACTACACCTTGTTAAATTAATCAAAAAAGCCAATCACAGTACATGGACCTGCACTTTTTCCATGCCATCTAGTTCAGAGATTAGGATGTTCAACCACCATTCGGTACTAATTTCGGTCATGTGCATGGAGACTATGGGAAACATTGATTTACCTGTCAACAATGTCTTGGCCTCTCTCACTGGATCGTTTCATCTTCGCTTGAACAGGTTCCAGGAAGGACAAGTTGACAGCAGCAGAGGTTGTATTCGGTGAACTCAGCTTTTGTGGCAGCAGTGGACTGAAGTTTGCAGGAGACGGAGACACCAGCGTTTGTACAGGACTCCTCATACTTGCGGTCTTTGGTTTCATAGGACTACTTTCAGACGTTGTAGTCGAAGCTACGCCGCTCTGAGTGAGGCTTCTTTTACCAGGAGGGTTTCTTACAACTGGAGGGCTCTTTACTGCTGTGGGGCTCCTTACAGCTGGAGGGCTCTTCAAACCGATGGGTTCATTCAGACTACTTGCCTTATTCCCAACCATGCTCTTGGTTGGACTTAAAGTCTTCTTCGCAGTGGGTGACTTTGATTTGTTTTTCGCTTCAACAGCAGCAGGAGATGCATGAGCAATAATAATATCATTTTCGCCATCTGAAATCATCACAGGAGTTTTAGGGAGAATTTTCTGAAGAGGTTTGTTCGTGACGATTCCCCGGGCATATTTGCCTCTACCTCTCTTTGATTTTGTTGTCTTGGCGCTGCCTAAAACTGGCTGAATAATTTGTAAACCAGTTGGGCCTAGTGACTTCCCGGAGTAATTGTCCAATATCGCAGTTACTATTGGAGGGTAAGGTTTGGCTGTGCCGGCTTGAGATTTCCCTGTATCAACTGGTGCAGCTTCTTGAACCAGTGGTACTGCATCTCGAGATTGGTCAGACTCTGAATCGACTGGACTGGCTTCAAAGGGCCAAGGCTCATCATCTTCATCATCATCTTCTACAATCTCAATTTTATCAAAAGTGAGAGCCGGTAGGCGAGCAGCCTCAGTTTTCTCTTTCTCAGTCACAGCTGACTTACTCAAGTTGTGAATTTCATAAGCTGTCAAAACAGATGATGTAGTGGCCTTGGTTACCGGCTCAGTTGCATGAATCAATTTCTCTACAGCATTCGCCACTTCCTTTGCTTTGGATGGCAATTCAGGAGGCTTACTTGTGCATGATATGGAGGAATCCTTAGTTGGTGGGTGTTGGCTTTGTCCAGATTTGGGGCCACCGGAGTTACCCATCTCAGTCACGACTTGTTTAGCCTGTCGGGCATTCAGGGACTTTTTTCTTGACTGGATAGCTCTTTGGATCCGTTCTTGGGTTTTTTGTTTCTTTTTCTCAAGGAGTTTCATTCTAATTTTGGTCAATTCTTTGCCCCATTCCCTTCTACCTAGCCTGCCAGGTACTTTTTGGTGATGTTGAGAAGAGCTCTCTGGTATGATTTCAGTTCTCTCCGCCGATTCAGGGCTGACATTTATCACTGGAGGTGTGGATCCATGTTCATCATCAGTAGACCCTGTGGTTGTATCACATGCACACACTTCTGTCACAGATCTTTTAGGTGGTGTCTCCGATTTCTGAGACTCGCCAGGCAAGTTCTGGTTTTGTAATATTTGGGTATCAAACACTTCATCTCCAACAGAACCTGCTTGCGTTAAATGCGGATTGCTATTGTTATCCGAAACAGAAGGACTTCCCTCAGCAGACAATGCCAAATGAGCTTGTTGAGGATCATTTTCTATTGTTTTTGAGTCCCTTGACTGTTGGGTTGTGGGAATCTCCAAATCATTTTCAGAGTGCTCACTTAGCGACGGACTGCTGGATAATGATGGCCAAATGTCACCAGGAGGATTAGCGTCATCATCGTCTTCATAACTCAATGATAATGAATAGTCATTCATTGACTCAAAGGATTCGTCACTTGGCTTTCCATACTGATTCTCCTCACAAGCATTGGTTTCATTTTCAACAAAATTGATGCCAGAAGTTTTTGATGTAAGTGTATTGGTTGTTCCTCCATCGAATGCACTCGTCTTTTCTTGCATCATATTTGTTCTGTCTCTAGTGTCTGCATCAGCATTTGCAGTTTCATTTGGTGCCATTGGAATGGATTGATGAATATCAGTATTTTCTGGTATGGGAGTTTCAACTGATCCAGAAGCTAGTGTACTAACTTTTTCTTTGCTAATGGGTTTAGAAGGAACTATATCTGACTGCTCAGTGTTTATCGAGGTGATGCCACCCAATGATCTGAAATGACTCTCTCCAGCACCAAATTCTTTCTCACTTTGGTTTTTGACTTTCTTTGGTTCTATCTCAACATCACCTGTGATTGCAGTCACTGTGTGATGCCGTGGTGAAGCATTGGATTTCATATCAGTAGAAATCTGCACAGGAGCAGTAGAGCAAACCGAACCAGAGGGCTCTTCATCAAAAAATTCTTTGTCCTTTGAACTGGGTTGATCTACTTGACAGTTCATCTCTGAAGCACTGTGCTGATTGTCAGAGGAGAGATTAACTACATCAGCAGAGTTAACTGAATCAGAAACCATATTTGGTAGCAGTGTATCATACATTTCACTGTCATGATCCAGTTCGCAGATTTTCTCAGGAGAAAGACTTGGCTCACAACTTTTGCCATTATCTACTTTTGAAACTGCACACTGTGCAAGCCAAGTCAATGTTGGCACTGACTGACGAGTTGTAACTGTAACAATTGCAGACCTATCATTGACAGGAGTTCTGTTTGTGCCTTCAGATACATGTTCAACAGATTGTGGGCTAACTGTGGCGTCTGGGTGAGGCAAAGGTTCAGAGGGAGTGGCTGAAACAGAAAAATCACCCACAGAGGCCCCTTTGGTACATTTAGTTTCTTCTTCAACAGATTGTGGGCTTACAATGGGATCTTGAACAAGCGAAGACTTGGAGGAGTTCATAAATTCCGGAACCAACACTTCTTCCTTTTCAGAAACGGAAGTGTCATCAACAGAGGTTCCTATGGCGCCTTCAGTTTCTTCCTTCGAAGACTGCGGACTTACTGTAGGATCTGGAACAAGCAAAGATTCAGAGGGAGCAACTGTAAGCTCCAAAACCAACACTTTTTCCTTTACAGAGACAGAAGTGGTATCAACAGAGGTTTCTTTGCTGCATTCAGTTTTTTCCTCAAAAGATGGTGGGCTTACAGCAGGATCTGGAACAAGCAAAGATTCAGAAGGAGCGACTGTAGGTTCCAAAAACAACACTTTTTCCTGTACAGAGACAGAACTTTTATCCTCAGAAGTTTCTTTGCTGCATTCAGTTTTTTCCTCAAAAGATGATAGGCTTACAGTGAGATCTGGAACAAGCGGAGATTCAGAGGGAGCGACAGTAGGTTCCAAAACCAATACTTTTTCCTTTACAGAAACAGAACTTCCATCGACAGAGGTTCCTTTGCTGCATTCAATTTCTTCCTCAACAGATCGTGGGCTTGCAATGAGATCTCGAACCGGTGAAGTCCCAGCCAACACTTTTTTATTTTCAGAAACGGAGTTTTCATTAAGAGCGGCTTCCTTGGTGCCTTCAGTTTCTTCCTCAACAGATTGTGGGCTTGTTATGGGATCTGGAACCAGTGAAGTCCCAGCGTCTGTAGAGTCCTGAGCCAGCACTTTTCTAATTCCAGATATGACATTGTCATCCTCAGAGGCTTCTTTGGTGCCTTCAGTTTCTTCCTCAACAGATTGTTGGCTTACAATGGGATCTGGAACAGGCAGAAATCCACAGGATGGGACTGTAGATTTCAAAACCAACACATTTCCCTCTACCGTAACAGAACTTGTACAATGCTCCAACTCCTGAGTAGACGTAGCAGAACAGACTGCATGAGCTGTTTCAGGAGACTCACAAAGCAAAGAGGTTCCAACCACAGTATGTTCAACGGAGGCCACATGTGGCACATGCTCGACTTCAGTGCATACAGAGAGTGTAATCGGCTCTAACAGATTGTGTTTGGGCTCAGTGACAGGAGAAGTGGCGGTGTTGCCAGAATCCATAATAGGTTGAGTTGCTTCCTCATTAATGTCTGCGGCGGATAACTCCGTGAACTCAGCGACCTCCTTGCACTCGCTACTTTTCACAACTGCCTGTCTATCAATGACGTCAGGTTTAGTGATATGCTCCATAGTTTTATGGTCATCTTTATCATGAGCTCTGACTACCTGATCACACCTATTCCGCGCTGGAACAAATCCTCCTTTAGGCTGACTATATTCTGGACTGTTGTTGCTAGTCATGAGGAGCGCATCTCCAACTGACTTTTCCAATTTGGTTTCTGATTTGACCACTGCTTTTGGCTCAATCATATTTTGTTCTCCTGATTGACTTGCAGGAGGACCAGGTTCATCAAGAGGAGACACCTCCGTCATGGAATTTTTCTTGTTGTGGTCCACAGATAGGCCATCTTTGATTAGGCTCAGATGATTCATTTGGCCCTTCGCCTCCAAACTTGTGTCTTTTACTGTGTCATCATCAGCAGATACGCTCTCAGGAGGTCTGCTCAAGTCAGTGGTTCTATGGTCAGATATTGACAGGGTGCAATCAGTACAGTGACCGACCTCAACAGTCTTATGACAATCATCTGCAATGTCTTTTGTGTCATCATCACTTACATGAAGTTGCTGATCTGTCTGTTCCTGATCGGTTTTCCCATCAAGTCTCATCTGTGAGGTTTCCAGAGCTGGAGGTTCAGAGACTATGTCAATCTCTGCCATCTTAGAGCCATTCTCAGCACCAATATTCTCCTTATAATCTATCTTTCCCGTGTTGTCCCTGTTGTGATCAACTGATTTTGCCGGGTTCTCAAAACAAATCATCTCAACATCACTTTCATGTGCAGTATCTGCAGTAGACACTGCATTCAGATGCAATATTTCATCCGATTCCCTCTCTGGTGTTGCCATGGCCTGTGGTTGCTCATCCTCCTTGTCTTGAGAATCAGAATTCTTTAATGGACTTCTAATTTCAACAACCTTACATACATCATTCAGCTGAGCAGCAGATGTTGACACGATTTCATTTTTCTCCATGGTTACACCAACTTCTTCTAAATTCAATTCACTTGTGGATAGACTTCCTTCATTTTTTGTGACATTGTTACCATCAATAGTGGCTTTTTCTGAACTATCATCAGCAGTTGGTTCCATCGCTTCAGTTTCGTTGGTGGCAGTTTTTTCTTGAGAATTCAAATTGCTGTTTGGATTATCTACGATATCATTTGGGACGGCAGCATCATCGCTGGGATGTTCAACTGCTTGTAGCTCATTGACTTTATCCTTATCATCCTTCTGATTGACAACCTTGACTGGTGTTTGGAAGTCATTTGACACACACATGAGGGTATTTCGAGGCAGAGGATCGCTTATTTGCACATCTTGACATTCATCGCTTATAGGGTCTTCAGACACATGGTCTCCATTTTTCATGATTTCTGCCGACATATCCACATCATTAGGAATAGATGGGTTTGGTTGCTCCATCGATCTGCTTCTCTCTGAACACCTAACCTGATCTTCACCATTTTGACTTTGAACACTACTAATCTCATTGAGCTTTGGGATAATTATCTCGGTCTCATGAGTCTTGTCTGCTGGCTGATAAACACATGGGTCAAATTTCTGTCGCTTAGATTTTGGCTCAAAAACATCTGAATCTGAGCTTTCAAGGCATTTATTCTCATCCCCCTCATCACTGTCACCTGTGAGGTCAATAACATTGTTTGAACTGTCCATTGCATGCATATTTGGCTTTGCAAACACATTTTCATCTTCTTCTTTTGTCACACTACTGTTGAAAATACTATTACTGTGGCTACCTGTGGAGTTGTTTTCAGTAGCCTCACACTCTGGGCTTATAAAAGGACATCCTTCCTCCGAAATCTCAAATGGCAGCTGCGTTTTCAAAAGATCAATTGGATATAGAGGTTCAGGCGCAGGCTTTGGGATCACATTTGGCTTCACTTTCACATCTTCAGCAAATCCAGTAACTATCTCTCCAGCAACAGGAGGTTTTCTTGGCTCTTTTGTCAACAAATGCTCTGGATTGAAAAATGGGCATCGTTCATCTTGGCCGTCCTCAGCATCATTTTGCCACACCGGTTTGGTTCTTTGGATTGACTTAGCTACAGGCCTGCTAATTGGCCGAGACACTTGATCTTTGAAATCCATGGTGAGTATTGTATGTTTTTGATGATTATCAGTTGTAATTTCATCCAAATTCATACTCTTGGCAGCATTGCTAATCGTCTTTGCAGGTTTATCAAGTGGCAATGCAGAGTGTGATTTTTGAGAAGATGATCCTACCTTTGTACTCTCAAACTTGCGTGAGCTCTCCATATCATATTTTTCATTGGACTTACTGGGAACTTCCCTCTCTGCATGGTGGATTTTTGGCACAGGAAGTGTTCCGCTCTTGCCAACAAAAGGATTTGAAGTATCTATACGACTCTCAACACGGTCAGTTAGTTTGTCACTGTCAGATTTACAGCTAGTCGCACTTTTCTTCGCATTTACCTTTTTAGGAGAAATTTGCATGGCTTGAACTTTTGATTTATCTCTAATCTTTCCATCAGCGCATCTTACATAGGTTCTTAGTGGCCTTTTTACCGCAAAAGTGGATTCTGTTTCATCAGTAGCAGCTCCTGAACACCTGTCTGCTGGATCCGATACCGAGCTTGTCTCGCTTTGGCTTGTGTCACTCTCAGATCGAGGCTTCTCACACTCCTTTAACTTGATGAGAGACACAACCAGTCTATCATTAACAGCATCATTGATTTTCATCATTTTCCCGTTGGTGTCATTAGAGCGTGTGATGATGTTGTCATTGATTGAAGTGTTCTGCTTGGGATGACTCTGAGTGGAAAGTTTTGCAGAGCCATGTTTAGTTTTTTCTGTTACTATTATCTGGCTTCCAGCAGCTTGGTCAAATTTTGGTTTGTCTGTTTTGGTTGTTGACTTCTCGGAATCCATCTTTCTTTGTTTTCTAGAGCCATAGGTGCGAACAATTGGCTTCAACGGTGCAGACTTCACAGGTGAGCTAGGACTGCTATCTCGCCTTGATTTCACAGGGGAACTGGCTGGACTGAGATCAAATGTTCTTACACTTGGGCTGCGCTCTGGCTTCGGAGTTTCAGCAGAAGGGTCAAAACATTCATCACCCACATATTTCCGTCCAGTTTTCCTCTTTTTTGCTGTCAACCCAGTTCCTGGGGTCTTCATTGTTGACAATACATGTTTATCAGGTACACTTTCAATAGTTGACTTTCTTTTTAGTGTGATGGGGGTGGGCTGTGAACCTGCAAAACATGGGCAAGTCATTAATTTGAGGCAAAAAAATATCTTGTAATATAGAAAGTACACCTAGTTAGCTGACGCTGATAGCAAAATCAATTCTTTCAATAAACCACAAGCAATAATATGTTTACAAGATTCATATTGAAATGGCTTTGCTCAATACCATAGAAACTGAAAGAAAGAACTGATGAACCATGAAACCCTATAGATTGATTTGACGAGTACGTAATACATTTATATGCAGGGGTGAGCCAAAATGTGCACAGACTATCAATTGGTGAATGCATGTAGGCTACAGTGCATCAATATCGTTAGATTGGTAAGCCTAGTCTGGTTAAAAACTCAATGTTGTTTGCAACTCAGCTGAACCATGGTTTTGGTTGAAATTTCACAACATCACAGCAGAGACACAACACCTATTGAATATTCATAGGTGACTATAAAGGTACAACAGCATACCTTTGATATGAGGTGGCATCTTACGTTTAGACTGGTAAGTCCGTCGTGATTTTTCCTCCAATGAAGAACAGGACTGTATAGTGGGTATAGCAGATGAGGACAGAAACTTCACTCCATGTGTTCTTGTCTCTGTTCTCCTGTCTATTACATGACTCATATGCAGAGGCACTACAAAAATAACATGACAGGATAGAACATCAGAGCATTATGTCTCACACTGGAGATGAGTTATATAAACTATAACTAACTTTTGATAGTAGTACCTGTGAGCTGTTTTACCTTTGGTGGGTTGTGACATCTTGTAATGTATCTTGTTTTAAGACTATCAGCCTACATCAAGGTTGAGACTCATCAATAATCTTTATAAAGTAAAATCTCGACCATTTGATTTGTTTTCAATATTTGAAAATATCCCTTTCATCTTGCTAAGAGTTATCTACTGATACAAAACATCTTCTTATCCAGGTTTGTCAAAGTCATTAATTGTTACACTATAAAGTAGCTTTTATAGTACTTCGTAGTAGTAAATGTTTTGCAATGAACTTGTGTCCCTCATCTATATCGTCATTAAATGTTTGCAGAGGTTTAGACACAGCCAAAGCAAAGCGCATTTATCATATTTGGCCTTAGTCAACACGTAAATTGAGTACACAAAATCAAAACTGTATTGGAAACCTATTTTAGCATTTCTGTCTGCATAGGATTAGTTTACTTTACTAGTAATATACTGTTTAACATTATCTATTCATTTATGCCCACTAACTGCATGAACAAGTCTTCTCAAAACTGTTAAAAGTTTCATTTTTTTCGAGCAAGATAAGAATTGTCGATAAAAGTGTCAGGTCTGATGACTGACAGCACATGACACAACTATAAGTTTTTAGATTTGGTTTGATCACATTCCTATAACTAGCTTTGCTATTCAGTTTATGAAACCAAACTTTGTGTTAACTTCCTCATCCAGTTGACAAAGCCTGCCACTAGTCGACAAATTAAATTGACATCACTATTTTGATCTATCCGTACAGTTTCTACTGATTGATACCCATGATATGCTTGAATTTTTAACTTATTTGCAGAATCAAACAAAACAATTAAATATTACCACCTCTTATTAGAAATAATCCAAATCAATGAGTACCACATGAAAAGTAAAGTACATTATAGGAACCTTTTAGAGCAGTAATATTCCATAAAAAAGCAACAGGCCTTAGTTGTTACCAAAAATAACCTCATAACTGAAACCTCCAAGTATGAATGGATAGCTTTTGTGGATAGAGGCAGGCATTATGCCTCAAAATACATTGATGCAAATGTCATTCCTCTGTCTCAATGGAGGTCTTACATGTAAATTTGTGGGAGTCAAATATTTTTCTACCATTACCATGCCAGGGCAATAATTGCAGATTTTCAATCCATCGACCTCCCACACA
>ERZ1740070.2218-NODE-2218-length-11322-cov-27.695305_pt1 | contig 11322 bp, 9 predicted proteins | sample MGYA00581734_ERZ1740070 | MGnify/ENA primary metagenome ERZ1740070 (study PRJEB43018, sample SAMN04849744) | marine metagenome | isolation source: floating plastic debris | place: Pacific Ocean | collected 2008-09-01 | study: EMG produced TPA metagenomics... | reverse complement strand
AGGGTCTTATCCGGACGATGATGAATGCGGAAATAGGGATACGGATGGAACGCGCAGGCATCGAAAAGCGGCAGGATTTCATTGCTGCGGGCGGCCAGGATTTTCGTCAGATCTCCCCAAAACTCTGGGATGAAGTAGAAATGACTGTGAGGCCCATCGGCGCGATACTTATTGTACTCGGCCGTCTTGGGCAGCCTGTTTGAGAGGGCTGGTGGGCGGTCGTCATGCCCGACAACGCCATCTTCGGCCATGGCGCCGATACACAGAGTGGCGTCGGGCTGTACCTCTTTGATGGCGCGCGCGCCGGGCAGGAGAATGTGATCGACAAACTCCTCTGGTGTCCAAGGGCGAGCACCCGTTTCGGTCTTTACCGAGAGATAGAAATCGCTGGCATTGGGCTCGTTCCAAATCTCCCAATCCGTGATGGTCGGAAAGCGCTTTGCCACAAGCCTACAGTACCGCGCGAAACGCTCGGACATCGCGGAGGGATCGTGAAAATAGTCTTCGGCGACCGTGCTTGAGGGATGCACGAGATAGCCCAGCGGTTTGGCCGAGGCTGGCAGTGCCGCGAGCGCCCGATCAACGCGCGCGCAGGCCTGCGCGTTCAGCTTGCCATTGCCTTTGGGTTCGATCGCGGCCCAGGTGAGCGAGATCCGCACAGACCGCATGTCGAGCTCACACAGCCGATCCCCCAGAAGATCCAGAGAGCCGCTCATCCTTACATGCGTCAGGGCCGGCGCGTTGATGCCAATGATCATGAGAGCTTTCGCGTTGTGGTTTTTGGCCTTGTAGCAAAAAGCACCCTCATGGCAACGCGTTTCCAGATGGGTGCTGGGCTGCTCTTAGTGGGTAAAAAGCGGGGGCTTCGCCGATCCGGTGTTAGCCGGTATCCGCAACAAGCCCGTGGCTCTCGATCGCCGCGACGGCTGCGGCCTCATCATTGTCAGAGCTGTCGCCCGTGATCCCTAACGCGCCGATCACAACACCGTCGCGTTTGATCAACACGCCGCCCGGCACCGGGACCAGATGCCCGTCATTCAACGCATTCATCGCGCTGATGAAATAGGCCTGTTCCTGGGCGCGGTTGAAGAGCGCGCGGGATCCCAGCCCCATGGCCACGGCGCCTTTGGCCTTTCCTTGGGCAATCTCGGCACGCAGGTTGCTGGTGCCATCTTCGCGCTGCAAGGCCACCAGATGCCCACCGGCGTCAATCACGGCGATTGTCAAAGGCTTCATGTTCTGTGCCCGACGATAGGTGAGCGCTGCCGCGATCAAGCCGTTGGCCAGGTCCAGGTTCATAAAACGCCTCTCATAACTTTGATCCGCCGCATGGGGCATGCGGTGCGCCGGGTCTACTCGCCGTAAAAATACTCCACCAGGAAGAGCGGAATAGATGGAATGTAGGTGCACATCAACAGCACCGTCAGCAGCACCGCGATGAAGTAGATATTGACCTTGGTCACATCCCAGATATTGGCCCGCGCCACCGCGCAGGCGGTGATCAGAACGCTGGCCACAGGGGGTGTCTGCTGCCCAATGGCCAGGTTGAGCGTGACCACAAGGCCAAAGTGGATCGGGTTGATGCCCACAGCGTTGATCAACGGAATGACAATCGGCACGACGAGGATGATGGCCGCCGCTGAATGCAGGAAAAACCCGATGATCAGGAAAAAGAAGTTCAGGATGAGCAGCACCAGCCACTTGTTGTCTGTGATCGCGAGGATGCCCGCGGCCAGTTCCTGAGGGTATTGCGCCCGGGTCAGAAACCCACCCATGACCACGGAGGCCGCCACAAGCAGCATCACCACCGCCGTCTGCATGCCGCCGTCCAGCATGGCGCGTCTGAGGTGTTTGAGATCCACCTGCCGGTACCACAAGCTGATCAGGATCGCGGCGAGCACCGCCAGCCCGGCTGCCTCGGTCGCGGTCACGTAGCCGCCAAAGATGCCGCCCAGAATGATCACCGGGAGGGCGAAGGTCGGCAAAGCGTCAATCGTCGTGGCCCAGAGCCTGCGGCCGGAAAATGCCTCTTCCCGAGGCAGGTCATAGCGCCGTGCGAAGTAGTAGGCGACACCCATCAGCCCTGCCGCGCCCATGAGACCCGGAACAACGCCCGCCACGAACAGCTGTTCGACAGAGACATTGGCGGATGTCGCGTAAAGGATCATCGGGATCGATGGCGGGATGATGATGGCCAAAGACGCCGAAGAAGATGTCACCGCAGCAGACAGTGCCGCCGAATACCCGCGCTTTTTCATTTGCGGGATCATGACAGAGCCCATGGCGGCCACATCGGCCACGGCGGAGCCCGAAATCTCGGCAAAGAAAAGCGAGACGCCGATGTTGACATGGGCCAGACCACCGCGCACGAAGCCGATGATCGCGGCCACGAAATTGATCAACCGATCGGTGATCCCGCCTGCATTCATGATGGCGCCTGCCAGCACGAACATCGGGATGGCGATCAGCGAAAACTTGGTCGCGCCGCCATACATGTCGAGCGCTACGTTCACCAGCGATCCAGTGCCTTCGAGCACGAGGAGCCCGCCAATTGCTGAGACCGCCAACGCCACCGCGATCGGCACGTTGAGGCAGATCATGAGGACCATGGCCACGAAGATACCCAGCATCAACATCAGGCATTCCCCGCTTTCTTCATCTCTGTCTCGACCTCTTCTTCGATCTCGGCGTGTTCGAGCGAGACGCCGCGCGCTGTCTTGCGCCAATAATCCGGCAAGCTGAGGAGCTGACAGAGCACGAAAAGACATGCACCGATTGGGATGACCGATTGGGTGAAGCTGATGGGCACCCATGTGAGTGAGACAAGAGACATGCCGCCCAAGATTGCCATCACCGTGAAACCGGCCCAGGCCAGGAGGATGAAGAACCCAGCGGTGATCAGCTCTGCGACCGCCACTGCGACCATGCGCAATTGCTTGGGAAAGGACAGCAGCACGCTGTCAAAGCCTATGTGGCGGCGCCGCAGAACGGCCAGAGCGGACCCGTAGTACGTGATCCACGCGAGCAAAATCGCCGCGACTTCATCGTACCAGGCAAGGCTTGACCCCATGAGCCGATACAAGACCGCCACGATCACGACGACCGTCAGAATGATCATGAGGAACACAACGAAATATTCGAGAACAACCTCGAAGAACTTCTGCAATGAAACGAGCATCAGCGACCTTGTCTCGGTGGCAGGACCCAATTCAGCAAGTGGGTCGCGGTATTTGTCTTAAAGACGGATGTGCGGGAGGCCACGTAGCCTCCCGCTGATCTTCGGATTACGATCCAGATGCCAGGCTCTGGATCCGCTCGATCAGTTCTGAGCCACCATCAACCGTGTTGGCGAACTCTTCGTAGACCGGGGCCGAGGCTGCGATGAAGGCGTCTTTGTCGGCCTCATTCACTTCGACACCTGCGTCCTTGATCACCTGAAGCAGATCCGTTTCAAGCTTGGCTGCGTGCTCATAGACAAAGGTCTGAGTTTCAGCACCACAGGCTTCGAGACCAGCGCGGACATCTTCTGGCCATTTCTGCCACTGGCTTTCAGCCACCAGCACATAGCCAGGCGTGTAGACGTGACCCGTGATCGACAGGTATTTCTGCACTTCCTGGAATTTGGCTGATGCGATCTGGGCATAGGGGTTTTCCTGACCGTCGATCACCTTGGTCTGCAGGGCCGTGAACACTTCGGAAAACGCCATGGGCGTCGGGTTTGCTCCGTATAGCTGGAACATCTTCACGCGCCATTCGCCATTGGGCGTGCGCAGCTTGATGCCCTGCAGGTCTTCGGGCGTGTCGATCGCGCGGGTGTTGTTGGTGATGTGGCGGAAGCCGTTTTCAAAGTATCCAATGATCCGGTAGCCTTGGCCCAATGCGGCCTCTTGGAAGACGTCACCCAGCTCTGCCTGAATACGCTTCATATGCTCGCGGTCTTTGACGATGTACGGCATCTCAAAGACGCCAAATTCGGGCGCCACGGATGACATTACAGAGGACGGCAGCGAGAAATCGACCTGACCCAGCTTCAGCTTCTGCAAGAGCTCGCGGTCTTTGCCCAGCTGGCTTGCGCCAAAGGTCTGAACCTCGGCTTTGTCGCCCAGCTTGCTGTTTGCGCAGGCCGCAAAAGCGTCGACCGAGGCCTCAAAAAGAGAGCCCGGGTTGCCGACGTGGCCGAAGCGCAGCGTGATATCGGCCGCACTTGCCGCCAGCGGCATCGCAATCGCGGCGACTGTGGCCAGAATAGTTGCTTTGAGTTTCATTTTTTTCCTCCCTTAATGCCCCCTCCCGGGGCGATCTTCTGGTTAGTTGGTCTGTAAATTCATTCTGCGGCGTACCGCTCAACCGTCGTTTCCTTGAGGAGCTCCATGGCCGCCTGAGCGCCGCCCGCCTGATGCGGCACGCCTGCTTTGGAGAGGCCCATCTCAACGCCCGAGAGTGTGGCCATCAGCATCAGATCGTTGAAATCGCCTAGATGACCGATGCGGAAGACCTTGTCGGCCACCTTAGAGAGGCCATTGCCCAGCGAGATATCGTAGTGTTTCAGCGTGGTCGCGCGGAAGCCATCCGCGGAATGACCAGCTGGCATCAACACAGCTGTCAGGACACCCGATTCTTGTCCTTGCCGGGCGCACAAAACCTCAAGACCCCAAGCGCGCACGGCTGCGCGCGTTGCGGCACCATGGCGGGCGTGGCGGGCAAAAACGTTGTCGAGCCCCTCTTCGTGCAGCATGTCGATGGCCTCGTTGAGGCCGTAAAGCAGGTTGGTACCGGGGGTGTATGGGAAATACCCGGTTTGGTTTGGCCCGACCATGTCATGCCAATCCCAGTAGCTGCGCGTCATGGTTGTGGATTTGGCGTGCTCCAGGGCCTTTTCGCTAACTGCGTTGAAGCTGAGGCCCGGGGGCAGCATCAGACCCTTTTGCGAACCAGAGACACAGACATCCACGCCCCACTCGTCGAACCTGAAATCAATCGAGGCCAGACCCGAGATCGTGTCCACCATCAAAAGCGCCGGGTGCCCGGCCGCGTCGATGGCCTTGCGCACCTCTGCAATCGGTGAGACGGAGCCCGTGGAGGTTTCATTGTGCACAACGCAGACAGCCTTGATCTCGTGATCTTTGTCCTCGCGCAGCCGAGCCTCAATGCGATCAGGCTCTGCGCCGCCTCGCCAATCCCCTTCTAGAAACTCCGGCTCCAGCCCGATTTTGCGGGCCATTTTGCTCCAGAGCGTTGCAAAGTGCCCGGTCTCGAACATCAGAACCTTGTCCCCGGGCGATGTCGCATTGACCAGGGCCGCTTCCCACGCGCCGGTGCCCGATGACGGGAAGATAAAGACGTGCTGTTCCGTCTTGAATATAGACTTCATGCCCTGCAATGCCTTGAGGCCCACCGCAGCGAAATCAGGGCCGCGGTGATCGATCGTCTGGCGCCCGATGGCGCTCAGGATACGGTCGGGCACCGCACTTGGACCCGGGATTTGCAAGAAATGACGGCCTGCTTGACGCATGAATTCTGGTTCCCCCCGCATGCGCCACCGGAGCGGCGCTCTTCGCACTTGCTATTGTGTAATTATGAATTCATAATTCAGTCAACCCAAAATTTATACCGTGGGAAGCTGACCTGAGAAAGGGATACTTGCTCGCTCATGCGTGAAGACTCTGACCTAACCAAGCGCCTGAAAACGTCTATTTCAGGCGACGTCATGGCGGATGTGGCCTCTCGCGCTCGCTACGCCACCGATGCATCGATCTATCAAATGCTGCCCAAAGCTGTGGTGGTGCCGCGTTCTGAGGAGGACGTGGAAACTGCCATGACCATCGCGCGGGAAGAAGAAACGACCGTCCTGCCCCGCGGCGGCGGGACGTCGCAATGCGGCCAGACCGTGAACCGCGGCGTGGTCTTGGACAATACGCGACATCTCAACAAAATCCTCGACGTCGACACCGAGAAGCTGACCGCCCGCGTCCAGCCCGGGCTTGTGCTCGACGAGCTGAACCGTGCCCTCAAACCGCACGGTCTTTGGTTTCCGGTCGACCCCTCCACGGCGTCGCGGTGCACCTTGGGCGGGATGGCCGCCAACAACTCCTCAGGCGGCAAATCCCTGCGCTACGGCGTGATGCGTGACAATGTGCGGGCCATATCCGCGATCATGCCCGATGGCACCAAAGCGCGTTTCAATGGAGCTGCCCCAAAACCCGGCAGTCATGCCGATCTCGTGGCCGATATGCGCGCCCTTGGGCGGCGCGAGGCCGAAGAGATTGACGCGCGGTTTCCCAAAGTTCAGCGACGGGTCGGCGGCTACAATATCGATGCCTTGACCGGCAATGACGTGAACATGGCGCATCTTTTGGTCGGCTCCGAGGGGACGCTCGCCTATTTCACCGAGTTGGAGCTGAGCCTTGCGCCCCTGCCCGGCAAGAAAGTCATCGGGATGTGCCACTTCCCGACCTTCTATGCCGCGATGGATGCCGCGCAGCATCTGGTCACGCTTGAGCCGCAGGCCGTCGAGCTTATCGACGACACGATGATCGCACTGGGGCGCGACATCCCTCTTTTCCGCCACACGATTGAGGCCTTTGTAACGGGCGATCCGGCGGCTTTGCTGATGGTGGAGTTTGCCGAGAAAACCCCTGAGGCCAACGCCGCCAAGCTTGCCCAATTGGCAGAGATGATGGGCGATCTTGGAATGGATTTCACAGGCACCGGCGATCGCTGGGGCGGTGTGGTTCCGATCACAGATGCCAAGCTACAAGGGGCCATTGCCGAGTACCGCAAGTCCGGTCTCAACGTCATGATGTCGATGAAACAGGACGGCAAGCCGATCTCATTTGTCGAAGATTGTGCCGTAGCACTGCCGGATCTGGCCGAGTACACCAAGGGGCTCACTGATATCTTCTCCCGTCATGGCACCAAGGGCACATGGTACGCCCATGCCTCTGTCGGATGTCTGCACGTGCGCCCGGTTTTGAACATGCGCCAGGACAAAGACGTCAAAACGATGCGCTCCATCGCCGAAGAGTGCTTTGATCTGGTCAAGCACTACAAAGGCTCCCATTCGGGCGAGCATGGTGACGGCATCGTGCGGTCTGAGTTTCATGAAAAGATGTTTGGCCCGCGCATCGTGTCCGCCTTTGAAGAGGTCAAAGCGCGGTTTGATCCCACCGGCCTCATGAACCCGGGCAAAATCGTGCACGCGCCCGCGATGGATGATCGTCGCAACTTTCGCTACGCGCCGGGCTATGAGGTGCCGGACTTTGAGCCTGCCTTGGATTGGTCGGCCTGGCCCGGGGCGGCGGGTGGCTTTCAGGGCGCGGTTGAGATGTGCAACAACAACGGCGCCTGTCGCAAACTCAAAGGCGGCGTAATGTGCCCCTCGTTCCGCGCCACGCGCAACGAACGCGAAGCGACGCGGGGGCGTGCAAATACGTTGCGGTTTGCGATTAGCGGGCAGATGCCCGGCGGGCTGGCCTCAGATGCCATGGCCGACACGATGAAGTTCTGCGTCTCTTGCAAGGGCTGCCGCCGCGAATGCCCCACAGGCGTCGACATGGCGCGCATGAAGATCGAGGTCTTGGCCGCGCGGCGCAAGGAAAAAGGCCTCTCTCTGGCGGACCGGCTGGTTGCGTATCTGCCGCGCTATGCGCCGCGCGCCGCTAAGGTCGCGTGGCTGATGAACCTGCGCAACAAAAGCGGGGTCATGCGCAAACTAGCAGAGCCGTTGACCAATGTATCGCATCGCCGGGACATACCCGTGTGGTCATCCAACCCCTTCCGCGATGATGAGGCGCAGGATGCGGACCCTCAGGTCTTGCTCTTTGCCGATGTGTTCAACCGGTATTTTGAGCCTGAAAACCTGCGGTCTGCGTTGCGGGTAATGCGTGCATCAGGTGTGCGCGTTGCCGTAGCGCAGGATGGATCTGGCAAAGCGCTGGATTGCGCGCGCACGTTGTTGGCTGTCGGATGCATTGACGAGGCCCGCAAAGAGGCGCAACGCGTGATTGACGCCACGCGCGAGGCCGTGGCACGGGGTGTGCCTGTGGTCGGGCTGGAACCCTCGTCTATCCTCACATTCCGCGATGAGTTTTTGGGCCTTTGCCCGGGCGCTGAGGCGCAGGCTCTCTCAGAAGCGACGCATACATTTGAGGAATATCTGGCAAAGCGTCCTGATCTGCCTCTGAAAACGCTCGACTGTCCGATTTATGTGCACGGACATTGCCACCAAAAGGCACAGGATGCGGTGACCCCGATGCTGGAACTGCTTAACAAAATTCCCGGTGCGGACGTCAATTTCATTGAAACCAGCTGCTGTGGGATGGCTGGCGCGTTTGGCTATGGCCCGGAAACCATTGACGTGTCTTTGAAGATGGCCTCGCTCGATCTCTTCCCGGCGCTTGAGGCGGCGCCTGAAAATGCCATTGTTGTTGCCGATGGCACGTCGTGCCGCCACCAGATCGCCGACGGCACGCCCCGGCGCGCCATCCACGTCGCACGCTTGCTTGATACCGCTCTTGATGGATAGGGTACGGCTATGAACCTGACAGAAAGCATCAAACGCCCGTCATTGCACGAAGAGCTGGTTGAACGGTTGCGCAACCTGATTGTCGAAGACGTTCTGAAGCCGGGCATAAAGGTGCCTGAAAAAGAGCTCTGTGATGCGTTTGGGGTATCCCGAACCCCCTTGCGTGAGGCCCTCAAGGTGCTGGCCTCTGAGGGGCTCGTTGAGCTTTTGGCCAATCGTGGGGCGCGGGTCACGCGGGTGACACTTGAAGAGTTGGAAAACACCTTTCCGGTGATTGCGATGCTGGAACAACTGGCCGGAGAGCGGTCGTGCCAAAACCTCAGTGATGCCGAGATCGCGGGCATCCAAGAGCGCCACGATGCGATGGTCAAAGCCTATAAGGCGCGCGACCGCAAATCCTATTTTCAGGCCAACCAGGACATCCACAATGCGCTGATCGCAGGCGCCAGAAATCAGATCTTGGAGACGCATCATCGCATGCTGGCCGCCCGCGTCAGGCGCGCAAGGTTCATGGTGAATGTGTCTGAGGATCGCTGGGCCGAGGCCATTCAGGAGCATGAACAGATGATGGAAAAGCTGCATGCCCGCGATGCGACGGCCTTGGGCGAGCTCATGAAATCGCACCTGATGAACAAATGCGCGGCTCATGTGAAATCTATGGTCGAAGCCGCAGACGACGCAGCTCAGAGTTGATAGCCACTGGGCTGCATTGGCCCTAGCGACCGCTGCAATCGTCGCAAGCTCTTTCGTCAGCGCACATCGTCAAAGGAAAACACTCAATGACCAGTGACATCACATCCGATATGCGAGGGCAGACGCTTTGGGTGACGTTCAATCGCCCCGAGGCGCGCAACGCGCTGACCTTTGACATGTATGAGGGTCTCGCGGAGATCTGCAGCACGGTGCCCGAGGATGGATCCGTGAAGGCGCTTGTGATTGTCGGTGCGGGCGGCAAGGCGTTTGCGGCTGGCACCGACATGACCCAGTTTCGCGCTTTTGAGACCGAAGAGGACGCCTGGGCGTATGAGGACGAAATCACCCGTGTCCTCACAGCGGTCGACATGTGCCCGGTGCCCACGATTGCGGCGATACACGGCGCCTGCACAGGGGGTGGCGCTTCCATCGCGGCCAGTTGCGACATGCGGATCTGCAGCGCGCAGCTGAAGTTTGGCTTCCCGATCGCACGGACATTGGGCAATTGCCTCAATGCAGGAAACCTCGCCCGTTTGACTGAACTCATGGGTGCGGGGCGCGTGCGCGATATGATCTTTACCGCCCGCCTTGTCGGGGCCGAGGAGGCCATGGCCATCGGCCTTGTGTCAGAAGTTTTGGCGGACGAAGACACACTGCTCACACGAGCGGGCGAGCTTGCGGAACAGCTTGGGGGTATGGCGCCTCTGACCCTGCGCGCCACGAAAGAGGCGATGCGGCGCAATCGCGATGCGGCGGCAGTGGATGACAAAGACCTGATCGCGCTGTGTTATATGAGCCAGGATTTCAAACATGGGCTTGAGGCGTTCCTGGCCAAGAAAAAACCTGAATGGACGGGCACATGACCCAAGGCGGTCCGCTCTCCGGCATGCGGGTGATTGAGCTGGCCCACATTATGGCCGGGCCCGCCTGCGGCATGATGCTGGCCGATTTGGGCGCCGATGTGATCAAGGTTGAAAAGCCCGACGGCGACGACAGCCGACGCTTTCTGCCCCCTGATATCAATGGCGAGAGCGCGGCCTTTATGATGATGAACCGCAACAAGCGTGGGATCGCTTTGAACCTTAAGGACGCGGATGCGATTGAGGCGTTGCAGAGGCTGCTGGATACCGCAGATGTGGTGATTGAAAACTACCGCCACGATACAATGGATCGGTTGGGATTGGGCTATGAGGCCCTGCGCGAACGCAATCCCAAGCTGGTCTATTGCGCTGTATCGGGGTTTGGGCGCTCAGGCCCTTACGCGGAACGTGGCGGTTTTGATCTGATTGCGCAGGGCATGTCTGGCCTCATGTCGATCACCGGAGAGGGCCCGGGCCGACCGCCCGTGAAGCCGGGGGCGCCCATCGCAGACATCACCGCGGGGTTTCTGGCCGCATTGGGCTGCGCGGCCGCGTATCATCACGCGCAGGCCACCGGGCAAGGGCAGATGGTGGACACTTCGCTTTTTGAGGCTGGGATTTCCCTGACCTACTGGCAGTCGGCCATTGCCTTCGCCACGGGTCAGGCGCCTCAGGCGGTGGGCTCGGCACATCCGCTGAACGCGCCCTACCAGTCGTTCCGAACGCGCGACGGCTGGATCAATGTGGGGGCTGCCAACCAACGCAACTGGCTTCGTCTGCTCGAGGTGATTGGCGCGCCGGAACTGAACGACGATCCCCGATTCATGTCCAATGAAGTGCGGATCACCAACCTGCCCGATCTTGTTCTGATCCTGGAACGCCATCTGCAAACCCGCGACACACAAGACTGGCTTTCGCGGATGGAAGCGGCGGGCCTTCCGGCGGGGCCGGTGATGAATGTGTGCGAGATGCACGCAGACCCGCAGGCCATTGCGCGCGACATGATCGTGACCACCCATCATCCGGTTGCAGGGCCGGTCAACGCCATTGGCTGCCCGATTAAGTTTGGCGACACCCCAGCCGCCGTGAACCGCCCTGCCCCAACCCTTGGTCAACATGGGTCTGAGGTCTTGGCCGGAGCGGGCTACAGCGAGGCCGAAATCAAAGGTCTTTTGAAAAAGGGGGCTTTGATTACGACATGATCAGCTGGTTTTCCTTGTTGCAGAATGAGGGATGACACGGGGT
>ERZ1740070.2217-NODE-2217-length-11330-cov-8.687095_pt1 | contig 11330 bp, 3 predicted proteins | sample MGYA00581734_ERZ1740070 | MGnify/ENA primary metagenome ERZ1740070 (study PRJEB43018, sample SAMN04849744) | marine metagenome | isolation source: floating plastic debris | place: Pacific Ocean | collected 2008-09-01 | study: EMG produced TPA metagenomics... | reverse complement strand
ACTTGTTTGGATATTTTCTTTTGTAAATTTGAGGTCATGGTAACAGCAAAAATAGACCAAAACAGCGCAAACAGCCAGAGTAGAAAATTGGAGTATGATGGCCGACCCCTGGCCAACGGGTGCTTACATGTCAATGTTTCTTTGGCATGCTTTTTTCTAAGGATTGAGCCACCTAAATGACACACCGCACCATGTATAATTCATACTGGTACACTTATTTCTCTCGACCACAGGTAAAAATTATGCCAACCAAATTGTTGGATGTTGTGCCAAACTTCCACAAAAACATGTTGCCCTGAAGCAGATTATAGTAATTGCCGTTTAGGTTGCTCAATATATTCCACTAAATTACATGCAGCCACCATAGCCATTGTACTATGGGCAATGGGTATTTATCATATTTACTGTTGGTGATGTTGTTATACTAAAAATGAGAGAGCAAACGTTTAAAGGTAGTGGGCTCATTATTATGTTTACCATGTAGAATGGGTGCCAGGCAGTAACACACTTTTTCTGTTTGTCCCGGGCTTTGGGCTGGGTTAGCTACATTTACACTCAAAATATTACTATCTAGGCTTACTACACTTGCTAAGCCTCGTGGCCTATGGGTTATTAGCATAACAATCTAATCTGTGAATAAATTTGTATTTGTTTTTAGGAGGTGGAGAAACTAATTATCTCAGGAAGAAAACAAGATATTACGGAAAGTATGGTACGTTGTTGTAATCGCACACTCAGAGAAAAGCTACGGGATTTGTAGTATAAATCAGCTTTTGGTTTTCAGTTGGTGGATTTATGGTAGCCATGATTGATTTAGCTACTATTGTGTGCGATTAGCTCATTTTTCTATCTATTCAAACCACCGTAAGCCTTCTCATTCCAATTTATTCACTTGACCAGAAAATCACACCATATAGCAATGAGCAAGTGCAATTACTCCGAAATTAGTCCTTATTATCGCAGAGGTTGAACCGTCCTTGAAAGGCCTTAGGTATTATACATTCAACCAGTGCCAGGGTCAGTCAGCTTAGCTCTATTCAGTAACTTTATATCAAACTACAATTCTGTCAATACCTAGAACCCAATGCTGGCAGTTATTTCGTGACTCAATTTCACTCCCATAACATACGCATAACTTCTTCTCTCTGACTATGTCAGAGACAAATGTTGCACAGTTAACCTGTCATGGTAGTACGTAATCAATGACTAGTATTGCTGAACTTGTCTGTTGACATAGAGAGTCATATAGTGCTGTCTCAGCTCCAGTTTGAAGGCTCCACTGGTCGTGATTGGGGTGTAAGTAGCGAATTACGCCCCACATGCGATCGATTGTGCTCTCAAACGAAATCGATCAAAAGTGTGGCGTCTTCCCCCGAAACACCCAACAAAACATTATGCTGTATCTATTTATCAGGTTCCTATTGAAGACATGGATGGCCATAGGGCTCCAGTGTACGAGCTGCTCTCACAGACTTCCCGCTCTGTGGACACACAGACACCTAACCACGGTAGTACAGATATCTTTTCCGACCCTCTGCCTATCATGCTGGAAGTGAATGAGCTGGTTGGCAGGAGCGATAGTCAGGGATCTGAAGATAACTCTGCCTGTTCCTCACGAGGCGGCGGCGAGAGCGAAGAAAGATCTCAGTCAGACAGCCCATTCATCATCGCAGGTACGTCTAGTACTAGAGTAACAGTATGGATGCAGTTAGTGCTCAGACTCCCAGCCGCGCGGAGTTGGTTGGTGCCACTAATTTCAACTGATTTCAAGTCTGAGCCTTCTCTTTGGAAGGGTAGATCATTGGTAGACAGTGGTTGGTGTCTTTCATGTAGTGATTACCAGACTTGTGTGTCTAAGATGTATGATATGGGAATAGAATTTTGCTGACCGAAACATCAAAGACAAGACTATGGCACCATGGGTCTAACAGACAGCGGCCTTGCGTTGTTGTCCAGAGTGTTTGATCCTAGTGGTTGATTGTGTAAGCAAGTACAATGTGCAGGTCCACATGAATAGTAGTGTTTGGTTGGATGCTGCTGGCTGATATGTGAGGAATGTCATTGAGATATATTTATAGCGGCATCATGGTTGTGTTGAAGAGCGGTCACCTCGTCTATGTTAACCAGATAGACCTAAATATAAATACTGCATGTATATAATCGGAAACTAGCTATATGTCGCTCTAGCGTGGGCCATCTGTGCAACAGTCCTTGTACCAGAGCAGTGAACTGGGTTCATTGTGGGTTTGAATGACAGGGGACTGAGCGAGCGGTTGGAATGTGGAATGTTATTTTGCCGGTTCGGCGTTCCCCATGACCGCGGTGTTTGTTGTTGATGTGTGGCATATCGTACTAGCCCCGGGTCACTGCTTCATATATAGCAGGGGGTAGCCTATGTGGCAGTAGGACATTGAATCCATTGTATACACAGCTAACCTTCAGAGTCTTTCACCGTAATTGTTGTTATCTTGGCATGGCTTTGGCTCGAACACTACTTGAACTTGGTGGGCGGCACTCTCACATCGACACATACATGTATGTAGGCACTAGAGATAGGCAGGAATGGGTTGGCAGCTTTGAGTAAAGTGTTAACTTTAGAAACTCCCTTATCTTTCAGCTCACTACTTAGTGCCTGTCGATGGGCATAACTAGCCACTCTTTACACTTGAAGCCAATAAGCAGTATTCAGATAGTGCTGGGACTAGCGTGCATAGCTCATTATAATAACCCCCTACTATCTATCATCACACTGGATAAGTAATAGCATATCTAGGGTGTTTCCTACTCCTTTATCAAGGGTTCAGTTCGTTTGCACAGAGTTATACCATATTTTGTAACGACCGCTGCAATTCATCTACCCTACATTGTACTCTTAAACCCTAACAACGGAAAAATGTGGATTCTCTGGCCTTTTTTGTCATTGGTAAAAAAATTGAAATTACTCGTTTGTTTGGTCGAGCTAGAATGTGATCCCAAGCAATTTGGATGGCAAATAGCTCTCGGACAAAACAAATCCGCTTGTTTTTAGTAAACAAATATTAGTGTGTACGTCTCCTAGAGCTAAAGCTCAAAACTCAACATTGTACAAGCCTTACACTATACCGACTTTGCATATTCCTATATGCCCAGCGCCTAACGTACAGCCGATGAGTGGCGTGCTGTGAGCCAGTCTTGTTTAGGCTCTAATGTAGGGTTTATATTAACCAGGTATATCACTGATACTATCTAAACATGTGAAATTGAGATGAAATGTTAGCTTTATTCAGATTGAGATGCATATCAGTGTAAGGGTTTGAGTGCCCTTCAACCGAGACATCATTCTCACTCTATTTATCATTTACTCAAATCTAGCAGACCCTATTCTATTATTGTCCCATCGAAAGAGAAAAGGTGCCGGACATCTTTGTTGCTCTAATAATGTTGCCATATGGCACACTCAGGGCTTTGAATGATTGTTATAACGAGCAGTGGATCAAAATCAACCACCACTACATCCAAGTGCATAAATAAAAATAATTAAATCACCATAAAAGGTTTGCTTATGAAAATGGAAAAATGTTGATGACCCGTGAATTTTCCACATTGCACAGACAGTCTGTTTGTTTTCTCATTGCTTGATACCCCGTTTCTAATAAATAATAAACGTGCCTGTTGGTTAGTGGTCATCTGTAAATGGGTTCAAATTAAATTTGGTTAGCAATTGAAACTTTTTTCCTGAAAATAACAGTACACACTCGTGAATGTTGCAAAACAATAGGCGGTATTGAATATTATTGTGATGGAAAGCAATCGTTAGTTTCATAGTCAGACTAGCTTGCAGACTCATACATTAGGTGTGAACGTTTTCCCAGCCAGTATGCTGTTATTTCTGGCACCTTTATCGCCATTATCTAACAAAGGTTACTTATCCCACTAGGGTGCATTTACCATGAGTGTTGAGGCCCATTGAAACTCGTAAACAAAATTTCAGCTTGTCTACGTTGAACCATCAATACAATTTCAGCTTTATTTAGTCTGCTAAAATTATGTCACCATTTCTAAGCTAAATAGTCGACACAACATCTCAAAACGGTACTGTGTGATCTTTTTGGTACAATCATATACCAGTTGCTTTATTTCAAAATATGTTGACATTTTTGGTATCATTTTTTGTGAGTATTGGCAAGATGGCCATATTGGTCTGCCAAAGTATGTCGTTTCAGATGAAGTTTGACCCTCCATATAGGAGTTTAAGCCTCAAGGTACCGGTTTGCTAGGTCGTAACACTTTTGCGAGTGGAACTGAACCCGGAGATGTTGATGTGCAAGATGGTTGACAACAGATACGGCTTTGTGTCGATTGTAGAATGCCGTGTTTCTCTGTCTATATGATGTGTAATGATGTACAGAATGGACTGTGTGTTCCCTCAAGTCTGAATCTGTGACCTACTGATGTAATAAAATGATAATATGTGCATTTTTTTCAAGCTGCGGATATCTAATTAGTAACGATTTTCTTGAATGATCCTTGGCAGTTTACAGGCCTGATTTGATGCGTATGTCAGCTTGGCTGCCGCTGGGCAGCTTTCATGTTGTATTCACATACCGTCGGAACACAGATCATCATCATTGACCTACACATATGATGCCCTCAGAGTAACCTTCAATGGCCACTGTGCTGCATAGCTCGATAGAATACATAGCCATAATGAAATAAGTTGAATCCTTTGTTCTAGGCTAGGGTCGATGTGTCACATTGTTGATTATTGCTGTGAGCCATCACGTTGTCAATAACAAGTATATGCTTTATTTTAACAGGGCAATTTGAATTGGAAGACTCAGCCCCACTAGAACAGAGTGGTAAGTGGCCTTATTAGAAATCTTTGAAAACATTGCTATCTTATAAGCACCAGCAAAACACAATTGACGCAGCTCTATAATTGAAAGTGCAAGGAGGCAGTATTGACAGGTCAACCTAGCCTTGAGCTATGGTAAAATCTCCAAGGACTCGCTCGTACTCATGAAGCCAATACCTACAAGCGTATTCCGCTGGTTTATATAAACAAAATATACCCAGCAGGGAACACAACGTGCTGGTAGATCATCATCATTGCAGTGTCTGCGCCATCAATCTACTTTGATCTTAGCCTCGGGTCAATCACCTTATTGGCCTATAAGCATTGTCAGTATGCATGAATAGATCCATCCCATTTCGGATGACTTATCCTGGCCATATAATATAAGGTTTATTAATAAGGCCTTTGGCTAGTTGATTCCACTAGATGGTGCGAATGCCCAACCCATGATCTACCTACACGTACACGTACGCTAGGCTATCATAGTGTCAGAATAAGTGTTATCAACAGGCATAAGCATGAGTAATGAACTTCTTGTGTTTGTTTAATTCACCCTTACAGCCCACTAGTTACAAAAATAATCCCGTGCAATTTGCTAAATCCAAGATATTTGTTTGCCCATTATGTTGGTTCTATTAAAATTGTGTGTTTTTGTAGTATAGTCTTTCTCCAGAACCTTTTTGAGCCACGTTATTGTGTACCTAGAGGTGATATTGTTTTCTGAAATGAAATAAGGTGACTTAATACTAAGGGGCTGCCACTTAGGGTCTTGCTGTGGTATTAAGAGGCTAGTTTCATTAAGGCTGCCATTATATCACTTTGTGGCAAGCCAAGGTACGCTGCCAGCCAACTGCTGTGCTGACAATATTGTATTGAACTAGAGCGTGATATCAGGATATTGTATTTCTCACAAAGTAAACTGCAATATGAACGCTGATAATACACGCTGCTGCCTCTGATGTGTAGATAGTGATGTTTATTAACGCTGCCACAGTGATATATTATATTAACGCTGCCACTTATATACATTACAGATGAGGTTGAGGACATAAAGCTGTCATCAAGCCCGAGGCCCAACAGCGAGTTCATGCGACTACCCCCAGATGGTGCCGAGAAGATTAAAATTATCGATGAATTGTAAGTCACTGTTTAGGTTGATTATATTACCAACTGTTTGACTGTTGTGTGTATGTAACAATAGGTTCAATGTTCACCTATTGATTGCTGGCAAGCTTGGCTTAAGCGCATTCATTAGAGATTTGTTGCCCAAATATTACATGTTTTTCTTATCATGCCAACTTCATTAAAGCCAAGACTTGACCATGAGACTAGACTATAGGTATTTGATTAATACTTGATCAGGTTATTTTGACGTGACCATAGCATTAGCGAGAGTGATGCTAAAGTAAATTGAAGTAGATCAGCCATGAGAAATTCACGTAACCCCCAGCGACAACAAACCACCTGCCTTAGAATGGAGTGAATAGCTCATAGCTCTGATGTTCAATACCTTCGATAGTATTCATTTCAACTCCATTTGCAAACTCCAACATGAGGTAGCACTCGCAATGAATGTCAAACCAATAGCCATCTATTTTGTGTCTCGTTTCAGCTCCAGGCCAGTCATGCCATTGAAGTTTACTGAAGTTCAACATCTGGTGCCTTCACTCAAGTTCCAACCCAGTGCCACTTCGGCTTTCCAGTCGATTCAGACTAAGCTGTGAGCGAAAGAAGAGAGGCTACAATGACATCACAGTAATTGGGGAAAGCCGATGAGAGCCTTATTTATATCTTAAGATGATGAAGACCCTCCGAGTTCAAACGATGCAGCAGCTCTGAGGCACTTGATTTGATGTGTGTAATGAAATTAGCCACCGCTATTGGTTTTTCATTACTAGTGTAACCGGACTAAGCATTTAATCTGAACAGGCTCGACCTTCAATTCAAATCAGTGTCATTTCTTGTGATAGAATGTGTCTTCTATTATTTTGATATTGTAGCCAGGCTGCTAAGCACACTCACATCCATTAATGTGTATTATTAACTATGCCCTGTGATAGATTCTGAAGTAACCTACATTATTATACGTGAACCGACTGAAGTTCACAATGTAGTAGTTAACCCACTTTTCCTGTAGATACTATACCGATGCATACATAAATGTTGCACTTAGTACGTCGCTGTCTTATGTCACGAAAATAAGTTGTTGTCTACACTAAGATAACTCGTACGTACTAGGTTACGCATTACGACACACACACTCTTGTAGTTCATCAGTTTGTTGAGCATTATTATTATAATTTTCACTTTTTTATTTGTCATTATTGCAGTTTCTATACTGATTATCTCCTTGCTAGCTGTCGCCGTTTTTTTGTGCGGCAGCGGCCACCTGTAAAAATGTGTAAATTCAGTGGGGAATTGTAGCACTGTTGATGATTTGACTGTTTCCAACATCGGGTATATTTCTCATTTTTATGATCTCAGCTCAAGGTTTTGACAACCACTGTCTAGCTGTTGCTGTTTATTCACTGCTATCTTCATGGTAGGAAAAAATACAAAACTCGTACTTCAAAGAGTGACACTAATTCTTGAATGAATTCTGTGCCACTTAATCCGAGGGCACTTTCTCGGTTTCAATGACATCCATTCAGCCTTCACCAAATGTTTATAATATCCTACAGTTCTCCAATCACTCAATATTCAAAGTTACATCAACGTTAGTTTTGTGATGAAGCATAAGTTTAGATTGTTTGATCATTACTACAAACATCCTGACCATGGATAATTAAATGTCATGTCCTTGAAAGAGTTCCCGAGGCCCAATGAGGCCCAAAGACTCCAACAGCATCCATTTCTTAGCTTTGTTAGAATTAAATTTAATATTGACACCACTTGCTCAGCAGGAGTTTCACAGAACACCTTGAAATGAAGGGAAACTGAAGTGACTGAGGAACTATGCATTGAGTCAGGACAAACCATTTGGCAAAAAGACAGATCCCTCCAAGATTATCATGAAGTCAGACAGTTGTGTCAACGACAGCTATGTACATAATCAGATAGCTTTTTATCAGGCTGTTCCACGCCATTGCTCTTCCTTGTACCATAAGACGCTACGCAAAAAAGACAACTACAAGACATGTCTTCATCTTAGCCAGAGTTCACAGGTGGCGGTTGAAATATGTGGTGAAAACTAAGCCAGTTTCTGCATGTGTTGGCATGTATTACAGTGTGGTTATAGTTATCACAACATATTCATATAGCAAACATTGGAGTTATCTCCCCGGATAGGCGATGCTATTTGCCTGGCCAATTGGTTGACATCGGTGTCGTACTGAGAACTGGTGCATATACTGACACTCAACTACCTTAAGCTGTGCTAGGGACAACTCCTGTGTAGCTAATGACAATAATGTATGGAGCTGTTGGCTGATCAATGGCCAGCGAGTACTGTATGGCTTTGGGTTGACCAAAATCGGGGTCTATGATACCAATGAAATGGATATTTCATCGATGATATGACTAGGAAAACCCTACTTTTAGATTAATATACCTCCTGTTGGCCTGGTGGAGTAATCAAAGTTAAAAAGCTGCCACCTAAGCCCTCCTTCCAATCATTCCTTTCTACTTCTGCTAAGGGTTAACAGGGATCTTGGAGAAGCCGCTTTTGGATCACTGGTTGTTGAGGGAAGCATCCGTTATTATTAGTGGAATTTTTACACAACATAGTGGAAGCTAGGCATAGCATGGGCCAAATCTGCCAAGCTTTAATTGAGTAGCCAATGCGCGTGTGACGGCAAATGACCACAAAAGGTGCCTTTTCAGTGAATGAAAATGAGAGTACATCTCTTTATTATAAGTCAGACTAATAATCCATTATGGGCTTTGTTCTCAGTTTTTAGGTCCACAATAACCACAGCCACAGGATGTAGCAGAGTTACTACAACTCTGACCTAGCTATGACTAACCGCTATTGTGTCGATTCTTAGTGAGTAGTATTTATCAGCATCAAAAGATGCTTTCTTTGTGCCAACATGACTTACATGCTTGGCAAAGGCGACGTGTCTAGTTTTCTGTTATCGCCCTACACGCCAAGCATCACTCGATAAAATTATTGCATGGAGGCATGTTATTTCGATGAGGTTTTGAGGGTTCTCACTTGTGTAGATAGCTGTAATTAATTTCGTTCGAAATGCAGCAATGTCCGCTGGGAGCAATCGAGTGTACCCTATGAAAATTTTGACAAGCCTCTCTAGTGATATGTCAGCACAATGTTGGGTTGAAGTGGGCTCCCGGATGAGAAAAACAACAGCGTACCGACCTGTCACCTTGCCATATTTACTGAACCTTTGAACATCCAGGCATCCTGTGCAATTCCAAGCCGGAGTGGTTTATCGATAGAATAAGCATGATTACCTATGCAGTTTTATAGAGATGCATAAATAGCTGGCATTTGATAAATTCGATATCTAAAGCTGGGTGTATGTGAGCAAACATAGCCATACAAACATCTAGTGTTGTTGATTGATAGCCTGGACTGTTCATTTGAAACTTCTGAAAATAAAATCACCAAGTTTGCCATAGATTTTATCTAGAACACTGAAGTTTTATTGTATACTCAAATGTTATGCACACAAAAACATTCAATCAGGGAATTTAATCTCGTTGCTGCAGCGGCCATATGTTCACAATGAATAGTCTACTTACACAAGCCAGTGATTAACGATTCTCATGGCATGTATAAGTAGCTGGATCCGGCAGCAATACAATAATAGTTGGCATGTACTGGGATATTCCTACAACAAACTCCCCATCATTTCGTTGTCAAAACTATCAATAGAACTTATTATTTCATATTGCAGGTATGGAATGACGAATATACTGTTTCCTCTTCCGACAAGATCTATTTGGCAGCTTTACTAACACATTTCAAATGTAGCCCGAGTTTCACTTCTCACATCATTCCACCCATACCTCCCATACCACCCATTCCACCACCCATTCCTGGGTTAGAATCTGAGTCTTTAGGTGCCTCTGTGATAACACATTCGGCAGTGGAGAGGAGGGAGGCTATACCAGCAGCGTCGACCAGTGATGTCCTCACCACCTGCAAACAACAATAGTAATATGACAGAGAGTGGGCAACTCCAAATTCTGACAACAATTCAGCAGTTTAAAATAGCACATGCACATTTTGCACCAGTGGTTTGATTCATGAGCAGCATCTAAGTTAATTCCATGCATAGACAGGTGATATTATCTTAAAAGGAAAATTATCCAGGCTAAACGACCATCAACCCCACAACAGTGCCCCACAATGCAATCCCGTATGTCTGTTGCATGCTGCATACATGTATCTGCAATAAAACTACAGAGCACAGTAGACATGTTTGTATCATAATAAAACCCACTGTGCTGAACTAACACAACACGAATACACACACACAGGGCATTAAATGTGGAAGTAGACAACTATGGATCAATACATTGAGCAATGCAATGCTGACCCCACAGGCTAAACAAGCGATGTAGGCTGAGCGGAGTGAAATCTGAAATGACTCTCTAAATAGGATGAACTGAACAGTTTATTTCCGAATTGGTACGAGAGTCCCTCACCGTCCGATGTGGTTACTTCATATTGAAATGAACATGAATAGTTAATAATCTTACGACTCGGGACTCGTCAGTTTTCATGTGAAAGATAAAAAATATAAAAATTTATCACAAATTAATTTTTTTTCTCTTCTCATCATCTTGACAGGCAGTAAATACAACTTGACATCAGGTGTCAGGTGGAGTGTTTATGACTGGGCTGACATAAATGGCATTGACACAGATTGACTGATAAAGGTTTGTGATGAAAGCTACAGAACTTTTCCCTTGTTTCCCCTCTTGATTGGCTTTGTACTTAGTAGTAATTTTCCTAATGTGGTTCTACAGTCTAGCAAAAATGCCGTAAATCAAACATCAATTAGTGACAGCCTTGTAGATTGAATAATACCTCCATCCACCCTACATTATTATGTAACAATGAAGCTCAATGTATGGATCCATTACCATCAGCCAACCTTTTATAGCTTCAGCAGAAGCCACAAACCGCACAGCACACTAGAGACATTAGACCTCCAAAATGTCCTAAGACCTATAACTGCCATTGTCTCCAACTTGTAGGGTAATAATTACATCAAAATCGGAAGTAGATATTCCACAGTAATGGCCCTACACATTTACACATGTTTAACTCCTGTTGCTATATAAAGCGCAGTGGTTGGCATAAATAAATACAATGTGCCATTTAGCAGTGAAAATAAGAAGCGCCATCCAACTCAATGACACCCCATTCATGAAATGGTGATAGTTTAACCAAAGAAACTTATTGTTGAATAGCAAAATACATTAGGTTGGTATAACTGTCAACCAGATGAACGTTCCATCACAAAATATCAGTTCAACTGTAGGTAGCCTGCCAGAAAACAGGCATGTTAAATCAATGAGATGA
>ERZ1740070.2216-NODE-2216-length-11332-cov-11.049747_pt1 | contig 11332 bp, 6 predicted proteins | sample MGYA00581734_ERZ1740070 | MGnify/ENA primary metagenome ERZ1740070 (study PRJEB43018, sample SAMN04849744) | marine metagenome | isolation source: floating plastic debris | place: Pacific Ocean | collected 2008-09-01 | study: EMG produced TPA metagenomics... | reverse complement strand
GCTGTGTAACCCTGCTTACCAGCTATGCGTCGGCAAATTTAGGACATATTAATGCCGCTGAGGTCACCCCCGACCTTGATAGCTCGGCCAATAGTGATACGTCTGATTTGGCCGTTACCAAAAAAAATGACACTACGACAGCCGCTGTCAATGTGGAAACCCATGCCCAGAGCATTACCCCCGATGACAGTAGTCAGCCTGGCTTTGTTTCCTTGAGGACTATCCCGTCTGAGGGCGTGGCAGAAACCATGCCGGAGCCTTTGGACCAGGACAGCCGTCGCACCAGACTAAATCATCTGATTGCCACCGCTGCCCCGACGCCTGCTTTACCAGCGGCCGATATCTCCACAGCGGTTATAGAACCTCCCGTGGAACAGGAACTACAGCTATCTCAAGCCCCTGTACAAGATTCATCCGGTGTCGTGGGGGATAGTTTCCGACCTGACGATCTGACAGATGAGGAACTCCGCCAGGGTCTATCCGTTGAGAATCCAACATTTCCCACTAGCCCACCCAGCCCAGCCTCTAGCTTTGGTACCCCCTCCGCCTATGGTGCCAACGCTGGTGACGCCTTTGTGGGTCTGGCAGGGGTTACTGATGGCAAACGTAGCGACACCGATGGCTCTATGAGTTTGGGGGTGGGCTTTGGTGATGCGGTGGATGATGTGGGTGTGGAGCTAAACGCCGGTATTATCAGCCTGGATGGCTTTGCTGACGACGGCCAGATTGGGATTAAGGTGCATAAAATTTTCCCAGAGGCCGATAATTTGGCCGTTGCGGTTGGCTGGACCAATCCCATTACCTGGGGCGCTGCTGATAGTGCTGAGGAGACGTTTTATGGTGTGGTGACAAAGAGTTTTGATCTGCGGCCCGAAGAGTCAAACACAATGCCATTAACTGTCTCCGGCGGTATTGGCACCGGTAGCTTTCGCTCGACGGGGGCCATTGCCGCTGGGACCAATGCTCCAAACTTTTTTGGCAGCGTCGGGCTGCGGGTTATTCCCGAGCTATCGTTGGTGAGTAGCTGGACCGGCAGTGCCCTAAATATGGGTATTTCGGCAGCGCCCTTTGATGTTCCACTGGTGCTCACAGCTGGGGTAACGGATGTGACCAGCAACACTAACGAGGGCGATCGCTTTAGTGCTTCTATCGGGTATGGATTTCAGTTTTAACGGTGCTTTGGGTGCAGGCTACCAAAATTTGTACGTAAAAACGACCTTGGAGCCATGAGAAAACTGTATTTGCAACGATTTTTCCTAGCGCTATGTAGCGCCCTGGTGCTGGCGACGATGCCTAGCCAGGCGTTGGCTGGCTCTGTTCCGGTGATTGAAACGGACTCTGCTACCAACGGTCAAGGAGATGGCTTTGCCGCTGGGGCACTGGCTGATCAGGTGTTTGGTCGCCGGGTTGGCAGCGCTTTGCTTAGCGCCCTACAGCAGATTGTCAGCCAGGGGCAAGTTGAGGTTGGTGGGCAGATTCTGACCCTGACACCAGAGGAGATTCAATCTTTTAATCAGCTGCTCGCCAATGGATCAGAGGCCGATGCTGCAGCCCGATTTTTAGCCCAGCAAATTTCTGAGGATATTTGTGCGGGTTCAGAAGCTGATACTTGCGTGGGCGTAGATATTGACGCAGTGGTGGCTAGTGCGGGTAACCTCAGGGCCGCTGTGGGTAATGTTAACAGGCTGGTGGAGAGTCTCAACCGAGACCAGCTGATTCAAGCCTATAGTTCGGCACCGTTGCAGGCCATTTTGCAATCCCTACGGGTCGCTGTTCAGGCCGCTGATGGTGATTTGGACGAGCTATCTGCTTTAGAGGGTACTGAATCTGCTGTGCTGATCCTGCTGAAGCTGTTGTAGGCCGCCATTGGGCGTTCCATGGAACGCCCGCATACTAAAAAGCAGGTCTGGATTGGATTTTCAGGCCTTAGGGATAAAAATTTTATCAGGTCTAAATATTTAATGGTGGAGAGACGTTCTACGGAACGTCTGTACGTTTAATATTTGTTTCTTTATTGTAAGTCTCTTATTTGACAGATGCGTTTGTGGATAGCTTTTCTTTTAAACGCATCTGTTTTATCGTATCTGTCACCTTGGTTAGGATAGATTGTGAGCATGCTTGCTAGGTACCTGTTTTAAAAATTCTCCCTAATTTCTTGTTTGATATCTTGAATGATCTCTACCATGGGATTTTGTTCTTCCATGCTGGAAGGATTACCTTGCCAAACATCCATGATCTTGGTGACTAGCAATACTAAGACGGCTACGGAGGTGCCAAGCTTGAGCCAGGTAAACAGACTGGAAAAAAACTCACCGTAATTAATAACTGGCATAGGTCTACTTCAACCAAAACTATAGTAGTGTGAATCGCTGTGAAGCTAATGTCTTGGTCCTAGAATGCCAATCTGTTGGGGGGATTTTGTCGTTGTTGCTGAGGTTTTAACCGGGCCTTATATAGACGATAGGATTTGTGGAAAATACGGAGCTGGCTTATTTCTGAAGCGCTGGTTCTCTCTTTTTCTTCTCCGTAGGACCTGTGAGGGATTATTGGGTCTTTAAAAGCAGGGTGTAAAGTGGGTATAGATCGCCACAAAAATACCGTGGACCATCGTAAAATCCTGCATATTGACATGGATGCTTTCTATGCGTCCATTGAGCAGCGCGATCATCGTGAGTATCGAGGGCAGCCGGTGGTGGTGGGTGGCCGACCGGAACAGCGTGGGGCGGTGGCCGCAGCTAGCTATGAGGCAAGACGCTACGGCATCCATTCGGCCATGCCGTCACGGGTGGCGGTGCAGCGATGTCCCCATGTGATTTTTGCGCGACCTCGGTTTGATGTGTATCGAGCCGTGTCGGAGCAGATTCGGGCGATCTTCCGTGACTATACGGAGCTGGTTGAACCCCTGTCGCTGGATGAAGCCTATTTGGATGTGACCGGCTGTGAGTCTGCGATCGCAACCGCCAAAATTATCAAACAGCGGATTACCCAAACCACCCAACTCACGGCTTCTGCGGGTGTTTCCATCAATAAGTTTTTGGCCAAAATGGCCTCTGATATCAACAAACCCGACGGGCTGTATGTGATCCTGCCGGGGGACGCCATGGCATTCATCGCCACCCTGCCCATCGAAAAATTTCACGGTATTGGTCCGGCGACCGACCGCAAAATGAAACAGCTGGGCATTGTCACCGGGGCCGACCTGCAGCGCTGGAGCGAAACGGACCTAGTCGCCAACTTTGGTAAGGTGGGGCACCATTATTTTCGCGTGGCCAATGCCCAGGATAGTCGTCCGGTGAACCCCAATCGCATCCGTAAATCCGTTGGGGCAGAACGGAGTTTTGCAGAAGACTTACAAACCCTAGATGCGATGGCGGCGGCCCTGGTTGCCATTGTTGATGAGGTGGAAGCACGGCTGCTCAAAGCCAAAAAAATGGGCCACACCCTCACCCTAAAGATAAAGTACGCCGACTATCGCCAAATCACCCGCAGCCGCACCCTAGATGTGCCGCTGCAGCGTGCCGCTGACATGGCCCCCCTAGCCCAGGCGCTGTTGGAGCATCACCTGGAGCCCCGGCCTCGGGTAAGGCTGTTGGGGGTAGCGATGGCAAACCTGGTACCGGCTGAGACGGTGGGGTATCAGCAGCTGTCGCTGCTTTAGGGGGCGTCCGCCTGTTTTCTATTTTCCTGTCTTCAAAAAGTCGGCCATGGTCAGACCGCTTTTGTGGGAAGTACCGCCGTTGGTGCTAGCGGCGGCCGTGGCGGCGGCTAGGGCTTTGGGCTGGGGCTGAGGTGTGGTCTGGGGTTTGGTTTCGTAGCCATAGGTGTAGTACTTGTTGCTCTGACCGCTGGTGTCAACCCCGTTGGCCACCAGCCCTAGAATGGGGATTTTGGTAAAGCTAATATTGTCCATGGCGTGCTCTAGGACGTTGCGATCGCAGCGATTGACCCGCGAAACTAGAATCAGACCATCGGTGTGGGGCGCAATCAGCGTAGCATCGGCTAGACCCACCAGCGGTGGCGCATCATACACAATCAGATCAAACTCTTTTTCCAGTCGTTTCATCAGCAGGCGCATCCGCTTAGACGACACCAGCCTGACCGGATCGGGGGGAATACTTCCAGCCGTAATCGCATAGAAGTCCAAAAACGGCATCGCCTTTTGCAGGATGTCAGCCCCGGTGGCATTGCCCGAGAGAAAATCACTCAGACCTTTATCATTTCTCAACCCCAGGCGCTCGTGCACCGTCGGTCGCCTCAGGTCCGCATCCACCAGCAAAACCCGTTTACCCATGGTGGCGGCGGTCTGAGCCAAATGACGGGCCACCGTCGATTTACCCTCTTCAGGCATTGATGAACTCAAAATCACCGACTGGATGGAGCGATCGGCACCAGTTAGCATCAGATTTGTCTGCAGTAGCCGCATGGACTCTAAAAACCGTGAGCCACCGTAGCTGTAGTAATCGTTGCTGGCCAGGGAGCCCTGATTGATGCCCCGCCGTAACCATTTGCCAATGCCCCTTGAGGGCGTTTCTTGGGTGTTGTCAAACTCCTCCTGATAGGGGATTGTCCCCAGCAGCGGCAGTTTGACCACCGTTTTAATATCGTCCACCGTCCGACAGATTGTATCTAATTTTTCTAAGAGCAGTGCGGTCCCCACGCTTACAAGCAAACTGGCCACAATGCCCAAAACCAAACTGCGCTTGGCATTGGGGGAGATGGGTATCTCTGGCCGGGTGGGGGCGTCAATCAGCTCCCATGGAATTTCAGTTTGGGCTGCTTCTATCTGCAGGGTTTCACGGGTCTCTAAAAATCGCCCGAGGGCACCCACGGCAATGTCTAGCTCCCGCTGCAGGTCGCTATACTGGCGGGCTAGGGTGGGCAGCTGGGTCAGGGTACTTTGCAGCTGAGCTTCAGCAGCGGCGATGGTTTGGTTCTGGGTTTCCAAAATCTCAATGGCGTTTTCAGCCTCGGCGTATTTCGCATTTAATACCCGCCGAGCCTCCGCATCAATTACCGGTAGGATACGCTGGCGCTTGTCTTGGAGTACCTGGATGGCCAGACTTCCCGGCTGAAACCGGGTTAGCTCAGTGGCAATTTCGGTTTCCACCTGGCGCAGCTCCTCAATTAGCTGCTGATAGACCGGTGCTGTCTGTAGAGCCACTTCGCTACCCCCCGCCCCCTGTAGCAGCTCGTAGTTGGCTCTGGCCTGGGCCAGCTGCCGGTCTATTTCTAAGCGTTGGGAGCTCAGCTGCTGTGCTTGACCTGTAATTTGCTGATTTTGGGTGGTTGGATCGATAAAGTTATAGGCCTTACGAAATCTCTCCAGCTGGTCCTGGAGCTCGTCGACCCGCCCTTTGAGTTCAGGCAGCTGGGCATCCACAAACTGAATCCCCTGGCGGAGATTGGTCTGACGTTCGTCTAGGCTGTATTTGAGATATACCGCCGATAGAGCATCCAGGGTTGCCTGGATTTTGACCGGGTCGCTACCCTGGTAGCTGACCTGAATAATCTTGGTTTCCCCCACCCGCTGGATGGTGAGATCTTTAAGCAGGCTGCTATAGTCCAGGTCCGGGTCAACCGTTTTGAGCTCCGCCAGCACCTGGTCAATCAGCTCGGGGCTGCGTAGCACCTGCACCTGGGTCTCATAGTCTAACCCCGATTGCTGGGTAGGGGCCGCCTCTGCTAGCAATCCACTCAAATCCGAGAGATTGTTATCGGCGTTGACGGGCTCCACGAGAACTTCAAAGTTGCCCTCATAGACGGGTTCCTGGCGCAGCGTATTAAACATGACGGTACCCATCACCCCGGCGGCCACACCGGTAATCATGAGGGAACGTCGCCGCAGGACCGTCAGCAGCTGAGATAAATCCAGCTCATCGTCATCTTTTGCCCATGGCATTTGGGGGAGCAGGGGCGCTGTGCCGCTAGCGGACGCGCCGTTGGCTGAAGCAAAATTATCCATAGGGTTGTCAAAAGATAAAATAGGAGTCTAAGGGGCAAACAACAGAAGGGACAGGTCCGCTAAAAGAAACGTCCAAACGGTAAAATCTGTAGAAAAGGTTCAAGGAAAGTCCCCAGCCCATCTGATAGGCGCGCCGCCGCGTTGGGGTCAACCACCACAATGTCGTTGTGTTGCATGATGGGGTTGTTCTCCGGGCTGAGTCCCTGGGCCAAGTCGATCTCAACCGTCCGCTGGGTAACGCTACCGTCAGGATTTAACCGAATCAGCGCGACCGTTTCCTTGGCGCGGCTGTTAAATCCGCCAGCGGCCAGGACAGCCTGGTTTAATGTGGTGTTGGCGGCAACGGCAACCGGTCCCGGACGCTCCACTTCACCCACAATATTGACCGCAATCGAATCCGGCGATAAATTCGTTGCCGTAAGCATGCCAATCTCTTCCGGGCTGGCGGCCACATCGGTGGGAACGATCACCGTGTCGCCCTCCTGCAGGATCAGATCCTGCTGTCTGTCGCCAGATTCAACCAGCTGCCACAGATCGAGGGAAATTGTTCGGCTGTCCCCCAGTCGTGTAGTACGTTTCACCTCGACTCGGCGCAGGTCGGCCAGGGGTTTGAGACCGCCCGCTAGACGCAGAGCCCGGGTCACCGTTAGCCGGCCGGGCTGTTGCACAATGTTGGCATCGGCGTTGTTGCCCACAACAGTCTGGCTAGATGACGAACGCGAGGCGTAGTTGTAGGTGCCTGGGCGAAACACTTCACCAACAACGGCGACGCTGATGGCCTCTTCCTCGTCGGTGGCTATGTTAGAGCTGGCAATCTGTCGTGATGTGCGCAGGTCGATTTCATCCACCTGGGTAATTGTGATCGAATCGCCATCTCGAAGGGCAAAATCCTGACTCAGGTCGCCCTGGTTAATCAATGCCCCCAGGTTGCTGACCACCCGCTGGGTGCCGCCATTGGCCGTCTGCCGTTGGATCTCGATCCGTTGGAGATCGGCCGCCTGGGTAATGCCCCCGGCTAGCTTAATCGCCTCTACCAGGCTAGGAAACTGGCCCTCACTGCCAACGGCCAGGGTATACAGCCCCGGTGTGTGAATTTCTCCACTGAGGGCAACCCGGAGCTGACGGGGGGTGAGCAGATTGACGGTAATCTGCGGATAGCGAACCTCTGAGCGATATTTTTCACCGATGGCAGCCTCTGCCTGGGCCAGGGTTAAACCGCTCACCGACAGCTGTCCCACCGCTGGTAAATTGATGTTGCCGTTGGCGAGCACCCGCTGCTCGCCGCTGTATTCCGATACATTAAAAACATCAATGGTAATCAGGTCGCCGGGACCCAGCAAATAGCTATCGGTGAGGGATGTGGCCGGAGCGGCGTAACCTGTCGATAGGGCCGGTAGCGAGGCTAGGGACCCTTCTGCGCTGCTGAGTACCGCGCCTACGGCAAACCCGGTGCCGATCAGGGCACGAACTGCGGTAGAGAAGCCGACTAAATGAGTCATAGAAATAAACCGGTAGGCATTATTAATACAAAAACTGGACAAAAACTGGTGCGGAGAAATATATTTCCTTAGGTTGTTAAGTCAGGACAGCTGCTGAGCCCTTAAGCAAACTGCGGCGACGACGGCGACAAATCCGGAAACCTGTGAAGCTTTACCGGTTTAACATGGTTTTCCCGGGCCAAGGTGTTGTTTAGACACCCCTAAGCAGGCCCCAGCGATGATAAAAATCACTGTGAGAAACCCTATTCAATTTTCAAAAAAGCTACGTAGAAATCCGGATAGTCTGGTCAAAATCCGCGATGTGACTTAAGGTAAATGTCTTGATGCAAGTACATTTGCGCCGTTTACGGGGGGCAACTCAGTGCTTTGGAGAACACCCTTACCCACGGGACCCACCCACGGGACAGGCCCACCCACGGAACAAACGCTATGAAAAACAGATTTCCCTGGTATGGGAGAGCCTCACATTGGCTGTTCTATTTTCCAGACTACCGACGAAATTTGAAGAAATGGTTTAAGTTCAACCCCTCTTTATCAGGGGATTTTGAGGTTGCATCGTGGGTAAACGCCCGATTCGATACTTCCTTAGATGTAGTATAACCGTACGTATAGTAGCCCTTGCTGCTGGGGGTAACCCCGTTGGCCACCAGACCCAAGACTGGAATATTGGAAAATCGAATATTTTCGATGGCGTGGCTGAGGACATCGCGATCGCATTTATTTACCCGCGCCACCAGCATGATTCCATCCGTATGGGGGGCCATCAGTGTTGTATCCGCCAGGCCAACCAGGGGTGGCGAATCATAAATAATCAGATCAAACTCTTTTTCTAGATCGCCCATCAGCTGTTGCATCCGCTGCGACGACAATAGCTTGACCGGATCCGGTGGGATACTGCCAGCCGTCATCACATAGAATTCGATAAAGGGAATAGCCTGCTGTAGCACATCGGTTCGCGACGCGTTGCCCGATAGCAGGTCGCTAAGCCCCTGGGTATTATCTATCCCCAACCGCTGATGGATGACAGGCTGGCGCAGGTCCGCGTCCACCAGCAAAACCCGTTTGCCCATGGTGGCCGCCGTTTGAGCCAGATGGCGCGCCACCGTGGACTTGCCCTCCCCCGGCATCGACGAACTCAAAATAATCGACTGCACCGGTCGCTCGGCCCCCAGCAACAACAGATTGGTTTGCAACAGTCGCATGGACTCCAAAAACTGCGATCCGCCATAGCCGTAGGACTCGCCGTTTTGCATACCCAGCCGCTGCCGGAGACCGCCGCCTAAACCGCCGTGCCCATGATGATCATCATCAAACTCATTTTGGTAGGGCACCACCCCCAGCAGCGGTAGTTTCACAATGGCCTTAAGCTCATCCACCGTGCGGCAAACGCTGTCTAGTTTTTCAATTAGCAGCGCCGCCCCTACCCCCAGTAGCAAACTGGCCACCGTCCCCAGCAGCAGGCTACGGCGGACATTAGGTGAAATCGGCACCGTGGGAGCGAGCGGTGCCTCAATTAGCTCCCACGGAATCTCCGTCTGGGCCGCCTCAATCTGTAGCGTTTCACGGGTTTCTAAAAAGCGGCTTAGCGCCCGCACCGCGATTTCCAGCTCGCGCTGCAGGTCGCTATACTCCCTGGCCAAAGTAGGCAGCTGGGTCAAGGTGCCCTGGAGCTGGCCCTCTGCCTGGGCCAGGGTCTGACTTTGGGTCTCTAATACCTGGATGTCATTGAGCGCCCCGGCGGACTTAGCATTGAGCACCCGTTCGGCCTCGGCCTCTAAAACCGGCAGCAACAGCTCCCGTTTGTCTCGCAGCACCTGAATTTCCAGGCTATCCGGTTGAAATCGAGTCAGCCCCGCTGCAATTTCTGTTTCCACCTGGCGCAGGTCTTGGATCAGCTGCTGATAGACAGCCGCCTCCTGCAGCGCGGCCTCCCCACCGTCTGCCCCCACCAGCAGATTGTAGGCCGTTTTGGCCTGGGCCAGCTGGCGATCAATGTCTAGACGCTGGGTGCTCAGGTTTTCTGTACGGGTGGCAATCTGCTGGTTTTGGGTGGTGGGATCGATAAAATTGTAGGTTTGGCGAAAGGTCTCTAGCTGAGCCTGTAAATCATCAACACGGCCCTCCAACTCGGGCAGCTGTCTGTTGACAAACTGAATCCCCTGGCGCAAATTGGTCTGTCGTTCCTTAAGACTGTAGTCGAGGTAGACATTAGATAATACATCCAGCGTCGTCTGGATTTTGACCGGATTGCGATCGCGATACCTAACCTCGATAATCTTGGTTTCACCCACTCGAGTAATGGTGAGCTTTTCTAGCAGCGTTTCATAGTCTATATCGGGATCGACCGCCCTGAGATCGGCTAGCACCTGTTCGATCAGTCTGGGGCTGCGCAACACCTGCACCTGGGTTTCATAATCTAAACCCGACGACGCTGTCGGCAAGGTATCCCCCAGCAGATTGCCAAAGTCCTGGAGCTGGTTGTCGGCATTGACCGGCTCCACCAGCACCTGGAAGTTACCCTCATAGACCGGCTCCTGGCGCAGCGTATTAAACATAACAGTGCCCATCACCCCGGCGGCTATGGCACCAATAATCCAGGCGCGACGGCGCAGCACCGTCAACAGCTGTTTGAGATCCAGCTCATCGTCCTCCCATGGCAGCTGGGGAAACCCCTGGATAGTCCTCCCATCACTCACGCTGTTGTTGGCGGTTAGATTATCCATGGGCCAGTGACGTTGATTGGTAACGATCGGGTAAACAGAAAAGCACAGACAGCCTACAGGCCGTTCCAGCCGTTAAAATTGACCGGTAAAATTTGCAAAAATGGACTGAGTAAGGTGTTGAGTCCATCGGATAGCCGTGCGGCCGTGCTGGGGTCGACAACAACGATATCGTTGTGTTGCATGATCGGATTACCCCCAGGGTTGAGCCCCTGGGCCAGGTCAATATCAACCGAGCGCTGGGTAACGCTCCCGTTGGGATTAAGACGAATTAATTCAACGGTTTCGCGCGCCCGCCGGTTAAAGCCACCCGCCGCCAGCACCGCCTGATTGAGGGTGGTGTTAGCCGCAACAGCCACCGTCCCTGGCCGCTCCACCTCGCCAACAACGTTGACGCTGATGGTGTCCGGTGACAGGTTGGTTGCCGTCAGCTGACCAATTTGCTCTGGATTAGCCGCCACCGCCGTTGGTACTACCACGGTGTCACCGGCCTGTAGTATTAAATCCTGGCTGTTATCCCCTGTTTCCACCAGCTGCCACAAATCGAGGGAGATGGTACGACTATCGCCAAAGCGGGTTGTGCGTTTGACCTCCACCCGGCGCAGGTCCGCCAGGGGCCTAATCCCACCGGCTAGCCGCAGGGCTCGGGTCACCGTCAGTCGCCCCGGCTGTTGTACGGTGTTGGCGCTAGCATTTTCCCCGACGGTGACAGACTGGCTAGAGCTGCTGCGGCTGGCATAGTTATAGGTGCCGGGGCGAAACACCTCACCGACAATGGCGACGCTGATAGCCTCCTCTGCATCGGTGGCCAAATTAGACACTGCAATCTGGTTAGACGTGCTTAGGTCAATTTCATCGGCCTGGTTAATGGTGATGGTGTCCCCATCTCGCAGCGGGATATCCTGCTGCAGATCGCCCTGGGCAATCAGCATTGCCAGGTCGCTGGTCACACTTTGGGTATTGCCGTTTTCCACCTGCCGTTGGATCCGAACCTGTTTAAGATCCGCCGCCTGGGTAATGCCCCCGGCTAGCTGAATCACATTAACTAGGGTGGGAAACTGCCCGGCTTCATCCACGGGCATGGTATAAACACCGGGCATGTGGATTTCACCGGTAATCGCAATGCGCAGCTGGCGGGGCGTCAGTAAACC
>ERZ1740070.2215-NODE-2215-length-11336-cov-10.112490_pt1 | contig 11336 bp, 9 predicted proteins | sample MGYA00581734_ERZ1740070 | MGnify/ENA primary metagenome ERZ1740070 (study PRJEB43018, sample SAMN04849744) | marine metagenome | isolation source: floating plastic debris | place: Pacific Ocean | collected 2008-09-01 | study: EMG produced TPA metagenomics... | reverse complement strand
CTACTCCAACTCTGAATTTTAATGACAAAACATTATTTTTCACATTCCTGCATAATCAGAGAGCACCATTGAAGAAGCATTATTTTTGGATACCCTGTGCTCATTGTTCTAGCTGGTGTGGCATGGCAACGTTTCTATAGTAGATCTGCTAGCAGAGTCCTGTCCAATTATATTTATTTATTTATCATATAATAATGTACATTTAAAGGTATATGTTGTTGTGGTATTGTAGATTGCTGCTGCTCGTGATAGCTCCAGTTGTAACTTCTTATTAGCAATGGCTGATAGTAATGGTAAACCATATCTGGCTAACTGTAAGTATGACCTATCCAGTTTACCTTCTGAGGATGATGAGGATTATATCGACATGGGCTCAGCAATACTCAGCTTCTATTCAACATTAGTAGATCTACTCGGCAGATGTGCCCCTAGTGAGGAAACAATCAAGGTATATTAATATTTGTGTCAAAGTATTGTCGTTAACATGTACATCTATATCATGAACGATCAAAAAGCACATTTACTAGAAAATCCTCATGGAAGTGCATCATGATATCCAGCAGTGAGGATGAACTCCGTAACCTCGAACCGAAGGTTTGCACTAACCTTCTTCATTCAGTTATCATTATTTTGAGCCACATGTATTTCAATTGTCTGTTAGCTCACTCAGTATATGCCACTTGCATCCTGTAATCTTTTTATCACAGACTGAGATATGGATTGTTGATTTGTGTTATGTTAGGCTGGCAGAAGTGACTCTGTGCGAGCTCGTGCTATTCTCAGATCTCTAGTCAGTATGGAGGATTTAGAAGGTATCCTCTCGCTTCATTTTCTGTTACCAGAGCCATCAAAACCAGATTCTGTACCTCCAGGTAGGCATTATTTTGAAGATAAAAACTCATTTGTCAATCATTTGAATTAGCTATGAATGCCTCAGTATACCTTTTTCCACTTTTGTACCAGTAGCAGTCTAACCTGAGATATCTTCATATGCATTCCTGAGTCTACCGGTTGAAAAATTGACATATCAAAATTAAACAGTTTCCTTGTCATGCCACTATATAATCATGACTGGTTCTTCTACCAGGTCTGACTCCGGAGCACAAGGCGGCAATGGTCATGTTCCTAGAGAGGGTGTATGGCATTGATAATCAACAGATATTTTTCAGGCTTATCGAAAATGGTTTTCTTGCCGACCTCCGGACCTCCACAACACTTGACACGGTAACATGATACTCTCAATTGTTGTTGGAAATAATTTTATATTTATGATGAAGTGATATTGTATATGTCTAAGAGTTATTCATGGAGTTGACATAGCATGTTACCGGCATGTGTGTTGTGTAAATATCTTCACAAGACAACTTTCAGCTTTTGATCATTACTGGCTGTGCGGTCATGAAGGTTTGGCTTTTGATTGATTGGGTTTCGGACTGATAGGAAGCCACAGGTCCATATTGGCTGTGTAAGGGTAATATATCTTACCTACCTGTATGACAGTAGCTGATATGGAACTCCATCAGCCTGAAATCCTTGATATATTTTATTGGCATCAATAATCATCCTAAAAGAATGTTGTTCATAATGAAAACCAAAATGAAAGACAAATTAATAAAGCAACAAAAACATTCCAGAGAATAATCAGTGTTGAAGGTGTAAATGAATAAGTCTCTTGAATGTAGAAAGCTTCGAAGCGGATTGTATATTGTATGGGAATGCATTAAATGATGTAACAATTTTATGGCGTAAAGGATTGTTATGGTATTGTAAAAGATGCTTGTCTCTGGATGAATCTCTTGTATGCGTAAACGAAAAGTCTTCAACAAAAAAGTCTGGACAAGTAGAATTTAAGACATGATAACCAAAAATACAAGTGAATTTACTAGCAAGTTGTCGATTTACTAGATAGTTTTGTAAGTCAAGAGGTCATGAGCAACTACTACTTTAACTAGAACTGAGTTAGCACAAAATAAAATAATCACAAAATTTGGACTCTGCGTGTCTAGATAAAGCCCCATAGCAACTGTTAGCTTGGACATATGCTGATTGAATTTTCTTACATCTGAGTTGTCTGCCCCTGACTACTAGCAGCACCAATTTTCAAGCCTAACGGCCCATAGCCAGATAAATATACATGTATTTAATAAGTACGTTAATGGCTAAAGCGAGTATCCTTAATCAAGGTTGATAAATATGAGGTTCCCAAAACAGGTCATTTTTGTCCATTGTTGCTGATTCAATCCGAAGAAAGGATTAGGAGCGACTAATACGCCATTGGATCCGCATCTGAAGATCTATCTTTGCCACTAGATAGGGGGATATAGTTACTTACCCTATAATAGAGAGGTGACTAATTCGCCATCGGGACCACATCTGAGGTTCTCTCTGGGCCTTATAGATAGGGGAAAAAGAGTAATCTAAGTTCTGGCATTGAAGGCAGAATGGACTGGAAAGAGCCAGGGAGGGTAATAAAATTACAGTAGCCAGTAGTTAAATGTAGTAATTGGCGAAAAAAAAATTGACACCCTACTTTGAACATGCTGGAAAAATTGAAAGGGAGTGAATGTACATGTAAAATATATTCAAGTTGGATCTTCAATGTTCACTCACCCTATGAGTTCAGAAGTTCTTCAACAATGCACAGCCATTCCCATCAAATAATACACTCGTCTGACATCATACACAGCTATACCTTATCACACCATACAATACAGATTAAAATATACATCAGAACAAATATAAGCTTTCAATAATAACTTTTCATTTTCCGTTCTCTTGTTGTATAGAGTGGCGTTGCCGAGAGTGACTTTGCTCTGGCACTGAACAGATATCTATGTGGTTCAGTCTTACCTCTTCTCACAAAGCATGCTACATTTTTTGAGAATGCGGATCACAAGTCACAGTTGATGGATTCACTGTTACACACAGTGTACAGACTGAGTAAATGTAGAAGTCTTACTGCAGGACAATTCAGAACAGTCACAGACTTCCTAGTCGCCCACACAAGGTATGAACTACTCACATTCAATACGTCATATTGTGACTCAAGATTATTCTCTGTTTTTATTTGTGCTTGCTTTTTTTATTATAAAAAAAGTCTAATTTTTGTTAATTTTTCAACGTTTTTTTTTGTTGGCAAGAACATCTGGCTTCTTATTAGTTCTCATTCAGACAGGGAGTTGTAAATGATTTGATAACTTTACATTGTCAGCCACATGAGGCCAATAATGATGATGAAGTTACTGAGTATGCTGACGCTTGATCTGCCTGCACTGACAGAGAACACTGTTATCTCTCTGCGTATGCTGACACATCACTATGAGAGATGTAGCACTTATTACAGCAGTGGTCACTCTGATCATGGTGTAGCTGGTGATGAGGAGAAGAGACTTACCATGGTCTTATTTACTCGCTTGTTTGATGCACTCGCACAAAGGGTCAGTATTATATTAAATCCTCATTCACATCAAACATTTACATTCTGCCTACATGCTACGTGTCAAAAAGTATATTTAAATGTGCATCCCATTGACAAGCAGTGGGTACGATATCAAAATTGGGTCTAAACTCAAAAAGTATTTGAAATGGTAGTATTAGCGATATATTGTTATCATAGTGGTATTAAATGGTTATATTACCTTGATGATTTTTATTCTCTTAAACCCTGCCTTTGTATAGCTTGGACTTTATAGCCAACCTGACTTTCAAAATTATTGACTAATTTTGTAACATTATGATGCGTTTTTAGCCTTATGAGCCGGAGCTGTTTTCAAGAGCTTTACCATGTCTGGCAGCCATCGGCTGCGCTTTATCTCCTGACTGTGCGGTCACTGCCAATCTGGATGATCAGCCAGGCCAAAATATGGATGAAGCATATGTACCTAGACCCATTGAAACTAAAAAAGTACCTTTACCAGCCAATGTTGGTCCAGTGCTTGAGAGATTTGCAGAGCATTATCATGACATCTGGTGTTCGCAGAAGGTAAGGCGTGTAAGCATTATTACTTCTACAGAATAATTGTGATCAGTACATTCATATTATTGCTTGATGGCTGAACTGGCTCCATTTCCTGTTACCCGTGTTTTTTTTACATTGATTAGCCAATATTTTGCTTTCCCTGACTCTCTGTGTGCAGGAGTGGTCTTTTCCCGAAGGTTTATTTTGGGAATTAGTGATTTTACAAGTCCAGTTCCATACTGGGTCTTTTGATAATGTTTATATCTGCACCAAAGGAGTGTGGCCAATTTTCTCCATAGGCGTTAGACGTGCAAAGGTAAAAATTGGTCATCAAAGGTAAAAAGAAAACAGGGGAAACAGAAGTAGAGTCGATTCAGTTCTCAATAACCCCGCTTCTCACCTCTTGCGCCAATTTTAGCCAGGAACATTGTATTGAAGATTTTTCTGCGACAACCTTGCATCTGGGGGCAATGTTCTATTAATATTTCTTCTGTGTTTTAGTTGAATGATAACTGGCAGTATGGAGAGTATTATGATGAGGATGAAAGAACTCATCCAAGTCTCATAGAGTTTGTTAACCTCAGAACAAAGGTACTGCAGGCATCAGTAATGTGTTCTTTGCAAAGTCACCTTCTACTTAATGGCAAAATTTGCTGCGGGTTGCAATAACACTGCGCCCTAACATGGCAGCTACATGTATATTGATCTTTCAGTCGTTGTGGTCTCTGTAATATTCTTAATGCTGCACAACAAGTTCTGGAGTTCTGTAATCACATTTTAACTTGAACTCCAGAGTTCAAGTGTGAATATGAATTTGAGTCTAAACTTAAGACCACTTAAATGACCCTGTTAAGCTAGTGCTCGCACTGCATTGTGTATTCACTTTTTGTTTTGCATTTATATCAAGTTTGATTCACATTTAAACAGGAGCAGAAAAAGCTGATTGAGCCTGCAGATGATGCAGTAAAGGCTCTTGTTGCCTGGGGCTGGCACATATCTTATTCCAGTCCTAATACTCGTGCACAAGGCGCTCATACCAGCAAACCGAACCTAGCTAACCTCGGTAACAGTACTGGAAGTTATTGTCCCTCACCTGTTGACCTCAAGAACATCACACTATCAAGAGATATGCTTGTATGTACCTACCTTTGTCTGAGTTCGAAGATAAACAAGTATGTTCATGTTCGCTGTGTCTCCATAATGTGATCACAAGGAACATGATACTTTGTGGTATAAAGATTTTCCATTAGACTATCGAGTGATTCTACATTTTTTATTCTCTATATTATGAATGTTTCTGAACTGTTCAGGCACTTGTTGATAAAGTAGCAGAGCATGAACACGCAGTATGGGCTAAGAAGAAGCGTGCACAGCTTGACTCTGTTGGAGGAGGTATACACCCCCTGCTTGTACCCTATGACATGCTAACTGTGGCAGAGAAAGAGCATTACCGCAAACATGTCACTGAGCTCTTCAAATTCCTGCAAACCAATGGATTCAGAATTGCCAAGTAAGATTGATTTTAAGTACACCTGTACTATTTCATCAAGACTACTTGATCAGAATTACACTGATTAGATGATTACTTTTCCTCTGATTGACCAGCTGCCTTACAGTCCCATCATGCACGTGGAATATATGTTCATAGATTTATGTTATAATATTTTGTTGTATTAGCAATTTAATTTGGATTTGTTTCAATTCTTGCAAAAAAGAAAAGTGTTTAACCTATGTTCGTAAGCCGGTTCCCTTATCTTGCCAAGTTTTTTCTTCGGATTTCAGTTTTTTATTTTAGCAGGTTTATGTAGTTAATTGGGAGTTCACTGTTAAGCACACTCTTATAAATATCCACTCCACTCTATGTGCCTGTTCTAACCATTGTGCTTTTGTAATCCTAGGCTTCTGCTTTCTCCAACCAGCATTCGCAAGCTTTCGCGGTCAATCCCTTTGAGGCCTATAACGAGTCCGAGCATTTTGCACATTCAGTGTCGGTGCAAACAAAATAAATCTGCCATAATCGAACGTTGATTGCCGTATGATGCCTCTGCGATTGCTGGTTGCAATACTCTTATGTGGCTGTTTATGTGTGATCCAAATCCTGGGTGATCGGAATAACTGACCTAACAATAATGATAAAGTTGGTGTTGGTCTACAAGCTGACCTGATTCAAGTTGTGCAGTAAGTAATCGCCTCCTCTAACGTCTGTTTACCAATTGTTTATTAATTGATTATGACTGTAGTATTATAGAGGTGTTGTAAAGTTGTTCACATGTTCAGCAGGCTTGTGTATTGTTAACCCATTTTACTTTTAATGCAACATCATGTGCTTTCACCTCGGCTATGCATACATCAATTTCAACATATTTCCTATTTTCATCGATGTGTTTTTTTCACACTTTTCCTTCTGTACGCACAAAAAACCCTTTAATTAAATACTTACTAGCCACTGATTTTGAATTAATGGATTAGAGGTAAAACCAGCATTCCAGCTGTTGCTCAGTGATGGCAGCCAATTTCTGGTAGCATTGCGTTGTGCTTTGAGCGACGCAAACATTTACTGAATTGTAATTGGCTCTGCTGCTTAGAAAGACTGAAACTTATTGACCAATCGGGTAATAATTACAGCAGCACTACTCCAACACTGTATTTTCCATCAGCTTGTGAAGGGTAGATGAGTTATTCAAATCCATTTATTCATATCGGTGCTACTAGCATATGTGTGTTGTGTTCCCATCTCCGACACCCAACATTGAAACTGAAGTACATGGACATGTATATACCGAATTGTGATAGAAGTTAATTGTTATCTTCACAGCACTGGTAACGCTAGACAACAATCACCAACACGTCGTAATCAATCATTCCGATCACCGAGGAGACAAAGTTCTACTGATGCTGCTAACAGGAGATCTACAGAGGAGGAGGATGACTCAGCAGAACCAAACACGCTGAAGAGATTCGCTTTCAGCCTACTAGAGAAACTACTGGAGTATGTAGACAAGGCAGCTCACACTATGGTAGTGATTCAGTCGAGTAAACACTTCGCAAAGACAGACAGCTTTAATGACCAGAACGAGGAGATTAAGTTTTTTGGAAAGGTTGGTAATATAGTCTGACACTTAATTCAATACCCAACAGTTTTTTGCCAATACCACGGACCGTTTTGGGATGCCTCTAACCATGAAGGAATCTTTTAGTGCTAGTTCTACGAATGCCATTTATGCTACCACCATTATACTACGTAATGAATAATTAAATGTTTTAGGTGGTGCTGCCGCTTATGAACAAGTATTTCGCTGCACATCAGTCTTACTTTATGGGTGTTGGTGCTACAGCTGCCTCTACCAAAGAGAAGGAGATGGTTGCATCGTAAGTCTTCTTTGTGATCACAAAACTATGGAGTCTGTTTATGAAAGCATTGCATTACAATGTGATGTTATAAGAATTAAGTCCCCTTGATCTGGGAGCCTACAACCTGTGTGGTGTAATAACAGTCCCCAAAGAAATAATATGAATATTTATCTCATTGCAATATTTTATGATAAGGTATACTGTTGAACCACTCTCCCAAGGAGAAACAACTATTCTAATTTTATGACATTTAGGCACTGCTTCACAAAATAAAACTAATTACTTTTAAGTTCTGAACTAGTGTACAAAGGTTTCTTGATGAAATTACACAGCTGCGTAGTGCCAATATTGATGATGAAGCTCTACCAAAAAATGCCATTTACAACTGAACTGTAGTGGATATTGTTCACTTGTCCACTTTTGTATAAAGAACCTGGTATTCCACAAGTGATGGAGTACCCGTTCAGGTGACAATGTTAGTATACTCTGACATTTACTGGTGTGTTTACTCGGACATTTCTATGGTAAAAATCAGCAATAGATGTATGCTAATTGTCTAAACGTTTGTATTTGTCTTTTAGAATTATTATTGTCAACATAATCATACTGCTGCTTGTTTATCCTTTTCAAGGTTGTTCTGCAAGCTGTCTTCACTGCTAAGACACAAGCTGTATGCATTCGGGTCTGACATACATATCACAGTTCAGTGCCTAGTATGCATATGTCAGGCTGTTGATGCCAGGTAAATCTCTCACTATTTTATATTGTGCTCCTCGCTGCAACACATTCTCCAATTAAAGAAGATGGCCGCAGTATTAGCATCTTTCTCTCTGGTCCTGTTGTCACAGAAGTGTACCCCTATTCCCTGTGGTACATGTTCATGTTCCCTGATGTCAACAATCGAGTTGAAGCTTAAATCTTGAAAGACTGATATTCAATATGAAAGTGGATTGATCAGGTCAAGGTTCAAGTTATGCGAAACACAGCAGGCGCAATACAGTGATTTCAGCTTAGATTCAGATCCACCATGAATTCATACTTGTTCTTTGCTTGTCAATCGTTCAATCTTATTATGCAAGGTCATCTTTATTCTCCATGCCAAATACAGATATGACTACAAGGAGAGAAGATGAATTCTCAAAAGTTATATGTTAGCTATAAATTTGGAATAAGTTTTTTGGCAAATCATTATTATTTGACATACATGTATGATGCCAGCTGCATTAGTAACCTCTTAATTAGTTCCGGCCTGCCATGTATCTTGTAACAATAAAGTTCATGATTGTTGAATAACAACCACTAACTCTAGTATGCACCATTTTCTATGCTACTTAGTTATTTAAGTTTTAACACATATATTTTACTTATAGATCAGTAGTGAAGAACAGCACAGACATTGTGAGGACTCAGATGACTCCACTGTTTATGAATGCGGCTGAGGATCTCACTACTATGGTGGAGAACCTAAAAGCTGGACGTTTCAGTCACATCAAAGGAACCCTTGCAAAAGGCCATCAGAGCTTAGACTATATACATATGGTTGTACTCCCTGTGTTGTCAACACTTTTCAGCCACCTAGCCATGCATAACTTTGGTGCAGAATTACTCGGTAAGAATCAAGTTGCTGTTGTATTATACCACATGCTGTTGCTGTATTATCACTGTACTTTTCGGTGGTAATACATTTATCAACACTACACTTTCATGCCATGAATATAGTGAAATGTTGACTAAACGTCTTCTAGTGGTTATGTTAACTTCTTGAGAAACAATGCGAAATTTGAAACAACTTTGGGCCCATTTTGGTGTCATCATGCCTTGTGATATATAAATCTTACTAAAATTCTGTTCTCCCATAGATGGACAGCACAGCAATGGTAGGTGTATCACTCACTCTGTTTCTCTGCTTAGTTGATATACTCTGTTTTTGAATCTTCAAAGAAGTGTTCAGCTATTTTTATGTAACTGCAGCTGTTTATACTACTCCTGTAACGTAGAGCTTGCATTATTGTGACTATATTCGGATGAGCCAGGAAACCTGGTTGCCTCTGATTTGATGAAAAGAAAAACATCTGATGCGAGCCTGCGCGTAAATGAATAGTTTACTGTTATTGTGATTGATAATCGTTACAATTCACTGTGTAAAAGCACCATAATAATATTGATTCCATCACTATTTCCATCAAAACCATAACGTGCTAAATCTCACCATGTTGAGAAACAATTATCCAATATTTAGTCAAAAATCAGTCTACCCTCCATGATTCCCAATAACAAAGATACATAATTCAAGTCCTGAAATTATGACTAACACAAAATCAACTCTTCCTCAAAATGCACTTCTGTCCACCACCTGTTTGTTATAATTCACTGTTTCACTTCAACAGTTGATGCATGGCTCTATTTGTTATTTTCTCGCTCTATACAGTTTTTTGATAGAGCTTTCATTGGAGTTGACTGATAATGAGCTCCCAGTTTCAATAAAACTTCTCTGTATGGTAGATATGTGCTGCAACGAGAAGTTTTCCGTGGAAGTTAGGTGTTCCGTAGTGAAGTACGCTATTCTACTGTTCTGTTCATAGACATGTCTATGGTTCTGTTCCACACACACGTATACATGCAAATTGTGATCTCTGCTAAAAAATTTCCATATGACACAGGTTTAGCAGAGAACCCTCTCTCTCTCTATTTCCTGTACATGTACTCTATTTCCTGGCATGTACTGTAACTCCCGCTATCTGTATTATCATATATAAATCATGGTATCATATCATTCGTTTCAGTGAACGACATACAGCTGGCATGTTACAGAATTCTTCATTCTCTCTATACAATGGGAGCTCACAGTGAATCGTTCGTGCAGAGGTAAGATAAGTCTCTCTCCCTCACTGTACACACAGGCATATACCTTGCTTCATTATTTGTCTACAGTTATTGGTCACATCTTGACAGAATTTTCATGTTTTGTTTGATATCTTTATTTTTATGCTCTTAAAGGCCTTCTCACACGCTATAACTTAAATTGTGACATTCTTTTTCTTTCAATCGTTGCCCATATAAAAACAGCTGTTTAAAAATCGGTGCAGTTGTTAAAAAATTGTTTTATGATCGGAGTCGTTTTCCTTTTTATGCAATTTCTGTTGTACTGTGCGAGGGCCGGATTATCGGCTCAATTCACTGTTGCAACAGTGTTGTTATTATGGTTGGAAACACACATATCACATTGCCATAGTCTTAACTTCACCATCCCAGAAGCTCGGTAAAATTGATCAGCAGTGTTCTTAGTCGAGACAGCTGCGTTAGTTTAGCTTTCCTCACAATGAAACCTACTTGTCCAACAATATGTAGAAGTATCACTCTATTAGCTATCATTTACATGCATTTGACTTTGTATATCACTCTCATGTATGTTCCTTTGCAGAGATCAATTTACGAAGGAATTGCTGAGGTAGATGCTTTACTATTGTTTTCACCAAAGTTTCCCTTTAATTATAACTATTGTCATTGGTCAATTTCTACTATAACCCTCACTTGGGTGCTTCGGTTTGGTATAAAAGGAAAACTATTCTGTGACTTTGTAATCAGTAGTAAGAAACGGTCTACTCCACTCTCACAATCAATAACACTGTAGATATGGGTATAGCCAGCTTGGTGGCAGCAGCTATAGTGTTCTAGACTGAGCACTATAGCTCCTCAACTTGTGATTACAAAAACCATTATTGATGCTGAAAAAGATATTACTGCTGAATTTTGTGCTTGAAAATATTTCCCGCTATGACAAAACTTGTGGAGTCGCAAGAGTCTCTAGTATAGACCTTACCATGCAGTATTATATTGTTTTTTTCAAAATTACTGCGGCTTATTATTTATGATACCAGGTATCATGATCCGGCATTCAGTCAAAGAAGACATTAGAACCTCTTTGATTCAACCCAAGGTGTACTTTTGGTTAATTGGTTACGGGCATTAACGTTTTAATCTGGAAATGCTGCTTCACATGGCACTGGTACATTTTCATGGCACATAT